>Ga0187893_10007089_pt1 | contig 18665 bp, 15 predicted proteins | sample MA1701074metaG_FD_139574 | JGI IMG/M metagenome (GOLD analysis project Ga0187893, IMG submission 139574) | White microbial mat communities from a basaltic lava cave in the Kipuka Kanohina Cave System on the Island of Hawaii, USA - MA170107-4 metaG ... | reverse complement strand
TCCGCGCTTCCTCGATCGCGTACTCTATGACCTTCTTCGCCCGCGGTGTCTGCGGGAGCTTGCCCATGGTGACCGTTTCGGGTCCGCTCTTGACCAGTTTCTCCACTTCCAGACGCACCTTGCGAAGGTCCACGTCGAGGTTCTTCAGCACGTTCGCCCCGACGCCCGACCCTTCCTTCACCAGGCCCAAAAGGATGTGCTCCGTCCCGATGTACTCGTGGTTGAAGCGCTGAGCCTCCTGATTGGCAAGGGCCATGACTTTCCGGGCGCGATCCGTGAATCGTTCAAACATGGGCTGCTGCCTCCCGTACGGCGTGTTTTCGGCCGTTTCCAGTACCCCTCTCGGACGCCCAGGCGTTCTTGCGGCGCGGTCGGCCATGTCCGCGCCCGCCTCAGCGTCCGATAGATTCTAGCACCGCCCGCGTGGAATTCAACGCGGCGCGACCGGGCCGTGACCTGCGACCCAGCCGTTTATCGACCGCTCCGACCGGCAAAAACAGACAACCAGGCAACGCCGCCGCCTTCTCATTCTGTGCCAGGATGCCCTGTGCCCGCTTCGCGACGAATGTGGACAACTCCCATGTCGACTTCCCCATGGGCGGCGGATAAAATGTTGGTTCGAAGCGATTCCGCCGCGGCGCGCGGGTTATGGGGCGGATCGGTATCCGTCGCGGATGTGACGGCGAGGCGAAAAATGCTGAAACCCTATATCGTGTACTACAAGTTCAAAGTGCCTGGCGACAAGACCGAAGGCGCGGTCAAGCAATATCGTTTGTACGCCGGAAATCTGGAGGAGGCCCGACAGCTTGCGACGCGACATGCCAACTATCCCAACATCGAAGTCCTGACCGTCAAACCCGCCCAGGTTTCGATTCGGTAGCGCTGGCACACTCTCGGAAGGAGGCAAGGGATGACGTCTCCTGTCGTCATCGTCACCGGTGGAGGACGCGGAATCGGTCGCGCCATTTGCGATCGCTTCGCCGCCGGAGGATTCCAGGTCGTCGCCGCCTCTCGGTCGGAATTCGAATTGCGGGAGACCGCCGGACTCATCGAGACGCGCGGTCAGAAAGTCCGAATCGTCCCCACCGACCTTTGCGTTCCCGATGAAATCGACGCCCTTTTTCAGGAGGCGGTCGGCGCGTTTGGCCGGGTCGATACGCTCGTCAATTGCGCCGGCGTCGCCCCCAAGTGCGCGATCGAGGAACTCGACGGATCGCTATTCCGCGCTCTGATGTCCGTCAACGTCGACGCCGTTTTCCACGCCTGCCGCGCCGCCTGGCCGATCATGAAAAAACAGGGCGGCGGCGTCATTTTGAACATTTCCTCCATCGCCTCGCAGGACCCCTTTCCCGGTTTCGCGGCCTACGGTGCTTCAAAGGCCTGGGTCAACGCCTGGACGCGCGGTCTCGCCGAGGAAGGCCGGAGCGTCGGTATCCGCGTCTACGCCGTCGCCCCCGGAGCCGTCGAAACCAGAATGCTCCGCGACCCCTTCCCCGATTTTCCCCCCGACCAGACGCTTCAGCCCCGCGACGTGGCCGAGCAAGTCTTCGCCCTCACCCAGCCCGCCTCTCACTTCGCCACCGGCCAGACGCTGTTTATTCGGCGGTAACACCTTCCAAGCGTCGAAGGGAATACGAGAACGTGTTTCACCTGAAACGATGATTCGAGCGACGAAGCCACGAAGCGACGGAGCTGAAGGCGACCGAAGAGGGAGCCTGAAGACTAAGACTTAGCCGAAGGCGGAATCGAAGGGGAAGCGACGGAGGGGGCAGGAAAACATGTTTCACGTGAAACATGAATTGCGCTGTTTCACGTGAAACAGACTTTCGCGGCGGTGGTTACCAAACAAAAGGCGTACTTGAGGCCGGGGGCGGAGATTGAAGCGTCGCTTGGCTGGAAGGGGGCGGCGTGAAGTGGCACTGAGCCGCGCGGCCCAGCCTAACTCTTGGCCGGTGATATGGGTCGATTGCGCGGTGAGGTGGACTCGATCTCCGGCGCGCAGAGTGCGACTTGAGTCGCCGGGAAAAAATACTTCCGGCACGCCAGAAATTTCCTTGACACATTTTTCATCGAACGCTACTTACGAATGATCTTCAGGCAAAGCCTCTCCGCTTTGCGAATGTTGGTATTGAGCAAGCGGGTTGCGGCGCCGCACGCAAGGCGCGCGTACAAGACTGCAAGTGCGACTGTTGCGACGCACATTCGGCCGGGATTGCATCGGCTTTGCGACAGGGAACTCTGTGAATGCGGTCCGCGGCGGCGGTTCCATAGTCTTTCGTTTCAGGAGGTCACATCGATGGAAAACAGCGAACGGTGGCGGCATGGGTTACCCCGTTGGGCGAGCTACGTCATGGGATTTGGGTGGGTCATCGTTTTGGCGCCGCATGGTGCGACGGCGGGAGGCGGTTCGTCGTGCGCCTGCGATGGGCACGTAGTCTCGCCGCCTTCCCAGCCGTTCGATTTCTTTGACATCTTCGAAGTCGCGTCGTGCCTAAATGAGAGCAACGCAAATGAGAAATGCGACATCAACTGCGATGGGCGTGTCGACTAACACGACTGGTTCGCGGTTTTGTGCCATTTCTTTCTATCCGCACCTCCTTTCGACCCGATACCGGCGTGCTGCGACGCCTCCACCTACGGGGCTTGCTGTGATGAATCCCCCCAAAGTGCATTGCCCGGAGGGTGCCGGTACGCGCGAGCGTCGGGTCCCGCTGGCTTGACGTGTTCAGATGCGGGGATGACGTTCCTTGGGTTGGGAACCACATGCCGGTCGGGGCCTTGCGACTGCAACGATAATGGGATCGACGACCAATGCGATTACACGTGCGAGGGGATTTGCGCCGTCCCGGGTTGCGGGACGAGGCAGGATTGCGAAGGGGACGGCATTCTGGATGAGTGCGAAGATCCGCCGCCAGCGGATCTAGGGTCGTGTTGCTTCACGGCCCAAGGGCAACTGAATTGCGCCAATTCCACGGAGAGTGAATGCGCGACGCAATGCGGGATTTGGGGCGGGGCGTGCTCGCGGTGTGCGAAACAAAACGCCGGGATCATCCTCGAGCCCAGCGGCGACATTGTCGTACACGTGGTCGGACCGGCGGTGGACTGCAATGCGGGGAACTTCCGGTCGTCTACGGCGGACCGCGGGTGTACTTCGCCGTTTCGCGATCCTTGGCATACTCCGGCGGATGCCCAGGCGTGTCATCAGTTTGGCGTCGCGGGTTCGCCGGCCATCCGCGCGGGATTCTTCGGATCCGGATCCGACTCGTTTACCGGGTCGGTGTGCCTGGAAGGCGTGTCGCTCAACGATCCGTTGTTTCCCGGCGCCGACACGTTGATCGAACGCAATACGGACCCCTTCGACACCTGCGCGGTACCGTCGGCGACTCCCCCGGTGGTTCCGATCGAGATCATAGCGCTTAGTCTTGCGAGCGTAAGTCCCATCACGGTGACATTCAATGGCGGGGCGACGTCTTCCGACTGGAACGTGGCCGTGGATTTGTCCATCGTGCCTTCGCCCCAGGGAAGCCTTACCGTTCAAAAGACGCATTGCAACGGAGGGACCTACACATCGAACCTTCCGGTGCGTCCGCGTTTCACGTTCACGGAGGTGGGGAATCCGACGAATCAGACGGTGCTGGACACGGGGGTGGAGGGGCATGACCCCATTGTCTTATTGCAAACGACTCCCGCGCCCTGGATTTCCAAGCCGGTGGAAAATCTATTCATGACCATTGACCCTTGCAGCGACTTTCATCCGGGCATCGACGAAGCTTACAAAGATTTATCGTGTGACTGCAATGCCGATTCCATTCGCGACGAGTGTGAACTCGAAAGCCAGTCGGCGGCCGACTGCAATTTGAACGGCACATTGGACTTCTGCGATATTGCCGCGGGAACGTCTCAGGATGCGGATGAAGACGGGACGCCGGATGAATGTCTTTCGGTCAGCGGGGCCGGTTGAGCCGTTTGCGGACCCCAGCGGGTTCGACAAAAACCGTTTCCTGAGCTTCACAATGATTCCTCAATCGGGGACGTTGGCCGTCCGCGTCCGGCTGGTGGACTTGCACAATCCAGCGCCGCCGAATCAGCCGTGTTGTCCGCCGGGGGATTTCAGTGGGTATGAAGGGGAGGATCTGTGGGCGGGACCGCCCGCTGAATACCCGGAATCGGCGTAGAATCCCGGGGCGGCGAAGTTCAACGCGACGCTGCTGCAGTGCGAGCCGCACTATCGAAGCGACTGGGATACCTATGGCGTCATACACGTGACGGGGGCGGAAGTGATGCCCAGTTCGGAGTATCTGGTTCACAGCGTGGCGCAGAGCGGCGGAGTCGCGTCGCCGACGGGACTTACGATTCGGACTTCGCGCTGGTGCGACGTGGTGGACGAATTCTGCGAACCGAGTAATTGTCCGACGACGCAGCCCGATTTCGTGGACATCTCGGCCGTGGTGGACAAGTTCAAAGGCGTGCCGACGGCGCCGATCCGGGCGCGAGCGCAGCTTCAGCCGCGGGTGCCCGATTTGACTTCGAGCGTAGTTTTCTCGACATTTCGTCGTGCGTGGACGCGTTCAAGGGGATCGCGTTTCCGCACATCTGGGGGCCTTGCGCGTGTCCGTCGAGCGAGACATGCCCCACCCTTGACGAATGCGGGAGGTGTGCGCCGTAGCAGACGCGGCAAACGCGGAAACACCAAGACTCTGAAAAGTCGAAACGCCGAAATGAATTGATGAAGCAATAAAACGACGGAGAGACGAAGGGAAAAAAGTGGCGATGGCGCGCAAGGGAAAGCCGAAATTCAGAGTTCGAGATTCAAATCATTCAAGGAATGAAGGGCCGCGCTGGAACAACATCTTCATTACCTGCCATCCCCGGCGACGAGGCCATGAGGCCCCTTCCGACACGCGGCTGGGTGGTGAAGCTTGCCCGGCGAAGCGGTAGGGTTCATGCTTGTCCATAATGAGCCTCTCCGAGAACCCTGAAGTCCGTCCATTGCTCGCCGCCGCGCGGCGCGAGGATTTCGGCACGGGCGATGCAACCTCCGCGTTGTTGCCCGATCCGGGCGCGGCGGCTTCGTTTCGCCTCCTGGCGAGGCAACCCGGCGTTCTCGCCGGATGTGAGATCGCCGAGGCCGTCTTGCAGATGTACGACGAAGCGCTGGTCCTCCGATGGCGAGAAGGAATGGTCGATGGAGCGAAGTTTTCCCGTTCGCCGACTGAATTGGCCGTTATCGACGGCTCCCTCGCCGCGGGGCTGGCTGTCGAGCGTGTGCTTCTGAATTTTCTCCAACGGTTGTGCGGCATCGCCACGCTGACACGACGATTTGTGGACGCCGTCGCCGAGACCGGCGTGGACATCCTCGACACGCGCAAAACGACGCCGGGTTGGCGGGTTCTTGAAAAATACGCCGTCCGCTGCGGAGGCGGGCGCAATCACCGAGAGGGTCTCTTCGACGCGGTCCTCATCAAGGACAACCACCTTGCGGGCGTTCCCGTTTCGCGTCTTGCCGCCACGGTGTTCGAAATGCTCAATCGGGTTCCCTCCGATCCCAAACCGAGATTCGTTGAAGTCGAGGCCGATTCCGTTGACCAAGTGCGGGAGCTTTTCAAGGTCGTGGGGATTGATGCCATTCTGCTCGACAATTTTTCGCTTACCGATCTTCGCCGGGCAGTTCAGATGAGGGAGGAGTTCGATCATGGCGGCAAGATCAAACTGGAGGCATCGGGCGGCGTGACACTGGAGACGGTTCGTGCCATCGCCGAAACCGGGGTAGATCGCATTTCGGTCGGCGCGATCACTCACTCCGCCGCCGCTCTCGATCTGTCGGTGGAACGCATCGCATGATGTCCAGCGGAGCGTTCGGATACCTTGGCGATTATGTTTTCTATTGGCTGGTGTACCTTTCCCTCGTCGTTCATACCTGGTGCTTTTTCCGATTCGTCCGTCTGAAAATGCGGCGCGGTCCCGCGCTAATGATCGGGAATGGGCTGATATTCTTCTGCCTCGTTGGCGCGGCGGCTCTTGCCGGCGAGAGCTACCTTCGATTCGCCGGCGTCGCCACCGATTCCTTCGGGGTGTCGCTGCCCGCGAGGCGATGGTTCGCACTACACACGCGGTTGAACTCCGCCGGGTTTCGTGACGTCGAGTGGGATCGCGCGAAACGCCCGGGCGTACATCGCATCGCCTTCGTCGGCGATTCGTTTACTTATGGCTGGGGGGTGGAGAACCCCGATGATCGCTTTCCAGATATCATTCGAAAACGCCTCGAGCATCTGTCGCCCGGCAAGTTTGAGGTCTTGAATGCATCCAAACCGGGATGGAACACCGCGGACGGACAAGCAGCGATTCGGGACTTGCGAGGACGATATTCCATCGATGAGGTGGTCCTGTGTCATGTGCCCAACGACATCGAGGACGTGATCCCCGCGACGGCTGAGTTCGACCCCTTGCACCCGCCGGAACCGGTTTTTTTCAACGTCGATTCATCGTGCCTGCTGGACTTCTTGTACCGGCGGTTGTACCTACCTCGATTACCGAGCGTGCGTGGATATCACGACTGGCTGGCGGAGGGGTACGCGTCGCCCGACATATTCGATAAGCATCGAAAGTCGTTGACGGCGATGGCCCAATTCCGCGACGAGAATGGAATCAAACTCCGCGTGGTTCTCGTTCCGTTCTTGAAGGTCGGCGGGTCGAGGCTCGACCAAGCCGCCGTTCATGGCCGCATGCGATCGGTGTTGGAGGCACTTTCCATCGAGGTGGTTGATTTGCTCGAAGCCGTGCAAGGAATTCCGCCGGACGAGCTCGTCGTAAGCGCCCAGGACGCACACCCTAGCGCAAGGGCCCACGCCCTTTTCGCCGACGCGGTGTTTCAGGCGTTCTTTTCAGGAACGAATCGTTGATAAATGAACTTGACGGCGATTCATGGAAGGCGCCCGCTTGATGCTGTCACAAGAGCAGCGCCGAGATTGACGCCGGATTCGTCATCCGTCTTTTCGAAGTCGGGCGCGCAGCACCCAGTAATCGACGTACAGCGCGAATCCAAGCAGAACGCAGGCCCATCCGAATACATCGCCGAGCCGCGAATACAGAGTGTTCCGGGAATCCACTCCGACGCGGGCGACGGCGAATCCGCACTGTTTGTGCCAACGCTTCAAGGGATCGCCCGTCACCACGTCGTGGATTCGCCCGGAGGGGTCGATGAAGGCGCTGACGCCGGTGTTGACCGCCCGTGCGAAACCGACGCGGTTTTCGACGGCGCGAAAAACGCAGATCGCAAGGTGCTGCGGCTGCTGCATGCCCCGTCCGAACCAGCCGTCATTGCTGATGTTGAGGAGAAAATCCGCCCGTTTGCCGCCCGTGCCGTCGGACGCGAAGCGGCGGCTGACGTAGGGCATGACGTCTTCGTAACAGATCGGAATTCCGAAGCGGTATTTCTCCTGGGGTTGGGAGGGGGGATTCATTTCGAACACTTTGAACTCGTCACCGGGAAAGAGCGAGTATTCAAACTCTCCGTTGTTGCTGAAGGGCATCATCCGGTTGATCCACAAATACAGAAAGCGGAATCGCCCGGACCGGAAGGGCACGGTTTCCCCGAAATACACTGTATGCACTTTGTGGTATTGGTAGGGTTCGGCGCCGTCCGGGGAAAAGACCGCCGCCGAGTTGTAACGCCGCTCCTTGGTGAGCAGGTCGTAGGGCGTGCGAAAAAGCGACGCACTTCCGGTCACAACGTAGGCCCCGTGTTTGGTGGCGTGGCGACGCAAGGCGTTAAAGCTCTGCTGGGAGACGGCGTGCCCGTCGCGCGCTTCGGGATTGAGGTACATGATCCAGGGGGTTTCGGGCAACAGATAGAGATCGGGCGATTGCTTCGAGGCCTCCTCCATCATCGCGTAAAAAATCTTTCGTTTTTCAGCGTCCCTTGTCTCCTCACCCTCGACGGTCATGATGAAATCGCCCTGGAGGATGGCGATACTCGGGCCCGGGCGGGTGGTGTCGCGCAGAAGTTGAAAGATTCCGTAGGCAAGGGATAGGACGAGCAGCCCGATCGCCCATCCCGCGCCCCATCGGGCGGCGCGGCGGCGGTAATGGAACACGGCGGAGTTCTTCGGAACCGCCCGGGTGAACCAGAGGTCCGCGATGGTGCCGTTCACGGCGGCGATGACAAAAGATACGCCATAGGCGCCAAGCGTATCGCTGATTTGAATGAGGGGCGGAACTTTGTAGAGACTATGGGACAGGAAGAACCAGGGGAATCCGGACATGACCACGGCCCGCAAGAGCTCGCCGCCGGTCCAGACGATGGGGAACGCGACGGCCATCGGCCAACCTCGCCGGCGAACTGCGTGGCGGACGGGACACGCGACAAGCGGATAATAGACCGCCAGATAAATCGACAGCGCCACATACCCCAATCCCGTCGCCAAGTACAACCAGCGCATGTTGAAAAGGAAGAAGGCGAGGCCCCAGACGTAGCTCCAGAAATAAACGCGCGGCGCGCGGCTCGACCCTCCAATGACCAGCAACCACGGAACCATGCAGACGAAGGAGATGGGCCAAAGAGAAATTGGCGCGAAGATCAGGCTGTTCAGGGCAAGGGCGGCAAGAGTGAACAACGCCAGTCGGCGATGCGAATCGGCACGAAACCCCCAATCGGCTCGGCCTCGAAGACGCTCGGTCCGTTCTTGCGGCTGTTCCAATACGGTTTCGACTGTCACGCTTTCACCATCCCTTGCGACTTCCACAACGGAATGGACCGAAGGATTGCTTTCATCCGATGAGCAAGAAAAGGACCTCGTCATATTCCCTTGCCGCGGGTGATTCCGGCGCTCGGACGATCATGGCGTTCGCAGTCGCCGGGCCGATCGAGTCTCCGGAGCCATGCCAAGTCAGTGGCTGCACGTTCCAGTGTCCGTCATCAGCCACGTCGGCCCGTGCAGGGTAATAGCTTCTACGTTTTTCCGTGGGCGGCAACGTACCGAGCAGGCATCCATGATGCGTTGGCGGCGCATGGCCGGGCCGCCCCTCCATCTTGGCGAGCGCAGGTCGAATCAACAACTCAAACCCGATGAATGCGCTCATGGGGTTGCCGGGAAGCGCGAAAATGGGTTTCTCGTCCTTGTTTGTCGCAAAGATCGTGGGGCGACCCGGCTTGATGTTGATTTTGTGAACATGCAAGGTAGAGCCCAGGCTTGTCAGCACGCCCGGAACCAGGTCCAACGTGCCCGCCGAAATGCCGCCGGTCACGCAGAGCATGTCACACTGAAATCCAAGCACAATGTTTCGCCGCAGGGCCGTTTCGTCGTCGCGTGCCGAATCCAGCACAACCGGGGAGGCATTGGCGGATTCGACCAAGGCCCGCAAAACAGCGGCGTTCGAGTTTCGCACCTGCCCGGCGGTCGGTCGGTTCTCCACGGGGATTAGTTCGTCGCCGGTCGCGAGAATCGCCACCGAGGGTCGGCGATAGACGCGGACGCGGGCGGCCCCGGCGGTCGCCGCGGTTCCGATCGCTGCCGGCGTAAGGATGGTGCCCGGCGCGAGCACGGACTGTCCCGCCACCGCGAAGTCGCCGCGCGGCGTGACGAATTTTCCGTGCTTAACGGATTCCAGCACGGTCACGCCGACGCCGGTCTCGTCCGCCTTGGTCGCCTCGATCCGAACCACAGCGTCGGCCCCTTTGGGCATCGGCGCGCCGGTGTTGATCTGAACCGCCTGTCCGGGTTGAACTTCACCGTCAAAGAGCTTCCCCGCCACCACCCGGCCGATGACGCGAAGGATGACGGGCGCCGCTCTCGTGTCCTCGGCCCGGACCGCGTATCCGTCCATGACCGCTCGGTCGAACGGCGGGCAATCCACGTCGACCATGATCGCCTCGGCCGTTGTTCGATACAGAGCGTCCTCAAGCGGCAGCGCGACCACGGGACCGGGTCGAATATGGGAAAGGACGATCTTTCGGGCTTCGTCGATTTCGATCATTCGCCGTAGTGTACCGCGGCGGTTTTTTCCCGCGATCAATGCGAAATGCGCGCATTACTTACTGGAGAATGGATCAGACCCTAAGTATCCCTGCTTTCGAATGTGCTCGAAAAAGTCGTCGAGCGACGGAAATACGCCCGTTGCTGTTTCAGTGATGAACGGCGAAGGCTCCGTTTCGGGCCGCCAGACGACGTACACTTCCTTGGTCGATTCGAAGGCGTGTTGCAGCTCGCGTTCCACACCGGAAGACAAGACTGGGCGGCCGCTCGGTAGGGCGGGGATGTAGCTCACGATCATGTCAGACTGGTCGATCAATTTGAAGTCCCGCGCGTAAATCTGGGCGTCGATGTCCCGTGCAATCCTGGTGATGTCCGCGGCAAGAAGGGTGACGGTGCGGTCATTGACCGTAAGCGTGACCGTGTCCTCGCCCCGCTTGGTCGCTTCGCCCGCCTCGTACAGCAGCCGCTTTTCGTCCACGTCGCCCGGATCGAAAGTGATGAAGTGCTCGGCCAGCGCGTTACGGAAGCGATCGATTTCTCCCAGCACTTCGGGCAGGTCCATGACGTGCGTCATGGGAAATGACGGGTAAACTCGCTTGCGATGCGGTTCGAACATCAGTCGATACAGCGAGGCAACGTTGATGCGCGAATTGCTCCGCGAGACGACGTAGAAATGCCCGTAGCCTGCGATGGCTTCGGCGATCGCCTCGGTCACCACGATCTCCTCTTCGCGCCACACCAGGATGTCTTTGAGCGTATGGCGAGTTTCGTGCTCCCGCTCCAGGCGCTCGTGGACCGCGTCCACGTTGTCCACCAGCGTTACATAGAGATCCGCGCCGAGCTCCCGAAGATGTTCGTAGTCGAAGGCGTGGAAGAGCCCGTGCTTCCAGCGGAATGTCGCGTGGGTGTTGACGATCAGGTCAACGCCGCCTTCCGCGGCACGGAGGATGTCCTTGAAAACGCTGCGGCGGAGCGTGGTCAATCGCTGGCGGGAAAGGTCAAGAATCCGACGCGGGACTACGTCGGGCGCCTCCGCGCACATTCGTTCCCCGACGTTGAACAACTCCACGGAATGCCCGTTTTTTACGGCGAGTGCGGCGACTTCTTCCAGAAAGGGAGTCTTGTCGAGTCCGACCTGGCCGGTGATGATCGCCCGCACGCCGCCCTGCCGCCGGCGTGGAACCCGTTCAATCGGCACCGACGACGAACGCCGCTGACTCATGCGTTGTTTCGTGGAATGCGGTTACTCGGCCGGAACGCCGAACTCCTGCACCCAGTAGATACCGTATTCGCCGCCGGCACGAACGGAAAGTCCAACCTCAGTCCAACCAGGATCGAGAATGATCTCCCGGTGAGTCGGACTCTCCATCCAGACTTTCATTACGTCCGCCGGGGATTCCTGTCCGGCGGCGAGGTTTTCTCCTACGGCAAAAAAAGTGTAGCCAGCTAATACGGCGCGATCGCCGGGGCCATGACCTGTCAACGGATCCGTGTGGGAAAAGAATTTTTCATTGACCATTCGGCAAGCGTATTCGTCGGCTACGACATCGAGAACCGAATTTCGTCCGACGGGGGGCAAATTGGCGTCGGCCCTTTCAAGGTTTAGTAGCTGCAATACATGGTCTGAAAGTCGGTCGGCCTCTTCAGGTTCGAAGCAGTCGGTCTTGCCCTCGAGTCGCGAACCGTCATCTGGTCCCTCGTCCAATCCCGAAGCCGTAAAACAACCCGGGACGGAAAACGCCAGGATGAAGATGAACAGAAACTGTGATTTGCTTGCTTTCTTGACCATCAAATCAACGCCAGCCTGCCCCAAACGAGAAAATACCCTTCTTTGATTAATTACAGTCTATCGGCGCGCAAGTCATCTGACAACGAGAGTCCCACGCGATTTCAGTGAAACTTCACAAACTGGGATGCTTTGAGTTTTGGGACAATGCGTGGTAATGGGAAACTGGGGTTTCAGGGGCGTTCGGCGAACGATTTCCAAGGTGGTTCATCAATGTGAGTTTCCAGGCAGTCTTATCGACTCCTACTGGTTAGGCAGGAGTAACCGTTCGACCGATTGGACGTAGGTCTGGGGAATATGGTATTGGGAATTGCCGGCGTGTATGCAGGCCATTGGAGCCTTGGGTCATGAGCTTTGAAATACGAGGTGAAGCCGTCCTGGGAGCACATTCCATCGAGGATTTGAAGCTCGTCTATCGCGTACTCCATCGTCACCTGGCCGAGCATCGCGAGCTCATGGACACGCATTTCCTGATTGAATTGCAGAATTTTTTGCACCGAGTCGCTTCTGAAGAGGGAGTGGATGCAACGAATCACGGGGCTTGGGACGCATGGCTAGGTAATGTTGACGCGGTGCCGTGCGATGAGCGTGTTCGGCGGCGGCGGACGATTCAACCTGGTGGTGATTCAAGAAACAGCGATTGATGATTTCGCGGGGCAAGAGGGCGTGTCCCGCCGGTAACAGGCCGGTCACACGACGAAAAGCGACAAATTCGTGCAAAGTCCGATTTCTATAATTCGCAAGATGAAGTCGAACCGGACCCTTTCATAGTCTCGAATCAAGGGGATACATCGATCCATGGCTCAGATTCGGGCGGTGAGTCGGAGTGTTCCAATCCTAACGATGATGAACGAGCGTACATGCAAGCCGCATTCTTCGTTCCCCGGACAAATCCTTTGGGTTGCGGTGTGGATCTCTTTTCCCTTGGCGGCCGTCGCGCCCGTTGCGAAGGCCGAAGCGCCCAAAGCGAAGGTTTCGCTACTCGCCGACGTGGAGGCTATTACGGCGGGTCAATCGTTCGATCTCGGTGTTCGATTTCAGCTTGACGAAGGCTGGCACATCTACTGGCAGAACAGCGGCGACAGCGGGTTTCCACCGGGGACTGCGTGGACGCTGCCGGACGGTTTTTCCGTCGCCGCGCCGCAATTTCCCGTTCCTCAGCGGCATCTCAGCGAGGGGGACATTATCACCAACATCCTGCCCGGCGAACCGATGCTGATTGTCAAGGCGACTGCGCCCGCGTCAATGGCGGACGCCAAGGCGATGATCGCGGCCAAAGTCAATTACCTCGTCTGCAACGTTAATTGCATTATTGAGAAGGCGGATCTGTCGCTCGAACTACCGGTGGGGGCGCCGGGCGTGGAGGCCAAGAAAGCCAACGAGGCTGAATTCAATCGGGCCCGGCGGTCTTTGCCGAAGACCAACAGCAAGTATGTTCGCCTGATCCCCACGTTTTCCCCGAAAAAGGTCTCGGCGGGATCGGCGGTGGAACTTTCGCTCGGAGTGGAAATCGGTCCGGGGTTTCATATTCAATCGCACGAGCCGCTGACGAAGGGGCTGATCGCAGCGGATGTGTTCATTGAGCGCCGCGAGGGGCTGCGATTTCAAAGACCAGTTTATCCCAGGCCGAAGATCCGCCCGGACAAGACCCTGGGGCAGCTGAGTGAGTATGACGGCGCGATCACGATCCGCGCGGCTGGACAGGTGGATGCCAGCCGCGCCCCCGGTCCGGTGGACTTGCCGGGCATTTTTACGTTTCAGGCGTGCGACGAAAAAGGAAACTGTTTTCCGCCCGAGACGCTTGCGTTTTCCGCGCCGATCGAAGTTCTAGCGGCCGGGTCAACGCCGTCCGGCGGCGCGCCGATTTCCACAACGGCGCCGCCGAATGAAGCGGTGGAATCCGGACCCTCCGACGCAGGCGGCATCGAAGGATCATTGAAGAAGTTTGGTTTGGTGGGTCTGTTGTTCGGATGCTTCTTGTACGGCTTGGCAATCAATGCCACGCCATGCGTGCTGCCGCTGCTTTCGATCAAGGTGTTGGGATTCGTTCAGCAGGCCCATGAGTCGCGGAAGCGAACGCTTGTGCTGGGGCTGAGTTTCGGCGCGGGGGTCATGATTTTCTTCGTTCTGCTGGGGTTCCTCGCCGCCGGCGGGGACAACATTCTGCAATACACCGCGGCCATCATCGCGCTACCGGCGATCGTGCTGGCGATGGCGTTATCCATGCTGGGGGTATATACGCTGCAAGTGCCGGCGGCGGCGACGGAGCTCGACGCCCGCATTCAGAAAGAAGGTCCGCTTTCGTCGTTTGGAAAGGGTGCTCTTGCCCCGGTACTGGGGTTCGCATGCACGGGTCCGCTGCTCGCTGGGGCGTTCAGTTGGGCGACGAAACAGGAACCGCAAATCGCCGTGCTCGCGTTTCTGTTTTCCGGATTGGGCATGGCCAGTCCCTACATGCTGCTAGGAGCGAATCCGAATTGGCTGAGTTTCCTTCCGAGGCCGGGAAACTGGATGATCACCTTCGAGCGGATCATGGGGTTTCTCCTGCTGGCGATGGTGATATACCTGCTGAGTCCGGTCGCACATCGGATGGGCGCCGAGGGGCTGCAATGGACGCTGGCGTTTTTCGTTGCCATCGGGATGGCGTGCTGGCTGCTGGGGAAGATTGATTTTTCGATGAGCGCGTTTACGCGATGGAAGTATCGCACCAGCGCCGTTGGGTTAGTCGCGGTCTGCGGATTCGGGGTTTATGGGTGGGCGCTGAATCCCAAAGTCGAGGTCATGATTCCGTGGAGACCTTGGTCGCCGGCGGCGGTCGAGGCGGCGGTGCGCGACGGCAAAACGGTTTTCGTGGATTTTACCGCGGACTATTGCACGAATTGCAAAGTGAACAAGAAAGTAGCGATCCTCACACGGGAGTTTCTTGAGAAACTCAATGCTCTCAAGGCGGACGCTTTTCAGGCGGACTACTCGACGGGCGACGAAGTCATCAAGGGCGTGCTCGACCGCTTTGAACGCCCGGGTGTACCGCTGAATCTCATTTACCCAGCCGGGAAATTCGACCGCCCGATCGTCCTCGAGCCCCTATTCTCCAAAGCGACGCTGCTGGAAAAAATGGATCAGGCTGGACCATCCAAACCCGCCGAAGTCTCCCGCGCGGGACCGTGAACAGTTCCCACGACGACTCACAACGATCACTTATCGGAAAGAATGGCGAATCCGCTCCCTAACCGGGCGGCTTCGCCATCCGTGAAGTCTTGGGCTTCACGCCCCCTATGCGGTTGCTTCCCTTCGACCTTGCCCTGGGCTCGGTCTCGGGCTTCGCACTCGCTCCTCGCTCATGCTCACGGGTCGCGGCTCGGTTGGATCGCGACAATCGCTAGGCTTCTCATTTCGAAATCCAGGACGACCCAACGAAGCGCATCCCATTCCCCACTTGTCAATTGCGCCGGGCCTCGACATCATTCGTATCCATTGGAGCGAAGAATCATGAGATTCCGGATCGCGCCGTCTTTCATCGTCGGCGTTTGCTTGGCGCAAGGGTCTTCTCAGCTCGCGGCGGTCCCACCGTCACGGGTGGGTGACCTGATTGACTTGGCCTTGGTGAGATTTACACAACTCGCTCCGGCCGATCACGAAGTATTGATGTCGGCGGTGCTCGGCGTCGCCGCTGATTTTTCGGATCGTGACGACGACGTGAACGACCCGCTCAACGCGGACGCCTGGCCGCCGGAGCGCGTGGTATCCGCCGAGGTCGTCGCATGGCTCTGCACGGACAAAACGGCGGCCGCCTTCGTTTCCCATCGGGGCATTTGGATTCAGGGGGCGCGCATCGATGGCGTTCTCGACCTGCGCGACGCGACGGTTCCCTTTCCGCTTTTGTTCATCGGATGCCGATTCGTACAGGTCATCAACGTGCAGGACGCGCGATTGCGCGGGTTATACTTGGACGGAAGCCGCGCGCCGGGAATCGCCGGAGACGGACTTCAAGCGGGAGAGAACATTTTTCTGCGCGACGGCTTCACCTCGACAGGCGAGGTCCGCCTTATCGGGGCGAGGATCGGCGGAAATTTCGAGTGCAGCGGTGGAAAGTTTTTCCGCGAATACGAAACAGCGATCAATGGGGACCGAATTCAGGTGGAGGGGTCCGTGCTCTTTCGCAATGGGTTCGAGTCGCGTGGCGCCGTTCGATTGGCGGGGGCGAGAATCGGTGGGGAGTTGGGTTGCCAGGGCGCGACGTTTTCTCATCCGGACTTGCCCGCGCTCTATGCGGCGGGCGCGCAAGTGCAAGGAAACGTCGTCTTCCGCCATGGGGCGTTGATGAACGGTTTGGTAAGTTTCGCGTCGGCGCGGGTCGAAGGGTCGTTCGTCTGGCGGGAGCTCGTCGCCCCGAATCAAACGTCGTTGGACATGCGTTCGGCGAGCGTGGGCACGCTATCCGACGCGGCGGACAGTTGGCCGGCGCAGGGAAAACTTCAACTTCACGGGCTGACATATACGTGGGTTCATGATACTTCGCCGGTGGACGCGGTTCGGCGGCTGGATTGGTTGCACCGGCAGGACGTGTATCAGCCGCAACCCTATGAGCAAATGGCGACAGTGCTTCGAGCGCAAGGATATGAAAAGGATGCCCGCGAAATCCTGATGGCCAAGGAGGAGGATTGGGCGCGGCACATCCAACTTCCGTGGTACCGGCGAGCGCTGCACGCGGTTCTACGCGGGACGGTCGGATACGGGCACGATCCGTGGCGGGTGCTTCCGTATATCGGCGGGGTGTTGACGCTGGGAGTCTTTTTTTTCGGCTTGGGCGCGAAATTTGGGGTCATGACGCCGACGAACGACCGCGCCTACGTCGCCCAGTCGGACGGAGAACGGGGCAAGCGACGGATATCGCCGGACTACCCCGCCTTCAACGCGATCATCTACTCGATTGACGAATTCACGCCGCTGGTAAACCTTCGGCAGGGGGACTTCTGGCTGCCGAATCCCAATAAGGACGTGCGTCAGCGGTCAGACGCAGCCGGTCGGCTTCTGCACATGTATGCCCGATTCCTGCAGTTTTATCTTTGGATTCACATCCTGGCGGGCTGGACGCTGACGACGTTGCCCGTGGCGGGGTTGACGGAGCTGGTGAGGCGGTAGGGGGCAGCGAAGAATGCGATTCGTCGCTTTCAATTCGACTTGGGCAACGAGCCGTTTCTGCAATCGTTCCCGAACTCGGCTTTACATCCTCCTTTCCTGGAAAGGGCAAATGACGCAGAAAGGCGCAAATTCCAATTTTATGCGATTTTTCCCGCCGAAGGTCTTTGTCAAGTGTTATATAATAACAGGGTTTCGTCCCTTCCCGTGAGAATCATCGCAAACGAGCCAACGCGGACCGATGGGAGCGACGTATGAGCAAGGCGGTGCATCATTCCAGAGTTTGTTGGATTGCCATGTTGTTATTCCTCGGATCCGCGGTTCGTTTGGTATCGGGTCAGCCTTGCCAATCATGGACGAAAAAGCAGCTCAGTCTCGGTCCCAGAGCGCAAGGTGAACACACCTTGGTGTTTGATGAAGCTCGCGACGTAGTTGTCCTCGTGGGTTCGACTTGTTGGAGCGGTTGCCTTTCGGGTACCTGGACGTGGGATGGCTTTGAATGGGTAGTGAAGTCCGTCGCCCCCCCATATGGGCGTGGGCATGGGATGGCGTATGACGCGCGCAGACGGGTTATCATACTTTTCGGGGGAGAGGGTCCGGGGCTATCAGATGGAAAGACCTGGGAATGGAATGGAACGACTTGGGTTGACCGCAGGGTCGCGGGTCCTCCCTGGCGCAAAGATCACGCGATGGTTTATGACAAACGGCGCGGCGTCACGGTACTCTTCGGCGGATCGAACGGAACTGAATTGTTGTCGGACTTATGGGAATGGGACGGCGTCGTTTGGCGAGAGCGAATCGCATTGGGGCCGGCGGCACGGGCTGACCATGCAATGGCCTATGATATGAGGCGGCGAGTCACCGTGCTTTTCGGGGGGCGAAGGGCATTGCAGTATGACGAAACCGGTCATGACGACACATGGATCTGGGACGGAGAAACCTGGCATGAGCAATTGTTGGAGCGACGTCCTCGAGCATGTGCCGGTCATGCAATGGCGTACAATTCCCAAAGAGATGTCATTTCGCTGACCGGTGGTCTTTTCTTTGGAGATTTCGATGATTTCTCGCAAGCCTTTGGCGGGGAGTGGGAATGGGATGGGAGGTCGTGGGAGGAGATTCTGGATCCGATCGGACCGCTTCGGCGGCTGGAACATGCGATGACCTACGACTCTTCCCGCGACGTGATGGTGCTTTACGGAGGGACTAGGAAAATCGGAGGAACGGGAGGTGAACGCAGCGATCTTTGGGAAAATGGCGAGATGGGATGGGTCCCGCGTGTGTTTGGGGCACCCATCGGAAAAGTGAATCACGCAGCAGTCTATGATTTGCAACGAGATGTCTTGGTGTACTTCGACGGTTTTAGCGAAGAAATCTCAGATTTTATCGGGCAAACGTGGGAATGGAATGGGAAAACCTGGACGCTGCGAAGCGAGACCGGTCCGGTCGGTCGAGCCGGGCACGTCATGGCCTATGATTCAATCCGCAAGGAGACCATTCTGTTCGGCGGAGACCATGAAGGCGTTTACCTGGCAGATACATGGAAGTGGGACGGTCTGGAGTGGAGCCATTTGAGCGAAGCCGGACCTTCCGGGCGAACGGAATCCGCGATGGTGTTCGATCGTGGGCGAGGCGTCGTGGTGCTTTTTGGCGGATTCAATGGATTGGATCTCAATGACACATGGGTATGGGATGGAGATCGCTGGATGCAGGTCGCCAGCGGGGGTCCGTTGCCGCGTCGAGCGCACGGGATGGCATACGATATAACCCGG
>Ga0187893_10007088_pt1 | contig 18666 bp, 14 predicted proteins | sample MA1701074metaG_FD_139574 | JGI IMG/M metagenome (GOLD analysis project Ga0187893, IMG submission 139574) | White microbial mat communities from a basaltic lava cave in the Kipuka Kanohina Cave System on the Island of Hawaii, USA - MA170107-4 metaG ... | reverse complement strand
GGCGGTGCTTCGACACGTGAAGGATCGCGACTCCGATTCCGTGCGCATCGCGACGCGCGCCCGCTGGCTGCGCTCCCACGGCGGCCACCGAGTCGACGAGCCGCCTCCCGCGTGTGCGCTGATGCGACAACGGCCGCGCCCCGGATTGCACGGGCAGGCCGTGCACGGCATGCAGGTCACCGCTGCGGTCGAGCGCGTGCAGCGCGGAGAATCCGGTGGAAAGGTCTCCGCCGTCTTCACCACTCGCCCGCGCCAGCATCAACCCAGCAGTGTGTCGGACCTTCACGACGAGCAGGTCGTCGTGATGTGTCGCGCGTCCAGTGTGGAACACGTGGAGCCGGACTCGGGTGGGATGTCGGGAAACCGGAGCCCAATATGTCGTTTGACCCACGATCTCACTAGCTGGCCGAAGAGCTGCGGATGGCTCGCTACACTCAGGCCCGCTGGTACGTACCGACGAGGATCGCCTCTGCGAGGATGTGTCCGTGCATGGCGGCGAGCAGTCTCGCCTTCGTCGGCGGATCGAGGTCACCGAGCAGCGTGTCGAGGGCGTACAGCCTGTGGAAGTAGCGGTGCCGTCCGACCGGCGGGCACGGCCCTCCATAACCGGTGCGCTTCCAGTCGTTCCGGCCATCACGCGCGGCCGCGGGGGTGCGGCCACCCTTGGGGATTCCCGTGGCGGTCGCGGGAATGTCGTAGAGCACCCAGTGGACGTAGGTCATCGTCGGCGCCCTGGGGTCGGGCGCGTCGGGGTCGTCCACGATGAGCGCGAAGGACTTGGTGCCCGGAGGCGCGTCCGACCACACCAGCGCCGGCGCCGTGTCCGCGCCGTCGCACGTGTACTCGGCGGGAATCTCGCCCTCATGAGTGAACGCAGGTGACGTGATCCGCACGGGGTCTTCCTCGACTCTCAGCGCTTCCTGCGCGCGGGCCTCGCCCCGACCGCCATGCGCTTCGCACCGCGCCTCTTTGCGGCCGGACGCGCTTTCTTGAGGCGGGCCTGAAGCAGCTCGACGAACTCCGAGGGGCGCCGCGCGATGCCCATGCCGGCGGCCTTGAACGCCGCGATCTTCTCCGCCGCTGTGCCGGATGAGCCGGAGATGATCGCCCCCGCGTGGCCCATGCGGCGGCCCGGTGGCGCCGTCTGGCCGGCGATGAAGCCCACAACCGGCTTGGTCATGTGCTTCTTCACGAACATTGCCGCTTCCTGCTCATCGGTCCCGCCGATTTCCCCCATCATCGCGACCGCCACCGTGCCCGGATCCTCCTCGAACGCCTTGAGGCAGTCGATGAAGTTCGTGCCGTTGATCGGGTCGCCCCCGATGCCGACGCAGGTGGACTGACCGAGTCCCGCGCGCGTCAGCAGGTTCACGACTTCGTAGGTGAGCGTGCCTGAGCGGCTGACGACCCCGATCTTGCCGGGCGCGCAAATGCGGCCGGGGATGATCCCGATCTTGGTCTTGCCCGGCGTGATGAGGCCCGGGCAATTGGGGCCCACGAGGCGCGCTCCCTTCTCCTTCACGAACGGATAGACGCGCGTCATGTCCAGCACCGGCACGCCTTCGGTAATCGCCACGATGAGGCTGACGCCCGCGTCCGCCGCCTCCATGATCGCATCCGCGGCGTACATTGGCGGCACGTAGATGACGCTGGCGTTCGCGCCGGTGGCGCGCACCGCGTCGTGCATCGTGTTGAAGATCGGCACCTTGTTCTCGAACTTCTGGCCGCCCTTGCCCGGCGTGACGCCGGCGACGACCCTGGTGCCGTATTCCATCATCTGCCTGGCGTGGAACGACCCGTCTCGCCCGGTGATGCCCTGGACGACGAGCGTTGTCTTGTTGTCAGCGAAAATGGACATTGGTCTCGGCTCTACGCTTTCGGCTCGCGGCCTGTGGCGAGTTGAACAGCCTTCTGCACTGCCTCGTCCATGTCGGTCATGGCCGAGAAGCCGTTCTCCTTCAGGATCTTCACCGCGATCTCCTCATTGGTGCCCGTGAGGCGAATCACGATCGGCACCTTGAGCGGGTTCTGCTTCGTCGCTGTCACGATGCCGTTGGCCACGTCATCCGTTCGCGTGATGCCGCCGAAGATATTGAACAGGATGGCTTTTACGTTCGGGTCTGCCGTGATGATCTTGAGCGCGTTCACGACCTTCTCGGGATTGGACGAGCCGCCGATGTCGAGGAAGTTGGCCGGCGACCCGCCGTAGTACTTCACGAGGTCCATCGTCGCCATGGCGAGGCCGGCGCCGTTCACGCAGCAACCCACGTTGCCGTCCAGCTTGATGAACGTGAGGTTGGCCGCGCGCGCCAGCACTTCGCTCGGCGCTTCGGCGCTCTCGTCCCGCAGCCGGGCCAGTTCGGGGTGGCGGTCGAGCTCGTTGTCGTCGATGGTCATCTTGGCGTCGAGCGCCACGACGTCGCCCTTCGGCGTCACGACGAGCGGGTTGATCTCCGCCAGCGAGCACCCCGCCTTCATGAAGGCGGCATAGAGCTGCTGCATGATCGTCGCCGCCGCCTTCACCTTTGCCGGATCGCTGAACAGGAAATAGCCCAACTGGCTCGCCTGATACGGGGTCAATCCGTAGCGCGTGTCCACCGGCAGCTTCATGATCTTCTCGGGCGTCTTGGCGGCGACCTCCTCGATGTCGATGCCGCCGGCCGGGCTCACCATGAAGACCGGCTTCTTGGCCGCGCGGTCAACGATGATGCCGACGTAGGCCTCGCTGGCGATGTCCGCCGCCGCCGTGACGAGGACCTTGAGCACCGGCAGGTCCTTGATCCTCATGCCGAGTATGCGCGACGCAACGTCGCGTGCTTCCTCTGGCCCCTTGGCGAGCTTCACGCCGCCAGCCTTGCCGCGCCCGCCGGCATGGACCTGTGCCTTCACGACGACAGCGCCGCCGATGCGACGCGCGATAGACTCGACCTCGGCGACGGTGGAGGCGACGTCGCCGGGGGGAATCGGCACGCCCTCAGCGCGCAGCAGCTCCTTCGCCTGGTACTCGTGGATGTTCACGTTTTCTCAGTGACTGGTGACTGGTGACTGGTGACTGGTGACTGGTGACTGGTGACTAGCGACTCTCCCCGCCTGCTCACGATTGACGTACCAGCGCTGCCATGCACCGCGTCGCGGCCGTTTGCCAGCGAGGCAATCACCGCCCGGCCCTTCGTGCGGCGCACGAAGTCTACTGAGGCCCTGATCTTCGGGGCCATGCTGCCCTCCCCGAACTCGCCGCGCTTCAGCAGCCGCTCCGCCTGCCGCACGCTCATGGTGCGAATCGGGCGCTGTGTGGGCTTGCCCCAGTCAAGATAGACGGCGTCAACGTCGGTCAGGATGAGCAGCAGTCCTGCGCCGAGGTCCCGGGCGAGGACGGCGGCGACGAGGTCCTTGTCGACGACGGCATTGAGGCCCTCCCAGCCGAGCGCCGGGTGGTCGTAGATGGGCGCGCCGCCGCCGCCGGCCGCGATCACGACCACGCCCGACTCGACGAGTTGCTTGATGACCGACAGCTCGTGGACGGCGAGCGGCGCCGGGCTCCCGACGACGCGCCGCATGCGGCCGTGGCCGTCCGGCTTCACCTGGTGTCCGGCCGCGCGCAGTTCAGCCGCCCGTTTGGCGGAGACCTCGCGCCCGATGAACTTCACGGGGTTAGCGAGCGACGGGTCCTTGGCGTCCACCTGCACTTGCGTCACGATGGTCGCCACGCGGCGCGGTGACCGCAGGCGGCGCAGCGCGTTCTCCAGTGACTGCTGGATCATGTAGCCGATCCAGCCGGCGGTCGCCGCCACCAGCACGCCGAGCGGCAGCGGCGGTGCGTCGTAGCGCGCCAGTTCGTTGCGCACCAGCTCGTCGCCGACCTGCGGTCCGTTGCCATGGACGACGCACACGTTCCAGCCGTCCGACACCAGTTCGACTATCGGCCCGAGGCTCTCGCGCGTGTGCCGGAACTGATCGTGGATGTTGGAGCGTTCCCCCGCCGGCGCGAGCGCGTTGCCGCCGAGCGCGATGATCGCGGTCCGGGGGCGTCGACGGCGCGGCTGGGCCGGCATCAGCGGGATCCCCGTCGCTGGCTCTGGCGCACCAGGGCGCCGAGCGCGTCGAACGCGCGACCGTAGGTGCCCCAATCGCCGCGCGTGCTGGCGCGCCGCATCTCCTCGTACAACTCGCGCACTCGCACGCGGAACTCCGACTCGGAGAGCGGCACGGTGGACGCTGGGCGGCCGCCAAGCTGGAACACGCTGCGCGCGGTTCGGATCGTGTCGCCGAACGCGGCGCTGACGTAGAGCAGCCGTGGCGTCGGGCTGCGCCAGTCGTATCGCGGCTGCACCAGGATGATCCGGTTGCCGACAGGAACCGGGCGCACGTAGCCGCGCACCAGGGACGGCGTCGAGACGGTGTCCGCGGCGCGCAGCCGGTCGAGCGTTTCGCTCCAGACCGGCGCCGGCTCGGCGGTCGTGGGAAGCCACGCCACCCGGTGCGAGGCGCCGCCGAGCGCCACGACCAGCCCGCGCACCCGCTCCGTCCGGTCCAGCAGGGGCAGCACCCAGGCCGCAGCGCCGGCGCGAGGCAGCGCGAGGAGCGGCGCAGGTGAGTCGGCCAGCGCGCTGTCCGGCCCTTCATCATCGGGCAGGTGGCGGACGACGTCGGTCTCGCCCCGCGCCCCGTAACGGCCGAACGCGGCCGCCTGCGCGCGCGCGCCGTCGCGCGCCGGCGGCAACTGCGCCGCGACGCCGGCCCGCAGCGCGGTGGGCCGCACGAACAGACGGGGGAAGCGGGCGATCCATGTCGCCGCCACCGGATCTGGCTGTGAGTCCGCGACGAAGACGACGCGCCCACTCGCGCTGTTCACGATGGCAGTCGCCGCGTGCTGGAAGTACGAGCGCTCGGCGCCGGCGACCATGATGCGTCGACTGAGCGGATACGTGGCGGACGACGCGTACATGTCGAGGGTCCACGCAAGGGTGTCGGCGATCCAAAGCGGGGTCACGTGGGATCCCTGCGCCAGGAACGGCGCGAGTGCCGCGACGCGCTCGCGCACGGAGCGCCGGTCGAGCATCCGCGGGGATGCCGTGGCGTTGGGCCCGAGCCAGACGCGCAGGTCCTGCATCGCGAGCGCGTACGCGAGTCGCGCAAACGGGCCGTCCAGCGACGGCGCAGCCATGCGCGCAGCCGTGTCCGCCACGATCATCGGCCGCGTCAGCGAGTCCGCCACCACGATGACCGGCGGCGCCTCGCTGCCCGGGGACGCGGGCACGCGAACCGGCTGTCCGTTGTCCTCGACGGCGCCGGCGATGAACACGGCGCCGCCCTGCTGCGCGTCGGCTTGGGCGACGGCGGCCAGCACTGCGCTGTCAAGCGGCTGCCACGCGGCGGTCGCGCCGGCCAAGGCGCGTTCGGTCGAGCGCCGCAACGCGCCGTCGTCCCACAGGGGCACGTACGGCGCCGCCTGCGCCAGCGACGCGAAGGTGAGCGAGGCGTCGCCAGTGACAATCCGCTCGACGGCGAAGGCGCGGCGGGTGTAGCCCGCGCGCGTCGCCTCGTAGGGTCGCTCGCGCGCCGCCGGGTCGCGACTGGCAACGGCCCTGCGCGCCACGAACGGCGCCACCTGGCGGGCCGCCAGCACCGAGAGCAGCACGCCGGTCAGGGCGGCGAACGCCAGGCGCATCTGGCCCGTCCACCCGGCCCAGAGCACCGTGAGCCCGGCGCCGAGCGTGACGAGCGACATGACGATACTCGCCGGAATCGCGACGCGGTGGTCGAAGTAGCCGAACGCGCCCTCAAGACCCTCACCCGCGCCCAGCACCGCGAACATCCGGAGCCGATAGTGCCACGACAGGATGAGGAGCAGCGCGCCCGCGAGCATCGCGAGATGCCTTCGAACGTACGCGGACACGTACAGCCCGCCCTGCTCCCATCGCAGGCTTGGCGTCAGCGCATAGAGCAGGACCACCGCCCCGATCGAGATCAGGACGACCAGCACCGACCACTCGAAGAGCGAGGTCTCGAGCGGCAGGCGGTGCACGAAGAAGGCGAGGTCTTTCGCGAAGTACGGGTCGGACTCCCCGAATGGCCGGCCGGTGCGCGCCGCGAGCATGGCGCTCCAGTCGCCGCGCGACCAGGCGAGCGCGATGCCGAGCGCCAGCGAGACCAGCGCTGCCGTGTACGTCAGTTGCTCGCGCGGCACCTCTTCCCCGATGTCGAGGTTGCCCAGCCGCCGCGGCAGCACGAGCGACACCACCGACTGGCGGACGGCGTACAGGTTCGCGAACACGAACGCGGTCGCCGCGACGGCGCAGCCGAGACGCAGCATCAGGAGCGACGAGTACTTGGCGCGCCAGACGTCCGCCGCGCCGAGGGCGGCGTACCACAGGTAGTCGGTATAGACCTGCGCCGCGCCACGCGCGATCAGGAGTGCGCCGGCGGCGACGAGAACAGCCGTGAGCAGCCAGCGCCGGACGGTCACGCTACACCGTGACGCCCTGGGCCCGGAGCCAGCCCTCCATTTCGTTGCGGATCTCGCCGAGCCGTTTCCGCGAGCTTGCCTCGTACCGCGCTACCAGGATCGCCTGGGTGTTGGAAGCGCGAATCAGGCCCCAGCCGTCGCCGTAAAGGACGCGCACGCCGTCGACGTCGATGATCTCGTGCACCGCGCGGAAGTGCTTCACCGCGTTCGCGACGATCTCAAACTTCCGCGCTTCCGGCACGTCGATCCGGATTTCGGGTGTCGAGACGAACTCCGGCACGTCCTCGAGGAGCTGGCGGGGAGACTTGCCGCTCTTGGCGCAGATCTTCACGAGTCGCGCCGCGCCGTACAGCGCGTCGTCATGCCCGAGGAAGCCTTCCTTGAAGAACATGTGCCCCGACATCTCGCCGGCCACGGGTGCACCGAGCTCCTTCATCTTGTCCTTGATCAGCGAGTGGCCGGTCTTCCACATCACCGGCTTCCCGCCCGCCTTGCTGATGGCGTCCGGCAGCGCCTGCGAGCACTTCACGTCGAAGATGATCGACTGGCCCTGCCCCGTGCGCGCCAGCACGTCCAGCGCGTAGATGACCAGCAGGCGATCGCCCCAGATGATCGTCCCCTGGTCGTCGACCACGCCGATGCGATCTGCGTCGCCGTCGAACGCCACGCCGAACTCGGCGCCATCCGTCTTCACGGCAGCGATCAGGTCCTCGAGATTCTCGGGGACCGTTGGATCGGGATGATGGTTCGGGAACGTGCCGTCGCTCTCCGTAAAGAGGCCGCGGGCCTGGAGGCCGAGTCTCTTGAACAACTGCGGTGCCACGAGCGCCGCCGCGCCGTTGCCGCAGTCGTACACGATCTTCGGCTGGCGAGGCAGCGTCCCGATGCGGCGGCCGATGTCGTCGACGTACCGGTCAATGATGGGCTCATCGCGCACTGCGCCGCGGCGGCGCGGCTTCTGCGGCGCCTGCGTCAGCCGACGCAGGTGCTGGATCTGGTCCCCGTGCAGGGACGCATCGCCGACCGAGAGCTTGAAGCCATTGAACTCGGGCGGGTTGTGCGAGCCCGTGATCTGGATGCCACCCGAGACGCCATCCACGGTGTGCAGGCTCCAGTACACCAGCGGCGTCGGGACGACGCCGAAGTCGACGACATCGCGCCCGGCGGCGTTGACGCCCTCGCACAGCGCGTCGCGCAGTTCCTTGCCGCTCGGCCGGTTGTCGCGACCGACGCCAACGGCGCCGATGACCTTCTGTTCGTCGAGGTGGATGGCAAACGCCCGGCCGATCGCGCGCGCAACGTCCGCGTTCAACTCGTGACCGACGACGCCACGAATGTCGTACTGGCGAAAGATCCCGGCGGGTATCGTGCTCATGCGGTCCCTCGACCCGCGGGCGCGGGCCTAGCGGCCCATCCGCAAGAGGGCGTTCTGGAACCCCTCGGCTGACGAGCCCTCGATGCGTGGCAGGCCCTTGGCGGCCACGCGCTGGAACCAGTTGGGATAGACACCCAGCGCCAGAATGCCGGCCACGGACAGCGCGAGGACGAGGCGCGTCAGCACCGGAGTCGCCGGCAGCGGTTCCGCGTTGTCGGCGGGCGGCTTCATGAACATCACCATGATGACGTGCAGATAGTACCCTGCCGACACTACGGTCGTGAGCACCAGCACGACCGCGAGCGTCGTCTGCGGCAACTGCGCCTGCAGCGCCACCTGGAGCACGTACCACTTGGCCACGAAGCCGCCGCCGCCGAAGATCGGGAAGCCGAGCAACGCGAGCATGATCACCGCCATCGCGACGGCGAGCCACGGCCGTCGCGCCCACAGGCCCGAGAGTTCGTCGATCATGACGGTGCCGCGGCCCGGCCGCGTCACGGAGACGATCACCGCGAACGCGCCGAACGTGGCGAGTGTGTAGACGAAGAGGTAGAACAGCATCGCGGATGCGCCGCGGATCGACGCGGGCGCGATGGCCACCATCAGGTAGCCCGCATGGCCGATGCTCGAGTACGCCAGCAGGCGCTTGAGGTTCTTCTGTGCGAGCCCGATCGCGTTGCCCGCGATCATGGTGGCGATGGCGAGCGCCGACAGCGCCGCCTGCCACGATTCCACCGCGCCCGGGAACGCCTCGATCCACACGCGGAGGAATGCGGCGAAGGCCGCCGCCTTCACGGTCGCCGCCATGTACGCGGTGACCGCCGACGGCGCGCCGTCGTAAACGTCCGGCGCCCACATGTGGAACGGCACGCTGGCCACCTTGAAGCCGAAGCCGACGAGCAGCATCGCGAGTCCCGTGAGGAACAGCGCACTGGTGGCCACGCCCGGCGCCAGGACGATGTACGCGATTTCCGCCAGGTTGAGCGTGCTGGTCGCGCCGTAGATGAGCGCGATGCCGTACAGGAGGAACGCGGTCGAGAACGCGCCGAGCAGGAAGTACTTGAGCGCGCCCTCGGCGCCCCGGGCGCTGCGACGGTTGAGCCCTGCCAGCGCGTAGACGGAGATCGACATCAACTCGACCGCGAGGAACAGGATCATCAGGTCGCGAGCCGCCGCCAGGAGCATCATGCCCGACGACGCCAGCAGGATGAGCACGTGCGACTCGGCGGTGCCGACACCCTGGCGGTCGTTGTCGTCACGCGCCAGCGCGATGGCGAAGATCGTGCCGACCAGGATCACCAGGTCCGCCATCCAGCGGAAATTGTCGACTGCGACCGGGCCGATGCGCGCCTGATAGCCCTGGATCAGGTACCACCAGACGACGCCCCCCGTGATCGCGGCGAGCAGCATGCTCGAGACGGCCACCGCGCGCTGGTGCGCGGCGCTGTCCGGTCGCCACGCCGCCCAGATGAGCAGGATCATCGCGCCGCCCATGAGCACCAGCTCGGGCCCAATGGCGAACGCCAGCAGCTTCGGCACGGACAGGTCGAGCATCTCGCTCACGGGCGGGAACATCAACGCCCTCCCCGGCCGAGCGACACCGACGCGCGCGTCTCGACGATCTGCACGAACCTGGTGGCCGCCGCCTCCATGCGACGCAGCACCGGCTGCGGATACACGCCGAGCCAGATGATGCCCGCCACGAGCGGCGCCATCAGCGCCAGCTCACGTCGGTTGAGGTCGGGAATGTGCTCGTTCTCCTTCTTGTCGAGCGGATTGAACAGGATCCGTTGAATGGCCCACAACAGGTAGGCGGCCGCGAAGATCACCGCGGTGGCCGAAATGACCGCGAGGATCGGTTGCGTCCGGAATGCGCCGATGAGCACCAGGAACTCGCCGACGAAGCCGTTGGTGCCGGGCACGCCGATGCTGCTGAGCGAGACCAGGGTGAGCAGCGCCGCAAACATCGGCACGGCGCGCGCGATGCCGCCGTACGACTCGATCATGCGCGTATGCCGCCGCTCGTAGATCATGCCGATCAGGAAGAACAACGCGCCCGTCGAGATGCCGTGGTTGATCATCACCAGCAGCGCGCCCTGCACGCTCTGCACGGTGAGCGCGAAGATGCCGAGCATCACGAAGCCCAGGTGACTCACCGACGAGTACGCCACCAGCTTCTTGAAGTCCGGTTGGACGAGCGACACCAGCGCGCCGTACACGATGCCCACGACCGCGAGGCCGAGAATCGCCATGCGGACCCCGGGCGCCATGGCCGCCTCCGGAAACAGTGGCACCGCCAGCCGCAGGAAGCCGAACGTGCCCAGCTTCAGCATGATGGCGGCCAGCACCACCGAGCCGGCCGTGGGCGCCTCGACGTGCGCGTCCGGCAGCCACGTGTGAAACGGGAACATCGGCACCTTGACGGCGAACGCCAGGAAGAACGCGCCGAAGAGCCACAGCGCGGCCATGGGCCCGACGCGCGGCGCGCCGAGAATCGCGTCGTATGAGAAGTTCGGGACTCCGGTCGCCGCATCGGCCGCGTTCAGCCCCAGGTACACGATCGCGACCAGCATCAGCAGCGAGCCGACCATCGTGTAGATGAAGAACTTCACGCTGGCGTAGATGCGGCGCTCGCCGCCCCAGATGCCGATGATGAAGTACATCGGCACCAGCATGACCTCCCACATCACGTAGAAGAGGAAGAGGTCGAGCGCCATGAAGACACCGAGCATGCCCGCCGTGAGCACGAGCATCAACGAGTAGTAGCCGCGCGTCCGCGTGCGGATGCCGGTCCAGCTGCCCATCACGGCGAGCACCATGATGATCGTGGTGAGCAGGATCATCATCAGGGAAATGCCGTCGATGCCGAGCGTGAAGCGGATGCCCCACGTCTCCATCCACGGACGGTCGAATGAGGCCTGCCAAGCGGCGACTGAGGGATCGAACGACCACCACAGCCCCAACGACACGATCGCCTCGACCAGAAGCGTCAGGAACGCAATCCAGCGCGGCGCATTGGCGGCGCCCGACGCAATCTCGTCGGCCCCCGGCGCGGAGCCGCGCGGCGCGAGCAACACCAGCACCGCACCGGCGACGGGAATCGCCAGCAGCGCCGGAAGCACCCAGCCCATGTACCCGATCGACTGCAGGAACTCGCTCATTCGTCTAGCTCAGCGTTACGGCGCCGACCACCACGAGCACCCCGAGCACCAGCACCCACGCATATGTCCCCACCTGGCCGGACTGGAGCGCCGAGCCGATCCAGCCCACGCCGCGCGCAAACCACGCGCTGCCGTTCACCATGAGTCCGTCGATGAGGCCGACGTCAATGCCGCGCCACAGCAGGTTGCGCGACGTCGTGTAGGTGGGCTGCACGACCACGCGGTCGTACGCCTCGTCGACGAAGTACTTCTGTTCCAGCACGCGCTGGAAACCCTCCTCCGGCTTCGCCTGCGTCTTGGGCACGAGCGCCGACGGCTTGAGCCGGGCGACCGCGAACCAGATGCCCGCGACCGCGATCGCGACCGCGATCCCCACCAGCGTGTATTCCAGCGAGTGCGAGAGGTGCGGCGCCTCACCGTGCGTCACCCGGCGCGCCGACTCGCCGACCACGGGGTCGAGCCAGTGCTCGAGCAGCAGCGACGGCTGGACGGGGATGAACGACGGCAGGTTGATCCAGCCGCCAACCGCGCTCAGCGCGCCGAGAACCACGAGCGGTCCCGTCATCACCCAGGGCGCCTCGGCCAGGTGCGCGCGCTCCTTCTCGCCGGTCCGGTTCGCGCCGTGGAACGTGTACAGCATCATCCGCGTCATGTAGATCGCGGTGAGCAGGGCGGCGCCGAGCCCGAGCGCGTAGCACGCGTACAGGACCACGCCGCCGGGGATGCCGAGCCACGACGCGTCTGCCAGCGTCGACGACCCCGCGCGCACGAACACCGCCGTCAGGATCTCATCCTTCGAGAAGAAGCCGGCGAACGCCGGCACGCCCGCGATCGCCAGCGTCGCGACCCACATGAGCACGAACGTCCACGGCATGTGGGCGCGCAGGCCGCCCATGTTGCGCATGTCCTGCGCGTCGTCGTGCGAGTGCGTCGCGTGGTACGCGCGATGCAGGGCGTAAATCACCGAGCCGGCACCGAGGAACAGCAGCGCCTTGAAGAACGCGTGCGTCACGAGATGGAAGACGCCGGCGACATAGGCGCCCGCGCCGACGCCGATGAACATGTACCCGAGCTGTGAGACGGTCGAATACGCGAGGACTTTCTTGATGTCCCACTGCTTGAGCCCGATCGTTGCCGCGAAGATGGCGGTCAGCGCACCGACCACGACGACCGTGAGCGCCGCGATCGGCGCCAGGGCGAACAGGAAGTGGCTGCGCGCGATGAGGTAGACGCCCGCCGTCACCATCGTGGCCGCGTGGATCAGCGCCGACACCGGCGTCGGGCCGGCCATCGCGTCGGGCAGCCAGACGTAGAGCGGGATCTGCGCGCTCTTGCCCGCGCAGCCAAGAAACAGGAAGAGGCAGGTCGCGGTCACCAGCGGGCCGCCGAACGCCAGCGACGAGGCGGCCAACTCGAGCTGGCGGAAATCGAGCGTCCCGAGATTGGCGAACAACAGGAACATTGCGATCAGGAACCCGAAGTCGCCGATCCGGTTGACGATGAACGCCTTCTTGCCCGCGTCCGCGTTCGCCTTGTCCGAGAACCAGAAACCGATCAGCAGGTAGGAGCAGAGCCCGACGCCTTCCCACCCGACGAACATCACGGGATAGTTGGCGCCCAGGACCAGCAACAGCATGAAGAAGACGAACAGGTTGAGGTACGCGAAGTACCGCGGATAGCCCGGATCCTCGCGCATGTACCCGACGCTGAACACGTGAATCAGCGCGCCGACGCCGGTGACGACCATGAGCATCACGAGCGAGAGCTGGTCCACCAGGAACGCCGCGTCGATCGAGAGGTCGCCGGTCACCATCCAGCTGAAGTACGTCTGGACCACCGTCGCGTCGGTGCCGCCGACACCCGTCCGGAAGGAGTTGAAGATGCTCGCGGAGAGCAGGAACGCGGCCACGAGCACGCCGGGCCCGATGATGCTGGTGAGCCAGGCGAGCCGGTGCGCCGCCGGGTGATGGTCGTGTCCCTGCGCGCCATGCCCCTCGTGTCCGCTGCCGTGATCGTGACCGGCCGCGGACGGATCCGCCGGCCCGACCCGGGCGGCCGTGAAGATCGAGATGGCGCCGTTGAGGACGAAGCCGAGCAACGGCAGCAGCGGCACGAGCCACAGCAGGTCCAGGGGGCCGCCAAGAGCGGCTCCCGCGGCGGCCTCGCGCGCGGCCTGCAGGCTCTGGATCATCATCCCTTGAGCAGGTTGATGTCCTTCAGGTTCACCGTCTGGCGGTGCCGGAACAGCGCGATGATGATGGCGAGGCCAACGGCTGCTTCGGCCGCCGCCACGGTCATCACGAAGAACACGAACACCTGCCCCGCCACGCCGTGCGCCTGGGCGAACGCCACGAACGCGAGGTTCACCGCGTTCAGCATCAGCTCGACGCACATGAAGATGATGATCGCATTGCGCCGCGTGAGCACGCCGACGACGCCGATCACGAAGAGCACCGCCGAGAAGAAGAGCGACTCAGCCAGCATCGGTCGTCCTCCGGCGGCCCAGGACCACCGCGCCCACGATCGCCGCGAGCAGCAGCACGCTGGTCAGCTCGAACGCCAGCAGGTATTCGGTGAAGAGCGGCCTCGCGATCGGCGCGATTGCCCCCTGCCGCTCCACCTGCCCGGCCAGCGCGCCTTGGGGCAGCGCGATGAAGTCGAGGGGGAGCTTCTCGCGCGAAAGCGCTAACGTCTGGGCCAGCAAGACGAGGCCCACCGCGCCGGCGGCCAGCTTCCAGCCGAACCCGCGCGCGTCAGCCAGCTCGGACGGGTGCCCGAGGTTCAGCAGCATGATGACGAAGAGGAACACCACCATGATCGCGCCGGCATACACGAGCACCTGGATGGCGCCGATGAACTGTGCGTCGAGCAGCACGTACATCGCCGCCAGGCAGAACATGGTGTTCACCAGCCACAGCGCCGCCGCCACCGGACTCTTGCGCGTGACGAACAGCAGCGCCGAGACCACGGCGATGAGGCCGAAGAGGTAGAAGTGGAACGTGTAGAACAGCGGGAAGTCGCCGTTGGACATCACTCACCCTTGGGGTCGGCGGGATCCCACATCTCGCACACCGGATGCGTCTGCGCGGTCAGGCGCTCCAGGTCGTAGACGAAGCCCTCGCGACTGTACTCCGAGTTCTCGTAGTGCCGGCCGACGTGGATTGCCTCCTCCGGGCACACCTCCTGGCAATAGCCGCAGAAGATGCAGCGGAACTCGTCGATCTCGAACACCAGCGGGTAGCGATTGCCCTTTTCGTCCTCGCCGGGCACGAGCTTGATGCAGTTCGCGGGGCACACGGTCGGGCACAGGCCGCAGGCCACGCACTTGGCCTTGCCATCCTCGGTGGTGAGCATGCGGTGCGTGCCGCGCCAGCGCGGCGACAGCGACCACTTCTCCTCGGGGTACTGCACCGTGACCGGCTCCTGAAACATGTGCTTCAGGGTCAGGCTCATGCCCTTGAGCGTCGCCCGGAGGTAGCTGGTCTCCGCGATCGGGCGCTCGAGCACCTTCACGCCAATGGCCATTAGCGACCTGCCTCCGCGGCTTCCGTCCCGCGGCGAATGGGTGTAACCGCGCGCAGCTTGTCGAGGTTGCGGCGATCGAGGCGCGAATACGCCGGGCTCACGATGCGACCGCGGTCGAGGACGAAGAGCAGTGCCAGCACGATGACGACGTTGAGCCCGAGCAGGGCGCCGCTGAACGGCAGCGACGACGGCGCGAACCCGGCGCGTTGCAACAGCAGGATCGCCGTCGCCATCACCACGATGTAGCCGAGCATGGCGGGCAGCAGCAGCTTCCAGCCAAGCGCCATGAGCTGGTCGTAGCGGAACCGCGGCACCGTCCAGCGGATCCACATGTAGAAGAAGACCCAGAAAAGCGTCTTCCCGAAGAACAACGCCGTCGTCGCCAGCGTCTTGAGCGCCGAGTGCGGCGCCACGTTGTCCCACGACGTGAACGGAATGTCCCAGCCGCCGAAGAACAGCGTCGACATCAGGGCGCTGGCCGTCACCATGTTGGCGTACTCGGCGATGAAGAAGAGCGAGAACTTCATCGCGCTGTACTCGGAGTGATATCCCGCAATCAGCTCGGACTCGGCTTCCGGCAGGTCGAACGGCAGGCGGTTGGTCTCGGCGAACGCGGCGATCAGGAACACGAGCCACGCCAGCGTGCAGGTGGCCACGTTCCACGACAGCGGGCCGAGCCCCGCCTGCCCCTCGACCACCTGGTTGAGCGACACGTTGCCGGCGAGCAGCAGTACCGGAATGGTCGCCATGCCCAAGGCGATCTCGTACGACACCATTTGGGCGCTGGACCGCAGACCGCCCAGCAGCGAGTACTTGTTGTTCGACGACCAGCCGGCGAGCACGATGCCGTAGACGCCGATGCTGCCGATCGCCAGGATGTAGAGGAACCCGATCGGGAGCGACGCGATCGACATTTCGATGCGCCCCCACGGCGAGTCCCATGGGGCGCCCCACGGAATCACGGCCCACGTGATCATCGCCGGGATGAACGCCATCGCAGGCGCCAGCACGAAGAGCGGCGTATAGGCGTCGTCCGGGTACGTCTCTTCCTTCATGATGTTCTTCACGCCGTCGGCGGCGGGCTGCAGCCAGCCCTTGCCCACGCGATTCGGCCCGTGCCGGTCCTGCATCCAGGCGCTGATCTTCCGCTCGGCGAGCGTCAACAGCGCGACGCCCACCATATAGATGGTGAAGATGATGAGCATCTTCGCCACCGTGGCGACCAGAAACACGACGATCGACTGCGGCGGCGACGCCTGCAGCAGCGCAACGATCGGCAACGTCATCACCGGGCGCCCGGCCTGCCGGCCACGGCCGTGCCCCGGAGGCCGAGCGTGTCATAGCTCATGCCGCTGAACGCGGGCACGTCCTTGGCAAGCGCCGCGAACGCGTCGCTCGCCAGGAAATAGCTGGCTTTGTCGCCGGCGGCGCTGCACAGGTCTGCGAGCACCCACCACGTCGGGCGCGCGAATCCCGGCGCCGCCTTGGCCTGCATGAACCGCTGCACGCGGCCGCGCAGGTTGGTCAGCGTGCCGTCCTCCTCGGCATGATTGGCCGTCGGCAGCACGACACTGGCTGCCGACCTTGCCCACGCCGGCAGCGTGGTGCCGACGACGATCACGGCGGACGCCGCGCCCAGGTTCGGCGGGTTGACGTCCTTGAGCTCCTCGTCCGCGATGATCAGCACGTCGCCCGGCTTGAGGCCGGCGAGCGGATTGTCGGACCTCGCGAAGCCGAGCAGTTCGGCGCCCGTGGCGTTGGCGGCACGGTCGGCGCGAAGCGACAGGTCGTCGACGCCCGTCAGCGGCGCCGCCTCGCCCTGCGGCACGCGGAACGCGCCCGCGCCGCCCGTCTTCCTGATGAGGCGCGACAGCAGGTACAGCGCCTCGTTCGAGAGGTTCGGCGACACCAGCACGAAGGCGCGCTTGCCCGCCAGCGCCTTGGCCGCCATCTGGAGGCCGCCGTCCCAGTCCGTGGGACCGAGCCGGCCGCCGCTACGCACATGGGGCACATCGACGCGGTCCTGCCGGTTCATCCAGCGATAGTCGAGCCGGCCGTGATCGCACATGAAGTACTTGTTCACGTCTTCGTTGGGACGCGGACGAAGGCGCACGACCAGGTTGTCGCGGGTCTCGATCATCATGTTGCAGCCCTGCGAGCAGCCGGTGCAGACCGACGCGGCGCGATCCATCTCCCATGCGCGCGCCTTGTTGAGCGAGTCCTTGGACAGCAGCGCGCCCACGGGACAGAGGTCGATGACGTTGCCCGCCCACGGGTGCGTGAGGTCCTGCCCCTCGAACTTGCCGATGAGCGCGCGGTCGCCGCGTTCGCTCACGTTCAGCACCGGGTCCTCCGCGACGTCCTCCATGAACCGGACACAGCGGGTGCAGAGAATGCAGCGGTTGGCGACATAGACGACGTCACCGCCGAAGTCCTCCACCGGGTTGAAACGCTTGGGCTCGCGATAGCGACCCTCGCCGCGCCCTTCCTGGAACGTGTAGTCCTGCAGCTCGCACTCGCCGGCCTGGTCGCAAATCGGGCAGTCCAGCGGGTGGTTGATGAGCAGCATCTCGAGCACGCCCTTGCGGGCTTCGAGCGCCTTGTCGGAGTGGACGTGCACCACCTGGCCCTCGGCCACCGACGTCGCGCAGGCAGGCGCGAGTTTCGGCTGCTTCTCGACCTCCACCAGGCACATGCGGCACACGCCGGCCACAGGCAGGCCCGGGTGGTAGCAATAGTGCGGGATGAGCACGCCGGCGGCCTTGGCCGCCTCCAGGATCGACGTGCCGGCGGGCACGCTGATCTGCCGTCCCTCGACGGTCAGCGTGACGGCGGCGTTGGCAGCAGGCGCGGTCATGCGAACACCGGAACCTGAAGCATCGCCTTCCGCTTGATGAGGGCCTCGAAGTCGCCGCGGAACTTCTGGATGCCGGAGACCACCGGCACTGCGCACGAGTCGCTGAGCACGCAGATCGTCTTGCCCGTCATGTTGTCGGCGATCGAGAGCAGCGTGTCGAGGTCCTCGTGGCTTCCCTCGCCCGCTGCGATCCGCTCCACGATCTTCGTGGTCCACGCGGTGCCTTCGCGGCACTGCGTGCACTGGGCGCAGCTCTCGTGCGCGAAGAAGCGCGCCGCCCGCGCGATGAACTTCACGAGGTTCTGCGCATCGTCCACGATGATCACGCCGCCGGAACCGAGCATCGTGCCGTTGGCGACGAAGCCCTCGTAGTCCATCGGCGACGCCTCGGCTTCCGCGAGCGTCTGGATCGGCACCGAGATGCCGCCCGGGATGATGGCCTTGAACTTCCTGCCGGGAAGCGGGCCACCGCAGAGGTCGTAGAGGAAGTCCTTGAAGGAGAAACCCATCGCGACTTCGTAGTTCCCCGGCTTCTGGACGTTGCCGCACACCGAGTAGAGCTTGGTGCCGGTGCTTTTGGGGTTGTCCTTGCGGGCGTACTTCTTGTACCAGTCGGCGCCGTTGTTGAGGATGTGCGGCACGGCGGCGAGCGTTTCCACGTTGTTGATTGTCGTCGGCATGCCGAATACACCGGACACCGCCGGGAACGGCGGCTTGATGCGCGGGTTGCCGCGCTTGCCCTCGAGCGAGTTCATCATCGCGGTCTCTTCGCCGCAGATGTACGCGCCTGCGCCCTTGTGCACCCAGACGTTGACGGTCGTGCCCGAGCCCATCGCGTTCCGGCCGATGATGCCGGCCGCGCGCGCCTCGGCGAGCGCCGACTCCATCCGCTCCAGCGGCTCCGTGAACTCGCCGCGGATGTAGATGTAGCACGTCTCCGCGCCGATGGCGTACGCACCGATGGCGCAGCCCTCGATGAGCGCGTGCGGCGTCCACCGCATGATCTCGCGGTCCTTGAACGTGCCGGGTTCGGATTCGTCGGCGTTGCAGACGAGATAGTGCGGCTTGCCGTCGCCCGGCTTCATGAAGGACCACTTCATGCCGGTCGGGAACCCCGCGCCACCGCGTCCGCGGAGGCCGGAATCCTTCACGACCTGCACGATCTCCGCCGGCGTCATGTCGAGCGCCGCCTGCAGCGCCTTGTACCCGCCGAGCTTCTTCCACCCGTCGAGCGAGATCGCGTCGCGGTTGCCGAAGTGCTTCGAGAGCACCGCGGTTTCCT
>Ga0187893_10007087_pt1 | contig 18668 bp, 31 predicted proteins | sample MA1701074metaG_FD_139574 | JGI IMG/M metagenome (GOLD analysis project Ga0187893, IMG submission 139574) | White microbial mat communities from a basaltic lava cave in the Kipuka Kanohina Cave System on the Island of Hawaii, USA - MA170107-4 metaG ... | reverse complement strand
GTGGAGATGGTGATGCCGGGCGACAACATCCAGATGACGATCACGCTGATCACGCCGATCGCGATGGAGGAGCAGCTGCGCTTCGCCATCCGCGAGGGCGGCCGGACGGTCGGCGCCGGCGTCATCACCAAGATCCTGGAGTAGCCCATGAAGGCCGGCCGGATCCGCATCCGTCTCAAGGCGTTCGACCACGCCGTCATCGACCAGGCCGCGGCGGACATCGTCCGCACGGCCGAGAAGACGGGCGCGCAGGTAACGGGGCCCATCCCCTTGCCGACCAAGACCCAGCGCTGGACGGTGCTGCGCAGCCCGCACGTGGACAAGAAGAGCCGCGAGCAGTTCGAGCTGAAGACGCACAAGCGGCTCATCGACATCCGCGATTCGCGGCCTCAGACGGTGGACGCGCTGACCAAGCTGGATTTGCCGGCCGGCGTGGACGTCGAGATCAAGGTGGAGTAGCGGATGAACGCGATAATCGGCCGGAAGCTGGGCATGACCCAACTGTTCGCCGAAGACGGCACGCTGGAGGCGGTGACGGTCATCGAGGCCGGTCCGTGCCCGGTGGTGCAGGTCCGCCAGGTGGAGGGGCGTACCCGGGTGCAGCTGGGCTTCGAGCGGCTGAAGCCCAAGCGCGCGCAGAAGGGGCGCACCGGCCACGCCGCGAAGGCGGGCCTGGACTACACGCCGCGCGTGCTGCGCGAGTTCGGCGCCGCGCAGGCGCCCGAGGGCGGGGTGGTGACGGTGGCGGCGTTCGCGGCGGGTGATCGGGTGAAGGTCGCCGGGACGACCAAGGGCCGCGGGTTCCAGGGCGTGGTGCACCGGCACGGCATCGGCGGCGGGCCGGCCTCGCACGGCAACACGAGGCATCGCAAGCCCGGCTCGGTGGGGCCGGGCACCGATCCTTCGCGGGTGATCAAAGGCAAGAAGATGCCCGGCCAGATGGGTGCGGTGGCCCGGACGCAGATCGGGCTCACCGTGGCGAAGGTGGACGCCGAGCGCAACCTGCTGTTCGTGCGCGGCGCGGTGCCCGGCGCGGTGCGCGGCATCGTGACGGTGCGCAAGGAGGGCGCGTGAGCGACGCCCTGGAAGCGGTGGCGCACCAGGCCGACGGCACGCCGCGATCCCGCGCGGTGAGACTGCCTGCCGATCCGTTCGACGGGCGGGTCCACGAGGCCGCGATGCATCAGGCGGTGAAGGTGTACCTGGCCAACCAGCGGCAGGGCACCGCGATGACCAAGACCCGCGGGTTCGTGTCGGGCGGCAACCAGAAGCCGTGGCGGCAGAAGGGCACCGGCCGCGCCCGTCAGGGCTCGACGCGCTCACCGCTGTGGCCCGGGGGCGGCACCATGTTCGGGCCGCAGCCGCGGGAGTACCGGCTGGCGATCCCGAAGAAGCTGCGCTGGCTGGCCCGGAGCAGCGCGCTGAACGCCCAGGCCAGGGCACGGCAGCTCCGGGTGATCGCGCCACTGGCCTTCGAGGCGCCGAAGACGAGGCAGATGGCCCAGGTGCTGTTCCGGATGGGGCTGGCAGGCGAGAAGGTCCTGCTGCTCACCGCCGAGCACAAGCCGAACGTGCTCCTCTCGGCGCGGAACATCCCCGACGTGGCGGTGATGCTGTACGCCCAGGCCACGACGTACGACATCCTGAGGGCGCACACGGTCGTGATCGAGGAGCCGGCGCTCGGGGGCAGCCTGGAGCAGGGCGCCGAGGTGACCATCGAGGCGCCGACCAGGAAAAAGGCGAAGACGGGGGCCCGGGCGCCCGGGGGCACGGAACAGGCTGAGGCCCCGGCCCGGAGGAAGGCCGTCGTGAAGAAGGCCGCGGCGAAGAAGGCGCCCGCGAAGAAGGCGCCGGCCGCCAAGGCGAAGAAGCCGGCGGCGAAGGCCAGGAAGCCCGCGGCGAAGAAGCCGGGGAAGAAGAAGGGCTAGCCGATGAGCTCGCGCATCGTGATCAAGCCGGTCGTGACGGAGAAGTCGTCGTCCGCGTACGAGACCGCGAAGGTCTACACCTTCAGGGTCGCGCGGGAGGCGACGAAGCCGGCGATCCGGCAGGCGATCCAGCAGATGTTTGGCGTGACGGTGACCGCCGTGCGCACCATCAACGTGCGCGCGAAGGAGCGCCGGCCGGGCGGGCTGGGCCGCGGCCGGAGCGGGGTCCGGGCGGCGTGGAAGAAGGCGTACGTCTCCCTCAAAGAGGGCGACGTGATCCCGATCTTCGAGGGTTGAGCCGATGGGCATTCGCCAGCTGAAGCCGACGACGTCTTCGCAGCGGTTCCGCATCATCTCCGATTTCGCGGAGATCACGCGGACCACGCCGGAGGAGTCGTTGCTCGAGCCGCTGCGCGGGACGGGCGGGCGGGACAACCGGGGGCACGTCGCCACGCGGTACCGGGGCGGCGGGCATAAGCGGATGTACCGGAAGATCGACTTCCGGCGCGACAAGTTCGGGGTGCCCGGCAAGGTCGCGACGATCGAGTACGATCCGAACCGCTCGGCGCGCATCGCGCTGGTGCACTACGCCGACGGCGAGAAGCGCTACATCATCCACCCGCGCGGCCTGCAGGTGGGCGACGCGATCGTGTCGGGGCCGGGCACCGACATCCGGCTGGGCAACGCGGTGCCGCTGGGGGAGATCCCGCTGGGCACCACGGTGCACAACGTGGAGCTGAAGCCGGGCCGGGGCGGGCAGCTGGCGCGCTCGGCGGGCGCCGAGGTGCAGGTCGTGGCCAAGGACGGCGCGATGGTGACGCTCAAGCTGATGAGCGGCGAGGTGCGGATGGTGCGGGGCACCTGCCTGGCGACCATCGGGTCGGTGGGCAACGCCGAGCACGAGCTGATGAGCATCGGCAAGGCGGGGAAGGCGCGCTGGAAGGGCCGGCGCTCCAAGGTGCGCGGCGTCGCGAAGAACCCGGTGGATCATCCGCTGGGCGGCGGCGAGGGCAAGTCGAGCGGCGGCCGTCCGCCGGTGAGCCCGTGGGGCAAGCCGGAAGGCGTGAAGACGCGGCACAAGAAGAAGGCGAGCACGAAGCTCATCATCCGGGGCCGCAAGCGCGGCAAGGCGACGCAGTAATGGCACGCAGCGTCAAGAAGGGTCCCTTCGTGGACGAGCGTCTCCTGGGACGGATCCATGAGATGAACAGCAAGAAGGAGAAGCGGGTGCTCAAGACGTGGTCGCGCGCGAGCACGATCACGCCGGACTTCGTGGGGCACACGCTGGCGGTGCACAACGGCAACAAGTTCGTGCCGGTGTACATCTCGGAGAACATGGTGGGGCACAAGCTGGGCGAGTTCTCGCCGACGCGGATGTTCCGCGGACACAGCGGCCGGCTGTCGGCCGACAAGGCGGCCGCGCTGGCCGGCGCCACGCCGGCGCCGGTGGCGGCGGGTGCCGCGCCCGCCGCCGCCGGCGCTCCGCCGCCGCCGGCCGCGCCGGGTGGCGGTGCCGCGCCCGGCCGGGGCAAGGCCTGATGGACGCCCGCGCGATCCAGCGGACGGTCCGCCAGTCGCCGCACAAGATGCGCCTGGTGGTGGACCTGATTCGCGGCAAGAACGTGAACGAGGCGTTCGCGATCCTGAAGTTCAGCAAGAAGCACGCGGCCCGGCAGGTGTCGAAGGTGCTGCTCTCGGCGGTGGCGAACGCGCGCGAGGCGGCGGGCCGGGCGGACGCGCGGCTGGACGAGGACACGCTGGTCGTGACGCACGCGACCGTGGACGAGGGCCCGGCGCTGAAGCGCTGGACGCCCGCCGCGATGGGGCGCGCCACGCCCGTCCGGAAGCGCACCAGCCACGTGACGATTCACGTGGCCCCGAAGGAGTAACCGCGTGGGACAGAAGGTCCATCCGCACGGGTTCCGGCTCGGCATCGTCAAGCCGTGGCGGTCGCGCTGGTTCGCGAGCCGTGAGATGCCGGCGCTGTTGAAGGAAGACGAGCTGATCCGCACGTACCTGAAGACGCGGTTGTCGCACGCCGCGATCAGCGACGTGCACATCGACCGCAAACCGGGCAAGGTGGTGGTGACGGTGCACACCGGCCGGCCGGGCGTGGTGATCGGGAAGCGCGGCGCCGAGGTGGACAAGCTGCGCGACGAGCTGGCCCAGCTGACCGGCAAGGAGGTCGGGGTCAACGTCGAGGAGATCAAGCGGCCGGAGCTGGATTCGCAGCTCGTGGCCGACAGCGTGGCGCACCAGCTGGCGCAGCGCATCAGCTTCCGCCGCGCCATGAAGCGGGCGGTGCAGAGCGCGATGCGCATGGGCGCACAGGGCATCAAGATCAAGTGCGGCGGGCGGCTGGGCGGCTCGGAAATCGCGCGGGTCGAGGGCTACCACGAGGGCCGGGTGCCGCTGCATACGCTGCGGGCCGACGTGGACTACGCGACCAGCACGGCCAAGACGACGTTCGGCACGATCGGCGTGAAGGTCTGGATCTTCAAGGGCGAGGTCGTGGAGGACAGCCGCGGCCGGACCTACAGCACGGGAGCCTGACCGATGCTGGCGCCGAAGCGGGTCAAGTTCCGCAAGATGATGAAGGGCCGGATGCGCGGGGTGGCGACGCGGGGCCAGACGGTCGCGTTCGGGCACTTCGGGCTGCAGGCGCTCGAGGCGGGCTGGGTGACGAACCGGCAGATCGAGGCCTCGCGCGTGGCGATGACGCGCGAGATGAAGCGGGGCGGGAAGCTGTGGATCCGGGTGTTCCCGGACAAGCCGATCACGAAGAAGCCGGCCGAGACGCGCATGGGCAAGGGGAAGGGCAACCCGGAGGGCTGGGTCGCGGTGGTCAAGCCGGGCCGGGTGCTGTTCGAGATCGAGGGCATCCCCAGGGACCTGGCGGCGAAGGCGATGGCGCTGGCGTCGGCGAAGCTGCCGATCCGGACCCGGCTGATCGAGCGGGAGGACTGACGTGGCGACCCTCAAGCTCACCACGCAGCAGATCCGGGAGCTCACCGACGTGGAGCTCCGGCAGAAGATCGCCGAGTACGAGCGGGAGCGCGACGGCCTCCGCTTCAAGGCGGGCACCGAGGTGCTCGCGAACCCGATGGACGTGCGACTGGCGCGGCGGACGGTGGCCCGGCTGCAGACGGCCCTGCGCGCCCGCGCCCCGAAGAAGGCGTGAGGATGAGCGAGCAGACGCAGACCGCCCGCGGGCGGCGCAAGGAGCGGACGGGCACCGTGGTGAGCGACCGGATGCACAAGTCGGTGGTCGTGAGCTTCGAGCGGCTCGTGACGCACGCCCTGTACGGCAAGCAGGCGGTGCGGACCAAGACGGTCGTCGCGCACGACGAGGCGAACGAGGCGAAGGTCGGCGACACGGTGCGGATCGTGGAAACGCGCCCGGTGTCGAAGACCAAGCGCTGGCGGATCGTCGAGATCGTGGCGCGGGCCCAGTAGGGAGGCGGCCGTGGTCCAGCAGGAAACGATCCTCAAGATCGCGGACAACTCGGGCGCGAAGCGCGCGCTCGTGATCCGGGTGCTCGGCGGCTCGAAGCGGCGGTACGCGGGCCTGGGCGACGTCGTGATCGTGGCGATCAAGGACGCGCTCCCGACCGGCACCGTGAAGAAGGGCGAGGTGGCGCGGGCGGTCGTGGTGCGGACGGCGAAGGAGACGCGCCGCCGCGACGGCAGCTACATCCGGTTCGACGAGAACGCGGCCGTCATCATCAACGAGCAGAACGAGCCCCGGGCCACGCGCATCTTCGGCCCGGTGGGCCGGGAGCTGCGCGAGAAGAAGTTCATGAAGATCGTCTCGCTCGCGCCGGAGGTGCTCTGAGATGAAGCCGCTGGTGTATCGCAAGCGCGACCGGCAGCCGGCCAGGCGCGTGCGCGTGCCGAAGATGCACATCACCAAGGGTGACACGGTGAGGGTCATCTCCGGCAATCAGAAGGGGCACACGGGCAAGGTGCTCAGGGCCATCCCCAAGAAGAGCCGGGTGGTCGTCGAGGGCGTGAACATCGTGAAGCGGCACCGCAAGGCGCGGCAGCAGGGCGAGGAGAGCGGCATCGTGAGCTTCCCCGCGCCCATCCACGTCTCGAAGGTGATGCTGATCGATCCCAAGACCGACCGGCCGACGCGGGTGCGCCGCCGGGTGGACAAGGACGGGACCGTCGAGCGCGTCGGGGCGAAGACCGGCGAGCCGATCCCGCGGAGCCGCTGATGGCAGAGAACGACAAGGCGGGCACGGCCGCACAGCCGCACGGCCGCACGGAAAAGACCCCGAAGGGGGAAGGCGGCAAGGGCGCGAAGGGGCCGAAGGAGCCGAAGGGCGAGGCCCGGGCGCCGAAAGCCCCGGCGGCCCCGGCCGAGCCGGCGCCGCCGGCGCGGCTGCACGGGCACTACCTGAGCCACGTGCGCCCGGCGCTGGCGAAGCAGTTCGGGTTCTCGAACCCGCACCAGATCCCGCGGATCGAGAAGATCGTGCTCAACGTGGGCTTCGGGGAAGGCGCCAAGCAGTCGAAGGCGCTGGACGTGATCGTCGCGGAGCTGGCGTCGATTACGGGCCAGAAGCCCAACGTGACGCGGGCCAAGAAGGCGATCGCGAACTTCAACCTGCGCCAGGGCATGGCGGTGGGGGCGTCCGTCACGCTGCGGGGCGCGCGGATGTACGAGTTCCTGGACCGCTTCATCAGCATCGCGGTGCCGCGGATGCGCGACTTCCGGGGCCTGCCGACCAGGAGCTTCGACGGCCGCGGGAACTACACCTTCGGCATCAAGGAGCAGATGATCTTCCCGGAGATCGACTACGACAAAGTCGAGCGGATCCACGGGATGGACATCACGATCGTGACGGACGCGAAGCGCGACGACGTGGCCATGGCACTGCTGCGGGAGATGGGCATGCCGTTCCGCGGCGAGACGCCGGTGCTCGTGGCCTGAGACGGGGGACCGATGGCGAAGAAGTGCTGGATCGAGAGGGGCAAGCGGAAGCCGAAGTTCACGAGCCGCAAGGTGGCGCGGTGCCAGCGGTGCGGCCGCGCGCGCGCGTACCTGCGCAAGTTCGGGCTGTGCCGCATCTGCTTCCGGGAGCTCGCGCTGCGCGGCGAGATTCCGGGCGTGCGCAAGAGCAGCTGGTGAACGGGCTTCCGGCGCCGACACAGGAGCAACACGCATGAGCATGACCGATCCCGTCGCAGACATGCTGACGCGCATCCGCAACGCGTGTCTGGCCCGGCACCGCCGGGTCGACATGCCGGTCTCCAAGCTGAAGCAGGAGATCGCGAAGCTGCTGCGCGACAACCACTACATCCAGGAGTTCCAGGTCCTGGATGACGGCCGGCATGGGCTGCTGCGGCTGTACCTCAAGTACCACAGCGGCGACCAGCCGGTCATCCGCGAGCTCCGGCGCGTCTCGACGCCCGGCCTCAGGCGCTACGTGGGCGCGCGCGAGATTCCGCGCGTCAAGAACGGGCTGGGCATGGCGATCGTCTCGACGCCCAAGGGGCTGATGACCGACCGCGACGCGCGCACGGCGCGCGTGGGCGGCGAGCTCCTCGCGCTGGTCTGGTAGGAGGGACCATGTCGCGCATCGGCAAAAAGCCGGTCCCGGTGCCCGTGGGCGTGACCGCCGGCGTCACCGGCAACACGGTCACCGTGAAGGGCCCCAAGGGCGAGCTGTCGCGCACCCTCCACGCCGAGCTGGCCGTGGCGCTGGAGCAGGGCGCGGTGGTGGTGAAGCGGCCCTCGGACTCGGCCAAGCACAAGGCGCTGCACGGCCTGTCGCGGACGCTCGTGGCCAACATGGTCGAGGGCGTCACCAAGGGCTACGAGAAGGCGCTCGAAATCCAGGGTGTCGGGTACAAGGCGGAAACGAAGCCGTTCGGGCTGCTGCTCACCGTGGGCTACTCGCACCAGGTGTCGTTCAAGGCGCCGCCGGGGATCAAGCTGACCGCCGACCAGCCGACGCTCGTGAAGGTCGCGGGCTGCGACAAGGAGCTGGTCGGGCAGGTCACCGCCGACATCCGCGCGGTGCGTCCGCCGGAGCCGTACAAGGGCAAGGGCATCCGCTACGTCGGCGAGAAGGTCCGGCGCAAGGCGGGCAAGACGGGAGCGAAGACGTGAGGACGGTCCGGAAGCCGAAGACGGGCGAGCAGCTCAGGCGGCGGCGCCACCTCCGGGTGCGCCGCAAGGTCGCGGGCACGGCGGAGCGGCCGCGGCTCGTGGTGTATCGCTCGCTCAAGCACATCTACGCCCACCTGGTGGACGACACCGCGGGAAAGGTGCTGCTGGGCGTCTCGGACGGCTCCGAAGGCGTCACGCCCGAGGGCTCGGGCAAGGTCGCGAAGGGCTTCGCCGTGGGCGTCGTCCTGGCGAGGAAAGCGAAGGCGGCGGGGATCACCAAAGTGGTCTTCGATCGCGCGGGCTATCTGTACCACGGACGCGTCAAGGCGGTGGCCGACGGCGCGCGCAAGGGCGGACTGGAGTTCTAATGACAGCGGAACAGGGTCAGCAGCCGCAACAGCCGCCGCAGCCGCCGCCGCCACACCAGCGCCACGGCGGCGGGGGCGGCGGGGGCGGCGGGGGCGGCCGTGGCGGGCGCGGCCGGGGTCCCGGCGGTCCTGGAGGGGGCGGTCATGGTCGTGGCGGCCCCGGTCGGGGCGGGCCGCGGCGCGACCAGCGCGACCGCGAAGGCTCGGAGTTGATCGAGAACGTCATTAGCATCAATCGCGTCGCCAAAGTCGTGAAGGGCGGCCGGCGTTTCAGCTTCAACGCGCTGGTGGCCGTGGGGGACGGCGACGGCCACGTGGGGATCGCGACCGGCAAGGCCAACGAGGTGAGCGAGGCGGTGCGCAAGGCGGTCGAAGCGGCCCGCCGCAAGATGCTCGCCGTGCCGCGTACCGGCGGGACGATCCCGCACGAGGTGACGGGTAAGCACGGCGCCGGACGCGTGTTTCTGAAGCCGGCCACACCCGGCACCGGCGTCATCGCCGGCGGCCCGGTGCGCGCGGTGCTCGAATGCTGCGGCCTGCGCGACGTGCTCACCAAGAGCCTCGGCAGCAACAATCCGCACAACGTGGTGCGCGCGACGGTCGACGGCCTGAGCCAGCTGGTCACCGTGCGCCAGGTGGCGCGCGAGCGCGGCGTGGAGCCGGAGACCATCGCCTACAAGCCGCGGCAGGGCGAGGTGGCGCATGCCTCCTAAGGAAAAGAAGGCACAGGGGCACAGGGGCACAGGGGCACGGAAAACCGGCGGCGGGCGGTTGCGGGTGAAGCAGGTCCGCAGCGGGATCGGCCGGCCGGCGACACACCGCCGGACGCTGGAGGCGCTCGGCCTCAGGCACCACCAGGCCGTCGTCGAGGTGACCGATTCGCCCGCCATCCGCGGGATGCTGTTCCAGGTGCGGCACCTCGTCGAGGTGACGCCGGCAGGGGAGACGTAGGATGGCCGAGAAGACGAGCGGCGTCGGCCTGGGCAACCTGAAGCCCGCCGCGGGCTCGACCCAGAAGCGGAAGCGGCGCGGCCGCGGCCCGGGCTCGGGCCTCGGCAAGACGTCGGGCAAGGGTCACAAGGGCCAGAAGGCGCGCAGCGGCGGGCGCGTCCGGCCGGGCTTCGAGGGCGGCCAGATGCCGCTGGTCCGCCGGGTTCCGAAGCGCGGCTTCACGAACCCGTTCAAGGTGCGCGCGCAGGTCGTGAGCCTGGAGGCGCTGGCGGCGTTCGCGGGCAAGGAGCTCACGGCCGAGGTGCTGGTCGGGGCGGGCCTGGTGGCGCACGCCGACCGCCCGATCAAGATCCTGGCCGACGGCGACGCGCCGCAGGGACTCGTGGTCAGGGCCCTCGCCGTGTCGGCATCCGCCAGGGCGAAGATCGAGGCGGCGGGCGGCCGGATCGAGGCCTGACGCGGTGACCACGCCCGCCATCCCCAATCCATTCAAGATTCCGGAGCTCAAGGAGAAGATCCTCTTCACCTTGCTCTGCCTGGTGCTGTATCGTCTGGGCGCGCACATCACGGTGCCCGGCGTCAACGCCCAGGCCACGATCGACTTCTTCCGCAACCAGAGCGGCACGCTGTTCGGGGTCTACAACCTGTTCGTGGGCGGCGGGCTGGCTCGCGCGACGGTGTTCGCCCTGGGCATCATGCCGTACATCTCGGCCAGCATCTTCTTCCAGATCATGGGGGCCGTGTTCCCCACGATCGAGCGGCTGCAGAAGGAAGAGGAAGGGCGCAAGAAGATCAACCAGTGGACCCGCTACCTGACGATCGCTCTGGCGATCCTCCAGGCGTGGGGCGTGGCGGTGTTCCTCGAGGGATTGCAGGGCGCAGTGGCCGGCCCGGGGTTCGGGTTCCGGCTGCTGACGGCGTTCACGCTCACCACCGGCGCCGTGTTCATCATGTGGCTCGGCGAGCAGATCACCGAGCGCGGGCTGGGCAACGGGATGAGCCTGCTGATCTTCTTCTCGATCATCGAGAGCTTCTTCCCGGCGGTCATCCAGACCTTCGAGTTCCTGCGGACCGGCGCGATGACCGTGGCGAAGCTGGTGCTGGTGCTCGCGGTGATGCTGGCGGTGACGGCTGTGACGGTGGCGATCATCCTGGCGGCCCGGCGGATCCCCATTCAGATCCCGCGCAAGGTCATGGGCCGCGGGCGGATCCGGGAAGGGCAGAAGTCCTTCATCCCGCTGCGCCTGCTCACGGCCAATGTGATGCCCATCGTGTTCGCCCAGTCCATCATCATCGTCCCCGGCACGATGGCGCAATTCACCAACGTTTCGGCGCTGCGCAACCTGGCGGAGTACTTCCAGCAGGGCACCTGGCTCTACTACGCCCTGTACACGGCGCTGATCGTGTTCTTCACGTACTTCTATACGGCCATCGTGTTCAACCCGGTGGACCTGTCCGAGAACCTGAAGAAGCAGGGCGCGTTCATCCCCGGCGTGAAGCCCGGCGCGCGCACCAGCGAGTACATCGACCACGTGCTGTCGCGGATCACCATGCCGGGCGCGATGTTCCTCACCGCCGTGGCGATCCTGCCGATCATCCTGCTCGACGCCTTCAACGTGCCCTTCGCGTTCGGCGGCACCTCGCTGCTGATCGTCGTCGGCGTGGCCCTCGACACGGTCCAGCAGCTGCAGCAGCACATGATCCTGCGCCAGTACGACAGCTTCATGAAACAGGGCAGGATACGGTTCCGGGGACGGCAGCGGCTCATGTGAACGGGAAGAACGGGAAGAAGGGGAAGAAGGGGACGAAGGGGACGAACGGAACGGCTCCACCCTCCTTCCCCTTCCTCCCCTCCCTCCCGTTACTCCCCTCCTTCCCCTTTTCCCCGTATCTTCGCTCCTCATGGACGTGATGATTCTAGGCGCTCCCGGCTCCGGCAAAGGCACCCAGGGCAAGGTGCTGGCCGGGCACCTCGGCATCCCCCAGGTCTCGACCGGCGACCTGATCCGGGCCGCCATGAAGGCCGGCACCGCGCTCGGCGTCAAGGCGAAGGGCTTCTACGACAAGGGGCACCTGGTGCCCGACGAGCTGATCTTCGGGCTGATCCAGGAGATCCTCGACTCGCCGGCCGCCGCCACGGGCGTCCTGATGGACGGCTTTCCACGCACGATTCCCCAGGCCGAGGCCGTGGACCGGATGCTGGCGGCCAAGCGCCGGAAGGTGGATCGGGTGCTGCTCCTCGAGGTGGACGAGGCCGAGCTGGTGCAGCGGCTGCTGGCGCGCGCGGCGAAGGAAGGCCGCAGCGATGACAACCTCGAGTCCGTGACGCAGCGTCTCAAGGTCTTCCACAGCCAGACGGCGCCGCTGATCGCCTTCTACGAGACGCGCGGGATCGTGCGCCGGGTGGCGGGCACGGGCTCGGTGGACGAGATCGCGGCGCGGATGCGGACCGCGGCCCGGACGTGATCACGGTCAAGTCGGCCCGTGAGATCGACACGATGGCCCGCGCCGGGCGCATCGTCGCGGGTACGCTCGCGCTGGTCCGGGCCCGCGCGGTGCCCGGCGTCTCGACCGCCGACCTGGATCGCGACGCGGAGGAGTTCATCCGGTCGCACCCCGGCGCCACGCCGAGCTTCAAGGGGCTGTACGACTTCCCGGCGAGCCTGTGCACGTCCATCAACGCCGAGGTCGTGCACGGCATCCCGTCGAGCCGGCGCGTGCTGCAGAGCGGCGACATCCTGAGTGTGGACGTGGGCGTATGCGTCGCGGGGCTGCACGCGGACTCGGCCGTCACGCTGCCGATCGGCACGGTGGCGCCCGAAGTGACGCGGTTGCTCGAGACCACGGTGCGTGCCCTCGAGGCGGGCATCGCGCAGGCGCGGGCCGGCAACCAGATCGGCGACATCGGGCACGCCGTTCAGAAGGTGGCCGAGGCGTCGGGCTTCAGCGTGGTGCGGGAGCTGGTGGGTCACGGCATCGGCGCCACGTTCCACGAGGAGCCGCAGGTCCCGAACTTCGGCCGCCCCCGCACCGGGGCACGCCTGATGCCGGGGATGACCATCGCCATTGAGCCGATGGTGAACGCGGGTCGGCCCGAAGTGCGGACGCTGGGCGACCGCTGGACCGTGGTGACCGGCGACGGCTCGCTGTCGGCGCATTTCGAGCACACGGTGGCGGTCACGGCGAACGGGCCGCGGGTGTTGACGTTGGCCGAGGCGGCGGTGCCCGCCTAGCGCGCGGCGGCGTTCTCGTCCGGGGCGTCCCTGAGGGTCGGGCGCCCTCGTTCTTTGCAGGCTGACTTGCATATTATAGGTTGCAGCCGACTCTCAACGCGGCGTCTGGCGCGTTGGCGGTGCGGTGATCCCATTCGCGGCACCTGGGAGGACGACCCCGACGCGCTCTATGACTAGCTGTAGGCGCGGCGAGGTGGTCGTCGTTCGCGTGCCGTCGTCGGACCAATCAGGATTCAAGGCGCGCCCGGCATTGGTCGTGAGCGCGGAGGCGTTCCCCCGGCTGTCTGATGTCATCGCCTTGCCCGAGCCGCTCGGCGTGGAATCAATGAAGACGGAGGGCGTCGTATCGGGCGTGCGCTTCCACTCGTGGATGTTGTAGGGCCCTCTGGGTATGCGACGTCTGGGCATCTCATCACCGTCCGTGAGAAAGCGTGGGCCCGTCCACGACGTCGGTTTCGTACTCCTCCGTCCTGTACGGCACGAACCCCCTCGCCCGGTAGTTCGGCAGCGCCTTCGGATCGTCCAGCGTGCAGGTGTGCAGCCAGACCCGGCTCGCCCCGATCGTCCACGCGATCTCGCAGGCGCGCGTGAGCAGGTGCTTGCCGAGCCCGCGGCCGTGAAACCGCGGCACCAGGCCGAACAGCTCGATCTCGCACGCGCCCGCTTCGTCCCAGTGCAGGTCGAAGAAGCCCGCGACCTCGCCGTCGTGGCTCAGGATCCAGGTCCCGAAGCCCGGCCGCTCGACCCACGCCTGCCACGCGGCCGGTGACCACTGCCATCGGTCCACCCAGTGGTAGGCGGCGCCCACGTCCCGGTACAGCCGCTGCGCCAGCGGCACGCTCATGACGGGCACCCGCGCCAGGCGGAGCAGGGGATCGTCCTCGACGACAGACCCCACCAGCTGCGCGGGGTCGGTCATCTGGAGATAGGTGCGGGTGACCGTGACCGTGCGGGTCACTCGCGGGGCGCGGGTCTAAGCTCGAGCTTCAGGCAGGCCGCGGTGTCCGGGCACGCGCCCGAGAACTCCTTCGACCGCTGGAGCTCGTCGGGCGCACCCGCGCGGTCGGCGGGCCGGAAGCCCAGCCGCGGGAAGAACGTCGCCGCCGTGGTGGTCAGGAGCCACACCGCGTCCAGGCCCTGCTGTCGCGCCCATTGGATGCGCCGCTGGGAGAGCTGCGCGCCGAAACCCTGGCCCCGCAACGACGCGTCGACGACGACCGAGCGCAACAGGCCGGCTGTTCCGTGCACCTCGACGCCCGCGGCGGCGACAACCGTACCGCCCCGGGTCACGACGTCGTAGCCGCCCGGGAACTGGTCCTCCAGGCCGTCGGCCGGAAGCTCCGCGGCCTCGACCAACCGCCTCACGGCCGCCAGGTCGCCGGCCGTGGCGGCGCGGGTGTGAAACGCGGTCGCGTTGTCAGCCATCGAGCGTCTCCTCGACCGTCTGCCCCGCCTCTGCGGCGAGCGCTGCCGCCTCGGCGGCGATCGTACGCGCCTGCGCTGCCAGGCCGAGCCCGGCCGGCGGATCGGGCAGGCCGCGCACGTTGATCAGCACGTTGTAGAGCGCGCCCCGGGCTGCGGCTCCGGCCAGCAGCGCCCCGACGCCGGCGTCCGACCGGGCGTTGACGTTCCCGGCGGCCGCCGCGCGGGCGCACAGGCGCGCCACGTCACGCGCGGCCGCGAGCGTGCGCAACGGCACCTGCGTGGCGTGGAGCATGGCGGCCTGGATCGCCGCCCGCCGCTCGGCTTCGCGGTCCTTGGGAATGGCGTAGGCCGCCATGACCTTCCCGTAGGCCGCGGCGTCCTCATCGCCGAGCGCCAGCAATCGGGCCCGCAGCCCCTCGGCCTCGTGCAGCATGCCTCGGAACTCGGCCTCCACGTCCGCGTACTTCTTCCGGCCGATCGTCAGGCGCGCGAGCATGGCCGCGAGCGCCGCCGCCATCGCGCCGGCCACGGCCGCCACCGTCCCGCCGCCCGGCGCGGGCTCGGCGGAGGCGATCGCGTCCACGAACCCGGCGAGGGACGGCGCCGACGCCTCGCGGACGCCCGTCTCGACCAGGTGCGGCCCGACCGGCTCGCGCAGGCGGAACTGCGCCTCGACGGCCCGGTGGACGGCACGCTCGGGCACCAGGCCGACGATCTCGCTCCACGCCACGTCGGCGCCGGCCGCGCGCGCCGCGGCCGCCACCGCGTCGTAGGCGACGTGCATCGCGGTCTCATCGATGTCGGTGAGGTTCATCGAGACCTGCGGCTCGCCGCCGACCATGAGCCCCATCGCCTGCACGCCGGGCAGGCCGCCGCTCGAGGCCCGCACCTGCTTCGCGGTCGCCCTGGCGAGCGCCTCGTCGCCGCCCGAGAGGTAGATGTTGTAGGCCACGAGGAACGGCCGCGCCCCGACCGCCGTCGCGCCGGCCGTCGGGTGGATGCGCCGAGGCCCGAAGTCGGGGTCCTTTTCAGGGTCTCTGCCGATGAGGTCGCGGAGGCCCTCGAATTCACCTTTGCGCACGTCGGGCAGACGGGCCCGCGACGGTCGCGCGGCCGCCTTCGCGTACAGGAAGACGGGGATCTCGAGCTCGGCGCCGATCCGCTCGCCCAGCCGCCGGGCCAGCGCGACACAATCGTCCATGGTGATGCCGTCGATGGGCACGAACGGGACCACGTCGGCCGCGCCCATCCGCGGGTGCTCGCCCTGGTGCTTCGTCAGGTCGATGCGATCCTTCGCCACACGCACCGCGCGAAACGCCGCCTCGAGCGCCGCGTCAGGGGGCGCCACAAAGGTGAACACCGAGCGATGGTGGTCCGTGTCGGCCTGCACGTCGAGCAGGCGGACGCCGGGCACCGACAGGATCGCCCGGCGAAGATCGTCGAGGACAGCCGGATCACGGCCCTCGGAGAAGTTGGGAACGCATTCGACGAGTTGGGACATGGTGAAATGTGCCTGACGCAGAGTCGGTTGAGAAGGACGGATCGGTCGCGGCCCCCCATCACCCCATCACCCCATCACCTCATCATTCCAGCGTCCCGAACAGCTCCAGCATCCACGCATGAATCGCCGGATTGCCCGCCACGATCGGCCCGTGGCGCAGCACGTCGGGTTCCCCCGCCAAGCCTGTCACCACGCCGCCCGCCTCGCGCACGATGAGCGTGCCGGCCGCGACGTCCCACGGCGCGAGCATGAGCTCGAAGAACCCGTCGAACCGGCCGGACGCGACGAGGCACAGGTCGAGCGCCGCGGAGCCCGGCCGGCGCAGCCCGGCCGTGGAGGCGCTGACGGCGCTGAACATCTCGAGATAGCGCGGCAGCTGGGTGTCGGCGTGCTTGAAGGGAAACCCGGTGCCGATCAGCGCCTGCCGGGGCTGGGCCAGCCGCGACACGGCGATCGGGCGGCCGTCCTGCCGGGCGCCCAGGCCCCGTGCCGCGGTGTATCGGTGACCCGGGGCAACGTGGTGCACGCAGGCGGCTTCCAGGCCGCCGTCCACCGCCGCCGCGATGGACACGGCATACATCGGGAACCGGTGCAGGAAGTTCGTCGTGCCGTCGAGCGGGTCGACGAGCCAGCAGAGGCCTGGGGGGCCGGGGGATCGGGGGATCGGCAGACCGGGCGACAGCTCCTCGCCGATGACTGTGCTGTCGGGGTACGCGGCGCGCAGGCTGGCGCCGATCAGCCGCTCGGACTCGCGGTCCACCTCGGTAACGAAATCGGCGCGGCCCTTTTCGGACCACGCGTCCGGCCCGAGCCGGCCTTCCTGCGACCCCAGGAACACGGCGGCCTCCGCGGCCGCCCGCTCGGCGGCCGCGAGCAGCGCGGGAGCGTCGTGGTTCACTTGTTGCGGTCTGCGCGCATCGGTACCTTGCGAGCCCTATGGCCCGCATCTTCAGCGGCATCCAGCCGTCCGGTGAGCTGCACCTCGGCAACTACCTCGGCGCCGTCAAGAACTGGGTCGCGCTGCAGCACCAGCACGAGTCCATCATCGGCATCGTGGACCTGCACGCCATCACCCAGCCGTACGAGCCGGGGTCGCTCGCCCAGCGGACCTTCGAGATGGCGAGCGGACTGCTCGCGGCCGGCATCGATCCGGAAACGTCCACGCTGGTCGTACAGTCGCACGTGCCGCAGCACGCGGAGCTGATGTGGGCGCTCAACAGCGTCACGCCCGTCGGCGAGCTGGAGCGGATGACACAATTCAAGGACAAGTCCCAGCGTGCCGAATCCGTGCCGGCCGGCCTGCTCAACTATCCGATTCTGATGGCGGCCGACATCCTGCTGTACAAGGCCACGCTCGTACCCGTGGGTGACGATCAGGTCCAGCATCTCGAGATCGCGCGCGAGATCGCGCGGCGCTTCAACAGCCGGTACGGCCGCGAGGTGTTTCCGGAGCCGAAGCCGCTCCTCACCACGACCGCGCGGCTGGTGGGGCTCGACGGCCAGTCCAAGATGTCGAAGAGCCTCGGCAACACCATCGGCATCCTGGAGCCGCCCGAGGCGGTGTGGGAGAAGCTGCGCCCGGCCGTCACGGACCCGGCCCGCAGGACGAAGAAGGACCCCGGTGAGCCCGGCAAGTGCCCGATAATCTACCCGTTGCACCAGGCCTTTTCACCGCCCGAGACGGTGGCGCTGGTCGAGCGCAACTGCCGCTCGGCCGGCTGGGGCTGCGTGGACTGCAAGCAGGCGCTGGCGGATCATCTGAACCCCGCACTGGAGCCCATCCGCGCCCGGGCGGCCGAGCTGGCGCGGCGGCCGGACGAGGTCAGGGGCGTGCTGGCGGAGGGCGCGCGGCGGTGCCGCGCGATCGCCGAAACGACGATGGACGAGGTGCGGAGCGTCATGGGCTTCCTGCGCCCCGGACACTAGATTCCCTGCCATGGAGAAGATCATCCAGGCGGCCGTCGAGCGTGGCGCCTCCGACCTGCACATCAAGGCCGGGGACGTGTTTCGCGCGCGCATCGACGGGAAGCTGGTGCCGCTCACGAAGCAGCGCCTGACCCCGGAGCAGACCAAGGCGATCGCGCTGCGCTTCATTCCGAACGAGGAAGACCGGCATCGCATCGACAAGATCCAGGACTACGACTGCTCCTGGGGCGCCCCGGGGATCGGCCGGTTCCGCATCAACATCCTGAAGCAGCGCTCGAGCTTCATGATCGTGATGCGGGTGATCCCGTTCGAGGTGCCGAATTTCGAGACCCTCGGGCTTCCCGCGGTGCTGGAGCGCGTCTCGGCGGCCGAGCGCGGGATGATCCTGGTGACCGGCGTGACCGGCAGCGGGAAGAGCAGCACGATGGCCGCGATGGTCAACCACATCAACCGGACGATGCAGAAGCACATCGTCACGCTCGAGAATCCGATCGAGTTCCTGCACCGCGACGTCAACAGCTCGCTGACCCAGCGCGAGATCGGGACCGACACGGAGTCGTTCAAGTCGGGACTGCGCGCCGCGCTGCGCCAGGACCCGGACGTGGTGCTGATCGGCGAGACGCGCGACCCGGAGACGATCGACACGGCGATGAAGGCCGCCGAGACCGGGCACCTGCTGCTGAGCACGCTGCACACGCCCGACGCGACGACGACCGTGAGCCGCATCGTCGCGATGTTCCCGCCGGAGGAGCAGACGATCGTGCGGGTGCGCCTGGCCGAGGCGCTGCACGGCGTGGTCTCGCAGCGGCTGCTGCCGAAGAAGGACGGGAAGGGCCGCGCGGCGGCGCTGGAGGTGATGCTGGTGACCCCGATGATCCGCGACCTCATCGTGGATCCGGCGCGCACCGCCGAAATCCGCGACTACATCGCCGAGGGGCGCGAGCAATACGGGATGCAGACCTTCGACCAGCACCTGATGGAGCTGGTTCAGCAGGACGTGGTGGAATTCGGGGTCGCCATGGCCAACGCGTCGAACCCGTCGGATTTCGAGCTGCAGATGAAGACGCTGAAGCGCCGCACCAGGGGCGGCGGCGCGGGGGGGGGGGGGGGGGGGGGAAGGGGGCCCCCCCGGAGGCGACCCCGGGGGCCGACCACAAGCCGGGGGGCTCCCCGGGCGCCCCCCCCCGGCTCCCCCCCCCGGGGGCCGCGCGGCCC
>Ga0187893_10007086_pt1 | contig 18668 bp, 10 predicted proteins | sample MA1701074metaG_FD_139574 | JGI IMG/M metagenome (GOLD analysis project Ga0187893, IMG submission 139574) | White microbial mat communities from a basaltic lava cave in the Kipuka Kanohina Cave System on the Island of Hawaii, USA - MA170107-4 metaG ... | reverse complement strand
TGTCAGTCAGGAAGCAGTCCAGGAGTTTCAAGTAGTGACCAACTCGTTTGCTCCGGAGTTCGGACGTTCAGCGGGTGGAGTCGTCAATGTGGTTACCAAAAGCGGAACAAACGACATCCATGGGAACATTTTCGGGTTTCTCCGCGATAAGAGTTTTCAAGCCCGTAATGCTTTTGCTCCCGTTGAGCGCCCGCCGTTTAATCGCAAGCAGTACGGCTTCACTCTTGGTGGACCATTTGCAAGAAACCGAACCTTCTTTTTCTTTGCTTTTGAGCAACGCCGGCGTAACGAGTCAGGCTTCTTTACCAGTGATGTTGCCCAGGAGTTAACTGCGTCAGCCACCATTCCTGTAATTCCTGGTCTGAATCCAATCGCCCGCACTTTTACCAGTATCACTGGAGCACAGGCCAATTTTATCAACACGCTTGTCAGTTCGGGTGTGCCCACAAATATTTGTGGCGCGCGCGCATACGCGTTCTTTGCCTCAAGTGGCGGAACAACAGCACTAACTGGGACGAATCCGCTGATCTCACCGAACGACGGCAGCATGTGTCCGCCGATCAGCCCGGTTCTTCCGGGAATTATTGGACCGCGATTCATTCTCTCCGGGGCTCCTGTTCCTTCAACTACAACGAACGCGACAGGCCAGCTGATCGCCTTCCGACCACTGCAAGCACTTGAGCGCGTGTTCCCTGTGACTGATCGCACTACCTTTAATTCGTTCCGCCTGGATCACATAATCACTTCCTCGCATCACCTGGCCTTCAGATTCGGCTATAACCCAAGCCGAATCACCGGAATTCAGGTCGAGTCGCAGAATCAATCACTGGGCCAGAATGACTTTTCACGAACGGGGATCCAGACGCTGCGCGATTTTACGACCGTGGTGACCTTAAACTCTACCTTGTCAAGCAGAGCTGTAAATGAGGCCCGATTCAATTTTGGCGAGCGGCGCGCCACGTTTAAATCGCAAAATGGTGATGCCGTGGCCTCTAACATTTCCGGCACCGCGTTCATCGGCCGGGAACTGTTTTCACCGGTTATACGGTCCGAGACCCGCTACCAGTGGACAGACAGCTTGAGTCTGGTGGGTGGAAATCACACCTTCAAGTTTGGCGGGGATATTGCTTTCATTCGGATCCCTGAAGCAGTGTTTGAGTTAAACTTTGCGGGTCTCTTTAACTTCGGCGGACTCAGCGCCAGCACCCTCAATCCGGCTTTTGCCGGTGCGCCTGATTTTCGCCCGGTGCAGCAATATGGCCTGGGATTTCCAACTAATTACATTCAAGGATTTGGCAATCCCGTCAGCCGCATCTCAAACAAGCCCATTGCTTTCTTTGTGCAGGACTCGTGGAAGATTCGTCCTAACCTGACCTTCAATTACGGTGTTCGTTATGACTACGAATTGACCGAGCAGCTCCCTGCGCTCCCCTTCCGCGATCCTTTGTCGGGCATTTCGCTCTCCGCGGATGACATTCTGGCAGCCCAGAATGCCGTAAACGTGCAACAGGGTTTTCCTCGTGACAAGAACAACTGGGCGCCACGTGTGGCTGTGGCCTGGGACCTTAACAACGATGCTAAGACAGTCCTGCGCGCGGCTTATGGACTCTTTTATGATCATCCGCTGCTGGCAATTGCTTTCAATTCCGATATTGCCGATGCAGTGCAACAGCAGCAGGGAATTCTGACGCCGGGCAGCCCGAGCCCAACCAGTCTGTTGAATGCCGTCCAGGTGTTCCAGGGCACAGTTTGTCCCCCGGGAGGTCCGGTAACACCGGTCTGTCCGGCGGGCGTCGTAACTCCAGGTGTCGCTGTGGGAGCGGAGTATCAATTCCTGCGGCAGCGTTTCAATGATCAAACGTTTCCCGGGTTCGGTCCAGTGTTGCCCTTCACGCTTCATGTCAACAAAGACTTCGAGTATGCGTACGCTACCCAGGCAAATGCCTCGATAGAACGTAAGCTGACAGAAAACATGACGCTCTCAGCGAGTTATCTGTTTGTAGGAGGGCGTCACTTACACCATCCGCTCGATGTAAATGCGCCACGTACTGATCTGCAGATCGCGAACTTTGCGCGATTGGCTGGGCGAAATCCGGTGAACACCACAGAACCACTGGCGTTTTCAATTCCCACGTCAGGGACTCCCTGTCCGGGTGGTGTGCCGCTGCAATGTTTCACTTTGCAGACACCTCCAGGCGCGGTGCCTTATCCTAACGCAGTCGCAGGGCAAATTTTCGCCATCATTATTCCGGGCATGATCACAGCTCCCTTGTCCAATCTGGGTAACCGGATTGTTCAGGCAGCGGTGGCCAACTTCTTCCGTCCCAGTGCCCCCAACTACTTCCTGGCCCAGGCACTTTCGGGCGGACTCGTAACACCGGCGGTGCTGAACTCTCAGCTGACCGGATCGCTGCGAACGCCTGGGGTGGTGTCGCCTTTCGGCTCAGTCAATGCTCAAACTTCTGACGGGAACTCTAATTATCATGCGCTTAATGCCGATCTAAAAAAGCGGTTCTCGAATCACTTTCAGTTTCTAGCGTCCTACACCTGGTCACATTCAATTGATGACTCTTCGGACCTCCAGACATTGCTGTTACCGCAGGACAATCGAAACTTTGCGGCCGAACGCGCTAATTCGCTCTTTGACCAGCGTCATCGCTTTGTGTTCAGTGGATTGTGGTCGTCGCCAATTAGCTGGCGCTCCGGAGACGGCTTACATCGTTTCCTGGCTGACTTTACGCTGGCGCCAATTTTTGAGATTTCTTCGGGAAGGCCGTTCAATATTCTCAGCAATCAGGACACCAACAACGACCAGTCGAATCAGACAGATCGACCCAGCCTGCGAGCGGATGGGACGCTTTGCGTGCCCGGTACCGGCGGTTGTACACCTTTGATTACAAACGGAAGTTTCTCTACTGGGAATCTGGGCCGCAACCTGGGGATCACTCACAGCTTTATCTCACTCGACATGCGCATATCTCGGGCCATCAGGTTTGGCGAACGATTGCGACTCGATCTGATCGCCGAGGGTTTCAATCTGTTCAACCGCTTCAATGAAGCCTCGGCCTCTCCGTTCTTTTCGGATGTGAATGCGTTTGCGGAGCGGGCTGGCAATGGTAACTACTACAGCCGACCCACGGCAGCCTTTGACTCCAGGCAGTTCCAGTTTGGTTTGAAGTTGATTTTCTAATCCCTTGGAGTGCGGCCGCCTGGGTTTTTGGAGTGCGGCGCCTGGTCGCCGCTTTGGTAATGGTTGCGCCAACGTCAGGCGTCGGTACACACGTGTGCCGCACCCGTACCAAAGCGGCGACCAGGCGCCGCACTCCAAAACCAGGCGAACTCAAGCCGGGGATTGAGCATCCGAAGGTTGTCGCTTGTCCAGGCCAGTTACCCGGACTTTCAAACCAAGCCTCTCCCCTAATACAATCTGTTTGCCATGAATAACCTTATTCTACGCCGTGCCCTTAGCCTGAGCCTGATGGCATTAGTTGTTTTAACTTCTGCCCTTGCTTTCGGCCAATCGAGCCGGCCCCGACGTGTTAAACCTAAGACAGAAGAGCCTTTGCTGCGGCCAGAACCCAGTCCCTCACCCACCGCTCGGCGTAATCCAAATACCCCTCTACTCGAAGTGCAGCCAGTTAAACCGGTCGTAAATCCTTTGGCCGGGGCGGACACCTCACACGCGTACCAATTGTTGCAGCAAAAGCAGTTTGCGGCGGCAGCCAAAGAAGCGAAACAACTGGCTAGTTTGTACCCAAACGATTCGGAGGTGTGGAAGATCGCCGGTTTCGCTGAATTAAACCTGAAACAATATTCCGAAGCTGCTGCGGACCTTCAAAAAGCCATCGATCTACAGCGCGCTGCAAAACAGGATGACCCGAACACGGTTGATGCGCTGGCCCAGGCCTATGTGCTCTCCGAGAAGTTTGATCGAGCCCTACCGCTGCTGGTTCAGGCTACTACTCGAACTGGAAAACAGCCCGACGCGCTGATGCTCTATTATCGAGGCCTTGCTGAATACAAAACGGGCAAGCCTTTAGACGCTGAGCGCACTTTCAATTCGGCAGTAAAGCTCAACCCCAAGGACGCCCTGTCGCTGTTCTATCTTTCACAGATCGCCCTGGGCAAAAACGATTACGATGGAGCGATCGCGGCACTCAATAGAGTTACGGTTATTGACCCCCGCATGGCAGGGGCCTGGACCCTTTTGGTGTCTGCCTACTTGCGCCGAGCAGCTCTAAGCGAAGATCCGGCAAAGGTCGAGGCGGATTACTTATCAGCCGTCCGAGCTGGTGAGGGTCTGATCAAGCAGAAAACTGACGCCGAGGCCATCACCTTGTTTGGCCAGGCCCTGATCGGTTCAAAGCAATATGCCAGAGCCGCTGCGGCGCTTGACCGCGCCGCCCTGGCCAAGGACGCCACCGGTGTAACTTTTTATTTGTTGGGTGTCGCTCATTCGCGGGCCAATAACTTTCCCAAGGCCATCGCCGCACTTCAAACTGCTGCGTCCAAGACGCCTGCGGATGTAAACATCTATCGCGAACTCGGCTATGCTTTTGAAGTGAGCAAGCAGTATGCAAAGGCGCTTACAGCCTACGAAAAAGGAGCCGCCCTAGCACCTGAAGATCCTGATTTGAAGGAATCGGTCGAACGAGTGAAACCTTTTGCAAAGTAGACCTCATCAACGCGTCAAACTAAATGTCTCCGGCTGACCGAAACGGCGCTTTTGTCATCGCTCGGGCGTTCATGATTTATGCTTTGGTACCTTATCTGGGAATTTTGTTCTGCCCGGGAGCATTGATAATGAGTGTAGTTGGAGTGGCGCAATCCTTCCGGGCTCCGAGGCAGGGGGGTTGGCTGGCGTCCAGTCTGGGCATCGTCGCGACGCTTTTGATCTTGACCGGTCAGATCCTGTTATGGTGGATACTCTATAAAGTGCCGGGTTGGGCTCAAGCTCTCTAGTAATTAAGGAGAATTAAATGAGAGTTAGCATGATACTGATCTTAACCGTTGTTTTAAGCGGGACGCTGTATGGCCAGCGCCCAAGAACTATGGACACCAATCAGGATGATGCGGCCCAGGCGACGCCGAAGCCGCCGCCAGCACCCCAAACTTTCAAAGCGAAGTATGAGGGTGGCGTAATCGGTTACACGAAAAAGCAAGACGGGACGCTGACGTTTGATGACACGAATAGCCGCCTGGTTTTTCGGGATAAGCAACAGAAAGAGGTTTTGTTTATTCCGTACGGAGCTATCAGTGCTGCGTACCCTGATACGCAGTCTCGGCGACCTGCGGCCGCGACTGTGATCGGCAGTGTTCCAGCACCATATGGTCTAAATATTCCAGCCTGGTTTGTCCGCAAAAAGTATCGTTATCTGACGATGCATTTTAACGACCCGGACACGAACGTTTCCGGACTAACAAGCTTCAAACTTGCCAATAAGGAATTACTCAACTCGGTACTGGTGACGCTGGCGGAGAAGGCTCAACTGACCCAGCGCGGCGACGGTTACGTTAAAAAGAAGGCGACCGCGCAAACAACAGCTCCCGGTCCATAGAGTGCATACCACCTAAGCCCGCGCTGCGTTTCCAAGGGCAAGACTTTTCTTAAACTGGAAATAGTTCACTCAAACTTCGTCACGGCTTCGCCGCCTGTTGTGAGGCATGGCTCCGCCCTGCCGTCAGCCTGCGCTCTCGATTGGGCTCCGCCCCTGGTGCGGGGCTCTGCCCCTTCAAGTTTCCCTGACAGTCATCTAATCAAGAACGAAAAGGTCGAAGACAGATTGAGTTTTGAATGGATTGTAGAGCGGGCTTGAAAATAAGCCACTGAATTTGTGCGGTCCAAACCCGGCTGGCTCACACCAATCTTCTAGGCGTCAATACAATCTGCAAGGTGCGTTTCCCTCGCCTGATGAGCAACCGGTAAGGAACCGGAAGCTCAAGCATCTCGTTCAATCTCGAGAGACTGAGTTGCTCGGCGGGTACTCCGTCAATACTGGCAATTGTGTCGTTTGGCTGAATACCCGCTTTAGAAGCGGGCGAGTCTTCAAGAATCTCACTGACTCTAAAAGTTCGATAATCTTTTCCCTCGGCCACCAGACTCAAACCTGAGAAGGCACGATCAAAAGGCTCGCGGAACGTTTTAGTAGGTTCCAGGATGATTCGACTGCGGCCGTAATCCAGGAATATCCGGAATTTGCCGGCAATCTGAGCACCAATGTTGCCCGTTAATGACGAGCCAGCAAAAGCTCCGGCCACATCCTGGGAAAAAAGTGTGATGGGCGAGTTGATTGAATAGGGACCAATCTTCAACTCTGCTACCCGACCAATTCTTCCAGTCGTCTTACCCCCTGCACCCAGCCCGCCAATTGATCTAATGGTTTTAAGATCGGGCCCAAGCAGGCGCTGTTGGTCGACGAATGGACCGTGAAGCACTAACGCCAGTCCCGAGCCGAGATCCAGCACAAATCGACCAGCAAGCGATTTACGTCCGACGGGCGTGACTTCAGCATTGAGGATTGGGTGACCATGGACAAGCTCGATGGCGATGCTTTGTCCCGGACCGGTATAAGTAAACGATTCCTTGTTATGAAACTTAAGTGAGCGCGATTGATAGTCAACTTCGACAACAAACTCCTTGATTAAATCGCCGCCGATGATCCCGTCAAAATCATGGCCGGCTTTGGGCTGCAGCTTATTCAAAGGCAGCGCGAGCCTGACAGGTTGTGAAAAACCATTTAGACCTACAACTGTAAATGAGGCCTGCTGAACAAATGCGCCAGTCTCGACAGTTGGTCCGGCGCCGCCCACTCGGACGTTTCCCGTCAGCTTAAGCTCCAACTTCCTGGCAAGGTCAAGATTGATGATCGCGGCCTGAGCCCCGGTATCAAAGACAAACGACAAGGGACGGGATTCGTTAACTTGTACTTTGACCACAATGTGACGATTTACAAGCTCAAACGGGATAGATATCGATGAGCTGTCGGATCCAGCCTGGGCCAGGGTCCGGCCAGTAACCAAAATGAGTGCAAACAACACTACCGCGAGGCGAGTGATTGCTTGCCAGGACCTCCCGGTAGCTACAGGCCGAACCGTCATAGCAAAATCTGAAAAAGCCAGCCTCTCCGAATCGCCAAAACTAAATTATCATCGAACGGTCGAAAAACCGGCACGTGTCCAGGCACTCATTCCACCCAGGACGTTGGCGATGTTTGTGTGACCACGACTCGCCAGCAGGCTCGCCGCCACTGACGAGCGGTACCCGCTACCACACACAACGGCTACTGGACGATCTTTTGGAACTTCATGACTGCGCTGAGGCAGTTCGGCCCCTGTGATGTGTCGAGCATTTTCGATATGGCCATCGGCCCATTCTCTTGGCTGGCGCACATCCAAAACCACCAGATCGCGTTCGGCTTCCAATCTATTCTGCAAGTCCCACACTGACCACTGTCGTAGGGTTTCTACCGCGCGGGCAGCTGTGCGCCAGGCAAGCATGCCACCAGCCAGCCAGCCTTGAGGCAAATCATAGCCGATGCGCAGTAATTCCCAGCAAATTCCCCATAACTGTCGAAACTCTTCCAGGACCAACAGGTAAGGAGTGTCTGCAGGCAAGACCGTACCGGCCCAGGTGGGAAAGGATGATCCGGCACCAACGTTGAGAGCACCAGGTATATGGCCGCCGCCGAACGCTTCCGGCGACCGACAATCGAGTATTACAGCGCCGTGGTCGCGCGCTTTCTCAAAATCGGGCACACGAAGTGGCGGCGGTTCCTGCAGCACCCCCAGCAAAGCTGGGCCAGCCTGGTTCTGGCCGCGCATTCTTTTCCAATAAGGCGGTACAGCCGGCAGGTATTCAAGGTCTAAGCAGTTCCTCACGAATTGATCGGTTGAGTCGATTGCCGAGAGCATTCTATTCATGCGTCGCTCATAACCAATGGTTGTCGATAAGCGGCTGCCAATGTGCCCTCCACAAAGAGAACCGGCAACATGCGTGGGATAAACCTCTACATGGTCGGGCAGAGTCAGAATTTTTTCCTGAAGTGTCCGGCACATTTCCCCGGCGAGGTGTTTGGTTTGTTCCAGACCACCAAGCAGGTCTGGACGGGCAACATCCGCGACGAGCAATGCGCCGCCCGAAAGGAGTAGTGCCGGTTCATCGCCTCTCGAGCGGTCGGTTACCAGCATGCTTATGTGCTCCGGTGTATGGCCCGGAGTCTGTAAAACCTCGAAAACGATTTCACCAACCTCGAGCCGGTCACCATCCCCTAGCGGTCTCGCCTTATAACCGAGTTCGGCCCGGGCACTAGCTAGCAGTTGCACTTCGCCTCGCGCGGGCAGCTCGCAAATCCCGGTGAGGTAATCATTATGCTGGTGGCTATCGGCAGCATAAGCAATGCGCAGGCCCTGAGCTCGTGCTTCCTGGAAGTAAAGCTCCACGTCTCGACGCACATCGAACACCAGGGCCTCGCCCGTCTCCTCAGCCCCAATGAGGTAAGATGCGTGCCCAAGACTCTCGAGATAAAACTGTTTAAAAATCATCAGCGCTCCTTCCTGCGATTGCGGTTCATCCTTCGGAGAAGAAGCTGCGACCACAAACGCTACAAGTCGATTTCGGTTCCAATTACCAAACTTAGCTTAAGTGCAACCGGGATACCGAACCTGTCGATACACGATTTTCAGGACTAAAGTGCTAGAATCTGTGTAATAATGAGGAAAATTTCCCATCGCCGGGCGTAAAGACCGCAGAAATACTCTGGTTCCGTGGCTCTCAAGAAGGGCCAGGACCATTTCACATTGAGAGCTCCAACTGAGGCAAGAGAGCTCCCGAGCTAAGACTTCATACTATGGCAAAGGACAAGATCCTGGTCGTGGATGACGACCAAATGATGTGTTCAACGTTGTGCGAGGCTTTGCGTAGCTGGGGTTATCTTCCCCTCGAAGCGGGTACCGTAGCATCCGCTATCAGTGTATTTGAGGAGGAAATGCCCTCCATTGTCTTGCTGGATATCGATTTGCCCGACGGTTCGGGTCTGGATGCCCTGCGGGAAATCAAGAAACTGCAACCGGAAGCAGTGGTGATCATGATCACAGGTAACGTTCTGGTTGAGAACACGATCTCGGCTTTGCGAGGAGGGGCTTACGATTTTATCGGCAAGCCGGTTAACCTGGAAGCATTAAGAGTCGCGATTCGCAACGGCATTGAGGCCCGAAAACTGCGGCGCGAGGTAAGTGAAATCCGTAACGAGCGGGCCCGCGCGTTTAGCTTCGATCAGATCATCGGCGAATCAGAAGCGGTTCGGGCCATGCTCGAGATTAGTCAAAAGGTCGCCGAAAGTGAGGCCACCTCGGTACTGCTGCAAGGTGAATCAGGCACGGGCAAAGATCTAGTTGCCAAAGCTATTCATCACCATTCACGCCGTGCGGATGCACCATTTGTTGCCATAAACTGTGCCGCGCTGCCGGCCAATCTAATCGAATCGGAACTTTTTGGATATGAGAAGGGCGCTTTTACCGACGCAAAAGCACGTAAGGAAGGGCTTTTCGAGCAGGCGGAAGGGGGCACACTGTTCCTAGACGAGATCGGAGAATTAGAACTCGGCCTGCAGGCAAAACTACTGCGTGTGCTGGAAGAGGGAGCTTTTCGACGCGTGGGAGGATTAAAGGACATTGCTCTGGATGTACGTGTAATAGCGGCATCAAACCGCGATCTTAAGGCCGAGAGCGACGCGGGACACTTTCGTCTGGATCTCTATTACCGCCTCTCTGTAATCCAGATTGACATTCCGCCGTTGCGCGACCGAGAAGACGATGTGTTACTACTTAGCGAGCGATTTATCTCTGAATTTGGTAAGCGGTTGCGGCGACGAAAACCGATACGAGGAATTACAAAGGATGTAGCTGACGCCTTCCGGCGTTACAACTGGCCCGGTAATGTACGTGAACTGCGAAACGTTATTGAGCGAACCCTAATACTCGAGGACGAGGAAAAGATAACGACTAAATATTTACCTCCCGACATTACCGCTCGAACTGAAAAGCGGCCGCCTGACAACAGGGGCACGACTATAGAGTCGCAGGGGTGGGAATTCACTCTGCCAAATGGGGGGCTCTTACTCAGTGAAGTTGAACTATCGTTAGTGCGCCAGGCAATGGAAATGAGTGGCGGCAATCAGACGCGGGCCGCTGAATTGCTGGGTATTTCACGCGACCAGTTGCGTTATCGCCTCAAGAAAATTGCAGACAGCGAGGTTTCCGAAGCTCAAGTTGCGTCTTAGATCGAGAGGTTTTACCCCGGATGCAGAATGGTACCGGCACAATAGGGACCCCAGGGATCAGTTTTGAGACGTCCACCGAGGAGGCGCTAAAACGGTCGCTCAAAGAGCTAGCTGACTTAAAGTTCGCTCTCGACGAATCCGCGATCGTCGCGATCACAGATCAAAAAGGGATTATTCATTATGTTAATGACAAGTTTTGTGAGATCTCAAAGTACTCACGCGAAGAACTGCTGGGTCAGGACCACCGGATCATCAACAGCGAATATCATCCCAAGGAATTCATTAGAAACCTCTGGACTACTATTTCCTCAGGAATGGTCTGGCGCGGCGAGATAAGAAACCGCGCCAAAGACGGAAGTATTTACTGGGTCGATACCACGATAGTTCCTTTCATTAGTGAAGCAGGCAAACCATACCAGTACGTCGCCATTCGTTACGACATCACTGAGCGGAAGCGTGGTGAAGAACAGATCCGCGAGCAGGCGGCGCTTTTAGATGAAGCTCGAGAAGCCATCATCGTGCGCGACCTGGATGATCGAATTCGCTACTGGAGCAGGGGATCTGAACGCATTTACGGATACCCAAAAGAAGAGGTTGTCGGCCAGAACGTTGGCAATCTGCTTTATGAAGGAAAGCTTCACGAGTTTGAGTATGCCAAACGCACGGTGCTCGAGAAGGGCGAATGGGCGGGCGAACTGCGGCCAACCACTAAGAGAGGGCATGAAATCATAGTTGAAAGTCACTGGACATTAGTACGTGACGAACGGGGCAGACCCAAATCAATTCTCTCAATAAATACCGACGTGACTGAGCGGAAGAGATTGGAAACGCAATTCCTGCGCGCCCAACGGATGGAATCGATCGGCACCCTGGCTGGTGGCGTAGCTCATGATCTGAACAACATTCTGTCGCCGATTCTAATGGCGATCGAGATGTTGCAGTTGAAAGTTACAGACGATGAGGGCCAGCGCTGGCTGAGCATTCTGCGACAAAATGCCGAGCGGGGCGGGAGTATGGTCAAGCAGGTACTGTCGTTTGCGCGAGGAATTGAAGGCGAACGAGTGAACCTGCAACCCAAGCACCTGCTCAAAGACGTGATCAAAATTCTGACTGAGACGCTTCCAAAAACAATAAAGATCAAATTCAACATCCCTGACGATCTGTCACTGATTTCGGCGGATGCTACCCAGATCCACCAGGTTCTGATGAATCTCGGCGTCAATGCTCGCGATGCAATGCCTTCCGGTGGAACGTTAACAATTACCGCCGAGAACCGGGCCCTCGACGAACATTACGCGCAGATGCACCTGGAAGCCCAGCCAGGTCCTTATGTTGCAATAGTGGTTGAAGACACGGGCACCGGAATGCCGCCGGAGGTGTTGAACCGGCTCTTCGAACCGTTTTACACGACCAAGGAGATCGGACAGGGCACGGGACTCGGCCTGTCAACAGCTCTGACTATCGTGCGCAGTCATGGTGGGTTCATTAACGTCTACAGCGAGGTCGGAAAAGGGACGCAATTTGTCTTTTATCTACCGGTCGCTACCGCCGGGAAGATGGAAGTGGCGAAGGGATCCACTTCGGAACTTCCTTTGGGTCGAGGCGAGGTGGTTCTGGTAGTAGACGATGAAGATTCAATTCGGCAGATCACCAAGGGGACGCTGGAAACGTTTGGCTACGAGGTTCTACTCGCAAACGATGGCACCGAGGCCCTGGCAGTTTACGCCCAAAACCAGGACAAGATCCGAGTAGTACTGACAGACATGATGATGCCCTTTATGGATGGTCCGGCCACTATTCGAGCGCTTAAGAAGCTGAACCCGGAGGTGCCCATCATCGCCGCCAGCGGACTAACAGCTAATTCCACCCCGGACGCAATTGGAATCACCATCGACAAGTTTCTGCCAAAGCCCTACACCGCCGAGAAACTGCTAAAGGCTCTCGACGAGGTTCTGCACCAAAATTAGTATCCTTCTGCACGTTTGCAAAAAGATCTCAACAATCTGTAGGGGCGACCCTTCCAAGAAACCACCACGGCTAATTGGGGGTAAATTTAGTGTAGTGGTTCATGTCGTTTCGTGTGATTTCGTGGATCGTCTGTTTGCGTGGCAAAAGAACGATCCACGAACTCACACGAACAAAGCAAACTGCCGAACATTTGATATTAAAACGTGAATGGTGGCGAGGGGCGGCCACAAGGAGGGCCGCCCCTACAAAGTTGGTGGGGATTGGTTTTTGCGAAAATTTCACCGTAGGAGGGGAAAACCACGCAGTGTTGCGGCTCACTCGTCAGGTAGTCAATCAGAAAATCAAATTACCAGGACTGGCACGAAGCGTGCAATTTACTACACGAAGAGTGCAATTTAGCGTGCAATTTATTGATTATCGCCAGTCGCGCTCCAAACTGTCTTTTAAATCATTAACTGGGAAGCCTTGCTGTGACTGAAAACCTGACAAAATCTCCGGGCAAAAATCTTCGCGATCGCATAGTAATCATAGGCTGTGGCCATGTCGGTGCCACCAGCGCCTACGCCCTGGCGATGAAAGGAACCGTCCGCGAGCTTCTTCTGATTGATTCAAATCGGGGTCTCGCTGAAGGCGAAGCTATGGATCTACAGCACGCAGTCTCGCTCACGCGCCCGGTTCGGGTCTGGGCTGCCGATTACAATGAGGCGGCGACGGCTGCGATAGCGGTAATCGCTGCCGGGGTAGGTAGTCATCCTGGTGAGACCCGCCTGGACCTTTTAGGCCGCAATGTAATCGTCGTCCGCGACTGCATGCAAAGGTTGCTGTCGGCGGGCTTCGAAGGAATCGTTCTGATGACCACCAACCCTGTGGACATACTTGCCCAGATTGCTCAGGAAGAATCGGGCCTGCCGGTCGAAAAAGTCATTGGATCCGGGACCGTGCTCGATTCAGCTCGGCTCCGGGCGATGGTCGGAGCTGCTTTGGGTGTCGAGGCGCGTTCGGTACATGCCTACATTATCGGGGAACATGGCGATTCGGAAGTGGCTGCGTGGACTAGCGCTCGAATCGCAGGTGTCCCTCTAAATGAATACTGTGTGGGAAGTAACTGTCCCAACTTCGACGAGCTAATGCGGCGCGTGCGAGAAGCAGCGCCGGAAATTGTCAGGCACAAGGGATACACGTCATTTGCCATAGCCTCATGCGTTACACGAATCTGTGAAGCAATTTTGAGGGACGAACATACCGTCTTGCCAGTGTCGACAATGACGCGCGGACAGTACGGGATTAATGATGTCTACTTGAGTTTGCCATGCATAGTCGGGCGTCAGGGCGTTGAACGAGTCATTCAGCTGCCACTGGACAAAAAGGAACTCGCTGGCTTGCAAGCTTCCGCTGAAGTATTAAAGCGTACCTTGAGCAATTTGCGCTCCAGTACCGTGGCAGCATCCGGATCCAAGAATTAAGGAAAGGAGATAAAGATGAAGATACTTTTAGCAAGCAGCATAAACTGCAAGTCTCCAGCGAGGTCCTCAGCGGATCACCAAAGCGTCGCATTGTTGAAGATGCGGAAGCCTGGGGGGCTGATCTTATCGTGGTCGGATCGCATGGATACCGCAGTTGGGAGCGACTGCTGTTGGGTAGTGTCTCACAGGCAGTTGCGACACATGCAGAGTGTTCAGTTGAGATTGTCCGCTGCCGGAAAGGTTAGCGAAGATGGCTGCTATTCTGATTCTGGGAGGTGGCTTCGGTGGTGTAGTTGCAGCGGAACTCTTAGCAAAAGAGTTGGGTCGTGAGCATCAGATTACTTTGGTCTCACGTGATCGGCAGTTTTTATTCTACCCTGCATTGGTCCGTCTCGCTTTCGGAAAGTGTGAAGCCTCAGACATCTCATACGATCTGCGCAAGGCGATGCTTGATCGCCGGGTTCGATATCTTCAGGCCGAGGTAGCCCGCGTGGATCCTTACGAGCGCAAAGTTACGCTGGCAGGTGGGGATCTGGTCGGTCATCTAGGCTACGATTATCTAATCTTCGCTTTGGGTCGCCGCTTAGCCACTGAGAATATTCCTGGCTTCTTCGAGTACGCGCATCATCTACTAAACCTTGAAGCAGCCCTCAAATTCGGGAAAGCCATCAGAACATTTAACAAAGGTCGTGCGCTTATTGGTTTTTGCCAGGAGGCACGCCTGATTACACCTGTATATGAAACCGCATTACACCTGTATATGAAACCGCCTTTGCACTCGCCAGAATGCTGAAAGAGCGAAACGAGCGAGATAAGGCCCGGATTACGGTGGTCAGTCCTGAACCTCCGGGCTCCTGGCTCGGGGGCATGGGGATGGCCCGAGCGTTGCGAAATGCCCTTGAAGCTCATGATATCGAGTTGCTTCCTGACTTCAGGATCACTGGAATTACTTCAAAGCAGGTGGCGACGAGTGACGGAGTGCGGAAGGACTATGACTTGCTGATGTTGGTTCCACCGTTCCGAGGTGCTCCCGCACTTACAGGCATGGGAATCACCGATGAGGAGGGCTTCGTTTGCGTCGACTCAACGATGCGCGTGCGCGGCGTCGACGGCATGTATGCGGTTGGCGATTGTGTTAATTTTTCCGGACCCAAACTCGGCCACATGGCAGTAATGCAGGCTGAGGTGGCGGCCCACAATCTGGTCAGTGAACTCAAAGGTGCTGAGCCAAACAAACAGTACCGTCATGAAATAACGATGATCATCGATGAAGGCGGCAGCCACTCGATTTTCTTGCAAAAGCACTCGCTAGAAGAAGACAAGGGTAATGTAAAGCAAGCGCGGTTCTGGAGTTGGGCTAAGCGAATCCATGAGAAGTACTGGCAGTTTGAGCACTCATGAACGAGACTTGAACCAAGGGCATTTTGCAGAGGGCGCAACTTCGCAAACCTTTTTGGGTAATTCTCCCCAAGAATCACTGGGATTTTCCCCAGCCAAAGGCCTTTCCCGCACCAAACTCACGCAATATTGATCGCGGCACGGCGCTTGCGACTGAATAGGGTAGTCCCGTTACCGGGAGAAAAAAAGAAAACGCAGGTAAGTTATATGATCAAACTTGAACGCATCCTTTGCCCTACAAACCTCTCAAAAGAATCTGACGAAGCTATGCGCTATGGAGTTGCGCTGGCAAACCGATATAAAGCTAAGCTTTTTCTGCTCTTTTGCGGTGACACTGCTCAAGCGAGCAACGGCTCGCATAGTGGAACCCGAAGGCATGTTAAGGGATTATTCGAAGAAAGCCTCGCGCGTTACCTTGGACCATCCAAATTTAACGAGCTTGATTGGGAGGGAAACGTGGTCGAACACTGTGAGGATACTGGTGAAGCAATAGTGCGCCAGGCAGCTGAGCTCGGAACAGATCTGATCATCATGCGTTCACGACGGAGACCACGGGCGGCCGCCTTGCTTGGATCAACTGCGGAGCGAGTTTACAGAACAGCACCCTGCCCAGTGCTTGTTACTCACCCACTCGAGCGGGAGTGGGTGAGCGGCGTGACGGGTGAGATTGACCTTCACAGAATACTCGTGGCCCACGACTTCTCAACAGATTCTGAGCTGGCACTGAACTACGCAGTCCTCCTCGCACAAGAATACCAGGCGGAACTTCACTTGATGCATGTACTCAGCAGTCCGGAAACGGATGGGCCGGAAATCGCCTGGGGGCCAGGCGCGGTTGAAGGCACCTACCATGATGCGGCCCGGCGGCTGCACATGGCCGTCCCTGCCGAAGCGCATCTCTGGAGCAATGTCTCCCATAGTGTTCGCTGGGGCAAACCGTACCAGGAGGTGCTTTCGTTTGCCAGCGAGCAAAAGATTGACCTTATTTGTATGGGAGCGAAGGGAAGAAACTTCACCATGGGAGCGCTTTTCGGCTCAAACGTCGACCGGGTGTTAAGGCAAGCGCCGTGTCCAATTCTCGTGGCCCGACCGTTGAAGCCTTCGATGTCTGCCGTTTTGCGGGAAGCGAGCTAAGTGAACGGGAGTATTAGGAGCGGGGCGGAACTGGCAGGGCGGGTTCCTGTATTTAATTAAAACGGCAACCCGGAAGCGTTCTGGATTGCCGTTTTTGTTAAGTGAGCTTAATTCGCCGGAATCCTGGCGGCGTTTGAGACCACAAAGCAGGGCTCAAAAGATTACCGCAAACTGGCGAGAACGGTTACGGTTTCAACCACCGGTGGATGGGTGGAAGTGACATAATCTAGCATCTCGCGCTGGAGGGCCATCTGGCTATTGGACTCGCTTAACTGACGTCCGGTCTGTCTTCCAGGGACCCAGACTTCAGTAAGAAAATAACGATTACCATAACGCTGGAAAACAAGTTTGCCATCGGCCTGAATCTCATCCGCGCGTATCGGATAAGTTAGACGTAGTTGATTTTGATCGCCATCAGCAGTTGTTACGAGCAGGATGTTTGGGTTTTGTGAGATGCGGCGAACGATTATCTCGCCGGCTGCAAATGTTGTTTCTCCTACTTCAAAGTCGAAGGGAACATCTGCTGTGAGTTTTAGTTTTGCCTGTGCCTTTGCGGATACTACGCTGGTGCATAAAAGCGACCGCGAGGACTAATAGCAACATTGCCGGGGCGTCAAAGATCTTCCTGGTCATCTTACCTCCTTTTCCTTGATTCCGGTCGACGTAAATCGACCTTTATTTCTTGTTTAGTGGAAGTGGTCCACAGACCACAAGCCACACGCTTGCAATATCTTAGGAATAAGATCGAGGCAGAGGCCACTGTACGAATACCTGCATTGCATAGGTAAAAACCCTTACTTGCCTGCAAATGGACCCCTGAGGTTCAGGAGGCCAGATTTTCGGGGCCGCTCAGCCCAGCCCCGGGTTGAAACAATTCGGAAGGTTTGCTCGCGCTTGAAGGCCCGGGTTGCAAGTCCATAATGAGTTTTAATTTAACGGTCGTCGGCAGCGGACTGATAGATTTGCATCCGTGTTTGGAGGATGCGATCATGACGGCAAAGTAGCGAGTTAATCTTCAAATTTGAGAATTTCTCCATCGTGAGAGCTTCTCGTCTATTGCGTAAGCGTCGGAGTCGCCCTCCCGCTTAACCACCCGCAGAGCGATCTGCGAACGCCGGCCTTAGAAGACCGCCACCTGCACTATTGAGGTTCGCTGAACAGATCGCCACTGAGAAAGGAATGGACCATGCGTCGGCTTTCCATCTTTGTTTTTACTTTGGTTTTGACTCTACTGTCCGCTACGACCGTAGGGTCTCAGAACGCGAAGCCTCTGGTGATCACGATTAGGCTGGACAACGAAGCCATTACACCAGTCACTGCCCGCTTTGTGACAAAGGCGATCGATCAGGCAAACGAGCAGGGAGCAAGGTGCCTGGTGATTGTGCTGGATACACCGGGAGGTCTGGTTGATTCCACTCGCGCGGTCGTTAGAGCAATCCTTCGCAGTGAGGTTCCGGTAGTGGTTTACGTGGCCCCAGCCGGGGCGCGGGCGGCATCTGCCGGCGTCTTCATTACGGTGGCGGCCCATGTGGCGGCAATGGCTCCTGGAACGAACATTGGCGCTGCACATCCAGTGCAGGTTGGCGGCCTGCCTGGTTCACCACCAGCGGAAAGACAACCAGCTGAGAAGAAGGAAGGCGAAGAAAAAACAACTGGCAGTTCGAGCCCTATGGAAGAGAAGATTTTGAATGACACTGCAGCCTGGGCCCGCGCTCTGGCTGAGTTGCGGGGTCGGAATGCCGATTGGGTTTCCCGTGCAGTTAGAGAAAGCATTTCGGTTTCGGCTGGCGAAGCAGTAAAGGAAGGAGCCGTTGATCTCGTCGCCAGTGATCTTCCGGATCTGTTACGTCAAATCGATGGTCGCGAAGTGCAAACGCTTCAACAAACCGTAAAATTACAAGTTGCTGATGCCAATGTGCAGGCACTCGAAATGTGGTGGGGGGAACGCTTACTGGCAGCCATTGCCAGTCCCAATTTGGCGATTTTGCTGCTCATCTTCGGATTTTATGGCGTCCTTTTCGAGCTATACACCCCGGGCTGGGGCGTAGCGGGAACAGTGGGAATTCTGTGTCTGCTGTTGGGATTCTTTGCGCTTGCGGTGTTGCCCATAAACTATGTTGGGCTGGCGTTAATCATCCTGGCTCTGGCTCTGTTTGTAGCTGAGGCTTTCGTTACCAGCTTCGGTTTCCTGACCCTGGGAGGTCTGGCTTCGCTGATCATCGGTGGGCTTATGCTGGTTGATTCGCCGGTTGGATTCATGAGTGTTTCCCTTTGGATGCTGGTTCCGATTTCGCTTGCCACGGCAGCGATTACTTTTTTTCTGGTCGGTAGCATAGTCAGAGCTCATCGAGTGCCTTTGCAGACGGGAAGCGAAGCTATGCCGGAAATGTCGGCGATCGCTCTGGGCCAATTTACGCTGGAGGGTGAT
>Ga0187893_10007085_pt1 | contig 18670 bp, 14 predicted proteins | sample MA1701074metaG_FD_139574 | JGI IMG/M metagenome (GOLD analysis project Ga0187893, IMG submission 139574) | White microbial mat communities from a basaltic lava cave in the Kipuka Kanohina Cave System on the Island of Hawaii, USA - MA170107-4 metaG ... | reverse complement strand
CTAAGCCGCTTTCTTCAGCTTCGCCGCGTCGCCCAGAACCTCGATCGCCTTGTCGAGGACCGGATCGATGCCCTTCTCCTCGTCCTCCGGAGTGCGCTCGACGACGAGCGTCGGCTCGAGCCCTTCTCCGAGGAGAGGCTTTCCGTCCGGAGTCCAGTACTGGGCGACGGAGAGAACGACGGCGGTTCCATCGCCGAGCGAGATTGCCTTTTGCACCGCGCTCCGGCCCGAAGTCGGAACTCCGAGGACTTCCCCGCGCTTCGCCGTGCGAAAGGCGCTCGCCACGATCTCGGCCGCCCCCGAGCTCCCTCCGTTGATGAGAAGGACCATGTCGCCCGCGAACGCCACCCGATCGGTTGCGAGCCGGACGTCCGTCGTCTCGCCCTTCCTCGACTGAAGCCGGGCGGCAACACCTCCGGAGACGAAGAGCTCCGCCACCTTCGCGCCTTCCTCGGCGAACCGTCCGAAGCTGTTGCGCACGTCGAGAACGATCTTCGAAGCCCCCTGCCCCTTGAGCATCTCGACGGCGCGCTTGACGTCGGTATCGGTGCCCGGGCGGAAGGCGCTGATCTTGACGTAGCCCGTGCCGCTTCCGAGGTTCTGGAACGTCACGGGGGAAACGACGACGTCGCGTCTTTCTACCTCGAGGGTCACAGGATCCGGCTGGCGGTCGCGGATCACCTCGAGCGTGACTTTCGTTCCCGCGCCGCCTCTGAGCATCGCTTCGCCGGCGATCACGTTCACTTCGCGCGTGTTCGCCCCGCCCACCGACTTGAGGAGGTCTCCGGGCTCGAGCCCGGCTTTCTCCGCGGGCGATCCCGGAAGGACGCTCACCACCTGAAGGTAATACCGCTTCGTGAGCTCGACGCCGATGTCCGCTTTCTTGTGAGCTTCCGGATCCCGGTACGCCTGGTACTCTTCGGCGCTGAGATAGCAGCTATCGGGGTCGAGCGCTTCGAGCATGCCCCGGATGGCGCCGTTCATGACCTGGTCCATCTCCGGCTCGGAGAGGTAGTTGTTCATCACCAGCGTCACCACGTCCTGGAACACCGAGAGATAGCGATAGGCACTGTCGCGGGCGAGCGCCCTCCCAAGATAGCCGCCGAGGATGGCGTACAGGACGAAGGGGATGGAGAACGCGAGGACGAGATGCTTGAACCGGAGTTTTCTCGACTTCATGGGCGCGCGGAACCTCCCGAGGGATGCGTATCTTTTATTGTGACCTGAGGAGGGGCCCCGGTCAATTCGCATGCGAAACGAGGCGCCGCGTGGGGTCGAGCCACCTCTCCGGGTCCTCGGGGCGCCCCTGGGCCCGGATCTCGAAGTAGAGACGCGGCCCCTCGAGCGAGCCCGTGTCTCCTACCGAGGCGATGGGCTCGCCTTTGACGACGCGGTCTCCCACCTCGACGCCGAAATCGAAGAGGTAGCCATAGAGGCTGTGGACGCCTCCCGGGTGCTCGAGGATGAGAAGCTTCCCGTACCCCTGGAACCAGGACGCGTACACCACCTCGCCGTCGTACACCGCGGAGACGGTCGTTCCCACCGGGGCCGCGAGCTCGATGCCATTGCGGACCGTCACGGTCTTGAATCGCGGGTGGAGCTGAGTACCGAACCGCGCGTCGAGCTCGCCTTCGACCGGCCAGCCGATTTCCCCCTGGAACATCCTCATGGGGAGATGAACGGTATCGGTTTCGACCGTCTCGCCCGAAGCGAGTGACTCGACGAGCTCACCCAGCTCCTCTTTCGCCCCCTCGAGCTCGTGGACGAGGCTCCCCGCCATCTCCTCCCGGGCATAGACTTCCTCGAGGAGCGCCTCCCGGCTCGCCCGGCGGCTATCGAGGGAGCGGGTGGTGTTCTCGAGCTCCTTTCTCATCGAGAGCATCGCCTCCGTTTGCACCACGAGCTCGGCCTTCGCCTCCTCGAGAAGCTTCTGATCCTCGAGAAAAAGTCGCATCTTCTCCCCGTCCTCGCGGGCGAGGCGCGAGATGTAGCGATAGGCCCGCGTGAGCTCGGAGGGCTTCTCCACGGACAGAAGGAGCCTCACGTAGCTCAGCCGCCCGAGCTTGTAGAGGCTCCGCGAGCGGTTTTCGAGGTAAGGTTTCAGCTCCTCGATCGATCGCTCCAGCACCTGGATCCGCTGCAGGTTCCCGTCCATCGCTCGATAGCCCTGGTCGAGCCGGACTTTCAGGAGCGCGAGCTCCTCGATGGCGACCCGGATCGAGAGGTCGAGCCGGTGGAGCTCTCCCAGGAGCGACGTCTTGCGCGTATCCAGGCTTTCGAGCTCGCGCCTCAGGTCGGAGAGCCGGTCGTTCAGGAGCTCGAGCTTTCCCTCCTCGGTCGAGAGGCGCCGTTCGAGGCTTTCCGGGGCGGGCTCCTGCCCGGCGATAACGAGGAAGAGAGCGAGCTCGATTCTCAACTTTTCGGAACAGTATGAGCGCCCGCGTGGCGTCGATGCAAGCTCGGGTCTATACTTTCATCGAAGCAAGATGCGTTTTCTGGGACTGGACGTAGGAGACAAGCGAATCGGGATCGCCCTCTCGGACGAAGGGGCTGTCATCGCCTCGCCGCGGGAGACTCTCGAGCGAAAAGGGACCAAGAAGGACGTCGCATACCTTCTCGACCTCGCGAGGCGCGAAGGCGTCTCGGAGATTCTCGTGGGGATGCCGTTCTCGCTCGACGGTAGCGCGGGACCCCAGGCCGAGAAGGTGGCGCGATTCGTCGAGGCCCTCCGTGCGTCGGCGCCCGTTCCCGTCACGACGTGGGACGAGAGGCTTTCGACGGTTGTCGCCGAGCGGGCCATGATCGAAGCGGACGTCTCGCGCGCGAAGAGGCGCGGAGCCCTCGACCGGGTGGCCGCGGCGCTCATCCTCCAGAGCTACCTCGACTCGAGGCGCGCGAACGCCTTCGACCCATAGCGCTGGCTGATGCGCTTTCTCAAAATTCTCCTCCTCCTCTTGGTCCTTTCCGCCGGCGGCGTCGCGGCCGTCGCGTACCGCGCGTACACGCTCGCCCAGGAACCTTTCCGTGGATTCGACGAGGAAGAGGTCTTCTTCACCGTCGAGCGGGGCGCCTCCGGGAGCCGAATCGGACACGCCCTCGAAGAGCAGGGAATCATTCGAGACCGCAGGTTGTTCCTCCTCGCGCTTCGTATCCGCGCTCGCGGAAGGGTCGTCCAGGCGGGCGAGTACCGGTTCGCGGAGCCGCTGTCGACGTTCGATGTCCTCGAGAAGCTCGTCTCCGGAGACACCTTCACGTTCGCCGTGACCATCCCCGAAGGGCTTACCCTGGCCGAGACGGCGGACCTTCTCGCGGGGCGGGGCCTCGCGGAGGCAAGCGCCATCCGTTCCGCGTTCGAAGAGGCGAGCCTGGTGAGAGACCTCGACCCGGAGGCGCCGAGCCTCGAGGGTTACCTGTACCCCACCACCTACCGCTTCCCGCGAAAGGTCGCCCCGGACGAGCTCGCCCGGACTCTTTTGAGCCAGTTCAAACAGGTCTTCGACGGGAAGCGGCGCGAGGAGGCGAGAAAGCTCGGCCTCAGTCTGCGCCAGGTCGTGACTCTGGCGTCGGTCATAGAGAAAGAGACCGGGCTCGCCGAGGAGCGGCCCCTCATCGCCTCGGTCTTCTGGAACCGGCTCCGCATCGGCATGCCTCTTCAGTCGGACCCAACGATCATCTACGCCCTCGAGCTCGAAGGCACCTTCGACGGGAACCTCAGAAGAGACGACCTCGATCTCGACTCCCCTTACAACACGTACCGGTTCCCCGGGCTTCCGCCCGGCCCCATCGCCTCTCCAGGGGAGGCCTCGATCAAAGCCGTGCTCGAGCCGGCGGAGTCTCGCTACCTCTACTTCGTGTCGCGCAACGACGGCTCGCACCATTTCTCGGAGAGCTACTCCGACCACGCGAACGCGGTCCGGAGGTATCAGGTGGAGTACTTCCGAAGAAGGCGGCGTCCTTGAGAGGACGGGCCCGAACGGCTTGTCTTCTCGTCCTCGCCTACGCCGCGCTCACCTGCCTCTTCACCTATCCCCTTCCGCTCGAGCTCGGAACGCACCACGCCGGAGAGGCTTCCGGCGACGCCAAGGGCTATCTCTGGAGCTACTGGTGGACGAAGACGGCTCTCGAACGGGGAACGAATCCTTTCGAGACCGACGCCATCTTCCACCCCATCGGAATCGGGCTCTCTTTCCATACCCTCGGTTTCCTGCAAGGCCTCGAGTTCGCCGCCTCGAGCTTCTTCGTGGGCGAAGTGGCGGCCGCGAACCTCGTCGTCCTCTGGACGTTCGTGGCATCGGCCCTCGTGACCTACGCTCTCGCGCGGGCGGTCGGAGCGGGAGTCGAAGGCTCTTTCCTCGCGGGTGTGGTCTTCGCGTTCTGCCCCTATCGGCTCGCGAGACTCGCCGGGCACTACGACCTCCTGGGAACGGAGTGGATCCCTCTCTACGCGCTCGCGCTCTGGAAGCTCGCGGGGAAAGAACGCCGCCCCCTTCCCTGGATCCTCGCGGCCTCCGGTTTCGCCGCCGCTTGCGGCTACACCGCGGCCACCTATCTCGCGTTTCTAGCAATCTTCACGCTCCTCTTTCTCGCGTTTCGCCCGCGGCTCCTTCCTGTCGTCCTCGCCGTCGGACTCGTGACGGCTGGCCTGCTCATTCCCCTTCTCCGCCAGGCGTACGTGGACCGATCGAGCTGGACCTACGAGCCCTACCCCGGCGCATCCCGCTACGTCGCCGACCTGAAGGCGTATTTCACTCCCTCCCCGCGGCAGAGCGTGCTGGGGCCGATCGCTGGGCATGCGTTCGACCCGAACGTCACCGAGACGACCGTCTTCGCGGGTTACCTGGCCCTTGCATCAGCCCTCACCGGGATCGTGCTCCGAAAGCGCCTCCCGGGAGCTTCCTTCTGGCTCGCCTGCGCTTCCGTGTTCTTTGTGCTGAGTCTCGGAACGACACTTCGAGTCGGAGGAGACGATACGGGAGTGCCCCTGCCCTTCGCACTCCTCGCGAAGCTCTCCCTTCTCGACGAGCTCCGCGCCCCCTCGCGTTTTTCCATCATGTTCATGCTGTCGCTCGCGGTCCTTCTGGCTCTCGTGTGGTCGCACCTGGCGAAGGGATTCCGTCGAGAGAGGGTCGCCGCGCTTTTCGCCGCCGCCGTTCTCGTCGCCGAGTACAACGCGATTCCGGCGCCGCGGTTTCCGGCGGGCGCTTCGCCTCTCTACCTCGAGCTCGCGAAGAAGGAAGAGGGTACGGTTGTAGAGATTCCCGGGATCGAGCAGGCGCCCCTCGATGCGATGTACCACCAGACGTTTCATCGGAAGCCGATCCTCATCGGCACGGCCGCCCGCGTCCCCCGCGAGAAGAGCGAGTACTACCTCGGCCTTCCCCTCGTGCGCCCGCTCATCGATCTGCGGAAGGGGAAGATCGATCTGTCGCCGGAGCTCCTCGAGCGGGACCGCGAGAGCGCTCCTCACGTGGCCCGCTTTCTGGATCTCGGATACTTCGTCATCGACCGCGGCTACGAGAAGAGGGGCGTCGTCTCCTATCTCGAGCAGGTTCTCCCCGTCGAGAGGTGGTATGAAGACGAGAGCGTCCTCGTGCTCGCGACGCGGCGGGAAGAGCTTCCGCCGGATCCGAGGACGATCGAAGCGGGCGCCCCCTTCTCGCGCCAGAATTTCGAGAGCGGGTTCCTGCGCCCGGAGAGAGAGGGCGACGTCTCGTTCCGATGGGCGACGGGGAAGCGATCGACGATTCTCTTTCGCCGGCCCGAAGACGTAAGGCGCGCCGTCCTCGAGCTCGCGCCCTTCGAGGACCTCCCCCTCGAAGTCGACGTGCGGCTGGACGACGGGCATCTGGGAGCGAGGAAGCTCGTTCCCGGCTGGCAGGACGCTTCCTTTCCCCTTCCGGACGCTCAATCCCAGGGAAGGGTCGAACGCCTCACGCTCTCCTGGAGCGCCGCCGATGGCCAGCGGCTCGCGGCCCGGGTCCGGACGCTCAGGCTCGAATGAGATTCTTGCTAACATGACGTCATGACGTGGCTCCTCCTGCTTCTCGTCTTCGCCCAAGGGGGCCAGAGAGCGGATCTCGACGAGGAGCTGCGCCGGGAAGTGCGCGCGGGAAACTACAAGCTCGCGGAGAAGCTCCTCGAGAACCCCGCGGTGAATCCCAACTCCCAGGACCCGGAGGGCTTCACGGCGCTCATGCACGCCGCGCGCACCGACGAGATCCACATGGTGCCGCTCCTCCTGAAAGTGAAGGCCGCGCTCGACCTCGTGAACCGCGAGGGAGAGACCGCTCTCATCGTCGCCGTGAAAGACGGAAACGTCGAGGCCGCGCGGCAACTCCTCATGGCCGGAGCGGATGTGAGCCCGAAGGACGCGCGCGGGAGGACCGCCCTCGCCTGGGCGGAGGAAGAGAACCGCACCTATCTTTCTCAGATCATCCGCATCGCGAGCCGCCCCAGCGTTTCGCGTATCACGGTCGCGGAGAAACCCGTCGAAGCCGACTCCGAGGCCCTGGTGCCCCCGAGGGTGACGAAGGAAATCCCGCCGCTCTACACCAAGAGCGCCTTCGATCGCGGGATCGAAGGCCGGGTGGTCCTCAAGGTCATCATCCGTATGGACGGCTCCATCGGCCCGATGCGCGTGGACCAGCACCTCGACGATGGTCTCGACGAAGCGGCGGTCGAAGCGGTCCGCAAGTGGCAGTTCGAGCCCGCGAGGGTCAAGGGCGAGCCCATCAACGTTCTCACCAACATCGAAGTCGACTTCATCATCCAGAAGCAGAAGAAGAGCTAAATCCCGATCAGGTTCGGGAAGATCTTCTCGTAGCCTCTCTCGCGCGCCCACACGTCGAGGCTGAGGGCAGCCATCTCATCGACGTCGGGGATGGCTTCCGGCTCCACGTCCAGACGCACGACGTGGAGGTAGCGCCGGCAGCCCTCGCACACGCGCATCCTTGTATAAGAATGCTCCGCCGCCTCGTGGAACGCGACGTTACCGCCACACTCGCTGCAGCGCTCGCGAAACGCCGGCCACTCGTGGAAGCAGAGGGAGCAGACGAGAGAAAGCGCCGTGCCGTCGCCCTCGGGCCGAAGGCATCCCGCCTGCGGAAGGTGCGCGCAGCGCGGACAGCCGGAGGAGTGCGGGCCGCGAGGGGGTTGGCTCGCGACCTGAAGCAGCACGCGGGCGAAGAAGCTCCGTGGAGACGTCCTGTCCTCGAGAGACCGCCGGCAGGTTTCGAGGTCAATCTCGCGGGCCGCGGCGCGCAGGAGCTCCGGACCACTCTCTTCCACGAGCGAGACGAGTCGGGGAAGCGAACCGAGCGGAGCTTCTGGATCTACGGAGTGCTGGAAGGCGGCGATCTCCGCGTAGAACCTGAGCGCCTCCGCCGCCTCGGGACGGCGCTCCGCAAGAGCGCGTGCGCGGGCGGCCCGAGAGAGAAAGCGGGGGAGCACGGAGCACGAATTCTAACGCGAACCTCGACTACAATCGCGGCCATGGACGACGGCGCGCGACGGAGAAAGTTCCTCGGCTACTTCTCGGGTCTGGGCCTCGCCTCGACTCTCTTTCCGGGAGCGCTCTGGGCGGGTTTCAGCCTCGATGATTCACGGCGAAGGGAACGCCTACCGGAATGGTTCTCGTCGGACGCCTCTATCGCGAGGGCGAGATGCTGCTCCTCGCGAAGGCGTACCAGGACAGAGCCGGGTTCCACCTGAGGAGGCCGCGCCTCTAGGGGGCAGCGGCTTCGTGGAACTGCGAGGAGACCTGGTTCACCTGGCGCCGCAGCGACTGCTGGTCGGAGGAGAGCTTCTGGAACAGGATCAAGTTCTCCTCCTCACTTCAGGGTCTCCCGATACCACCGCGGGTGGTGCGCCCGGGCCCAGGCTTCCGACACCTGGCCCTCGATCATCCCGCGAAGCGCTCCGGGAACGGCGGCGGTCCCCATATAAATATGGATGAGGATGCCGGCGAGGGAGACGATCGCGGCCGAAGGATGGGCGAGAACGGCGGCGAGCCGCAGACCCCTCGGCATGAGCTCCGGCCAGAAGAGCACGACCCCGCTCGCGAACAGGAGAAGGGCGGCGAGGCTCTGCGTCCAGAAGAGCATCTTCTGGCCCGCATTGAAGCGGCCCGCCTCGGGGAGCCCCGCCTCGTCGTGGACGGCGTAGCGGTGGGCTTTCGAAAGCCACTTCCGGTCCTCGGCGTCGAGCCTCATGTCTTTCGACCAGTTTCGAAACATGAGGCCGAGCGCGATCGCGAAGACCACTCCACCCCAGGGGTGCCAGCGCCTCACGGCTTCTCCTCCGCCCAAGAAGCCGGCGAGCCAGAACAGAGACGGGCTCCAGAGAGCGAGGCCGCTGAAAGCGGCGTAGAGGAACGAGATCGCCGTCATCCAGTGGACGGCGCGCTCGGCGAAGGAGAAACGAAGAATCTTCATTCCTCGATCTCCTTCGGGCCGTAGCGAAGGTAATGAAGGAACGCGCCGAGCACTCCGCCCACGAGGATCGCGTTTCCGATCCACTTGAGGGGGCCCTTCCAGAGACGAACCTGCCAGGGGATCATCGGGTCACGGGGAAGACCGTAGTCCTCGGGTCGTGTGGCATCAGCGAGAACGTAGAGCACGTTCGTCCCGCCGACGCCGGCCGGGTTGTAGACGCCGGCGTTCGTATTGCCGTCCGCGCGGAGAGACTCCGCGCGTGCGAGCGCAACTCCCAGGAGATCCTCGCGGGCGCCGAACGTGAGGCAATTCGTGGGGCAGGCCTTGATGCAGGCGGGCTCGAGCCCGACGGACGTGCGGTCCGAGCAGAGCGTGCACTTGTAGACCTTCCGGGTCACCGGCGAGAGCCTGGGGACGTCGAAGGGACACCCGGTGATGCAGTAGCCGCAGCCGATGCACTTGTCGTGGTCGAAGTCGACGATGCCGTTCTCCCGCCGGAAGATGGCGCCGGGCGCGGGGCACGCTTCGAGGCAGCCGGCGTCGACGCAGTGCATGCACTGGTACTTCGACATGAGCCAGGTGAAGCTTCCGTCCTCGCGCGTCGTTTCCCGGAACTTGATGAGGTTCCAGAAGTCGTGGCGGAGATCGGGAAGGGTCTGATAGGTGCCGTCGTCGGACTTCGCGACTCCGACGGTCAAGCCCTGATCGTTCCACTCCTGGCACGCGGCTTCGCAGGCCTTGCAGCCGATGCAGCTCGTCGTGTCGATGAGCTTCGCGACGATCACGCCTTCTCCAGATTGACCAGAAACCCCTTGTACTCAGGCGTGCCCGCGTTGGGATCGAGGACCGATGGAGTCAGGTTGTTGATGAGAGGGCCTTTCACCCGCCCGAGAAATCCCCAGTGGATCGGAAGCCCGATCTGGTAGATGGTCTTCCCAGAGACCTCCAGGGGGCGCACGCGCTTCGTGACCATCGCGGCACCCTCGACCGCCCCCCGCGCCGAGGTCACTCGGACGCGGTCGCCACTCGCAATTCCCTTCTCGCGGGCGAGCGCCTCGGGCACCTCGACGAAGAAGCTCGACTGGAGAAGGGAGTTCGTCTCCACGTGCTTCGTCCAGTAGTGGAAATGCTCCGTCAGCCGATAGGTCAGCGCCACGTACGGGTACCGCTCCGGCGTGCCCAGAGGATCGTGCTCACCGCGAAAAACCGTTGCGAGGGGGTTCGATCCGACATTCGGATGGAGAGAGTTCGCGACCGGAGACTCCACGGGCTCGTAGTGCTCTGGAAACGGCCCTTCGGCGAAGTCTGGCGTGAAGAGCTTCGCGACCCCCTCGGGAAGCATGATGAACGCCCCGAGATCCTCGGGAGACGCATCCGCCTTGGTATCAGCGGCGTCTCCCACGTAACGGCCGTTCTCGAAACGGAGGGGGGCGCGTGACGGATCCCAGGGATTGCCTTTGGCGTCGGCGGATGCGCGGTTATAGAGGATGCGGCGGTTCGAGGGCCAGCTCCAGCTGTAGTTGGGGAAGAGCCCGAGGCCGGTGGGATCGTCCTGACCTCGCCGCGCCATCAGGTTCCCCGCTTCGGTGTAGGAGCCGGAGTAGATCCAGTTTCCGCAGCGGGTCGAGCCGTCGTCTTTGAGCTCGGAGAATCCCGAGAGCTGGCGGCCCGTCGCGACCACCTGTCCGTTCAGCTCCTTTGCCACTTCCTCGAGGTCGGGAGAGAGAGGATTCCCGTAGCGCCAATCCATCGCGAGGAGAGATTCCTGCCCGCGGCCGCCTTCTTCCTCGTAAAGCCTCCGGATCTCGAGGAACAAGCGCGCGATGATCTCCTGATCGGGCTTCGCCTCTCCGGGTGGCTCGAGCGCGGCCCTCTTCCACTGGAGCCATCGCGAGGAGTTCACGAACGTCCCGTCCTTCTCGGCGAACGAGGCCGCGGGAAGGAGGAACACCTCGGTTTCGACGTCGGCCGCGGCGGGCGCTTCCGGGTAGTACTCGGGAGCGAGCGCTCCCGCCCTCCAGAAGGCAGCCGTCTCGGTCTCGAAGTTCTCGACGACCGCGAGCCACTTCAGATTCGAGAGGCCCTCGAGCATCTTGTTCGTGTTCGGCCCGTTCGCAACGGGGTTCATCCCGAAGGAGAGGAGGCCTTCCATCTCTCCTTCCGCCATGCGGTCGAAGAGGAAGCCCCAGCTGTGGTTCTCCCCTTCTCCGATCTTCGGAAGGAAGCGGTAGCCGAAGTCGCTCGCTCTCGTCGCTCTCTCGCCGTAGTAGGACTTCAGGAGGCTCACGATGAACTTCGATGTGTTGCTCCAGTAGTTGAGGGAGTCGGGCCTCAAGGGCTTTGGCGTCGTCGCGGAGATGTAGTCGGTGAGCGTCTGCCAGGGGGCGACGGGGACGCGAAGGTAGCCCGGAAGCATGTTCCACGCTCCCATGTCGGTGGCACCCTGGATGTTCGAATGGCCCCGCTGGGCATTCACTCCCCCGCCGGGGATGCCGACGTTTCCGAGGAGGAGCTGGAGCATCGCCGCCGCGTGGATGAGCTGCACGGAGTGGCTGTGTTGGGTCCAGCCGAGAGCGTAGAGGATCGTCCCCGAGCGGCCGGCACGGCCCGTGGAGCACACGACGCCCGCCGCCTTCTCGAACTCCTCCGGAGCACATCCGCAGATGGAGGCGACTTTCTCCGAGGTGTAGCGGGAGTAGTGCTCCTTCAACAACTGGAACACCGAGCGCGGATTCTGCAGAGTGGGGTCGATGCGCGCGAAGCCCTTCTCGTCGAGCTGGTAGCGCCACGTGCTCTTGTCGTAGCCCCCCGCTTCCTCGCTCCATCCCGAGAAGTGCCCGTCCGCGAACGAGAACTCCTTGTCGACGAGAAAGGACGCGTTGGTGTGCTCTTTCACGTAGTCCTCGTGATAGAGCCCGCGAGACAAGGCGTAGTGGATGAGACCCCCGAGAAACGCGATGTCGGTCCCCGCGCGGAGGGGAACGTAGAGGTCGGCGACGGCCGCGCTCCGGTTGAACCTCGGGTCGACGACGACGAGCTTTGCCTTGCGCTGCCTCCGTGCTTCCATGGCGAAGCGGAAGCCAACGGGATGGTTCTCCGCGGGGTTTCCGCCCATGATGAGGACGACGTCGGCGTTCGCGACGTCCGTCCAGCCGTTCGTCATCGCCCCCCGGCCGAAGGTGGCGGCCAGACTGGCCACCGTGGGGCCGTGTCAAAGACGGGCCTGGTTCTCGTACGCGAGGACGCCGAGGCCGAATCGAAGCTTCCCCAGGAGGGAGTTGATCTCGTTGGTGTCGGTGCACCCGCCGATGATCGCGAGGTTCTTGACGCGGTTCACTGTGCGCCCTTGGGAGTCGACGTCCTCGAAACCCCGATCGCGCGTGTCCTTGACCCGGCGGGCGAGCCTTCCGATCGCCTCACCCCAAGAGATCGGCGTCCACTCGGAAGCTTTCGGAGCGCGGTACAAGGGGCGAGTCAGTCTGCGGTCGTTCACCACGTACTGCTTGAGCGAGATGCCCTTGGGGCAGAGCGTACCCCGGCTGATCGGGCTTTCGACGTCGCCTTCGATGTGCACCACCGTCGGCTTCACGTTCTGCGCTCGATCGCCGAGAGTGTGAATGACGACGCCGCATCCGACGGCGCAGTAGGGGCAGATGCTTCTGGTCTCGGTGGTGCGCGCGTTCTTGAGCTCGCGCGCCGCGGCGGCGGCGGCCGTCAGGTCGAAGCCGAACGCGGTGGTCGCGGCGACGGCCGCGCCCGCTCGGAAGAACTGTCTCCGGTTCATCTCGCGAGCCATGAGAGACGGCTCATCCCTACCACGCGCGGATCCTCCGTGTCAAAAGAGTGCTAGACTGCGCCCCGATGAAACGCTTGTTTCCCCTGATCTTCCTCGTCGCCTGCGGCGGGGAGACGAAGGCGCCGCATCCAGGGGGAGCGATCGTGCACGTTCTCTTCGACGAGCGACACGGCCTCGCGGGCGGCGAGGCCGTGCGCTTCCACGACTTCGAGGTGGGACGGGTCGAAAGGGTGGGCATCGCCTCCGCGCGCGTAAGAGCGACGCTTTCGCTCGATCCCGAGGTCGCCTCCCAGCTCACGCGGGACTCCACGTTCTCGGTGGAATCGGACGGCGCGCGGACTTACCTTCTCGCCCACGTTTTCGATCCGGAAGCGGGGAAGCTCGAGGCAGGGGGAACGCTCGAGGGCGTGGACTCGGGCCTCGAGCTGGGTCTCCGGCAAGCGGGCTCGGAGGCGAGCCAGGTCCTCTCCCGCATCGGCTCCTCGGCGCTGGTCGAGGAGGCGAAAGAGAGCTCCCGCGCGCTTCGCGAGCGGTTGAGCCGGCTCGCGGTGGAGCTCGAAAAACTCGGCCGATCGGAGGAAGCCCGGAAGCTCCGGGACCAGATCGAGAAGCTCGTTGGTGCCGAGTCCCGGAACTGAGGGGTCGATGGAGCTCGAAGACCCCGAACGTCAGGGACGGCTCCAGAAGTGGTTGCCGCTTCTCTGGATCGTTCCGTTCGCCCTGATCTTCCTGCTGGCGGCGCTCGCGTACTTCGGCCGCTGATTAAGCGACGCCTTCGTCCTCGTCGTCCACATCGTCCGCGTCGTCGCTCAGAATCGCGGGCCGAGGCGCACCCGACGTTCCGTACAGCGCGATCTGCCGGATGCGCGGATCGGAGTCGTTGACCACTCTCTTCAGGACTGACTTGGCGCGGTCTCCTCCGATGTGGGCGAGAGCGAATGCGGCCGTGGCCCGCACCTGATCGTCCCAGCGGAGCCCTCCGAGGAGAGGGAACCTTCGCGCGACGAGGACCGCTTCGAGCGCGGGGACGGCGACAGGATCGCCGAGCTGCGCGAGCGCCTGGGCACACGCGATCGCCCGCTCGGGATCCTTGGTGACCTGGAGAGTCGAGACGAGAGCGCCCACGGCGTGGGGCGAGCGAAGGCTCGCGAGGCTCCGAATGGCGCCCTTCGCGACGCCGATGTCCTCGTGGCGGGCGAAATCGACGAGAAGCTCGAGGACCTGCTTGTCGTTGAGCCTTTCGGAGAGCCGGAAGGCGGCGCGGCGAACTTTGGGGTTCACGTCGGAGAGGCAGAAGGCGAGCTCGGTCTTGAGGTCGCGGGTGACCACGTCGATGACTTCCAGAATGCGAAACCGCTGCTCGGACGTAACTTCGAGCACGACCTCCTGTTTGATGCGATCGGCGGCGTCCTTGCCCAGACGGGAAAGAAGGCCGGCGGCGAGCTGGCGGGTGCGGAAGTCTTTCTCCTGCTTGATGACCTCGATGAGGAGCGAGATTGCGGGCTTTCCCAGGCTCTCGAGGACGAGCGCGGCCCGTTCCTGACGCTCGGGGTCTTTCGACTGCAGCTCCTCCATGAGGAGCGCCTTGGTCGAGGCATCCAGCTTGCGGTTCAAGACGGCGAAGCCGCGCCCGGTGGCTCGAGGGGTCGCCATCAACTCGCGCTGGCGGTCCCGGAGCTCGGCGAAGATCCGGCCCGCGAGCGTGAAGTCCGCGAACTGGAGGATGCTCCCCGTCATCTGGTAGAGGAGGCCCGCGAGCTCGCCCAGAATGTTGTCGTCCTTCTCCTCGCGGAAGGCCTGGAGGACATGGTCGGCGACGATGGCCGTGAACTGATGCTGCAGGGCCTGGATCAAAGTTTCGAGAAGCCCGCGGCAATTGCGCACGATCTTCTCGCGCACGGCCGGCTCCTGGTCGGCGTAGTCGGCGAAGACCCTCCGCATCACCTTTCGCACGGCCGCGTGCTCGCCCTTCACCAGGAGCTCTTTACCGACTGCGGGGAGCGCGTCGATGAGAGCGTCGGTCGGCTCCTCACTCAAGCTGGCGAGCGCTGAGGCCTCGGGGTCGGGGTCGGACTCGACGGTCTCGAGGACGCTCTCGACGAGGGAGGTGGCGTAGCGGCGATCGTTGAAGATGAGCCCATGGAGATCGCGCTCGCGGGCGAGCGCGGGCCAGAACGAGGGCTCGACGACGGCCGGAAGATCCTTGAGAGCTCCGACGAAGATCAGGATCTCCTCGCGGGTCAACGTTTCGACGAAGGTGATGCTTTCGAGCTCCGTCGAGGAGAAGAACGCGAGGACGCTGTCCGCAAGGGTATCGACGTTTCCGGGAGCTTTGGCCCCGTTCACGAGGAGCGAGCCCTCGACGCGCGCGAGGGTGAGAATCGGACGGCGGCTGAGGACGGCGGAGAGGCTCTCCAGGAGCTGATCCACGGCCGTCGCGACCTGGCGGCTTCCGAGCGGATAGAGCTTCACGTTCCTCGCCGCGCCGAGGAGCGCTCGGAGGACTCTGGGCACGAGACCCCATTCCTCGGGGCCGAGCTCGCTCGGAGCCGCCTCGGCCCCGGAGCGCCCCCCCACCTTGCGCTTGCGCACCTCGGAGTAGCGCCGCTGTCGAAGGGTGATGTGCTCGAGGCGCTGGTCGGAGGCGAACGCCTTCCAGTAATTCTGGTCGATGAGCTCGGTCTTGAGCTGTCCGAGGTGGGTGAGGAGCGCCTTGAGCTCGTCGGGGCGGAGCTCTTGCCGGAAGTCGATGCTCTCGAGCTCGGCGCGATCAAGGAGCTCCAGATAAGAGTTCGCGAGGAGGCGGAAGTCGGTCGTATCCACCTTGTGCCCGTTCGCGAGGAGCACACCGGACGCGCGGGAGAGCTCGACGTGCTTTGATGACGCGAGCACCGCCGCCACCGCGTCGAACGCGGTCTGAAACGCTTTCTGGATCGGCGCGCTCTCCGGGGGATAGAGCTGCACCTTGCGGGCCGTAGTCACGACGGTCCGGAAGAGGTTCGGAAGTTGCGCGAGCGCCGAAGGACCAAGCTTTTCCTCCCTCGGACCCTCGTCCTCCTCGACCAGAACTTCGCCCGTGTAGTGCTCCGCTTCGTCGCGGTTGAACGTCCGCCTCCGGACGTCACTCTGGATCTTCTCGTAGCGGGCCGCCTTCTCCTGGTTCGCGGAGCGCTTGAAATGGTAGGCAAGGAGGGAGGCCGATGGACCGAGCCGCTTCTGATGGAGCTCTTCCTGATACGCTCCCACGCGCTCGTGCAGCTGCTCACGTCGCTCCTTCTGAATCGCGCCGTAGACGATTTCGAGCACGCGCTTTCCCAGAAAACGCATGACCTCGTCGTTGATGTGGAAGTCGGATCGGAGGAGGCCCAGGTTCTCGGCCCGGTCGAGGAACTCGAGGACCCGGTTTTCGGAGACATCGGTCGCTCCCGCGACCACGCTCAAAGGAACGTCCTCGCCGAGGGTCGACACCTGCTCGAGGAGCTTTCGGCCTTCCTCGTCGAGAGCGGCGATCTTCTGGTTCACGATCTCGTCGAGCGAGCGCGGGAGGTAGCCTTCTTCGGGAGGCTCGACGGTCCAGCGCTGGCCCACGAGCGTGAGCTTCTGGTCGAGGACCAGCTTCCGGAGGATCTCGCCGAGGAAGAGCGGGTTTCCCGAGGTGATGCGGGCGAGCTCGGCATCGAAGCCCTGAGGGAGATCAATTCCAGGAAAAACGCTTCCGATGTGGGCGCGGATGTCTCCGGCGGTGAGCGGCTGGAGCTGGCGCTTCACGATCGCGAGGCCCTTGCTCTGGAGGAACCTCTCCCACGGCGGAGCCTCACCGTCGAGGCCGATGCCCAGGTTGTCGTTCACCGTACCACAGACGAACAGGTGCGCGTCGGGGCGGCCGAGGAGCACCTTGAGGAGGAGGAGAGTCCCATCGTCGGCGAACTGCAGGTCGTCGATGAGGACGACCCACGGCTTGCCGTCGAGCAGGCTGGTGGTGAGCTTGACGAGAGTGACGAAGATCCCCTCGCGGCGCTGCCGCTCGTCTTCCTCGACGGCGGCCGCGCGGTTCTCGAGATGGGGAAGTATATAGCCGAGGTAGTAGAGCTCGCGTGCGTCAAGAGCGTCGAGCGCCGGGACACCCTTGTCGGGGCGCTGGGCCATGAGCGAGAGGATCGCCTGGCCCGCGAGATAGTATGGCCGAAAACCCTCCTGGCGCTTGCCGGTGAGCTTCACGACCGCGAGGGCCTGATTTGCGGCAAGACTCCGGCGGATGGTCTCGATAAACGTCGACTTCCCCATTCCCGGGGCGCCTTCGACGAGGAGGAACGACGACTCTCCCTGGCTCAGAGCTTCGAGCGCCTCGGAGACCGCTCGAAGCTCCCCGCTCCGGCCGACGATCTCCGCGTCGTCCAGGCGGTGGAGGGCAACTTTGGGCGCGGTCTTCTGGGGGTCGGTCTCTTTCGCCACCGACACGCGATTGCGGCCCTGCTTCTTCGAGGCGTAGAGGGCGGTGTCCGCTTTGCGGATGAGGTCGTTCCCGCTCGCGGCGTCGGTCCGCGCCGAGGCGACGCCGATACTGAGGGAGATGTGAATCTGGCCCTTGCCCCCGAGCGCGAGCGGACGCTCCTTGGTGAGCTGGTGGAGGCGATGGGCGAGCGTCACCGCCTTGGGAAGCTCGGTCCTCGGGAGGAGAACCATGAACTCGTCCCCGCCGAAGCGCACGGGGTACGCGTCGGGGCCGGCGACCTCGCGAAGGAGCCCTGCGACGAACACGAGGGCTTCGTCGCCGGCATCGTGGCCGTACGTGTCGTTGATGCTCTTGAAGAGATCAACGTCGAGGATCAGAAGGGAGAGGGGAAAGTGGTCGTCCTGATCCCAGTGGACCTTGTGCTCGAAGTAGCTGAGGAGAAAACGGCGGTTCTGAAGGCCGGTGAGCTCGTCCTCGAAGATGAGGCGGGAGGGATCCTTGCCGACGTTCTGGAGAAAGTCGATAAGCTCGCCGTACTGCATCGAGATCGTGCCGCTCCCGGGCCGGCCGCTCGGCCGCTTGTCACGAACGGGTTCAGGTTTTGGTCGTGTAGTATCAGGTTAGCTGATGAGGGTTCTTCTGGCAAGGAGAGCGGCCCTGTGGTTTTTCGTCGCCGCTGCGGCTGTTCTGGGCGCGGGTGCCGCTTCCGCCGAGCTACCTCCGAGGCTTCTGGTGTTTCTCGTGATCGATCAAGGGCGCGCGGAGTACCTGCAGCGTTTTCGGCCGGCACTCGAGGGGGGCTTGCGGCTGCTTCTCGACCGCGGAGTAGTTTTCACGAAGACCCACCATGCGCACGCGATTACCGTCACCGCACCAGGGCACGCGTCGCTCTCGACGGGCCGATACCCCGCGCACACAGGAATCGTGGGAAACGAATGGTTCGACCGGGAAGAAAACCGCGAGGTCTACTGCGTGGAGGACCGGGACTCCCCGGTTCTGCCGGTTACGGGTCGCGAGTCGAGGTGGGCCGAGGTGCTCGGTCGATCCCCTCGGAGGCTTCGGGGGACCGCTCTCGGCGACTGGATGAAGAAGCGAGACGGTGATTCTCGGGTCTACTCCGTCGCCGGTAAGGACCGCTCGTCGGTGCTCATGGCGGGAAAGAAGGCCGACGGCGCGTTCTGGTTCGACGGCGAGACCGGCCAATGGGTGACGAGCCGGTACTATATGAAGGAGTATCCGGCTTGGGTCCGGGAGTTCCACGCGCGGCGGCTCGCGGACGGCTACTTCGGGCGGACGTGGGAGGCCCTTCCTGTAGCGGACGCCCTCCTCGCCTCGATGAAGATCGAGGCTTCGAGAGCGGGGTCTGGCGCAAAAGACTCCGGCATCCCCAAAGTGATTGGCCGGGGAAGCCTCGCCGAGGATTCGGGCTTCTATCACGTGCTCTTCGAAACTCCGTTCCTGGAGTCCTACCTCCTGGCATTCGCGGAAAGCCTCGTGCGCGCGGAGGGGCTCGGGGCCGATGAAGTGCCGGATCTGCTGGCGCTCGGCTTTTCGAGCATCGACTCGGTCGGCCACGATTACGGCCCCAACAGCCGGGAGCTTCTCGATGCCGTCCTGAGACTCGACCGAGAGCTCGGCGCGTTCATCCGCTTCCTCGACGAGACGGTTGGCCTCTCTCGAGTTGGCTTCGCGCTCTCCGCCGACCACGGCGTCGCGGGACTCCCGGAGTACCAGGCGCGGCATGGCCTCCCGGGCGGGCGTCTCTCAGTTTCGGACCTGGCGTGCATTGCGCGAGCCGGAAAGCCCGGCTGGTTCACGGCGCCGCTGCATTTCGACGAAAAAGCGCTCCGCAGGGAGCAGCTGATCCGTGCGGCGGCCGAGGCGCTCGTAGCCGAGGAGATCACGGCATGCCCCGGGGTCGCGCGCGTCTGGACGCGGACGGAGATCGAGCGGTTGAAGGAGGGGGACGAGCCGGACAGCGACCCTACG
>Ga0187893_10007084_pt1 | contig 18670 bp, 12 predicted proteins | sample MA1701074metaG_FD_139574 | JGI IMG/M metagenome (GOLD analysis project Ga0187893, IMG submission 139574) | White microbial mat communities from a basaltic lava cave in the Kipuka Kanohina Cave System on the Island of Hawaii, USA - MA170107-4 metaG ... | reverse complement strand
TGTCCGTGCGGGCTCCAGCAAATAGCAAGATCGCGCTGAGACCCAATCCTCCAATCGCGAAAATGCGCAATCCAGTATCACCGAGTCTGGCAACCATTTGGTCGGCTGCCCAACCCCCAAGTGGTGTCATGACTGCCCAGGTTGCAAACAGGGCTGTGGTATACAGCGCTGTCTGTTGCGATTCCAAATGTCGAATTTCGCTCAGATAGTAGTAAATCCAGTAGAAAAAAATGTACTCGAAATAGTCTAAAGCCATAAATCCAAACGTGAGCAGGAGCATGTTTCGGTCTTTCAATAACAAGCGCCATTGGCTCGGCGCCTTTTCAGAACGCTGCATCCGAGTACCGGGACTGTCGCCGACAGAGATGCACCAGATGACGCCAAGAGCTACGCTGGCGATGCCCGCAAATAAGAACGAACTCCTCCAACCATACTGCGACATCATCCAGGTGAAGACGATTGGAGAAAGGGCTCCTCCCACACCGGCTCCAGATACAATGAACCCTTGTACGCGAGCTCTCTGCCTGATAGGCGTCCAATCGAAATTCATTCGGGAGCAAGCTGGGTAGATCGGCGCCGCACAAATGCCTAGCAAGAACCGAACAAGCATCAGAGAAGGAACGATACCGATAAGAGAACCCAATCCTGGAATGGCTGCAACTCCCGTCAGTGCAGTGAGCAAACCTGAACCGAGGGCAACGACTGCAAGCGTCCTCTTGGGTCCCCACCAATCCGTTAGATATCCCCCTGGAAACATCAGTATCGCGTAACTGAACAAAAATGCTGAGTAGATGGCACCCATTTCAGTCTCAGACAGATGAAACTCTTTGATGATCGACGGACCTGCGATAGACATTATTGTGCGCAGGAAGTAGGTCATGACGCTGAAAGCGAACAGCAAGCCAGCGACAGTTACAACTGTGCGGTTAGACCAACTGGGAGAGGCTAGTTGCGATTCCATATCGGCCAAGGGTTCTCTTGGAGCCCCTTCAGAGAGCTTGCAAGAAACTTCCAAGCGGCTTGAGAGCTTACCAAGAATTTCTGCTCAGGCATAAGACTTCAGCCGTCCAATAAATTCTCAAAGATTCCCTCAAAAACTGCCATCGTGGCTGCAATATCTTTCTCAGTGTGAACCGCCGAAACGTAGAATCGGCCATCCGGCAGGCAGTAAATTCCTTTATCCAAAGCTCGATACAGAAATCGGTTTAACAAGCCACGTTCATCGGCGAGAGTGTCACGGTAATTGCACAGCTCGGTCGCGCTTGTAAAATGAACAGAAAAAGCACCCCCAAATCCCGTAACAACAAGCGAGAGCCCATGCTTTTGGGCAGCCGATCGGATCCCCTCTATGAGTAGGTCGCCCATCCGATTTACATGGGCGAGCATGGCGCCTGCATCGCGAGACAGCTCTTGCAGCGTGGCGAGCGCGCCGGAAAGACTCACCGGGTTTGCATTGTAGGTCCCGCCGAAGAGCACTCCTTTTGAAAATATCAACTCTAAGATGTCTTCTCTGCCTGCCACAGCACTTACAGGTAGTCCGCCACCCAGAGCTTTCCCGAAGGTCGCCAAGTCGGGAATCACGCGGTACACACTCTGGGCGCCACCCAAGCCGATACGGAAGCCCGTGATAACTTCATCGAAGACGAGCAAAGATCCGTGTCTCTGACATAGCTGGGACAACTTTTCCAGGTAGCCGGGAAGAGGTAGTAGGCCCCCACTGTTACAAACCACAGGTTCTGTAATGATGGCAGCTACATCAGCTCCATATTTCTGAAAGATTCCTTCCAAAACGCCTAAGTCATTCCAAGGAGCGACAATGACGTTGTCAGCAGCATTAGCCACCTGCCCTCGAGATCCCAGTACCACATTGGGACTATTGGGGGAGCCAGCCTCTTCTAAGCGAGGGTGATAACTCAGCAGATTCGAGTCAAACCAACCATGGTAGTGTCCTTCGAACTTTACGACTAGTCTCCGACCTGTGAATGCACGGGCCAGGCGCAGTGCGATTTGAACTGCCTCAGAACCACTCGACATGAACAAGACCCTCTTGGCGCAGGGGACCAATTCCTGAATCTCTTCAGCTACTAGGTACTGCAAGTCATGCTGCGCAGCATAGCCATGAGGCCGGTCTGCAGTTTGACGCATAGCTTCACAGAGGCTGGGATGGCGATAACCGAGAATCATCGGACCCCAGGCCAACGAGTAGTCGATATACTCGTTGCCATCCACGTCCTTTAGCCTGCAACCAAGCGCATCCGCGAAGTAGATCGGTACCGAGGAAGGCTTCCGAAAGGAGCTGCTCACACCTCCAGCAAGGGACTTCTGCGCCCTTTCGAACCTCACGTAGCTTTCTTCCCACTTCGTCGTGTTCATTCTCATGTCTCCGTTGTCTCAGGTTCTCTCCGGCAATCTCGGCATACTTACAGCAGGATAGATGCGGTGCCTAGGAGCTACACCTCTGGGAACGACACTGGAAGCCAACTAGCAAACTACTTTTGTGAACATGATTTATCTAGATAGGCAGGGTGGATCTCGTGTTCGCCCCAGAGTCGTCGCCCTTAGGTGAAGTCCGCAACAGAGCAATCTCTGGATCGAGATATAAAGCTACTAAACAGGCATAGGTCAAATTTGCTGGTTAACCTCGTCAAGCTCGTTCCGCAAGATCGTGGGGAGTTAAGGGGCACCGCCATACCCATCCGCTTGTAGGGGCGGGCATGCGGTAGCGACCTTTTCCACCGAGCGTATAGTGGTTGGACCTGGGCTTGCCGTGTCCTCCTACAACCGATCTCGCTACCGTGGATTCCCGTCGTGATAGTAGAACCGCGGAGCATTCCTGCAATGACTTCTTCATGGTCGAAAGGATCAGTTCCTGTGACCCAGCTCTCCACCCACTCGTGAATCAAGTCTGTACGTTTTTTTCTGCCGTTCAACGGAAGCAATGAATGCTGAGGGCTTTTTTGAGCTTCTTAACATCCTACCGATCTTTCTTGCTAATCCACGAACAGGAACTCATTGGTGCCCATTAGCGCTTGGCAGAATGTCCCGAGTGCGGCTTTCTCTGCCTGCTTGGCTTCGTTGTTGGCATTTATATAGATCTGCTTCTGCTCCTCTAGACTCTCGGCGCAGATTTTCAGCTCCGAGGAGGTTGGCTTACGTGATAGCGCAAGTAGGTAAGCTGTCTCGATCCATCTCGCAGGTGCTTGTTCTCCTGTGGTAGCTAGGATCCGGTCTGCCAGCAACTTACCTCCTTCAACCATGAACTCGTCGTTCAGCAGCGTCAGCGATTGGAGCGGCGTGGCTGAGTTGATCCGACGGGTGCAGTTGACCTGAATGACTGGAAAGTCAAATACCTGCAAGAACTCCAGCGGATGGTTACGCCGGGCCAGCAGATACAAACTTCGCCGGTATTTGGCGTTTCGTGTCGGATCTTTGTCCGAAACCGTCTGTAATCCTTCCGGGCGTGGTGACAGCATTATGGCCCGGCCACCCGAAGTCCGGTCGAGTTTTCCGCTGGCTGCCAACACTGAGTCGCGAATCACTTCTGCTTCCAGCCGCAGCAAGTTCATCCGCCAGAGGAGATGATTATCTGGGTCGGTCTTCTTGGCCAGTGAGGGCTCCTCCTCGGCAGGTTGATGGGAGGATTGCCGGTAGACGCTGGAGGTCATAATCAGCCGGTGCAGCCGTTTCAGCGTCCAGCCATTCTTCATGAAGTCCACCGCCAACCAGTCCAACAGCTCTGGATGCGTCGGCGCAGCCCCGAGCTTGCCAAAGTTCTCTGGTGTCTCGACAATTCCTCTCCCAAAGTGCTGCTGCCACACTCGATTGATGAAGACCCGAGCGGTCAACGGATGATTTTCGTTTGTCAGCCAGTGCGCAAAAGCCAACCGGTAACCGCTTGTCTTGCCCTGTACATCTGGTGGGCGAACAATGTCGGACTTTCCTGGTTCGCTCAACACGGTTAGTGTGCCTGGCTCCACTCGTGGGCCCGGCACTTCGACGTTACCTCGCTGCAGCAACCGCATCGTGCTGGGAGGTCCCGCGTCGATCAGCACTTGAATCTTGTCCAGCGGGCGACGGTAGCTGTTAAGCGTATTGATCTGGCGGTCGAGTTTCGCTCTCGCCGTGGCATCTGCCTCTTTCAGCGCTTTCTCTACTTCTTCCAGATTCACTTTGAGGCTCTCGCCAAATTTCTTGACCAGAAACTTTTGCACTTCGTCCTGTTTGTCGGCGGGAGTGTCTAGAGCCGCTTTTGTCTCGGCTCGAATCTCTGCCGGCAGGTTCTGCAGCTTCCCGTCGAGCAATCGCCTGTGGTAGGGTTTCAGTAAAGCGTCCAGCTCCTTTTGCAGGTCTCCAATCAGTTTGTCCAGATCTGCGTTGTGCTGCTGGATCTCCTTCTCATCGCTGAGCGAGACCGTGGCTAACACTCGGTTCTTCGGCTGAGTCCAGTTCCAGGGGTTGTAACCGGGTGCAAAGATCGACAAGAAGCGGTAGAAGTCCCGTTGTGGAATGGGGTCGTACTTGTGGCTGTGACAGCGGGCGCAGCCGACCGTCAGTCCCAGCAAGCTGGAAGAAACCTTTTCGGCTACGCGAAAGAGCACCTCATAGCGTTCGTGCGGCAAGTTGAGAATGTCTTCATCCGTGAGGTCGTAGACGTTCGCCAGGTAGCCGGTTGCCGTCAAAGAGTCCAGGATCTGCGGCGTAAACTTCTTGGCGTTGCGCCAGTCTATCAGCTCGTCGCCCGCCAGTTGCTCGGTCAGAAAGCGATCGTACTGTTTGTCTTCGTTGAAGGACCGAACTACGTAGTCTCTGTACCGCCACATGCTTTCATTTACGCCAATCATTTCCAGGGAATTGTCACCGCTGGTCGAATCGGTATAGCCAATCGCATCGAGCCAATGGCGACCCCATCGTTCCCCATACTGCGGCGACGTCAGAAGCCGGTCAAGAAGACGCTCATAGGCGCCCGGCCGGGTATCCGCGTTAAAGGTTTTGATCTCTTCAGGTGTTGGTGGCAGGCCGATCAGGTCCATGTAGGCACGGCGCATCAGCGTCTGCCTGGAGGCTTCGGCAGAAAAACTCAACCCTTTCCCTTCGAGTTTAGCCAGCACAAAGGAATCAATTGGTGTGCGCACCCGCTGTGCGTTCTTGACCTTCGGTACGGACTGCGCTACCGGTTTACGAAATGCCCAGTATTGACGGTCCTTCTCGGTCACCTCCGGCGCTTCAGCCGCTGTGAAGGTTTCCCGCAACGCTGCTACCTTGGGCCGCGCCGTGAAGCGGGCTTTGTCGATCCATTGCCGCAACGTCTCCAGCTCCGAAGGTGTCACCGCCGGGTTGGTTCCCACCGGCGGCATCTTGTTGGCGAGGATGTTACGGATTAGCACGCTCTTTTCCGAGGCACCTTCGATCACTACAGGACCGGTTACACCACCCTTTAACACTGAGTCCAGTGTGCGCAGGTCCAGATTCGCCATGGGTTTCTCAGCACCGTGGCAGGAAACACATTTGGCCGAGAGAATCGGCTGCGCCTGCTTTCTAAAGCGAGTCAGCTCTTCATCGAGCTCAGTCTCTACAGGCTTCTCCGACGGTGCTCCCAATTCAATCCATTTGCGGATGGTCTCGATCTGTGCGTCGCTCAATGTCAGCTTGAACGCAGCCGGCGGCATCACACGCTTGGAGACTTTCTCGTACAGCAAGCTCTTATCGGGCGACCCTTTCACTACTACGGGACCATTGAGACTGCCGCGCAGCACGGAGTTGATGGTGCGTAGGTCCAAACCCGCCTGGGTGTAGATCGATGTCCCCCCATGACAGCTCAGGCAGTTGCCGGTCAGGATGGGAAGAACGTCGCGCTCAAAGGTGATGGCTTGGGCGAAGGAAGGACGAGCGGCAAGCACGATTCCAACGGTCAAACTCAAGAGCATGAACTGGGAGTTTGCCAGCCGTTCGAGAACCGCTGCTACCCGGGCCTCCGCTGGCCGCTGTCCTATCGCCTGACGACCGTCAGGTCGGCCGCCTTCCTCCCGAAAACGGCAGGGGTTATCCAGGTGTGCACCTTGCTCAGAAACGTACATAGAAATCTCTTGGGTTGCTGGAAAATTTCTGATAGCTCGTTTGCCCCTTCACGCTGGCTTTGCCTGTGGCGGTTTCTTCAAAACATCGCCCACTACGCTGGCTCCCGTGATGCTGAACTCGGTCGGCGTCTCTTCGCGCCCACCGTGTGGGTACGTAAGCTTGGAGTGGTCCAGTCCCAGAAGATGCAACATCGTCGCCTGCAGATCGGGAACGCTTACTCGGTTCTCCACTGCCTTGTACCCAAAGTCGTCTGTTTTTCCATACGTCAATCCGCTCTTGAACCCGCCTCCTGCAAACCAAAGACTGAATGCATTCCGATTGTGGTCGCGACCTCCAGAATTTTGAGTGGTAGGCAGCCTTCCAAACTCCCCAGCCCACATCACGATCGTGCTGTCCAGCAGTCCACGGCTCTTCAGGTCCTTCACCAGCGCCACACAGGGCTGGTCGCTCTTGGCACAGATCTTAGGCATCTCTTCCTTGATCTGCGCATGATGATCCCAGGGCTGCCCCTTGCCTACAAACACCTGCACGAACCGTACCCCCGACTCCACCAGCCGCCGTGCCATCAAACAGCGCATCCCATAACTAGCAGTCACCGGATTGTCCAATCCATACAGCTTCTTGGTCGCTTCTGTCTCTTTCGAAAGATCAAGAACCTCCGTGGCTGCCAGCTGCATCCGCGCCGCCAGTTCGAAGTTCTGTATCCGGGCTTCCAGCTCCGATTCTCCCGGGTGATTGCGCTTGTGCTCGGCGTTCAACTTCGCCAACAGGTTCAATCCCGCCCGCTGCAGTCCCGGCGGCAGCGGTTCAGCCGGCCGCAAATGATGCACGGGAGTCCCCGAGGAACTGAATTCCACTCCCTGGTAAAGCGCCGGCAGCCAGCCGCTCGACCATAGGATCTTGGCGCCGACGCTATATCCTTCCGGGTCGCGCAGCACAATGTAGGCGGGCAGGTTCTGATTCTCGGTGCCCAAAGCATATGTGATCCAGGAACCCATCACCGGCCGACCCGCAAAGATCTTGCACGTCAACAGCATGTTCAGCCCTTCGGGATGGTTGTTGTGCTCGGTGTGCATAGAGCGAATCAAACACAATTCATCTGCAATCGTCCCCAGCTGCGGAAGTGCCTCCGAAATCTCCATGCCGCATTCCCCATGTCGGCGGAACTCGAAGGGAGTGGGCAGCAGCACGTTGTAGTTATTTGGCTGATGGATCTCCACGCCGTTGGGATGGGGCTGGCCACCGCGTTTAGTTAGCTCCAGCTTGGAGTCGAACAGGTCCATCTGGCTGGGACCGCCATTCTGTACAAGCTGAATCACCGCATTGGCTCTTCCCGGGAAATGGCCTTGACGCGGCTTCAGGTCGCTAAAGAGCTTCCCTCCCGGCAGACTCGGTCCTGCGTCTGCACCCAGCATTCCTTCCGAGTTCAGCAACGACGCTAACGCCAAACTCCCAAATCCCAACCCCGAACTCTTCAACATCTCCCTGCGAGAAAAAATCCGAACGTTACAATAGCTCTCGTTGCTCATCTGTTTTCCTTTTTCCTTCCTCGACCTCCAAGGCCGATTGGCCCCTTGCTACGCAATCCGGACCTAGTCGAGTCAACCCTCACACAGCGCATCCGGGCGTTCACGATCAAGGTAGAGTGTTTCACCGAGGAGCACCTCTTCTCGGACGCAATCGCAATTTGCCAGTCGAACTCGCGAAATGTCCATGAGGTAGCACCACCTTCCTCTCGTTTCGCGCCGGAAGTTGGTCAATAAAGGATTGTCTAATCCCAGCGATGATTTGCTATCACGCAAGCTGCACAGCCCCTTTGGAGAAGTCTGAGAGGAACTACTCTTGGACCACCTTCATAGGCTGTGCCAGAGCAACCAAGCTGTCGATATCAAACTCTTTATAGAGATCTAAACAGAAAAGGTCAGGGGCGTCCTGATAACGGACTGATTTATCGAGCAGGTACCCGAAGCTTTTCATCCCTTCTCGAACCAGAAGTTCATGGTAGAACTTTGGCTCCAGCGCCGATGCAACCAAGGCTGTTACCTGACTGCGAATTCCACTACTCTCGAGAGAGATCTGACTGGACTGGTTTGTTTCCTGCAGCCACCGCGTCACACCAATTAGCTGTGCTGCTTCTATCCCAAGAGGTTGCTCTCCACTTGCTGCCAAGAGCAGTCCATATAGTGCAGAGGGAGGCCGTGAACGTAGCCACTTTTCGACATTAGGCAACCGCCCTGGAAGGGAGTAAAGCTTCGTGTAGAGAGTAGGGATACTCCACCGCTCTTGTGGTGTATCTGGCGAGGCGTCACCCGTAAAGACAAGGTTTACGGCCAGAACCTGGGCGCCTGCTTTCAACGGTGAAAGAAGAATTTGTGAGTGGAGCGATGCTACACCGGAATCCGCGAGTAAGATCCGGGTCGAAGCGGCCTGAGAGGTTCTTGCCGCTTTCAGTAAGACACCGGTGGCGGACAGTTCGTTGTTAAACTCAAAGCGATAGGACTGAGTCTCAATTTCCTGATCCAGGGTGCTTGACACTGGCCAGATATGCTTGACTGTTACTGGATTGTAACGCACCACTTTCTTGAGCCTTGCTCTTGCCGTGTGGCTCCATTTCACTCTTGCCGCATCTGACTCTGACGGTACAGGTCGACGTTTGGTCTCAGCTGCGATCTTCTTTGCCAAGGCCACAATGGTCAAATTGTCTTTGGGAAGTCCTGCCGCGAGCTCTTCCAAGCTTCTGACTTCGTCGTCCACTGCAATCTCCTGCTTAACCACTGGCATATTGAAGTGCTTGGTGAAGAACGCGTACGACTGCTGACGATTATCCAGCTGATAGTTGTGTGTGCCAGGTTCAGTGTGGCTGTAGAATGCGAAAGCGTCTTCCTTTCCATACAACTTGAAAAATGGTTTGATTTCGTCATAAAGATGGGGCTTTTGGAGCGGAGCTCGCAGCCCATACTCGTCTTTGGCACCATAGATCAGAAGGGTGGGCCGAGGTGCGCGCATGGCTGTGAGAGTTGAATAGTCGCAATCAACAAACAAATCAGGTGGGTGATACTCCATATCGCCGACATCAGAATTACGTTCGATGGCAGAGGTGAACGAGAAGTATCCTGCGACGGGGACCGCCGCCGCAACTCGTTCGTCGAGAGCGCTCAACATGATGGTTTGCCAGGCTCCTCCAGACAGTCCCGTTACTCCGATTCGTTTCTGGTCTACATTCGGATGTTCACCCAGATAGTCAAGCCCCTTGCGCATTGCTAGATAAAACAGTCCCGTGGCACTTGCTCCCACTAGATTTAAATGAGCTCCAAACCAATGGTCGTTCTCCGGCTTATCCAGTTCACCTAGGTTTAGCCATTCGAGGCTCAAAGCGAACATGCCTTGAAGCGCATTATTAATACAACGCTTTTGCTTATATTCGGCGGCTTTTCCACGAGGGTCATGGCCATTTAAATTGATTGTAGCTGGGATCTTTCCAACTACCTTTTCCGGCTCGTAAAGAAGGGTCGATGACCAAAAGCCCGGCACAATCTCGTACCTGAGCTTCCGAATTCGATAATTCTTCCGTGTTTCAATCGTCCCGGCATCTTCAAACCTAAGCGGTGCATCCACCCACTCCTTCGGCCACCCGTGGAAAATCACGTGATCTAAGATATGTTTTCTGAGTTGCTTCTCGCGAGCCGTCCACTCTTCAGCTGTCTTAGGAGTGGGAAGCGCAGGAACGCGTTTCATCAAATATCTGCGCAACTGGAACTCCACGACGTCCTCTGTTTGAATCGGCTGTTTCAAAACAGTGCTAATAGGGTCGCCCTTGTTATTGGCCAGCAAATTCGGTGACAGCAAGCGACTCGACCTCCCCACCAGCGTTGCCGCCGCGACTGTGGTTGCTGTCTGAAGGAAACTTCGACGCTGCAGCTGCATGAAGACTCCTCTCTATGCGGCCGAGAGGCCGCAGTTTCTTCTGAGCGAGATTATGGAACGGGTAAAGTACAACTTATTTATGTGGCGTCGACGACACTCACTTGTGTCACCTTCGTCGGCTCGACAAGGGTGGCTAGGCCGTCAATGTCGAATTCTCTATATAGATCAAAACAGAAAAGGTCGGGGGCATCCTGATAGCGGACCGGTTTCTCCAAGAGGTAGCCAAAGCTTCTCATTCCACCGCGGGTGAGTAACTGCTTGAAGAGGGTTGACTCCAGCGCGCTTGCAACCAACGCCGTGACCTGACTGCGTATGCCCTTAGCCTCAACAGATATCGGCGAAGCCTTTTTTCTCGACTGGAACCACTTTGCAACTCCGACAAGTTGGGCTGCTTGCATACCAAGAGGACGATCACCAACCGACGCTAGCAGCTGCGTGTACAGTGCGGAGGGATCCCAAAGCCCCTTTGGTGCCCCCAGCTTGTCTGGTGATGCGTCACCCGTGAAAAGCAAGTTGACAGCTAGGACCTGCTCGCCTCGGTTGACCCTCCAAGCAATCGAGTTCTCGCGGCCGTTAGATAGAACAGGGGACTCAGACGGAAGAGAATGAAATGCAAGATTTGGGTTCTGCATTCCATCATCGTCGATCACGACTGCGATCGGAGCATCGTGTGGGGTTGTTGTCGCTTTCAACCAGATCCCACTCGCGCTCAGCTCATTGTCGAACTCGAAACGATATGACAGGGTTTCTAGTCCTTTGTTTCGCGTGCTCCCAATGGCCCAAGCGTGTTTGATAGCGACGGGCCTGTACCGGACTATGCTCCTAAGCTTTGCGCGCGCGGACTCAGCCCAACGGCTTCGTTGGGGCACGCCGTCGGGCACTGGCTGATGTTTCGTTCCATTTGCGAAACGCTTCGATAGACCCAAAATCGTCAGGTTACCACTCGGCAGTCCTACCGCAAGTTCCTCCAAGCTCTTAATCTCACCATCAACGGTGATTTCCTTTTCTGAAGAGGGCAGGCCAAAGTGCTTCGCAAAGAACGTATAGGACTGTTGTCTATTGTCTAACTCATAGTTGTGCGTTCCGGGATCTGTGTTCTCGTGCCACGCAAAGTCGTCTCGTTTTCCATATAGGCTGAAGAACCGACGAACATCATCATAAAGATATGGCTTCTCAAGAGGGGCCCGCATTCCATATTCGTCTTCAGCGGCGTAGATCAGCAAAGTGGGTCTCGGAGCCATCATCGCAGTCAGCACCGTGTAGTCGAAGTTAATGCGAAAATCGGGCGGGTTGTACTCGATATCACCGATATCTGAGTTTCGTTCAAGCCCCGAGATGTAAGCGAAATAGCCTGAGATAGGAAGGGCCGCGGCAACGCGTTCGTCGAGAGCGCTTAAGATAATTGTCTGCCAGGCTCCCCCCGACAACCCTGTCACTCCCACCCGCTGCGTATCCACACTTGGGTGATTACATAGGTAGTCAAGTCCGCGCCGCATGGCCAAATAAAACAGTCCGGTCGCGCAGGCCCCAACCAGATTAAGATGCGCGCCAAACCAATGTTCGTTCTCCGGATGACCTAGCTCTCCCATGCCGAGCCATTCAGGACTCAAAGCAAATATTCCACGAAGTGCAAAGTTGATGCACCGCTTCTGCTTGTATTCGGCAGCCTTGCCCTGCGGTGAATGGCCATTCAAGTTCAATGTCGCTGGGATCTTGCCAGTGACTTTTTCCGGCTCATACAAGATTGCCGTCGACCAAAAATCAGGGACAATTTCGAACCGTAGCTTTCGCATCCGGAATCCTTTACCCGAGTCAAGAATTCCAAGGTCTTCGAAACGTGGGGGCGAAGAAACCCATTTGGCAGGCCATCCACGGAAGAGAACCTCTTCCAAGACATATTTTCTCAGCCGGCGTTGTTCTTTGGTCCATTCCTCAGAAGATCCGGGTTTTGGGAGAGACGGGACACGCTTCATTAGATATTGCCGCAATTGGAACTCGACAACATCCTCTGTCTGAAGTTTCTGCTTTAAAACGGCGGCTACTCGAGCGCTATCGGTCTCAGCTCGACAGGGAACAGGACGTGACAACACTCCGAAGGCGGCGGCGCTAACTTGAGCTGCAGACGTCAGGAATTCGCGCCGTGTCGGGTGCATGTTAGATATACGTGCCTCCTTTGCGCCTCGGAACACTACTACCCTCCTCAGTCTTTTCCAGCCATTGCTTCCTAAATCCTGTGTCTCCGATTAAATCCCTAACCAGCGCCACCTCAGAGTTTACGAGGCTCCACCCTGAGATCGGCCGATCAGATTCACCAGGTCAGTCAGCGCATTAACGAGTATCGTGGAGTCTACGCCAAGCCCAATTATTCGAAAGCCCTGCTGAATTCTGAGGTTCCTGTCCTCGGGACTTTTAACAACGATCCCGGATGGATAACGCTGTTCTCTAATACGATTCTCAATTTCAATGAGTTGCTCAGCAACACCCGGTCCTTCCCATTCGCCTGGGAATCCAACCGACGCCGAATAATCTGCGGGCCCAAAGAAAAACGCGTCAATCCCTGGTACACGCATGATTGCGTCAATGTTGCGTCCCGAATCACCCGTTTCAATCATTGGAACAACCATAGTTTCTTCGTTCGCTTCACTGACTCGTCTCATACCCTTGCCCCATGCAGTTGATCGTTCAACACCCATCCCTCGAGAACCTCTCGGCGGATATTTCGCGAATCGCACGGCCAGTTCAACCTCCTCAGCGGTACGAACTCGGGGAACCAGTATCCCGTGTGCACCCAAACCAAGAACTTTCTGAATGAGCCCTTGATCAATTCCTGGAATTCTCACAAGTGCGGCTGTCCTTGTTCCATTAAGGGCCCTCAGGTGATTCGCGATATCCTGAAAATCCAATCCACTGTGCTCTGTGTCGATGCACACCCAGTCCAACCCAATCTGCGCAGCAATTTCGCTCACAGTCGGCGTTTCCAGGGTTACCCAAAGGCCTAGGGCGATCTCATCGTTCCGGAGCTTCTGTTTCAAACTCTGACTTGGTGTCTGGCGTTCCATCGTGGAGTGTTCTGATGCTCTAGGAATAATGTCTAGGAAAGCTCCAGAGAAACTTAAAATGGGCTACTCAGCGAGGCCATATTGCGCCTTGGCAAAGGACATCAGTCCCAAACGTTCAAGGTGCTTCAGTGGCGCTCGAAAGGTAACTTGCACGACACCGGGATGACGTCCTATTTCGATTCCGCCATTTATGGTAGCTCGATTCTTCACCTCTGGTACCGTCATTTCCAGGATCTTAGCAGCCCGCATTAGGCCGTTATCTGTTGCTGCGTGCAAGTTGGCGCCCGTGCCCACAAATGAAATAGGTGCCGTGTCTTCGATATGACTGACGCCCCAGTTCCTCGCTAAGGCATCAGCAGATGCTCGTTCCTTGCTTGAAAGAGGCCGAGCCAGATATGGCAGATCGTCAGTCAAAGGCAGCAGTATCGGTCCATCAATCGAGAGTCCTTTGAGAAGGTGGACTTGAAGCGTGACGATTCCGGAAACGTCACAAGTATGGCCGGCTATTTCACCGTCACCCTGGAGGGCGTGCATGTCTCCAAGGTAGACTCCACCACCCTTTACTTTCACGGGGCAGATCACAATGGCACCCGCTCTTACAATATCGATATCCATGTGCCCATCCGTCCTAAATTCAAGATCCTCTGCCTTAATCGCGTATTCATGCGGGGCTCCGATGAGAAATGACCCAAAATCACCGGCATTGTGCGAGTCTGGCATGCGAACAGCTGGGGTAGTTCCTAGTTGACCCATGAAGGGGCGTAGTCGGGCAACCAATCCAACTAAGTCGTGCGGCGCGAAAGTTAGAATCGAATTCTGAATGGAGTTCTCCGGTATCGCCCCAAAGCGCTTTGCGTTCCGGGCAACTTCTTCGGCACCGTCACCGGTTAAGGTCAGACCGATATTGCGGTCCTGATCGAAAATGATGGTGTAGCCATTGGTAATCGTGAAAGGCGTCGTGTCTGCGCCGCACTTTACGCAGCGAATAGCTGTCTGCCCTATGCCTTCAACACGAGTCTCCGGATTTAGTGATCCACAACCCGGGCAGCGTCCCGCGACATACGGATCTCCCAGGTACCGTCCGTTCATGAACTGATCATTGCCGGATGCGCTGGCAAGCGAGGTTACCGTAATTTCCTTAATGCAAATAGCGATGGCATCACCAATTTCAGCCCCAGCAACAGCTACTGGGCGCGTGACCTCGTGGCCACCTCGAATCGCGGGGGTAATCATCGGTCCCCAACATCCAGGCGCCGTGTTTGCGACAATATGCCCACCGCTCCTCACCGGACCAAGCATTGGCCGCGCAGGATCTAGCAAACCGTCGGTGAACTGGTCGACAAAGACGGTCTCAAAGCCTTCATCCCTCCCTGTCGTCAAGCTTTCATTTATCAGGAAAGCAACGTCTGTTTTCGTTGTCATTGTCAATGTCCTCCTTCATTGAGGCTGACGCTTGCCCAACAACTACAAAGCGGCTAAGTTCGTCAGCAAGTGTGGAGCCGCATTCGACGCCAGAGCGTTCTGGCGAAACATCTAATCTACTAGCGAGACATTTCCCTAAGACTGAGTACACCTTGCCAGGCGCGTTATTCTGTCGACCGTTGGTGGCTCTGCCAAAAAAAGATCGCCGCGTGAATTCCCATAGATTCCATGAGGTGTATATAAGCAAGGACGGCAACGACCCACAAGGACGCCATCAGGCGATAACAGACTTATCCTCGGAATTTGGTCACTTATGTAGATCATGCCATCCTTGTCTATGTAAATGTCCATCGGGTGGTAGAAATCGCGCCACTCTGTCAGATATGTTCCTTCAGGTGTAAAGACCTGAACTCTGTCGTTTTCTCGATCAGCTACGATCACCCGCCCATCCGGATGAACTCTGACAGCATGTGGCGTCGTGAACTCGCCTGCCTCTTTTCCTGGCTTGCCCCAGCTCGCTCGCAGAGTACCTTCAGGAGAATACCAATGAATCATTGAGTTACCATAACCATCGGCAACATAGATATCACCATTGGGAGATACAGCAACATCGGTTGGCGCGTTGAGTGGGGCCTGAAACTTGGGACGGTGGCGCTCTCCAATCGTCAACTTCAAATTTCCTTGCCAGTCGTATTGCTGAACCAGATGTGAATCGCGATCGACCAAGAACACAGAGTCGCCATAGCACGAAATACCATGCGGATCATGAATTAGACCAGATCCCCAAGAACGCAGATATTTCCCGGCTGAATCGAACACAACCACAGGAGGGTTACTGCGTTGAAGCAAGTAAACACGATCCTGGGAATCCACTGCTACGTCAGAGACCGAGGAGACTTGTACATAGCCAGGGACTTCTCCCCAGGGACGCTCCACTTCGTACAAGTGGATACCAATTGCGACGACGAGCTCCGTCTTAGCCAACCACCGTTCTCCTTGCAGATTCCAGAAGCCTCTGTCTCTCCAGTACCGCCCGTACGATCGACGTCACGTGACGAATGAACTTCAGGCTGTCTTGCCCCCGGACAAACCCTCGATCTGCCTCAAAAGGCTCAAGCTGTCAACAATAGCTCGTATCTCCACGATCTTGCCGCCTGCGATGCGGTAGAAGTACATAGCACCCATGGAAATCTGTTTTCCTGTCGGAGAAACTCCCCTGAATCTCCCTCGATGGGTGCCCGTAAAAGTCCATCGAGTAGCCACGCGGTCGCCTTCAGCTACCTGTTCCTCAATCTTGAGTTTTGCATCAGGAAAGGCAGCTAACCAAGAGCTGACAAACTCCTTTAACGCTTTTAGGCCCTTAACTTCTCCCGCTGCGGGTTCGTAGTAAGAGACGTTTGCATGGTACACTTCGTCTGCCACGTCGACGTTTCCTTTGTTGAACCCTTCGTCACACCACCGGTGCAAAAGAGCTTTGTTGATTTCAGACATTCACTAGTCCTCCACTTGAGATTCTTGCGTTCGGCCGGCAATGACGGCTAGTTTCTATACCTACGATTCAACCACAGGAAGGATAATGCACGAAGGATGCGAGCCATCATGAAATATAGTCTGCGTTGCTTTTTGCAGCTCCGCATCCTCACCGAAGCGATGCCCAGTATTTGGGTTGCGATCATACTTTGGGAAGTTACTGCTTGAAATCTCTACTTGAATTCGATGGTCGCGCTTGAATAGATGACTCACAGACCACAAATCGATCGTGAACTCGTATGCTTTACCCGGGGTTAGTAGTTCCTGTTTCTTGAAGCTATTTCGATATCGGGCACGGATAATTCCTTCTCTTATAATTTGAGAATAGCCGGTCGGGTAGACATCGACCAGCTTGGCAGTAAAATCCGTATCAAGAGCTGTTGACGCTGCGTAGACTTTGCATAGCACTCTGCCGGTAACCTCGATGTCTTGTTGTGTGGGGGGGCTCGTGTAGACGAGTACGTCGTTCCTCCCCTGGACTAGTCGTTGATCTCGAGCGCCGTCCGAGTTAGGAATTCCATAGCCCTGCCAGGGTTCTACACCACCGTAAGTTGGAACTGGATCCTGGGGATCATAGACAAAGCTGTCAGTGAATTTTTCCCTTTGGGTCTCCATAGCCAGCATCCCGTCTCCGAACCGGCTGTTTGCGTGTCCTGCACTGGAGAGGAAATATCTGATATTGGAGGCACGGCTGACTGGCCACTCCCTTTCACTCCGCCAAGCGTTCTTTCCCATCACATAAATATGTACCGGTGCTTCATCCATCTGACCATTTTCTATTCCTTTGAGCCAGTAGTCGTACCATCGCAACTCCACAGGCTTTAGCCAGTATGGATGCCAGCGGAGGTCGGTCGGCAGAAGCTCAGCATTCGCTTGGGGACCAAAATCTAGATCTCCCACTTTTCGCTCGCCTACAGCATGCTTCCAAGGACCGACGATCAGGTGATGCTTCTTCCGCAACGCTTCGGGTCCGTAGAGAGTCATCCCCAGGTAGCCGTTAATCGTAGCCTGTTGGACCTGGTCATACCAACCAGTGATACTTAATGTCGGTACCTTCACTTGTGGGTATTTCCCTGCACTCATCTCACCTGCCTTCGGCCGATCACCGACACTGAAACGCCAGTAGTGATCATTGTCCGGGTGGTCCATGAAGTCCTGCCAAAGCTGAGTTTTTTTTCCGAACATCTTCTCATCGAGCGTTCGGAGAGGCAGATGCAGAGCAAGTTTGTTCCAGTCAAAAAAGTCTGTCTCAAGATTGAAATTGTTTGTCCTGCTTTCACCACCGAGAACAGCAAGAATATGCATGCTGTTAGTGAGTTGGAAGGCTCCGCTGGGGAAAATGTTATCGTAATGATCGTCAGGAGTGACGTAGGGAACAAGAGTGGTCAAATAAGGACTGCCCAATGGAGCAACCATCCATTGAACAAATCCGAGATATGAAGGTCCTGTCATGCCAATCTTCCCTGAACACCACTTCTGAGTTCCTATCCAATTGAGACTGTCCTGAACATCTTCGCCTTCAAATCTTCCCTGTTGCCAGTCCCGATGCCAAAAGAAATAAGGAACGCCGTCCGAATCGTACCTTCCCCGACAGTCGATTGCTACGAACACATATCCACGGGAGACAAAATACCGAGCCCTCTGGACACAGTGGATGGTGCTCGACTTGTCGTATGCAAGATGCACATAGATAGCTGGGAACTTGCCCTCTGCTTTTGGCCGCCAAATGTTAGCAGCCAGCATGACCCCGTCCCTCATCGGGACTTTCTTTACATTGAACTCAAACTCGATTTCATATTGGGGTTTGGACAACCTGTCTACCCAAGCCGGATCATTCCGCAGAAACCATACATCTTGCGGTGACTTTGAGCCGGAATCCAAAGGCAATGATGCGGCAGCAAAAGACCTTAGCTCAGGCTGAAGGGAATTTGCAGCAACCGTAACTCCCATCATTCTTCGGATAAAGTCGCGACGAGTTGGTTCACCTTTGCGCATTCAGCTTGAACTTCCTTTCGCCTGACGCTCGAGCAGGCGCCTTGTCGCCCTTCTTCTCATGAATCCTTCCCCAGATCCCAATCTCACGATCAGATGGCATACCGCTGGACTTCAAGGTTCAGACGTGATGTCCATTTCGTTAAGAAGTCAATCAACACCAAGCAATACTCTAGCTAGGGACGCCGGCGCTGGACGATATCTGCCGGGCCCCTAAACTGAATGTTCAACGAAATCAATCGCGGGTCAACCGACAACAGCGGCCGCACGCGATGTTGGGTTGAATCTTTTCCGGCAAGCGAAGAACCTGCATCCCCAATTTGCCGGGCCTTAGAGTCGAAACACATTCAAACACTCTTGAGGAAGTAGCCAATCTAGAAGTCAAAACGGAGGCCAAACTGAATGCTTCGTCCAGGCCCCGAGCCGCTAATCGTCCCAAAATTTCCTGCGCCAAAAGCGGTTGCCGGGTTACCGAGGTTCGGATGGTTAAAGGCATTGAAGAACTCTACTCGGAATTGAATGCGTTGATTCTCTCGGACTGGGAAGTCCTTATGGAGCGCGAGGTCAAAATTCACGGCGCCTGGCCCTTCAACAATGCCTGTTCCAGCGTTGCCGAAGGTAAACTGGGCCGCCCGTCGAAATGCTCCTGTATCAAACCACTGGCTGAT
>Ga0187893_10007083_pt1 | contig 18670 bp, 15 predicted proteins | sample MA1701074metaG_FD_139574 | JGI IMG/M metagenome (GOLD analysis project Ga0187893, IMG submission 139574) | White microbial mat communities from a basaltic lava cave in the Kipuka Kanohina Cave System on the Island of Hawaii, USA - MA170107-4 metaG ... | reverse complement strand
GCGGAAGGAAGCCGTCCGAGGGCTCTGATCAGAGTGTCAAGATTCTTTACGTGATTTTTTCGCCCGATGTGAAGAATATGTTTCCCGGGCGGGTAGCGACTAGCAATGGCCTGCAGGGCCCTCTCGTCGGTTATTGGATGGAATTTCGCGGTATCGATTCCGTGCGGGAGAATCCTGATCCTCTTGGGGCTTGTTCCTACCGAACGGACCTCGCTCTCCACCGCGCTGGACACGCAGATCACGAGATCCGCGTACCGCACTGAGGGATGCACCAACTGGCTCCTCTTGTCGTGAACGCTAACGATGACAGGCACCTCTTTGAGGCGATGCCGGACCACGAGATCGGCAGGCCAGTGGCCGCCATAGGCGCGAACAACGTGGGGCTTGATTTCACGGAGTGTTTGGACGAAGTCCCGTGCAGAAACGCCTCGGATGGTCATCCCAAAAGCCTTGCGTTCGCCGTGCTCCAACGGGCTGAGCGCAAATACCTCTTGGAACATACCTGTTGGATTATAGTAACGCTCCATCCGGTCGCAGCCGGCTCGCTCATACTCTGCTATGGGGCTGTTTGGGACAACGACCAAACGCAGTCCAGAGCTACTCATCGTGGCTCCGTTCGAATTGGAAGGCGGTCAGCCGGGAGCAATGCCTCTCTCACCTCAGACGAGCCGTCCAGTGCCCGAGCTCCGCCATAATAGTGTCCACTATCCGTTGTCTCGCTGACCAATTCCTCAAAGACGGCCTCATATGCCCGCGCCATCGTATCAGCGGAAAACTCGGGCGCAATCGAGTTGCGTGCGTTTATCGACAAGCGTGCGTACGTGTCGTTGTCGGCCAGGAGCCTCAGGGCGTGAGAAGCGAAGGAATCAACACTATTCTCCGTATGAGGAACAAGGTATCCATTGCCTCCATCGGTGATGATCTCGCTGATGGCACCCACATCGGTGCTGATGACGGGAACCCCCGCGGCCATCGCCTCCAGGATAACCAAAGGCATGCCCTCGGATTCGGAGACGACCATAAACAAGTACGTATCGGCAAAGAGCTCCTCGACGCGGTCAACCAGGCCAGGAAGGGTGAAGGCATGCCCAAGACGGCTCGAGGAGATTTTCTCCTCGACCCTCTCAAACTGCTGGCCGTCGCCGGCCATAACGAACCTGAACGTCTCTGACCGCGTCCGTGAGATCAGCTCCTCCGCGATGTCCACAAAGAGAAGCGGCTGCTTCTCGGAAGAGAACCTCCCCACGAACGCGACGATCTTGGCTTCGGCGGGAATCCCAAAGCGTGACTTGAACTTGCCTCTCAGATCATTTCCCCGACGGAAGGGCTGAGCGTCGATCCCATTGCGAATGACCTTCAGTCTGTTGGCATACTGCGTGTCTATCTTGAAAGCCGCATATCTTTCCAGCATGTAGTTCCTCAGTCGAGTGCTGACGCACGCCCTCCTATGAACATACCGGGCCGTCCAGAGCAGTTCGTCGCTGGTACCTACCCAGTTTTCAGCGTGGAGAACGTCCGCGATCTTGAGGTTGGGGAATGCCGACGTGAGTCTCGGAAGGGCCCGATACCCTTCGGTTGAGTTCGACAGAAGCGCTACCTCGATGTTGAGCCTTTCGACCATTGCCCTGAGGTATTTGTAGTAGCGGTGGTCGCCGCACGCTGGCTCTAGCAGAACGACGTTCTTGAAGACAGATGCAAACTTGCCGTGCCAGCTATTGTCCTTCCTACTCTTAGCGAGGACATGGAAACAGTACCCCTCCTGCTCCAATTCCCTGGCAATATTCAGTACCACGGCCGGCGCTCCGCCGGCTGTTAGGGCCGAGCATAGACAAAGTATGTTCCGTCGCTGGCGCGCAGGCTTCAAACCGTAGCACGTCCTGATGAACCTGAGTGGCTCGAGGATCTCACGAACTATGGACATGGCTTTTTGCGCGAGGGCCTTCAGGGCTCCTCGAATGAGAAAGCCCACAGAGAGCGCTATGAACAATAGTCCGAGAGCGAAGGAAAGATCTGAGATTCTCAACAGGGTGTGACGCCAAATGACTACTGAACGCAGTGCGTTCTTTTGAGACCGTAGGGTCGCCGAGCAAAACTCGGAGATAGCTCGCGCGAGGTGCGTCGTCGAGATAGAGTGTCGTTCAAACTTCAGAATGCTATCGAATAAGATCACGCTGGGAGTTCCGGTACTTGTCAAGGAACGTGGGTGCTCTCGGTACAAGTACAAAGGTCTCCGATGGTGGATCATCTTGAACTCTCTTGCAACCCTCATCCAGTAGTCGTAATCTTCCACCAATTCGTGTTTCGGGTCATAGTCTCCGATCTTTTGATACACCTTGCGCGTGTACATGAAGCACGGGCCGACGCAGTTCTTTACGGATAGGTCGATGTGATCGGGCAGCCGTTTACGTTCTAACTTTCCGGATTCTGCATACAGCATCCGGTAGTCTGCGTAGACAAAGTCGGCCCCCTGATGGTCACGCAGGAAGGCCACCATTTGCTGGATGGCATCCGGAAGGTACTCGTTGTCGTCGGAGGTCCACGTCAGGAACTCACCGGTCGAGGCCCGGAAGCCGGTGTTAAGAGCGCTGGGCAGCCTCATGTTGTGCTCGTGGCGAATGTACCTGATTCGGTGGTCGGAGAACGATTTGACAACTTCAAAAGTATTGTCGTTGGAACAGTCGTCCACGACGATGAGTTCGAGGTTGCGATACGTCTGATCCAGGCAACTCTTCATGGATTGGTACAGATACTTCGATGCCCCGTTGTAGGTTGGGAGAATGATGCTAACCTTGGACTCAGAATCGACGTTCATCGTATCTGACGCGGATCTCTGAGTCAGCCTAGAGGTTCAATATCCCATTCCGGTGTCCAGTATATTGGTGTGCTGGGCACCATGCTCCCCCAGCCGAGCGCATCGTAGGCGATCACGGTGATCTTGAAGGCATGGAGGAAACTGGCGGTGCGTCCGCTGCGGCGCGCGTTGCCAAGATGCACGTTAACGAAGTATGTACCCGCGTTGATCGGCAGGCGTCCCATATCGCAGCGCACGCGCCACAGCCGCGATGTTCTGGCCGAGGCTGGCTCCTCTTGAATAAGGCTGCCCATTCCTATGATGGGATCACCGGTTCTGCTAACGACATGGATTTTGATACCGACATCCGGCAGTGAGGTAGGTGCCTCGATGTCAAATTGGAGTGTTATTGGGTCTCCGCAGAAAACCGTAATGTCGCCGAGGGCGTCACTATGATGCATGAAGAACTCTTTGCCATGATCTGCTGGAACTCTCCGCGATCTGCGTTCGGCCCGTGCGAGCTCGTGTTGATCGATATAGCGAGCCACAACGTCGGCGGGGAGCCCATCAGCGACAGACTTCCCATGCTCGAGCAGAAGGCATCGGTTGCATAGCGCCTTCACGGACCCCATGCTGTGGCTGACGAAGAGGACTGTCCTCCCGTGGCCTGCAACGTCTTGCATCTTTCCGAGGCACTTTCTCTGAAAAGCGAAATCACCGACGGCGAGCACCTCATCGATCAGCAGGATTTCCGGTTCCATGTGCGCAGCGACCGCGAAGGCGAGGCGAACAGTCATCCCGCTCGAATAGCGTTTCACGGGAGTGTCAAGGAATCTGTCTATGTCTGCAAATGCCACAATCTCATCAAACTTGCGTCCTATTTCGCCTTTGGACATGCCCAGAATCGCGCCATTGAGGTAGATATTCTCCCGCCCTGTTAGCTGCGGATGGAATCCCGTTCCAACCTCCAAGAGCGATCCCACCCGACCATGAATTTCCGCCGATCCACGCGTCGGCTCGGTTATGCGCGACAAGATCTTCAGCAGAGTGCTCTTACCGGCTCCGTTGCGGCCAATGAGTCCGAGAATCTCTCCTCGTTTGACCTCTAGAGACACGCCGTCGAGTGCCCACACGAGGTCGGGAGCGAGCGGGGTAGCCACTGCCTGGCCGCCTCGCCTCGCGCTGCGCCGACGAAGGTGTGAATGGAATGTCTCGGCCACCGTTTCACGCAGGGTCCGGCCCCATCTTTGCCTTTCGCCGATGCGGTACTGTTTGGCGAGGCCGTCTGCCCTAATGGCTATTTCACTCATGGTCCGTATCTACCGATTAGGATCCGCTCAAATGACGTCTGCGAATGTTCTTTCCATTCGCCTGAAGTAAAAGGCGCCGCTCACCAGCAGCGCTAGTGCCGCCAACGCCGAAACAATCGTTATCGGCCCAGGAGCGGTATTCGTCCCTAGCAGCGCCCACCGAAAGCCTTCGACCACGCCAACCATCGGATTGATCCCGTACAGCGTGCGCCAGGGTTGCGGGAGCAAGCTGCTGGAATACGCTATGGGCGTGGCGAACAGCCAAAACTGAACTACGAAATTGACGGTGTGACCCACATCCCGAAATCGCAGGTTCGTGGCTGAAAGCCAGAGGCCTACGCCCAAAGACGTCGTCAAAGCCAGCAGGAGGAAAAGGGGAAGCCAGAGCACGTTGAGGGAGGGTGTGATGCCAAAGTAGAACATCATCCCGAGCAGGACCGTAAAGGCTGGGATGAAGTCCACCGTCCCACCCAATACTGCCGCAATCGGGATGACCAGACGAGGAAAGTACACCTTGCTGATGAGGTTGGAATTATTTACCAGGCTGTTTGTGGACTGGCTGATGCCATGGGCAAAGAACGTCCAGGGGATCAGGGCAGTATAACTGAAAATGCTGTAGGGGAGTCCTTCTGAGGGGATCTTTGCGAGTTTTCCAAAGAACAGGGTGAAAACTACCATCGTAAAGAAGGGCTGAATAATTGCCCAAGCAGCTCCCAGCGCGGTCTGCTTATAGCGAACTTTGATGTCGCGCCGTGTAAAAGTGTAGATGAGCTCGCGATACTGCCACAGCTCCCGGAGCTTGAGTGGGGCCCACCCCGTGGATGGCTCGATCCGGACCACCATGCTTTCACGGGTGCCCGCGGGTGCCGTGGGTTGTGTTGGGGCTTGATAGTCTGGATGTACTCTGACCTGCATCTCTGGAACCTCGGATCGAGTGGATTAGCGCTGGGTTAGCTTAAAGTTTGACGAAGATGGCTGCCGATCTCCGACTGAAAGGTGTCCGATGATCACCTCGCTCAGAACGTTTACCCTGGCCGTCCAGCTATTCTCTTGAGCTGCTTCCATCCTCGCGCTCGCAAGACTCGGGTCTTCCTGCAAACTGTCGCGGATACATCGAACGAAGTCAGACGCGTCATGCGCTATTCTAACGAGAGGCTTGAACCTTCGAACAGACGGGTCATCAGTCAAACAGACGACGGGGCGACCACACGCCAGATACTCGTAGAGTTTGAGACTGTCCCCGTCGGTGCGCTCGTCATCTGGCATGATGCACACATCGCAGCATTTGATGTAACTGGGGATTTCATCAACGGGTTTGAAGCCCAAATGGAAGACGTTTGACCGTCTCAGCAGCGCATCCAGCCTGGATCGATCGGCGAGCTCAGCGGGTCCCACGAGCATCAGCGACCACTCGGGGTGTGCGTCCGCTATCCGCTGCAGTAAGGCGACGTTCATATTTGCCTCGATGACTCCCACATACCCAATGATGGGTTTGGGGATGGACTGAACATCAGACGGAATGGCCGGTCGCTCCGTGGATTGTCGAAACAGACTGTAGTCGACTCCGTTGGGCACGAGATAGGAGTTTCGGTTGTATTGCAAACAGCGCTGGTGGAGTGTGTGAGACACCGCAAACACGATATCCGCGCGTCTGAGCATTCGCTCTTCGTTCTTGGCAACGATGCGTCGCAACCCAACTGCCGTCGAAGGAAGGCATTCCACGTAATTATCAATCACATGATAAATGACCAGCTTTTCGCCGAATGTTCCCACAGCATCGCTTAGCATAGGGTCGAAAATCCAGAGAATGGGCGAACGAAATCCGAGGCGCCGCGCCAATTGGTGCACGTGAGAGAGGCGCAGACGTTCCGTGATCCAGTTGAACGGGCGGCTGATGCGGGACTTTGCCAGCGGGCGTGGCGCCTGATAGACGTAGAGCATGGATCCATGCCTTTCGAGGATTGGGCCCCGCGGCGCTCGCGCTCGAATCTCCCCGAGTGCCGTGCGAAGCGACGGCGGAGGCCCCACGTATAGCACGCGGTTGGTTTGCGCGAGACGGGACATGAGCTGCTGGTTGTTCTTCCAAGGACTATGCCACGAACGCCGGGCCAGGCAGATGATGTCCCTCCCTGAGAGAGTTGTCTGAGTGGGCTCGCCGTCAACGCCACTCCTGATAGCGGTCCTCATCAAGAGGTCGCCACCGTCGCGCGCGTGCGCGCCACAATCGTGGCCCGCAGACTCGTGCAGAGAGCGTGCGCCACGATGAGATGCACATCTTCAATCTGCTCCATGCGCCCCGAAGGCACCACGACGCTGTAGTCCGCCAACGTGCACAAGCGCCCCCCCATGCCACCTGTGAGGGCGATGGTGATCGCCCCTGCCTCGTTCGCCCACTGCACCGCGGCAATGATGTTCGGCGAGTTCCCGCTGCCGCTGATCGCCATGAACACGTCGCCGGGGCGGAGCAGGTTTGCCAGCTGTTCCAGGAAGACGCGATCGTAAGATGCATCATTGGCCCAGGCGGTCATGAGCGGAACATTGTCGGTCAATGCAATGGCCCGAAAGCGAGGCTGGTTCGGGACGTTCGCTCCCTTGTTCAGGTCGTTCGCGAAATGGGACGCCGTCGAGGCACTGCCACCGTTTCCAGCGATGAAGATCGTTCGTCCCGTCCGCCAGGCGTCGAAGAGTACATCATGCAGCCTGACGATATCCCGACTCGGCAGCTGCTCTAGAACGCCGAACAGGCTACCGAGATATTGCTGCACGTTCATGGCTCACCGCCTCGTATTGATCCTCCCGGCCTGGGCGGCCGGTAAATATTCGGATAATGGAGCGGAAGAGAAGCTCGACGTCCAGCCATATCGTGTAGTTCCGGATGTAGAAGATGTTCAATTGCATTTCGTCGGTCAGCGACGGCAGCACACGAACGAACCAGGGCCCGGTAATCCCCGGTTTGACCGTAAGCAAGTTTGGCAGCCACGGTTCATGCGCACGGCGGCTGGCTTCGGGGATCAGCCGGGGCCCTACCATGCTCATCCGTCCCAGGACAACGTTGAGCAGCAGCGGCAGTCTATCTATGCCGGTCTGATGGAGGACCTGGGAAAGCGAAGATGGACTTTCGGTATTGAGGAGGAAGGCGCGGAAGAGTTTACCTCCCCGGCCGAGGGCGCGCACCGAGGTGAATGGCGGGATGCCGGCGATGGCGAGGAATGCAGAAAGCACAGCGACCAACGGCAGCGCCACTGGGAGAAGAAGAAGGGCGAGCCCGTAATCCAGGGTCATTTTCATGACCGCATCCAGGCCAGTGATCCGTACCCTCTCGATCGTCAGCAGCGGGGTGAATCCGAATTGGTGGACCTTGACGCTTGTTGCCAGAACGTCTCGGAAGTCCGGGGCAAGACGGACTGAATGTCCATTGAGCCCCGTCACCGTTCGAATCAAATCCTGAAAGCTCTCCCACGCCATCGCGGTGGGAACCACGATGACCTCTGATGCTCCGGCCTCACGAATGAGCTGGCCCAGCCTGCTGGGTGGCCCGAGAACTCTTAGCCCGTCACCAACCGGAGTGCCGGCGGGCAGAAAGTCGTCCACGAAGCCGGCCACCTGGATACCCGCATGTTTGGTAACTTGAAAGTGCCGCGCAAGCTGGAGGCCCGACCCTCCGGTCCCCACGATCAGCGCCCGGGAGACGAAGATTCCCCGGCGTCGCAGGAACCGAATGATGCGTCTTCCCGCGAACCTGAATGTGCCCACCATGGCGAGGGAGGTCAACCAGATCACGGCGATCAGCCTGCGCGAAGGCACCAGCTCGCCGAGGTTGGCTCCCCAGAAGTCGACAGTGATCAGGCCCAGCACGATCAGGGTGCACGCATACGTGAGGCGGCTGTATTCCGTTGATCCCTCCAGGAGTTCATCCAGTACGTAGAGGCGATGTAGCGCAAAGAGGGCGACCCCCATGGGGATTCCCGTCGCCAGCAGCAGCAGATACTGGACGTTGTCGAACGCGAATCGCCATGGAACCGCGAGCCGGTACGCAAGCGTGAGGGCGGCGGCCAAAGCGACGATGTCGGCGAGCACAAGGCCGGTGACGATGTGACGACGGGTGCCATCATGCATACCGCGTCACCTCCAACGGCAGGGCGTTGTTCACCAGGATCCTCGCGCCGTCGAAGTCAAAGGCGAAATCCATCCGCTTCAAGCCAAGCCGTTCCAGGGCTTCGGTGACCGTCGCTCGTTTTGGTGGCTCGCAGTAGAGCATCAGGAATCCTCCGCCTCCGGCGCCCGTGATCTTCCCTCCGAGCGCGCCATGAGAGCGGGCCGTCTCATAACATTCATCGATGCGAGGATTGGAAATGCCCGCAGCCAGACGGCGCTTTTGCTCCCACGAGGCATGGAGGATCTCGCCGTACGCGGTGAGCTCCCCACGTTCCAGGCAACGCCGCGTCTCCGTGGCCATCGTCTTAATCGCGTGGAGGGAGCTGATCACCGAGGTGTCAGCGAGTCGAATGGCTCGATTCTGCTCCGCGAGCACCTTCGCGCTCTCCCGGGCGACTCCGGTGTAGAAGAGCAGAATTCTTTGCTCAAGCCCCTCCAGCGTTTCCGACCGAAGCACGAGGGGCTCAACCGTCACCCCGTCGGCGCGAAAGGTGATCGCGTTGATCCCTCCAAACGCCGCCGCAAATTGATCCTGTTTTCCGATCGGCATGCCCAGCTTCTCGATTTCGATCCGGCAGGCGCGCTCGGCGACTTCGTGTTTGGAGAGGCCCAATCGTAGGAGACTGCTTATCGCCTTGATAATCGACACCGTCACCGTGCTCGATGAGCCGAGCCCGGTCCCGGGTGGTACCTGCGAGGCGAGAAACATTGAGAGACCTTCGTGAATATCGAAGTGGCTGAGTATTGCCCTGGGCAACGCAAGATCGCCGTCCCACACCATATCGGCCGTCGCGCTCTGACGGTGGAACGTGTGGTAGTCCGCCGACATGATCTGGATGTCTTCTCCCTTGTGAACCGTAATAAAGGCATAGAAATACTTGTCGATGGCGGCACTCACCACCATCCCACCAAACTGCCCGTAATAGCTTTCGAGGTCGGTGCCGCCTCCCGCAAAACTGATGCGTACGGGCGCCCGTGCGATCAACATCGGCGAACCGAGCCGTTAGACTTTCGGGTTGACATACTGACGGTGTGATGGGGTCTCACTAGCCTGCATTGGCGCCTGGTTGAGCACCATCCCGAGCACGTTCACGCCCTGGAGCCGGTGTTTCACGATTCGGTCCGCGCTGACAGGGCTTGTGCCGGCTCGCACAACCAAAAGAAGGCCATCCAGAAGGGTCGCGAGGAATGAAGTGTAGGCGACGGCACCAACAGAGGGGAGATCCACGATCAGGAGGTCTACGAACTCACGCAGGCCATCAAGGATCTTCTTCAGGCCAGCGGGCTGCAGCAAGGCCGATGGATTTCGGACGGTCGGGCCCGCCGGCATGAGCCGCAACGTTGGCCGCTCACCAACGCTTCGAAGAGCGCGCTCTGGACTGATTTCGCCCCGGAGGACCGTCGTGAGGCCGATATCATTCGAGATCCCAAAGTGACTGTGGAGGGACGGTTTGTGAAGATCGGCATCGACAAGGACGATTCGACTTCCACTTTCGGCGGCGATCAGGGCTAGATTTGTAGCCGTCGTGGTGCTCCCGTGGCCAGGGGCGACGCTCGTTACCCCCACCGACCAGAGCCGCTCACCGTTCTGCGGGAGGAGGTTGAACCGGAGCACTCGATAGGCTTCGGCAAACGGCGAGTCTTCCTCAAAAGCGGTAATCAGCTTGGCACCGTTGTTATTCATCGTGGACTCTCCTCATGGGATTGCAGGAAGCTTCTGAATCAACAGCTGCGCGGATTGCAGCAGCTGGTCGGGCATCGCCTGAACATCGGGAAGTGCAGGAAGCTTCTGAATCAACAGCTGCGCGGATTGCAGCAGCTGGTCGGACATGGCCTGCACACCGGGAAGGGACAGGCCTAGTAGACCAGCTGCGAACCCGAGGAGGACGACGACGATGCCTAGCAGCAGTATGGCGGGATTGGCCGCCATGGCGCGCTGCGACTTGAAACTCATTACGGGAATCGCTGCCAGAACAGGGATGCCGTATGCCCCTTCGGCCTGGGGCGAGGACCTGATCCGATCATCCAGGCCGTCGACGATGACGGCGAGCGCGAATCCGAAGACCATTCCTACCAGTCCGGCGAGCGCTGCCTTGAGCGGGATCTGTTTGGACACCGGCTGCTCCGGAACTCTCGCCCGATCGACGAGAACGATCGCTGCCTGGCCGGAGGATCCGGCCCTGTTCTCCCTGATGACCGCCTCTCGATGCAAGGTCGAGAGCCGAATGTAGACTTCCTCTGCCAGTTTGACGTCACGCTCGAGGCGAGCCAGCGTCAGTTCATTTTGCGGGAAGCCCTTCAACGCGGCCTGCATCCCGGCGATCTGCTGTAGGATCCCGGTGATTTTGGACCGAGCGACGATGCCGTCGATGTCCGCGGTAACCATCTCACGGACAAACTGTTCGCGAATTGGGCTGATACCTAGTGACTCGTCCTTCACGACCTTCAGTCCCTCGGTCCTAAGGCGTTGATGGATGTCGGCCACCCGACCCAGCAGTTCCTTCACCTTCGGGTGCTCATCTGTGTTCACCTGACGAAGCCCGGCAAGCTCGAGCTCTAAAGTTGTCAGCTGGTTCCGCAATTGGCCGATGATGGGATTTGTGGCGATCGTAACCAAGGCCAGTCGGGGATCATCTTGGGAGCGAAGACGGCGCTCAATCGCTTGGCGCCGGGACAGGGCAAGTTTGTCGTCGAGCGTGGCCGTCTCGTAAGCCGATTGCGCGTTAAACAGTCGCTGAGACATGTTCGATGATTGCCCGGCGACCCCCGCGACACCCGTGCGGGCTCTAAACTCCAGCAGGGCTCGTTCGGCGGCCCGCAGTCTGTCTTGGGAACGTCGAAGCTCGCCCTCGACAAATTCCTGCGACTGCTTGGCTTCAGACCGGTTGACCTCCTGGTAGAAGCTGACGAGCTCCTGGGCGACAGTGTCGGCGATGAGCGCGGCACGCTCCGGCAGGTCGTGCCGTCCCTTGATAAGCAAGAAGTCACTCCCTTGGACCTCCTTGACCTCCACCCTCGCGCGTAGGGATTCGAAGCTCGGCATGTCCAGCTTGTCGGCCGCCCGCTGCAGCACCTCCCGACTCTGTATGAGCAGGGCAATATTCCGCAGCAGGGGTTCTCGGTTGGCCCCGCCTCCGAGAAAGGCTGAAGGATCCTCGAAAGACGTGGGCGTGGTTACCCTGGGCGTCACCAGGGCGCTTACATCGGCCTCATACTTCGGGACGACGCCGGCCAATTGATAGACAACACCCCCGACCGTGATGACGGTCAAGAGCGCAACGATCCACAGGCGCCTGCGTAGAATCCCAAGGTACTGACGAATCTCCATGGTCCTTCTCCCTTTGATATCGCGTTTTTCTAGCGAACCCCGAAGAAGACCCGCGCTATGTTAGCCAGACTGAGGTACCGAAGTATTTCCGACAGGGTCCAGCCGCGCTCTGGCACGAAAACCACGTCGCCGCGCTGCAGCAAGACATTTTGAGTCATGTCCTGTTCCTTGAGAGCCTTGTCGACATTCGCGGTGATGGTCTTCGTCGCGCCGCCTTCGAGACGAATGACAACGACCTGGCCGAGGTTGCTTTTCTCGTTGGACCCGCCCGCCATAGCCATCGCGTCAATCAATTTGGTTCCTTCGACCAGGTCATAAGTCCCCGGGCGCGACACTGCACCTAGCACCGCGATGCGGTTCTGGTGCTCAGGCACCACCAGCATGTCGCCTGATCTCAGGGCGACGTTTGCCTCGGCTGCGCCAGAGAGCGCTTTTTGGAGATCTACAGGAACCTGCGCCGCCCCTCGAACGAGGAACCCATTGGTTGCGGCTTTTTGGGTAACTCCTCCCGCCGCCGCGAGGAGATCGGTCACTCGCTGGCCTTCGAGAAGATCATATTGACCAGGGCGGTTGACCTGGCCCAGGGCGACCATGCGCTTGTCCGTCTCGGGCAGGAAGAGCACATCCCCGGCCAGGATCTGGACATCGGGATTCTTGCTCTGGGCAAGTGCCGTCAGGAGATCGAGCTGAATCGTTTCCTTGCCATTGCGAATGATCACCGCCTTCGCAAGGTCTGCTCGGTTAGTTGGCCCTCCGGCGCTGGCCAGGAGCTCCAGAATCCCGATGCCCTGGCGGATCTGGTACTCACCGGGGCGGCCGACCTGACCCAAGATGTAGAAACGATCCATCCGGAATTCGCGCACGCCAACGGCGATTGAGGGTGCCTTCTTGTACTTCAAGTACAGCTTCACGAGATGGGCAGAGAGTTGGGTCGTCGTCATCCCCGCCGCCTTGACCTCTCCGATGAGCGGCAGGGCGATCGTTCCGTCTGGCTTGATGGTGACGGTGCGAGAGAGATCGGTATCACCGAAGAAGACAATCTCCACGGTGTCACCGGGCCCCAGGACGTAACTGCCGTTCTGTGGCTGACCCGCCGCTGGAAGAGTGGCCGCGAGGACTGCTGCGACTATTGCAAACCAGTACCGCATCTTAGAACCTCCTCTCCGTGTTTCACTGCCGACCTAAGGGACCGCTACAAACCAAGAAGGGACCACCCGCTGCGTCCAAAGCAGGCGGTCCCCTCCCGTCTCATCGGGTCAGGAACCCGTTCTTATTGAATTGTTTAGGGTGCCGGTTAGCGCAGCTTTTCTTCCCTGACCGTGCTCATCGTCACTCGAATCAGGACCGGCGCCCCGTCCTGATATTCGATGAGCAGCTTGACCTCGCGGGTGCCATAGTCCACGGCCCAGTCGGTTCGGATATGCGCCAGCAGTTTCGCTTCACACGATCTCAGCGCAGGGTCCGTCCCAGTGCCTATGATTCCCGCGCCATCGATCGACTGTCTGATGCCTGGCACCGTCTGCCTCATCATGAGTCCCCCGTCGCGACCGGCTGCAGTACGAGCTCTTCCAACCACGTCCTAGACTCCATCTACCACGTGCATAGCTCCGCCCGAGACGTGCATTCGTTCCTGCCGAATGAACGTCGAGGCACTACTCTTTTGATCTGGCGTGTTACTTAGACCACCTCGAGGTCCGATGTGTCGACCTCGACCCGTGCATATTGACCCAGCAGGTTCAGCAGCACCTGAGCCCGGCCGGCTCGTGACATCGGACGGTCGAAGACCGCCTCAAGCCCCGCCAGCGGGCCCCAGCCGATCCTCACCCGAGACCCCGGTGCATACGGCAGGCCAGGGCGGACATATCCAAGCTCCTGGGTGCGCTCCCGGATAGCATCGATCACCACGTCAGGCACCGGTACCGGCACATCACCCGCGCCGAGAATGCGTTTCACGCCAGGGGCCCATCGGAGCGACTGCCAGCGCGCGGGGGTCGCGTCCATAGTTTCCATGTGGGCGAAAAGGTAGCCCGGAAACAGGGGTTCGAGCGCGGCAACACGGCGGGTGCGGTAACGGCGGATGACTTCGATAAGCGGCAGTAGGGCACAAATACCCCGGAGGTCCAGTTGGCGCTGTCCTCGGCGCTCGTTATGCCTCTTGACTTGAACCGCGTACCAGGCAGTCATGGCGATTCCGCCGCGTATGATGTATGAGGAGAGCTGTCGAGCACGGCCCGGAATCGTTTCGCGCAGAGCGTTGCAAACAGAACGACTAACGATGAAAAACGATATGAGGGCGAACGGAAGCACTCGCCCTCAGACGTGCTTCCTCTTCGGCAACCCAGCCGACCACGGGTGTGGTCCTGTGGCTTTGCGTCCCCGGATTGCTCCGGGTTTGCCAGTTCGGAGGTGCATTGCGTTATTCGATTGACACTTACCCTAACACACTTCTGCGCAGGCCGCAAGTCATTCCTCCGCGGATCTGCATACCGACGTGGAAGTCCAGGTCTGGGGGTGTCGTCGCTGGTGCGTTCGTTCACGGCAAAGTCCCTGTCCTCCATCGAAAGATCCGCGACCCCCCGCATCGTTAAGGAGGCATATGGTGAGTACAAGTTAGTGCTATTCCGCTAGGACCAAACCTAGGGGCCCGTCGCTAGTGAAGGGCCGCAGGATGTACATGAGGGTCCGCTTTTTCAGGTCCGACTGATTTCGAGCGAAGTAGAATCCAATGATGGCGAATGCGTCCCCCTGATAGTGGACGAGACGACGACCCTGCTCAGACACCCCCGCGGAACAGAAGTGAGCAGGGACGTTGAGGTAGAGAGCATCGGCCACGGGCTGACCCCCTCAGCCCTACAGCGTTGTCTAGTGAGTATATCCGCGCCCTGTGAACTCGCGTACGAAAGTGTGTTCGCCCCTCGTGAGTGACGGGTGAAACCACTTATACAGGAACACGGGTGGATTGGTCGATCCGTCAAAAGGGGGAACTTCGTTCGTCCAAATAGGCGATAGACGGAGGAAGAATGACAGAGGTTTGCGTTAAGACGCTACTTGATCAGGCCTTTTCGAAGTACGTATGCGACAGCCTGAGTCCGGTTCTGGCAGGCCAGCTTCTTGAGGATGTGGCCGATATGGGTCTTGACCGTTCCCTCCGTCACCGTGAACTTAGCAGCGATCTGCTTATCTTTGCTGCCGCGGGTGAGCTCGGCCAGGATCTCGAGCTCACGCGGCGTCAACCCTTCCGATTCAATCTGGCGCGAACGCTCCTCCCGAGTGAGACGGCCCAAGCGGTCCATCAACTTGCGGGTGATCTCGGGATGAAAGAACCCGCGTCCGTTGCAGACGGAACGCAGGGCGGCGGTGAGGTTCGCCGCCGGAATATCCTTGAGAATATAGCCCGTCGCGCCCGCCTCAATGGCCTCCAGGGCCTTGACCACATCGAGGCGGTCCGTCATGACGATGACTTCAACTCCGGCCAGTGTTTCCTTGATCTGTCGTGTGGCCTCGGGGCCATCGATTTCCGGCATATCCTGATCCATGAGTACCACGTTGGGTTGCAACTGCGCCGCGAGTCGGACGCCCTCCTCACCGCTGGCGGCTTCCCCAACAACTTCTATGTCCTCGACCTGGCTCAGGATCGCGCGGATGCCTTCACGGACGAGACCCAGATCCTCAACAATGATCACGCGGACGTGCGCCAATGCACTTCCTCCCCATTGAGTGCGGGCTCTGCTCCAGCGAATGTCCGGCTCACACGCCTGGCAGGGAGGGAAAATATCCAATTAGACGGTGCGGTCATGCTACCTTCACTGAACCTTCCCGAAGCACTACGCCGAAACTCCTGTATTTTCCTTGTTGAGGATCAACGGGGTCGGGGGGTGTGTGCCAGCATTCCGAGTGCCGATCGAGAATTCACGATTCGCAAACTTTACCGCTGAAAGGACTTACGAGGGTCGGAGCCGGGTCCCCTGCGTCATTCGTTGTGATCGGCCAGCATGCGCCACACACGGAGCACTTCGGCGACGCCCCAGGCCTGCGCAATGCAGCCGCGGGGTTGGTGCGGTGGCTCGCCTTCCAGAATCTCCGAGACCGTGCCCAGGCCCGCGTCGCGCAAGTGATGCTCAAACGGCCGCAGCAGCGCGAGCGCAGCCCTGCGCCCGCGGTGAACCTTGAAGTAGGCTTCCGCATATGGACCCATCAGCCAGGTCCACACCGGTCCCTGATGATACGCGCCATCGCGGCGCAGCGGATCGCCCGCGTAGTCGCCGTGGTAGTTAGGATCTTCCGGATTAAGCGAGCGGAGGCCGTAGGTCGCAAGGAGCTTCCGGCCAACAGCGTCGACAACCCCGGCGGCCTCGGTCGGTTCGAGCAGCGGGTAGGGAAGAGACACCGCGAGGATTTGATTGGGCCGCAGCGTGAGATCATCTCCATCTGGTCCGTCCACGACGTCTGCCAGCCAGGGGACCTCGAGCCGTATGAAGCGCTCGCGAAACGAGTTTCGCACCCGATCGGCCTGCGCCGCGTAGGCGCGGGCGGCAGCCGCATCCGCCGCGTCCGACCCAGCGGCCAGCAGGCCGCTGAGGGTTCGCAACGTGTTGTACCACAGGGCATTGATCTCGACCGGTTTGCCGATACGCGGCGTGACGACCCAGGGGCCGACTTTGGCATCCATCCAGGTGAGCTGAACGCCCGGTTCGCCGGCAAGCAAAAGGCCATCGGCCGGGTCCGCGATGATACCGAATCGGGTCCCGCGCGTGTAGGCTTCAACAATGCGCCGCAGCGCGGGGAGGAGCTCACCGGGCAGGGACGCGTCGCCGGTAGCGTCGCGATAGGCGTGCACCGCGAGCACGTACCAGAGCGGGGCGTCAACGGTGTTGTACTCAGGGTCTACAGAAGCCGTCTCGGGATGGTTATTTGGGAGCAGCCCGTCTCGGAGGTACGGCGCGAAGCCCCGCAAGATTGCCCGCGCCTCCTCCATCCTCCCCGTCGCCAGGCAAAGGCCGGGCAGGGCGATCATCGTGTCCCGACCCCACTCGGAGAACCAGTGGTACCCTGCGATGATGGCTTTCCCGGCGGGGACAGCGTCGGGGTCGGCTTCTAATTCTGCGCTCCCTCGCCGCTCCACAATGAATTGGTCCGCCGCAAGGATGAGCTGTTGTACGACGCGATTAGCACGTTCGGCACCGGCCCGGCGCAGCAGCAGCACCTGTCTCACCCGCTCGGCATCCAGCGCGCGGTCCCAAGCCATCACGGGTTGGTCCTCAGCGGTCAGGCACAAACTTAACCGGCCCCCGGGCCGCACCGCCGCAAGGAACGTTCCAGGCGCGTAGAGATCAGAACGATCGTCCAGCCCGCGGGCGCGTTCTTCCCTGTGGAGGAAGTTCCAGTACCAATCGTTGGCGGGAACGAACCTGGCGGCATCGGCGCGAAGCGCGAAGGGCACCGCCTGGTCATGCGCGCGCACGATTACCCCATCGGGTAGCGCTTCTGCCGATGGGTGCCAGTCGCATCCGCAGGTCAGGGAATGAAAGTCGCGATACGTGACCAACGGCGTGATCTCGAGGTGGACGGTCCGGCTGCCGGCGACCACGCGATACATCACGTATGCTGTGTTGGCGCCGTAACGCATCCAGATCCGCCGCTCTACGAGGGCGTCGGCAAGCGCAAACGTCCAGACAGGAAGCGTACCCTCCAGGGCAAATGACTGCAGGTGGCGGTAGCCGTCGGGGTGGATCGTGCCGTCGGCAAACTCGTGCGACGACAGCGCGTACCGGCGCCCGTCGTACATGGCCCACTCCACCGCGCCGCCGACTAGCACGGTTCGGCCCACGGGTGGGTTCAACGCAGCGACTAGCCATCCGTGATAGCGGCGAGTGTTTGGGCCAGAGAGCGTCCCTGACGCGTACCCTCCGAGGCCGTTGGTGACGAGCCATTCGCGGCGCATCCCCGCGTTCAGGTCGCCGCAGATCTCCCGTCCGAAGCCGATCAGGGGGCGGTCGAGGACCAAAGACAAGCCGTCTCGCCTACTTTCCCTCGGTCTGCTCGAGCAGTTTTGCGACGAGGGCCGTCCACCCTGTCTGATGGCTCGCGCCCAGACCCGCGCCGGTATCGCCGTGAAAATACTCGTAGAACAGCAGGCAGTCGCGCCAGTGGGGATCACGCTGCAAGATCTCGTTCGCGCCGTTGGCGGGACGCCGGCCATCGGGACCGCGGAGGAAGATGTGCGTCAAGCGCCGGGAAAGGTCGTCGGCAATATCCAATAGCGTGCGTTTGATCCCCGACCCGGTCGGACACTCCACCAAGAAATCATTGCCGTAGTAGTGATGAAACCGCTGCAGGGCCTCGATCAAGAGGAAATTGATGGGGAACCAGATCGGCCCCCGCCAGTTGGAGTTGCCGCCGAACAGCTCCGTGGTCGATTCGCCCGGCTCGTAGCGGACGGTGTGGTTGACGCCATCGATATGCAGGACATAGGGATGCTCGGCGTGATGCCGGCTGACAGACCGCACACCGTAGTCGCTCAGGAACTCCGCCGGGTCGAGCATGCGTCGGAGCAGCCGTTTCATACGGCGCCCCCGCGTCAAGGCGAGCAGGCGGCGTTCCCCGAGGCCGGGTTCCTGCCACCGTGAGACCAGGCTCGCCAGGTGGGGACGATACGTGAGAAACCACTCCATCCTGCGTTGAAAGTTCGGAAGCGCACTGAGCAGAGCCGGTTCGATCGTCTCGACCGCCAGCAGCGGTATGAGGCCGACCAACGAACGCACTTTCAGGCGGAATTGCTGGCCGTCGGGGAGATGCAACACATCGTAAAAGAACTCGTCTTCATCGTCCCACAGCGACATCCCATCGCCCCCGATGTCGTTGAGGGCCCCGGCGATGTACAGGAAGTGCTCGAAAAATTTGGTGGCGACATCCTCATAGGCCCGGTCCGTCCGCGCGAGCTCGAGCGCAATGGCGAGCATGTTTAGACAGTACATCCCCATCCAGGCGGTGCCGTCGGACTGATCAATGTGTCCCCCGGTGGGCAGTGACTTGCTGCGATCGAAGACGCCGATGTTGTCCAGGCCGAGGAACCCGCCCTGGAACACG
>Ga0187893_10007080_pt1 | contig 18685 bp, 15 predicted proteins | sample MA1701074metaG_FD_139574 | JGI IMG/M metagenome (GOLD analysis project Ga0187893, IMG submission 139574) | White microbial mat communities from a basaltic lava cave in the Kipuka Kanohina Cave System on the Island of Hawaii, USA - MA170107-4 metaG ... | reverse complement strand
GATGCTGTTCTCGTTGATCCCCTGCTTCGCCAGCGCGCCGCGCACGTCGGCCATCGTCACCTCGTAGCGGCTGTCGAGCGTCGCGACGCCCTTGAACGCCGCAATGTCGATGAGGATGCCGCGCGTGATGATCGGCTTGACGTGTTCGACGCCGAGCGCTTCGAGGCCGCCCTGCCCCCGGTTGCGGCCTGTCAGATCCTCCTGTGTGAACCCGTTGTAGTAGACGTTCTTGAGGGTGCCATCGGCCATCCGCAGGACACGGCCCTGGTGACCGAAGCCGTCGTACTGGGTGCCCATCTGCCCGATGTAGCCCGTGAAGTACTCCTGCTGGGCGAAGCCTGCGCCCTCCTTCACGGGCGTCGGGGCCATGTGGGTGATCACGTAGAACGGCCGGTTCCCGTACTGCGGCATGCTCGGCTCGTAGATGTGGCCAAGCTCGTAGGTCTGGCCCGTCTTCGGGATCCGCAGCGCCTTCATGATCTTCTCGGGCGTGATGTAGTTCGTGTTGCCCGCCTGATCCCTCGGACCGTGTGGCGACGGCCAGAAGGGGCCCTTCTCGCGGGTCTGCGCGAAGAGGCCGCCTGCCGCGAGCACGGCGGCGAGAACAGTGAAGGCCACCAAGCGTGTGAGAGTCGAGGTCGTCATGAGTCAGTCCTCCCTTGCGTTCACCGGCGGAAGCCCGGCCACATCTCGGCCAGGCCGCTCAGCCGCTTGAGTGTCAACGTGTTGCGCACCTGCTCGCCGTTCACCGTCGTCGGCGGAAAGAGCAGCGTGACCCGCGCGCCTTCCATCTCGAAGTTGCGCATGAACGAGCCGCCGACCGCTGCGGGGTTGACCGCGCCGAGCTGATAGTGGAACACGGCGCGGCTCCTGGGCTGCACGATGTAGGTACCGAAATACGAGACCGATCCTTGGAGCGCCGCCCGCGCTTCATCTACCGTGGGGACAGCCCCCGCGAACGGTTTCCGGCCCGGGGGCGGTAGGTACAGGACCGCCATGTGTCCGGTCGCGGTGTACACGATCACGCTGGGATCGCGCGACGCCTCACGCACGTTGCGGCCGCTCGCATTGAACAGCCCGGCACCCGTCCACTGCCAGAATCCGACGATGCTCTCCTGGTAGTCGGGCAGCGCCTCGAGCTCGGGAATGCGCTGCCAGGTCATACGGCTCGCCGGGCGGCCGTCGGCACCGTTCTCCGTCAGTACGAGCTGTGCATCCGTCCGCGCAAACGAACGGACGACTCGCTGATCCTTGCGGCCCGGGTTCAAGTCACCCGCAATGACGTACGTCGCAGTCGAACGGGCGGCGTCGACGGTAAACGTCCCCCACGAACCCTGGTAGCTCGCGAACTGCTCGGCGGGATTGAACGACGCGGGCCGGCCCGATTGCGTGACGATCTCGATGACATGTCCGGTGGCATCCTGAATCAGAATGCCGGCCGGGTTCGGCACGCGCGTCAGCCCCTCGGGCGACCCGGCGCGCTCCACTGACACGAGCCGCCAGGTGCCGGTGACGGCTGCCGCGCCGGGGGCGGCCGCCTGGGCCGTGGCCGCGGAGAACGACCCAGCCGCGCAGTGAAGGACAACACCGAAGACCACGAGTCGCATGTCTGCCTGCTATCGGCTTCCGGCTACCGGCCAGCAGCTCGCGTGCAGCCTCAGAACGAGTACTTCAGCGCGAACTGCATGATGCGCGGGTCACCCGCCAGAAGGTATCGGCCGAACAGCGAGCTGTTCAGGTTCGTCACCGGCGACTGATTCGTCGTCGGGTTGACGAGCACCTCGCCCGGGCGGAACCAGTTGAACGCATTGAACGCCTCGAGGCGCGCCTCGAGGCGATGAGTCTCGGCGAAGCGGAACGATCGGACGAGCGCCAGGTCGACGACCCGCGTCCCCATTCCCTCGTACGCGTTCCGCCCCGAGTTGCCGTGGGTGCCGAGCGCCGGCTGGGCGAAGGCGGCGGCGTTGAACCAGTTGTCCGGCGCCTGCCGGCCGTACGGGTTGTCCCCGGCCACGTTGGCACGCTGGTACTGCATGCCGGTCAGCGACCGATCTTGCCCCGACACGATCGTCAGCGCCACGCCGGAGTACGCGCGGAAGATCCCCGACAGCCGCCACCCCGACGCGATGACGCGCGCCGCGGTGTTGGCGAACTGCGGCGTCTCCGCACTCGCCGTCATGTTGAAGATGTGCGTCGGCGAATTACCGCACGGTCCCTCGTCGGCGTCGAGCAGCTCTTTCACATTCGACGGCGGATTGAAGAGCGATACCGGCAGCGTATAGCCCGTGCCCACGTTGAGCGGTGTGCCACCCTGGTTGATCAACCCGCGACAGCTCGACCAGGTGTAGTTGGCGCTGGCGCTGACGCCATTGACCGAGCGCCGCTGAGCCGACAGGAGCAGGCCGTGGTACCGCTGCCACCCCTGATCGGTGACCCAATCGAGGTAGCCGATGTAGCGCCCAATGCCCGGACTAGCCTGCGTCAGCTCCCGGCGTACGTCGAGCGGTGCCGCCGAGCAGTTCGTATACGTCGTCGTGCCCGTCGGCGAATCGGGATTGCGCAGCGTGCAGGGGCTGGTTGGTGACGCAAGACCCTCCGGTAGAACGCCCGGGTTTCCTGTGACGTCGCCCCACACGTTCATCAGATAGTTACCCAGATAGCTCGCCGAGACGCCAAGGCTCTCCCCGATCTGTCGCTGGATGCCGAGGTTCCAGCTGTGCACGCGCGTCGTGTCGAGGTCGTACGGCGCGGAGATGAGCAACGCGTACGCCGGAAACTCGGACAACGACCCCGGCGTGAACGGGAAGGGGTTGGCACGGCCAGCGGCGCGCCACGGGTCGTCCAACGAATACGGACCCGGATTCACCAAACGCTGCTCCAGCCCGAACGGCGGGGCATTGGCCGCATCGAAGTAGAACTCGCCCGAGATGAAGTTGCTGTTCATGCCATAGCCCGCACGCACCGACGTGCGGCCGTCGCCGAACGGATCCCAGGCGAGCCCGACGCGCGGCTGGACGTTCGACCACTCGGGATACATGCCCGCCTTGCTCGGGAAGTCCGGATCGCCGGGGTAGTACAGGCCGGGCGGCGCCTGCGGGTACACCTGGCTGCGAATGCCGGCGCGCAGCCGGGCACCGTCGAAGTTGTAGATCTGCCCCTTCTGGTGCTGCTGCGGGAACCACGGCTCCCACCGTGCGCCGTAGTTGAGCGTGACCCTCGGGGAGACCCGCCACGTGTCCTGGGCGTAGGCGCCGAAGTACTTCTGTCTGACGTCGACCGTGAACGGCGGCGCCTGCCGATACTCGAACACGCGGCCGAGCAGGAAGTCGGCGAGCGGCAGCCCCGTCTGGCCGCCGTTGAAGTTGAAGGTACCGGCCGATCGGATATTGGCGTTCACCTTCCAGTCGTTCAGCCCGAGCGAGGCGCCGAAGCCCCACTGGTGATTGCCGCGCACCAGCGTGAGATCGTCGGAGAAGCCGTAGGTGTTGGGCTGGTACCAGGATCCGGTCTCGGTGCCGAAGTTGAGGCCGAAGGCGCCGGTGATGGCGATCACCGTGTACTGCGGAACATATGTGTAGATGTTGATCCCGATGTCGCGCGGCTCGAACATCTCCGCATTCGTTCGTTCGACGCGGCTCCGGTTGGCCGTGAACCGGACGTTGTTCACCGCCGTGCTCGACAGCACCTGCGTGTAGCCGACGGCCACCGAGTGCGAGTAGCTGTCGCGCCCGCCGGCGCCCGTCGCCCCGGCGACCAGAATGTTGTCGGGGCTGTTCAGCAGTGCCGGCTCCCAGAATGTCGTCGTCCGTATGTAGCGCGCGAAGAGCGACTGGTTCTGGCTGATCTGCCAGTCGACGCGGCCGATGCCTTGACCCTCGTGCGGCTTGGTCTGGCGCGAATACGTGATGCGGCCGCATGGGTCGGCCGTCGTCGGCAGCCGCTGCGAGATGTTGACCGCGGCAGGACTGAAAAGCGCAGGGCTGATGCGATTGTTCACGAAGCCGAGTGCCGCGGGGAGGGTCAGGTTCCCCTGCGGCCGGCATGTTGCCGAGGCGACCTGGCTGAAGTCGCCGGCGAGCATCGCCGCGGTCGGAATGAGCGTGATGATGTCAGCCGGCGTATGCGTCGCCCGCGTGTCCTGATACGCGCCGAAGAAGAAAAGGCGATCGGTGGCGATCGCACCACCGAGCGTGCCGCCGTACTGGTTACGCACCAGGCCGTCGCTGCGGCGCTCGCCGGTCCTCGGGTCGGACGCGGCAAACGGGCTCGTCGCATTGAAGCGGTGGTGCCGCGCGAACTCGAAGAGGTCGCCGTGCAGCAGGTTCGTGCCCGACTTGGTGACGACGTTGACAGTGCCGCTCCCCTGTCGGCCGTTCTGCGCGTTCTGCGCGCTCGTCTCGACGCTGAACTCCTGGAGCGCGTCGGGGAACGGCAGCGGGAGGTTGAGGCCGTCGAGCACGTTGTTGTGCATGGCCCCATCGAGCAGGTACGACACCGCGAACGGCTGGCCGCCGGTGATGGCGATGCCGCGGCTGGTCGTCATGCTGCGGCTCGTGGGCGCGCCGGTGTCGGCGGCGGCGCCGGCAATCGTGACGAGCATGACGGGATTGCGGCCTTCGAGCGGGAGCGCCTCGACCTGCTCGTTGTCCACGACGGAGCCGATCGCCGGATTGCGCGTTTCGACGAGCGGCGCGGCCGCTTCGACCGATACGGTCTCCTGCAGGCTGCCGAGCTGGAGCGTGACGGAAATGACTGGATTGCTGTTGACCTGCAGCACGATCCCGGCCTGCGCGTAACTGCGGAAGCCCGATAGCGATACATCCAGACGGTAGGGGCCGAGCGGCAGATTCAGCAGCGCGTACGAGCCGTCGGCTTCGGTCACGACCTCGCGCCGGAAACCGGTCTCGGTCTGGATGGCGACCACGGTGGCCCCCGGCAGAACCCCGCCACTCGAATCGACAACCGTACCGTTGATTTGTGCGGTGGCCTGGGCCCGAAGATCTGAAGCGCCCAGGAAAAGGATCACCAGAACGCCAATGACGACGCTGAACACCCGATTCATTCCCTGTCCTCCCCGCGCAACGGAGCGCGCAGGCTTAAGCCAGCGCGCTCCCTGCGCGGCTACTCACCTGTCGAACTTCTCGTCGGGCAGAAGGCCCCAGCTCCAGCCGTCGCTCGGCCGCTTGAACGTCAGCAGCCGGACGCGGTGATCGCCGGCGTTGCGTCCGGGATTCCCCGTGATGACGACGTGATCGCCCGGCTTGAGGGTGTCGCGCGTGACCTTGCCCACCAGCTGCGCCGGCGACCCCCACTCGACGACATACCGCTGCTCGGTGCCGTCGGGCGCCTTCACCATCACATGGACGAACGAGTGCGGGTTCCGCAGGAGGAACTGCACGATCTGTCCCTCGATCGTGACCGACTGGTCTTCGAGATAGGTCGCCGCAAACGAATGATGCGCCGACACCGACGTCGCCGCCGCGGCGAGGATTCCGACTGTCAGCACCGCGCCAACATAGGACTTCATCAGGAAGATCCCGAACCACCGCATGACACACTCCTCGGAGTCCGACCGCCGCGCGCGTCAGGGGGGTCAGACCCCGCCAGGCCCGGCAGAATGTACCACACCTGTTATATCCTCGCCGTGATGCGCCCTCGGGCCGCGCTCGCCGTTTTTGCCGTCGGTGCGCTCGGGACATTGTCGTTGGTGGCGTCCGGCTTCGGCCGGACCGTACTGGCGCAGCAGCGTCCGTACGACGAGGTTCCCTTCGAGACGATTCAGATCCGGCCGAATGTCCACGTGATTTTCGGCGCCGGCGCCAACGTGACCGCCCACGTCGGCGACGACGGGATCATCGTCGTCGACAGCGGCACGACCGCCATGGCCGGCAAAGTGCTCGAGACGGTCAGGCGGCTCGGCGCCCGTCCGATTCGCTACGTCATCAACACGAGCGCCGATGCCGACCATGTCGGCGGCAACGACGCGCTCGCGCGCGCCGGCCGGTCGATCATGGAAGACAACTTCACCGACGAGGATCGAGCGGCGATCGTGGCGCACGAGAACGTGCTGCTGCGCCTGAGCGCGGCCGGCGGCGGAACCCCGGCGCCGTCGGATCTCTGGCCGACGGAGACGTTCACGTCGCGCTATCGGTCGCTGTACGTCAACGACGACGCGGTGCAGATCGTCCGCCAGCTCGGCGCGCATTCCGACGGCGACGTGCTCGTGCACTTCCGCCGCGCCGACGTGATCGTCACCGGCGACATCCTGGACCTGCGGCACTTCCCCGTCATCGCCGCCGCGCGCGGCGGCTCCATCCAGGGCGAAATCGAGGCGCTCAACCGTCTGCTCGACCTGACCGTCCCCGCGATGCCGAACACGCTCAAGCCGGGGCGCACGCTGCTCGTGCCGGGACACGGGCGCATTGCGGATTACGCAGAGCTCGTCGAGTATCGCGACATGCTCACCGTCATCCGCGACATCGTCGCCGACATGGTGAAAAAAGGGATGACGCTCGATCAGGTGAAGAAGGCCAACCCCACCGCCGGCTACCGCGCGCGCTGGGGGCGCGAGTCGGGGCCGTGGACGACCGACATGTTCGTGGAAGCGATCTACAACGGACTGAAGAGCGCGGGAACCAGATGAGCGGAACATCGCTCCCGCGGCTGGTACTCCTTGCGGCTGTTGCCCTTCCTGCTTCGATCGCCGCGCAGGCGCAGGGCCGCGCCGCCACCACACCGCCTTCGACACCGCGCCAGGTGGCGCCCATCGACCTCACCGGCCAGTGGGTCGCCGTGATCTCCGAGGACTGGCGCTGGCGCATGGTCACGCCGTCGAAAGGGGACTTTCCGAGCATTCCGCTCAACCTGAAAGCGCAGGAGCTGGCCGAAGCGTGGGATCCCGCGAAGGACGAGGCGGCTGGCGAACAGTGCAAAGCGTACGGGGCGCCGGGCGTGATGCGCGGACCCACGCGCCTGCGTATCGGTTGGCTCGACGACACCACGCTGAAGCTCGAGACCGACTACGGGATGCAGACGCGTCTGTTTCGCTTCGGGCCGGCATCGGCGCCCGCGGGTCCGCGCACGTGGCAGGGCGTCTCGCGCGCCGAATGGGTCGCAACCGGCGCCGGCCGCGGCGGCCGGCGATTCGGGTACATGAAATCGGTGACAACGAACCTGCGGCCCGGGTACCTTCGCAAGAACGGCGTACCGTACAGCGCGAACGCCGTCTTCACCGAACAGTGGGACGTGCACGCGCAGCCGAACGGCACGCGGTACCTCGTGATCACGAACATCGTGGAAGACTCTGTCTATCTGCAGTCGCCGTGGATCACGGCGCTGCACTTCACCGCGGAGCAGGACGCGAGCAAATGGGATCCAACGCCATGCGACGCGCGATTCTAGGCTTTGGGCTTTGGGCCTTGGGCGTTGGGCTTTGCCTCATCGCCACGCCGGCGGCGGCGCAGACGGAGCTCACGGGCACCTATATGCCCGTCATGCACGAGGACTACATCGAGCGCGGGCCCGGCTCGTTCCTCGGCGACTTCACCGGCATGCCGCTCACTGACGAAGGGCGCGCGAAGGCGCTCCTGTACACGTCGAACCTGCCGTCGCTCTACGAGCGCCAGTGCCTCGCGCAGTCGGCGGGCGTGTTCCAGTACCGGCCCGTGGCGTTTCGCATCTGGAAGGAGTTCGACCCCGACGGCCGCGTGATCGCATGGGTGTTCGGCGGCGACCACCTCCGCGGCGACATCCGCGTCTGGATGGACGGCCGGCCCCACCCATCGGTCAACGCACAACACACCGAGGGGGGCTTCGCGACCGGGGTGTGGGAAGGCGACACGCTGACCGCGCGGCTCACGCACCTCAAGATGGCGTGGATCCGGCGCGGCGTCGGGATTCCCGCCAGCGATCTGACGACGATGACACTCCACGTGACCCGCCGCGGCGATCTGCTGACGATCACGACGATTCAGGAGGACCTCTATTATCTCAGCGAGCCGCACGTCGTCAGTCGGATGTTTCAGCTGAACCCCCGCGCGACCGAGGGCACTCGACAGGCGTGCAACACTGCCAACGAAATCCCTACGCTCGAGGATACAGGCGAGGTGCCGCACTACTTCCCCGGCCGCAATCCCGAGGAGGACTACATGGTCCGCACCTTCAACGTGCCGAAGGAAGCGGCCATGGGTTATGCGGAAACGCTCTACCCCGAGTATCGAAAGAAGCTGCGAGGCGCGTACACGCCACCGACCGCGTGCTCGGAGCGCACGCCAGGGTACTGCTGCGGCTGGATAGAACGGCAGGGACTGCCTGGCGGCGCGCCGAATCTGACCTGCAACGACGGTGGTTTCGCCGAGCTCGGCCCGCGCGGCCGGCGAAGAGCGACCGATCGCTAAGACTCTCCGCGTCGTATCCGGCCTGAGCCTGCTCCTGACGCTCCCTGCGGCGCTCGCCGCGCAGGACGCGGCGCCGACACTCCGCGTCGGCGCCATCGCCGACACCCTCGCGATCGACGGTCTGCTGCGCGAGCCCGCCTGGGCGGCGGCCGATCTCATCGACACCTTCACGCAAACGGAACCATCCGAAGGGGCGCCGGCCACGTTTCGCACGACCGTCCGCGTGCTGGCCACCGAGGGCGCCCTCGTCATCGGCGTCATGTGCGACGACGAACCGAACGGCATCGTCAGCTTCAGTGTGACCCGCGACGCTGGGCTGCAGGCGGAAGACCACGTGCGCATCGTCCTCGGGCCCTTCCGGGACGGACGATCCGGCTACGTGTTCGCCGTCAATCCTCGCGGCGCGCGCTACGACAGCCTGGTCACCTCGGGGGGAGACGGCGAAAGCGTCGAGTGGGACGGGATCTGGGAGGCCGCCACCGCGACCGCGCCGAACGGCTGGAGCGCCGAAATCCGGATTCCGATCCGGACGCTGACCTTCAAGCCGGGCGTGCACGAATGGCACTTCAACGTTGAGCGCCGCATTCAACGGCTGCTCGAGACCGACCGCTGGGCCTCGGCGACGCGGCAGTTTCGACTGCGGCAGACGAGCCGCGCCGGGCTGCTGACCGACCTGCCCGACTTCGCGCTCGGCCGCGGCCTGGAGATCCGGCCCAGCGTCACGACCGGCGGCGGCATACCCGCCCCGTCGGCCTCCTCCGAAGCCAAGTTCCGTCCGAGCCTCGACGTCACGCAGCGGCTCGGATCGAACGTGACGGCCTCGCTCACGATGAACACCGATTTCGCGGAAACGGAGGTCGACACGCGTCAGACGAACCTGACGCGCTTTCCGTTGTTCTTCCCGGAGAAGCGGACCTTCTTTCTCGAAGGCTCCGACATGTTCCAGTTCGGGCCGACGGTCAACCGCGACGTGATTCCGTTCTTCAGCCGGCGCATTGGCCTGGTGCGCGGCCTGGCGGTGCCGCTCGTCGCCGGCGCGAAGATCGACGGCCGCGTCGCCGACACGAATTTCGCCGGCCTGGTGATCGGCGCCAACGACACACCGGGCGTCGTTGGACAGCGCGCCGCCATGGCCGCTGCGCGCCTCCGGCAGAACATCTGGGAGGAGTCGTACATCGGGGCGCTGGTCACGGCAGGCGATCCGCTGGGCCGCGCCGGAAGCTGGACGGCCGGCGTCGACTTCACGTATCAGACGACGACGTTTTTCGGGGACAAGAACTTCACGGTCAGCCTGTGGGGACTCGCTGCCGGCCGCGAGGATCTACGGGGGGATACGGCGGCCTACGCGTTCAAGGTCGACTATCCGAACGACGAATGGGACTGGCGGGTATGGTACAAGCGCGTTGGACGCGACTTCGACCCGTCGCTCGGCTTCGTCACGCGGCGCGCCTCACAGTCCTGGAACCCGTCGTTCATGCACCGGCCGCGATTTGCCCGAGGGCCGATTCAGCAGATGAGCTACGGACTCAATCCGTATATCTGGACCGACCTCTCGGGCCGGTGGGAAACCTACGACACGCAGATCCAGCTCGCCGACTGGCTGTTTCGCAGCGGGGAGCGCATTCGCGTGGGGGTGAGCCCCTCGGGCGATCGGCCGCAGGCGCCGTTCGAGATCTCGCCCGGGGTCGTCATCGCACCGGCCACCTACCAGTGGGTCCGCCGGTCGATCACGGCCTCGACGGCGCAGAAGCGCCGCTTCTACACGGCGCTGACCTGGGGGTCGGGCGGCTTCTACGACGGCCATCTCGACCAGTACGAGTGGAGCGGCGCGTGGAACCCGGCGCCGCTCGTTACGCTGGAACTCACCAGCGAGCGCCACATCGGGCGGATCCGGGCGGGCCGCTTCACGCAGCAGCTCGTCGGTACCCGCGCGCGGGTGAACGTCTCGCCCGACCTGTCGATCGCGAGCTATGCCCAATACGATACCGATTCGGATTCGGTCGGCGTCAACACACGGCTTCGCTGGACGTTGCTCCCCGTGGCCGATCTGTTCGTCGTGTACAACCACAACGTCCGATCGCTGATCGACCGCTGGCAACTCGAGTCGAATCAACTGCTGGTAAAGCTCCAGTACACGTGGCGGCGCTAGCCGGTTGACAGCGTGATCCGTTCGGACTTAGCTTTCCGGTCATGAAGCCTTTCGCCCCAGTCCTCGGGCTCGTCGTCGCAACGCAACTCGCGCTGGCCGCCCAATACGAAACTCCGAAAGACGTCCGCGCGCCGGGCGGCAGCACGATCAAGCGCACCGGCCCGCGCACTGGGCCCACGCCGCGGCTGCCGGACGGGACGCCGGATCTGGACGGCGTCTGGGTGGGCGGCGGGCCGGTCAACGATCTCGAGCAGGACGGGGGCCTCAAACCGGGCGAGGTCGACAACCTGATGCTCCCGTGGGCGAAGGCACTCATGGCGACGCGCGACGTCACGCAGGAGCCGCACAACCGCTGCCTCCCAATGGGCGTGCCGCGGACCACGCCGTTTCCGTTCCGTTTCGTGCCGAACTATACGCACCGGCGACCGACGCACATGTTCATCCTGCAGGAGGGGAACATCCACACCTACCGGCAGATCTTCATGGACGGCCGGACGCACCCCGCGGAGCTCGATCCGACGTGGTACGGCCACTCGATCGGCATGTGGGAAAAGGACACGCTCGTGATCGACACGATCGGCTACAACGACAAGTTCTGGTTCGACCGGCGCGGCCACCCGCACACCGAGCAGCTCCACACCGTGGAGCGCTGGACGCGGCTCAACATGGAGCTGCTCGAGAATCGCGTCACGATCGATGACCCGGGCGCGTATACGAAGCCGTTCACGCTTCGGTTCTTCGCGATCCTGAGCGCCCCCGACGATCTGCAGGAATACATCTGCACCGAGAACAACCAGTACGGGGTCGAGTCGATTCCGGGCTGGGCGGAGAAATACGGGAGGCCTCAATGAAGAGAGCAACCGTCATCGGCCTGGCGGCATGCGCGCTGCTTGCGGCGCTGCCTGCCGCGGCACATCACTCGTTCGCCACCGAATACGACAAGGCGAAGCCCATATCGGTCACCGGCACGGTACGCAAGGTCGAGTGGCGCAACCCGCACATCTGGTTCTACCTCGACGTCAAGGACGACGGCGGCCGCGTGACGACCTGGGGGTTCTCCGGCGCGCCGCCGGCGTTCCTCCAGCGCCAGGGCATTCCGCGCGACGTCATGAAGGTGGGCGACGTCGTGCGCGTGGATGGCTTCCGGGCGCGCGACGGATCGAACAACGCCTCCGGCGGCAAGGTCACGTTCGCGGACGGCCGGAGCGTCTTCACCGCGTCGCCCGAAGACGTCCGTCCCAATTAGGCCGCCCATGCGTGTCCTCGCTCTCGTTACCGTCGCCGCGCTCCTGTGCGCGTGCTCGACCGCGCCGCCGCCCGCGCCCGATCCTCAAGGGATCCCGCGTGCCGCCGACGGCAAGCCCGACTTCACGGGTGTCTGGGCCGGCCCTGGCTTCGTACACACCGGCAACCCGGACACCGACAAACCGCAGGTGCGCCTCTACACCGAGGCAAACATGGCCCCCCTCAAGCCGGGCGCGCGGGAGCTGCTCAATCGGCCGTACGCGAAGAACGTGCCCATCGACGATCCGACCGCGGTGTGCCTGCCGAACGGACTCACGCGGCAGATTCCGTCACCGTACGCGCAGCAGTGGATCCAGACGCCCACGCAGCTCGTCATCCTCTACGAGTACATGCACTTCTTCCGGGTGATTCCGTTCGGGGCGCCCAACCGCCCGCATGCCGACGACGTCGAGCCGACCTACATGGGCGACTCGATCGCGTGGTGGGAGGACGACACGCTCGTGATCGACACCATCGGCCTGAAGGAATGGATGCTCGACGCGTATCATCCGGACGACGGCGGGTCGCGGTGGCACAGCGATCAGATGCACGTCGTGGAGCGCCTGCGTCTGACCGATGCGACCGACGCCAGCTACGAAGTGACGATCGATGATCCGGCGATCTTCGAGCGGCCGTGGGTCGAGAAGTGGTCGATGCAGCGCAAGCCGAGTTGGAAGATTCTCGAGAACGTGTGCGAGGACAACAACCGATGCATCTCGGGGAACTGTACTCCCGCCGACGTGCAGCAGACGGCGACACGGTAACCACCTTCAAGCCGAGGAGGAGGCAGTCGATGGGCACGGGTCGATACTTGCTCCCGTTCACCCTCGTGGCCATGTTCGCCTGGCCGGGCCAGGCGTTGGCGCAGCTTACCGCCGATCGGTACTCGGAGGGGCAACCAAAGAGTGTGGGGGGCTGTCCTGCAGAGCCGCTGGCGTTTCACAGGTGCGCCCTTGACAGGGCGAAGACCTTCGCGCCGCCACGCACGCCGTCTGGCAGACCCGACATGCAGGGCTACTGGTTCGGGCTGCTCGTCTCGGAATACTCCGTGGAAGCAGTCGACGCCACCGATCCTCGGGCGCAGAGCGGAGTGGAGCCCTGGGAGGTCTGGCCGGGCATGGTCGTCGACCCGCCGGACAGAAAGATCCCGTACCAGCCGTGGGCGGCTTCCATCGGCAGAGCCGGGGAGAACCGCCAGCGGTACATCGACCCGCGCACGGCCTGTCACACGGCCGGCGTGCCCCGCCTGGCGCAGCAGGGCGACATCGTCTCGAAGCGGGATCCTGGTCAACTCATTCAACCGGAGGGCGACAAGTACGTCATGTGGCTCTTCGAGGACTCCCACGTCTACCGCGTGATTCAGATGGACGGACGTTCGCACGTCGGGCACGACATCAAGCTGTGGAACGGGGACTCGCGCGGGCGCTGGGAGGGCAACACATTGGTCGTCGACACCAGGAACCTCAACGGCTACACCTGGCTCGACGACGCGGGGAATTTCTATACCGACGCCGCCCATCTGGTCGAACGCCTGACGATGGTCGACCGGGACACGATCCACTACGAGATCGCGATCGATGACCCGACGGTCTATACCAGGCCGTGGAAGATGGCGTGGGCGCTGGTGCGCGAGACCGACCCGGCGTTTCAGCTTCTGGAGGAGGCGTGCGTCGAGGGCGACCGCGACCTGCCCCATTTTCTCGACGCCGGGCGCAAGTTCTATTTCGGCACGAGCTGGAAATCGCACGCGGGCAGACGTGAACGATAGCAGCGAACGTCGCGGCACGACCGGCGCCGTTCTCACGTTCCTGCTCGTCTGCGCGTCCCCTGCACTCGCGCAGCGGCCCGATCTCTCCGGCCACTGGATCCTGAACGGCGGCACGACGACGTTCGGCGAGTGGATTTTCACCGACGAGGGCCGCCGGCGCTACGACGCCTACGACTTCAAGACAGACGACCCGTCGCTCAGATGCATTGGGGCGAGCTGGACGCGTGTCTGGCTCAATCCGAACGTCCTCGTCCAGATCACGCAGGCCGACGACCACGTGCGCCTGCGCTACGAATGGATGGATCTCGACCGCCGGATTCCGCTGATTCAGCCCGGCGCCGGCGATCCGCCCCGCGGCTCGAATCCCGGCCATCCGGCCCTCGGCCGGTACGCCGCCTGGTACGACGGCGACGCGCTGGTCATCGAGACGATCGACGCGACGGACGGCTACGTTTCGACCATGGACAAATGGGCCGGTCTGCCGCAGAGCCGGCGGATGCGGACGGTGGAGCGGCTGACGCGCGCCGGCGACCTGTTGACGATCGAGATCACTCACGTCGACCCGGCCATGTACCGCAGGCCGCTCGTCGTGACGATCACGTACCCGCGATCGAAGTTCGAGCTGATGGAATACAACTGCAGCCCGGACGACGCCGCCGTCGTCGCGCCGCGATAGGAATCGGAGGCGAGCTCATGCACCTGACTCTGCTGCGTGCCGTGCCCCTCGTGCTCGCGTCGACCGTGCCGCTCCTGGCGCACCATTCGGTGCCGGTGAACTTCGATCAGTCGCGCGAGATCACCATCCGCGGCGTGATCACCGAAATTCGATGGATCAACCCCCACTCGCGGTTCCGGCTGGACGTGAAACAGGAGGACGGGTCGGTGCTGGAGTGGCTCGTTGAGATGGGGGCCATCAACACGATGCAGCGCGCCGGTTTTCAGACCGAACGGTTCGCGGTGGGCGACCCGGTGACCATCGTTGGCAACCCGGGCCGCCGCGACCGTGTCGTGCTGCTCAGAACGGCCGTCCTGCAGGACGGAACGAAGCTATCGCCGTGAGAAGGTCCGGCTGAAGCCGGACACTACGTCCCGGGTGTTACCGCGTGGCGGTGAAACTCCCGCCGGGCCCGCCCTTGACCATCCCCTTGATGGTGTTCCCTTCCATCTGTCCGCTATAGTTCGCATTGCCGGCCGTGAACGTGACCTCGCTACCGCGCACGCGCCCGTTCGTGATCGCCGTCGATCCGAGCGTCCCCGACAGCATCTGGAACTCCTGCTTCAGCACGAGCGGCGTCTGACCGAGCTTCCAGGTCCCGTCGACCTTCGCCGGGACGATCCACAGCAGCGCGGTGCACCAGCTCGAGCAGTCGCCGCTGATCGTCTGCGTTTCGTCCGCATTCCAGTCTTCCATCGAGAACGTGTTCGACACGATCCGCGTGCCGGGTCGGAGCTCCAGGATCTTCGGACGGAGCTTCATGTTGATCGACGGCAGCAGGAACATCGTGATCACGTGTGCCTTCGACAGGTCGGCCTGGAACAGGTCGCCTTCCTGGAACGTGGCGCGGGCCGTCATGCCGGCGGTCTCGGCGTTGCGGCGCGACAGCTCCACCATCTTCGGGTTGAACTCGACGCCGAGCGCGCGGGCGCCGCGCTTGGCCGCCGTGATGACGGTGCGGCCGTCGCCCGAGCCGAGATCCATGACGAAGTCCTGCGGCGTCACCTTCGCCATGTCGAGCATCTTGTCGACGAGCGCCTGCGGCGTCGGCACCCACACGACATCCTTGCCGGCCTGGCCGACCTGCGGCTCGAACGGCTTCTCCGCCGTCTGCTGCGCCCGCGCCGGCGCCGCGACGAGCAGCACCGCCGCGACAACGAGGATCCATGAACGGAACGAATGCACTCTGGTCATTCCTGAGCTCCTGGCAATGATGGCAAAAGGTGAACGCGTATTATACCGGGCGAGCCCGCAGCTTCACCTCACCGTCCCCGGCACCTGCTGGATCGGCTGCGAGGAGTCGCGCTCGGTCGTGCCGCGCGGCGCGGCCGTCGCCGGCCGCGGCATCGTCTTCATCCGGGCGATGTACTCGGGGTACATCGTCTCGGGGCCGCCCAGCCGCGCGTGATGGGGAGTGCCAAAGCCATCGGCCAACTGCGGATTCAGGCCGGGAAGCGGGTTCATCCCCGTCAGGAAGTGCCGAACGTGGCCGCGCTCGACAGCCGTCTCCGTCGCTTCCTCGCACGGATAGGGCCACATCGGCATCGCCGGATCGTGCTGCCACATCATCGTCGTCCGGATGTACGGCTCGACGAGGTACACCGGGTCGTAGGTGATGACCGTGGCCTGCAGCAGATCCCCGACGCGCCGATAGCGCGTCCGGATGACCGACCGGTCGCTGCGCATCTGCCCGGAGCGGCGGATGTACGACTCCTTCAGATGCGTGGTCGTGACGACGAGCGTGTCGCCGTCCCACGTGCCGGTGGAAAAGCCGCTCCACGTGTGCGGCGCGTGCGCGGGCGGACGCGGGCGGTCGTCCATCCAGATGCTCACGCGCTGTTCCATCTGGTTGATCTGGCCGTGATAGGCGATCACCTTCTGCGTCGCGCGTTCGATCTCCGGCCGGAACTCCATCGCCGAGAGCACCCCCTCGAGCGAGAAGTCCCAGGGGTGAGGCCGGCACACCCACTCCGCGGTATCGAACTCGTCGGGCGACCAGCTGTCGGCGCGCCACTGTCCTTCCAGATTGAGCGGGAGGCCGGCGCGGTCACCCATCATCCCGCTCCCGTCCTCGTTGCGCGGCAACGGACGCCAGCGGCCCGCGATATCGCGCTGTGCAAATGTCACCTCCGCCAGTGCGAGTACGAACATCCCTGCGGCCACCATCAACCGACCCCAGTTCTGGGTTCTGGGTTCTCGGTTCCGAGAACCCAGCACAGGAGCGTCAGAAGGCATACTTGATCCCGAACTGGAAGATCCGCGGCGTCCCCGCCTGCGTCGTGACCTGGCCGAAGTTGCCGGCGTCGAAGTTGACGGCGTAGGCGTTGAGGCCGTTGGTGCCCAGGAGCGGGCCCGGGTTGCCCCAGTTGAAGTGATTCAACAGATTGAACGTCTCCACCCGGAGCTCCAGGTTCTGGGTTGCGCCAAGCGGGATCCGGCGCGACAGCGCAAGGTCGATGCTCCAGTAGGCCGGCCCTTCGATGCTGTTGCGCTTGTGGGTGCCCAACTGCCCGGGAGCGGCGTAGGCAAATGCGGCGGGATTCAAGTAGTTGTTCAGCGTCTTGCTGCCGTACGGGTTGTCCAGCACCTGGTTGGGACGCTGCTGCGTGATGCCGGTCAGCGCGATGTCGCGAAGCGTCATCACGGTGAGCCAGGCGCCCGAGCGCGCGCCGAGAATGCCCGCCACGTTCCACCCCGACGCCACGAGATTCAGCCCGCGGTTCGCAAATTGCGGCGTCTCCACCGTCACCGTCGCGTTCGCGATGTGGCGCCGGGAGAACTGGCAGTTGCCGCGATCCCAGCCGGGGTTGTCGGGATCCTGCAGGCTCTGCCCGCCCGTGAAGAAGGTGATCTGGCCGACGTTGCCGACGCAATAGGAGCGGGTGTAGTTCGCGCTCAGGCTCACGCCGCTCGCCGCGCGGCGCTGCGTCGACAGCCGCAGTGCGTGATAGTTCTGCGTGCCGACCGCCTCGTGGCGCTCGATCGACCCAATCAGCCGCGACGCCTGCGCGTTCTCGAGCGACAGCGTGCGCCGCTGGTTCAGGTTCGCCGTCGTCGTACACGTCGGGTAGGACACACCGGCGAGCGTGCAGGGCGCGGTGCCGAGGAAGACGCCGGGGTTGCGCTGCGCCTGCGCCCAGATGCGATCGGTATAGTTGCCGAGATAGCTGGCCGACACCTGCCACACCGCACCCACCTGCCGCTCGACGATGACATTCCAGGACTGGATGCGCGTGGAGTTGTTGTCGGGGTCGACCGACGCAAGGGCGCCGTACGCCGGAAACTGCGTATCCGCACTGGGCGCTTCCGGGTATGGATGCGGCGGCCCGCCGGGGAAGCCGAGGTACGGATCGTCGAAGCCGCCCGGCAACTGCGTCACGCGCAGCCGGCCCCCGAACGGCGGTGCCGTCGCGCTGATGAAGAGGTACGACGCGCCCTGGAAGTCGTAGCCCAGGCTGTACGAGGACCGCACCGCCGTCCGGCCGTCGCCCGTCACGTCCCACGCCATCCCGACGCGCGGCGCGACGTTCGTCCACTTGTTGTTCAGCCCCGACTTGCCGGCTGGAAAATCGGCGTCACCGGGATACAGGAATCCGGGCGGCGCGTTGCGAAATACCGTGCTCGTGGCGCCCTGGCGGAACCGGTCGAGGTCGAAGTTGGAAATCGCCTTGTTCTCAATGTGGGCGCCGAAGAACGGCTCCCACCGGACCCCGCCGTTCAGTGTGACGCGCGTGCCGACGCGCCAGGTATCCTGCGCGTAGAGACCGAGGTACCGCTGGGTCATGTCGAGCACGCCGGGCCTGGCGTGCTCGAGGCGGGTCAGGCGACCGGTCAGGAAGTCCGCCATTCCGAGACCAGTCGCCGTTCCATCGAACGTCCACAGGCCGACTCCGCGCTGGCCGTCCACCGTGTCGTGCGTCCAGTAGGCGACGCTCCCACCAACCGCGATCTGATGGCTGCCGCGCACCAGCGTGATGTCGTCGGAGACCTGGTACGCGTCGGTGTCACCCTGGAAGAACACCGAGCCGCCCGAGGCGGTGTTGAATCCCCCGCTGATTTCGAGCCCGATGATGCCGGGCACGTAGTTGTGGAAGTTCCTGACGCCGAGCGTCTCGGCGCCGAAGAACGGCTCGAGGTGGTAGTGGGCCCTGGTGCGGTTCCACGCCACCCGGAATGCGTTCACCGTGCCGGCGCCGAAGACGCGCGTATCGCCGAGCGTCAGCGAATGCGCCCGGTGGTTCTGCGCCGCGTCCTCCGCCCTCGTGGTCAGCACGCTGCCCGAGCCGGGCCACGCCGGGAGCTGCTCGTCGGTCGTCATCATGTAGCGGCCGAAGACCGAATGGCCGCCGCTCCCCTGATAGTCGACCTTGGCG
>Ga0187893_10007079_pt1 | contig 18687 bp, 14 predicted proteins | sample MA1701074metaG_FD_139574 | JGI IMG/M metagenome (GOLD analysis project Ga0187893, IMG submission 139574) | White microbial mat communities from a basaltic lava cave in the Kipuka Kanohina Cave System on the Island of Hawaii, USA - MA170107-4 metaG ... | reverse complement strand
CTTGAGCTGTTCGGCCGCGTATCTCGTGAGGAGCCGGGACTCGACGGCATAGTTGGTGGACTGGGCGAAGAGATACCGCTTCGGGGGGTGTGCCCATCCGCTGTACCCGCTTGCAGGAGCGACATGGGGCACCTTGCGTTCGTTCAGGTAGTCCATCACGGCCAGGCCCGTGGGCGTCCCGAGCCCGCCCACGATGGCGAACACCTTCTCCCGCTCGACCAGCTCCTTGACGACCGCTCGGGTGTTGGCGGGATTGTACCCATCATCCCGCATCAGCAGCTCGATTCTCCGCCCATGGATTCCGCCTCGATCGTTCACCATCTTGAAGTACGAGGCGATCGTGCGGCCGAGGACGGCATAGGGGGCTAGCGGGCCGGAGAGCGGTTGATACGTGCCGAGCCTGATTGTCGTCTCCGTGACGCCGACGTCGGCGGCCAGGGCCATGCTCGCCGGAGCGAATCCGACAACCAGACACAGGAACGCCTGGCGGATACGTTGACCATGAAGGGGTGTTCCTCGTGGGTGGTTCACGTCGTCTCCTTGTATGATCGGACTCAGACGCGGCGTTCGTAGTGGCGACCGAGGATGCCACTCGGCCTGACACACAGGACCAGCACGATGACGACGAATGCCACGCTATCCTTGAGCTCGGGGGCGAGGTATGCGCCAACCAGGTTTTCCAGGATCCCCAGGCTTCCGCCACCCACCACCGCCCCCGCGAAGCTGCTCATCCCACCGAGTGTCGCCGCGGCGAAGGCCTTGAGCAGCGGATTCAGCATCATGTTCGGATCGAGGAAGGTGATCGGCGCGATCAGGATGCCGGCCACCGCCCCCAGGACCGAGGCGATGCCCCAGGTGAGCGAGAAGGCGCGGGAGGCCCGTATCCCCATGAGCCGCGCGGCGGTCGGATTCTGCGGGACGGCCCGCAAGGCAATACCGGTTCGTGTGTAGCGGAAGAACAGGAGTAACAGGAGCATCAGGGCCACGCTGACGCCGAGAATCCAGAGATTGGCCTGGCTGACGATCGCTGCTCCGAACCGGTAGTGCGTGGTGTCGGACACGGGGGAGGGGAACAACTTGGTGTCGTAGCCCCAGATCCACCCGGCCATCCCGTACAGGATTTGCTGCACCCCCAACGTGATGACCACGAGGCCGAGGACGTCCGATTTCTTCGCAGGCCGGAGGAACGCTGCCTCGATGATCGCCCCCAGCAGAAACGACGTCCCGATGGCCAACAGACAGGCCCACACGAACGGGATGCGGAAGACTCCCAGGAAGGTGAACGCCAGGAAGGCGCTGACCATCGCCATTTCACCCTGCGCGAAGTTCAGGACATGGGAGACCCTATAGATGATGACCAGCCCCAGCGCGATCAGGGCGTAAAGGCTTCCGGTTGCCAACCCGCCGATCACCAGTTGCAGAGGCATCGCTCGACGAGACCCTCCAGGCGTTCCCAGGCAGCGCTCAGAACGGCCACGATCGCCAGTACAGGCGGATCCTCCTCCATCGCCCCCACAAGCCGTGCGGCTCGAAGATGACGACCAGGATCAAGAGGCCGCCGTAGATCACCATCGGGAGGCTCTTGATGCCGGAGAGAAGATGCGTGAGGGCCGTCAGGAAGATCGAACCGACAATCGATCCGAGTATGGAGGCCAGGCCGCCGATCACGATCATGCTCAGAAAGTATATCGAGGCCGCGACACCGAAACTGTCGGGGTTGATATACCCCACGAGGTGGCCCATAAGCGCGCCGCCGATCCCGGCATACAACGCGCTGATAGCGAACGCCATCGTCTTGTACAACGGGACGTTGACGCCCATCGCCTGGGCCGCGATCTCGCTGTCCCGGATCGCGACAAAGGCCCGGCCGATTTTGGATCTCACCAAGTTGGCGGCCCCGATCGTCATCACGAGCATCGTGATGATCGACAGAAAATAGAAGCGCGTGTCGGAGTCGATGCTGAGGAGTCCGAACGCCGGCTTCGGGGGGTGAAGCCCGATGGACCCCCCCGAGAGCGCCTCCCACTTCACCAACACCTGGGCGACCGCGATCCCGAATCCGAGCGTCGCCACGGCCAGGTATGGGCCGGTCAGTCTGAGGGCGGGAAACCCGAGCACGAGCCCGAACAGGCCCGCGACGAGCCCGGCTGCGGGCAGGGCGAGCGCGAAGGGGGCATTCAGCTTCAGCATGAGAAGGGAAGAGGTGTAGGCGCCGATCGCGATGAATCCGGCATGGCCGAGTGAGATCTGCCCCGCGTAGCCGGTCAGAAGGTTCAGGCCGACGGCGATGATGATGTGCGTGGCAGCCAGGGCGGCAAGGAAAACCAGATAGCTCTCGACCGTTGCCGGGATGATCAGGAGGATCGCGAGTAGCAGCCCGAACCAGGTCTTCCCTGCAGTGCCTTTGAAGAGTCTGAACTCCTCCAGGTAGTCGGTTCTGACAGCCATGTCCTCAGGCGGAGACGAACCCGCACCTCCGGTGCGCCCTGGTCGCAGTGGGGCGTGCCCCTATTCCCTGGTGATCAGGAAATGGGCACGCCGATTCCATCTCCAGGCCGACTCGTCATGCCCGAGCACAAACGGTCGCTCTTTCCCATAGCTGACGGTCGTGATCCGCCGGCCGTCCATGCCGGAGGCCACCAGGTAATCCCGGGTCACCTTCGCACGCCGTTGCCCGAGTCCCAGGTTATATTCGCTTGACCCGCGCTCGTCGCAGTGCCCCTCGATCGTGATGAGCGCCTTCGGGTGCGCCTTGAGCCAGCGAAGATCGTCATCCAGCGCCGTCTTGGCCTCGGGACGGATCTCCGCTCTGTCGAAGTCAAAGAAGATATCCTTCAGCGGCGACTCCTTCCCGGCAAGTTGGGCCAGGCGCGTGGCCGGTTCCTCCCTGGGTGGGGTGGGCGGAGGCGGGATGCGTTCGGTTCCCGGAGGAAGGGGGGTCAACGTGGCAGCCCCGGCGTCACCGGGTTGACCGGCTAACCGTTCCTTGGCGGCTTTCTCGCCCATCGAGGCAATCCCAGGCTCTCCCTGCGATCCTGGCGGGATGTCCGGCCGGCCCGAAGGGGGCATGAGGCCCGGCTGCGAGGACTCCGGCCCCCTGGCGGTCGCGCCGCCGACAACGGGTGGCGGCACGGTGGCCACGACCTCCGGCCTGCCTGCGCAGGCGGACAAGAGGAGCAGCATGCCGAGCGCCAGGACGCGAGGCCACCCGAGCCCCTGCGCCGGACTCGCGCGTCTCTTTGGATCGATCCCGAATCCCCGATCGTTGTTCATTCCACGTGTCCTCCTCCACACCGGCGACGTCACACGCGCCGTCCTCCGATCACAGACCGAATCCGAGCCCCATCCTCAGCTTCCGAGCACGATGACGCAGGTCACGGCGCCGAGGCCGCCAAGGTTGTGGATGAGCCCGCGCGTCGCGTCCTTGACCTGCCGTGCGCCGGCCCGGCCTCGCAGCTGGCCTACGATCTCGCCGATCATTCGAATCCCGGACGCGCCGATAGGGTGACCACACGACTTCAGACCTCCGCTGGTGTTGACCGGAAGCTCGCCGCCGAGCGACGAGACCCCGTCCTCGATGAACCGTGCCCCCTCCCCCTGTCGGCAGAACCCGAGATCTTCATAGGTCAGCAGTTCGGTAATGGTGAAACAGTCGTGCAGCTCCGCGACATCGATTTCCTTCAGCGGATCTTTGATCCCCGACTGCTCGTAGGCGCGCCGTGCGGCATCCTTGGTTGCCTGAAAGGAGACGAAATCGGATCTCGGGTCGAAGGGAAGCTCCTCGCCCACCGGGTTGGCGAGCCCGATCCCCTTGACCATGATCGGCTCTTCGCCGAATGTCGCGGCGAGGTCCGCACGGCAGATCACCGCGGCGGCCGCGCCGTCGGTCTGAGGGCAGCAATCGTATAGGCCCAAGGGATCCGCGATCATCGGCGCGGCGAGGTACTGCTCCAGCGTGATCTCTTTCCGGAAGTGGGCCTTGGGGTTGAGGCTGCCATGACGGTGATTCTTGATCGCCACCTTGGCCAGGGTCTGGCGGCCCACACCGAAGCGATCGAGATAGCGCGTCGCGAAGAGGGCGAACATACCGGGGGCGGTGACACCCTTGCCCAGGACCGGATGGCCGGTGTCGGCCACCTGACCCACGAGACTCTCGCGTGCGCTCACGTCGCGCATCTTCTCTGCGCCGACGACGAGGACCAGATCATAGGCGCCGGAGGCGACGGCGAAACACGCGTTCCTGAACGCATCGGTGCCGGTGGCGCAGTAGTTCGCCACGCGACTGATCGGGGCATCGTAGAGACTGAGCGCGTCGGCCAGCGAGGCGCCGGCGTTCCCTTGATAGCCGCCGGAATCGGGGAAGCAGGTGCCGAGCCAGGCGGCCTGGATCTGAGACGGCGAGACGGCGGCATCCTCGAACGCCTCGTATGCCGCCTCCACGATCAGGTCGGCGTAGCCCTTATCGAAGTTCTCGCCGAATGCCGTCGAGCCGACCCCGACGATTGCGACCTTGTCCCGCAGGTCCTCCACCATCCGTCTCCGGCGTCACCCGGCGCTCAGACATCGGCTATGGTCACATCAGCGATACGCCGAGGGCTCCTCTCGTCAGGGACGAGTCTGTGCCGGCTTCGCCTTCCAGAAGTAGTGTACGTAGCCCTTTGCCTCGTGGAATCTTCGGAGGACAAGCTCCACGTCCATTCCGATCCGGATCGCCTCTGGCCCGCAGTCGGTCATCTGCGTGAAGAGGCGACCGCCGCCCTCGAGATCGACCACCGCCATCACCGTGGGCGACGCCGGTCCGGGAAAGAGGTGATCCTTCGTGAAGGTGACGAGCCGGCCTCGCCGAGCCAGCTTGAGCGGCTCCAAGGCATCTCTCGTCGTGCAGGCAGGGCAGACCCGCCGCACCGGGAAGACGACGGCCTCGCACTTCGAGCATTTGGCACCGTGCAGCGCCAGGTTCTGCATCCGCTCGCGCCACAGCATCGTGAGGGAGGTGAATGGCTCTCCGCTCCGTAGCCCGTCCTGGCGCCTGAGCAGATCTCGAAACTGCAGGTACGTCAGATAGCTCGGCAACGGTTGCGCGCCGGCGAGGAGATCTCGCGATGCCCGAGTCCGATGAGCCTCAATCCGGTCGGTCACGGAAAGCAAGATGGCATCGGCGCCGCCTCCATAGCCGAGGGTCAGGATCAGCTGTCCAGGCTCGGCGCGGTCCAAACAGCGCGTCAGGAGCAGGAGCGGGGACGCGGCGCCGGTGAACCCGACTGAGCGCATCAACGGATCGTCGAGAAAGAGCGATGGAACCCCCGAGGCCTTGGCGACGGCAACGAAGCCGGCTGGATCCGGGGAGGGACAGATGACCGACGCGAGCTCCTGCGGATCGACCTTCGCCTTGTCGAGAAGCCGGCCCATGGCCTCCAGGACGATCCGTTGGTACCCATGAGTGACGGCAAACTTCTGGTCGTCGCTTCGGACGAATGGGTCGTGGCCCGGGCGCCATGTCCCGGGGAAGTCCTCCGCGATCGAGCAGGTCGCTTCGACCGTGGCAAGCGCGTCGCCTTCGCCGACGAGGAAGGCGGCTCCCCCATCCCCGATGAACGCCTCGGCGGTCTCACCCGGCTCGGCCAGGCGGCAGTCGGCCGAGGCGACCAGGACCGACCACGCCGGGCCGCCCTTCACCGCGTCGAGGCCGGCGAGCAGCGCGGAGGTTCCGGACTTGAGTGAGCCGGCCAGGTCCGCGGTCCGAATCTCGCGCGGCAGGTCGGCCGCCGCGGCGATGACCGTGGCCGCCGAACGCTCATAGTCGGGCGCGGTGGTTGACGCGAAATAGACCGCGTCGGGCGGCTGCCCCTCGGCTGCGCGGAGACAGCGAAAGGCGGCCTCGGCTGCCACGGTCAGGCTGTCCTCGTCGAAATTGGCGACGGCCCGCTCGCCGTCGCTCTCGGGCCGGGCCGATGGCCGGCCCCAGGCCCTGGCGATCTCGGACCGTGGGAGGCGGAACGTCGGCACGTAGCCGGCATAGTCAAGGATGCCGATCATAGTTGGACTTGCGCAATCCTCGGCCTGGGTGGGTATCCAGCCTTTCTTGCGTCGCGGTCTTGATGACGGCGAGAGGTCACGGGCGGCCCTCGTCTCCTGGTGCACGCGTTGGAGCGCAAGGGATCATGACCGGACAGGTGGCGGAGGCTCGGGCGGTTATGACCTACATGCTCCTCAAGAACTCTCGCGCCTCGTCGTAGGCAGGATCGATCTCCAGGGCCCGCTTGGCGCAGCGGATGGCCCCGTTCGAATCCCCCAGCTCCTTCAGGCAAGCGGCCTTGTGGAGCCATGCCTCCTGGTGATTGCCATCGTACCGCAAGGCTTCATTGAAGGAGACCAGCGCGGCGGAGAAGCGCTTCTGGCGGAGCAAGCAGATGCCCTTGCTGTTCCAGGCCTCAAGGAGCCGCTTCGGATCCTTGAGGTTTTTGATCGCACGGTCGAACAGCTCCAGGGCATAGTCAAACTCCTGCATGTGCATCAAGGCCTTGCCGTTGCCCAGGGCCGCATCGCCGCTTGGCACAGGCGTTGGGCCTGCGACCTTCTTGGGGGGAGGTCCGGGCGCGGCGGGCGGCGAGAGCGGGAGATACGATTCGCCATCGATCGAGAAGAACAGATCGTCAGCCGTCGCCGCCTTGGCGGTGATGCGATAGAGGTGGCCCCGCACACCCTTGTTGCGGAGCGCGTCGTCGAACCGGGTGTCCTGCAGGTCGCTTCCAAAGCGCAGGAGCAGGTCTGAGTACAGCTTGCTGAGGTGAAGGCCCCGAAGCCGCTCCTTTTCCTGGCTGGGCAACAGGCGGCTCTCGATCTCCTGCCAGGCGGAGATGAAGTAGTCCGGTGAGGCAAAGAGGGCGTAGGAGAGGGCCGAGGGCGAGATTGACAGGAACTTCGGAAACCAGGATCGGTCCTCCTCGGAGAACTTCACACCGAAGCGACCTTCCAGATGCGGAAGCAGCCCGCTGACGAGCATCTGCACGGCGAAGTTCGAGCTCAGGAACTTGAATCGGTTGGGGCCATCGACGAACTGGCGCGCGAGGGTCAGGAAGACGTCGAACTCGGGTTTGAGCGAATAGCGGTCGGTCCGCCAGCGCGGCTGGCCACCACGATCTGTGACAAGAAAGCCCTCGGCAACGAGCCCCTGCATGACCTCCCGGAGATCGTTGAGCGGCTCTTTCGCCTCCCGCGAAAGGACCTCGATGTTCTTCTGGCCGGACTCGGCCAGCGCGAGCAGTACCTTCTCCCTGGCCTGGAGATCGAGCAGGCGCCTTCGCTTGAGCGAGCTGTCCATCCGCTTGATGGTCTGGGCGATGCGGCGAGAGACCGGCGACCCATAGGCGTCGAGGACTACGAAGTACCCGGCTTTTTTTGCGCGAACCTCGGAAACCCAGTAGAACCTGCCGGCGGCGAACAGCAGACTAGGCGCGCCGTGCTCTGCCAGCAGCCGGCCCTCAAGGGCGTGCGCGATCTGTTCCGGGGAAGAGACCAATTTGGCGCGCCTGAGCTGCGCGGAGATCCTGTCGGCCCCGAATAGGTGGTAGTCCCCTCTCTCTGCCGAGTCCAATCTGGAAAACCACGCCTTGGCGGCGGCCTGGAACCCGGACAGCGAGAAGAAGACCCCGGCCAAACGCTTGTCGCGCCGTCGCTCCTTGGCATAGCGTCGATGGACCCTTCGCAGTTCATCCAAGCGGATCTCCTGCGGGATCGTCCGTCCATGACAGTGTAGCCGGTGGGACCCCGAACGGTGGCGAGCTCGAAAGTCGATGGCGAGTCCGGTGGGGGATACTTTGGCGCGGAAGTCGTGGTAGCCGAGGTCATCAAGGAGGTCCTCCGTCAACTGCTCCAGGGCGATAGCTCTCTCTTTATGAGATCCAGCCAGGATCTTCATGCTGATCGCCTCAACCGGCGCCTTCGCCTTCGCCTTTGGCTGCCTTTGCGCCAACCGTGACGGCCCTCCTTACGGTCTTATCGATAAAGGCCCGTGTTTTGGGCCTCTCTGGGCATCTCTTAGCACATAATCGCTCCCGAATCAAGGGAGAAGTTATATGCCGCGCTGCCAACGAGCGCACCCGATTGACAAATTTTGACCATTCATGATACCGTTTCTCTAGTGTTCGAAGCCTGGAGAATAATCGAACCCCTGCCGCGGATTACTCGTAAGCTGTGAGTTTCATTGACGTATTCGACAGGTTGTTGACAATGGGTCATCAGCCGATCGGATCGAAATCGGGTCGTGCCACGAGCCTGGAGGCGATCGAAGGGGAGATCCTGCGAGAGAAGGCTGACGCGCTGAGGCGTGCCGGCGAGCGGCTCGAAGTGGCTCTGGATGCCCTGGACAACGTGTGGCGGGCAATCGGCCGAATCGAGGAGCGCCTTCGAGTCAGTAGCGGCCCCGCCGAAGAGCGGGAGTCGCTTCGAAAGTCCCATGCAGACCTGGCCGGTCGCCTGGCAGCGATTCGAGATCGGGCCCACGGCGCGCACCGGGACCTGATCATCCAGCGAGAGGCGGTCGGCCTGCGCAGTCATCTGGATGTGGCACGATGCTACAAGATCGTGGAACGGCTGGGATGAGGGTGCGGGTGAGGTGCTTCGCGGCCGCTCGCGAGATCGTCGGCGCCGGGGAGCTGATCGTTGAGCTTCCCGAGGGGAGCACCCTGAACCAGCTCCTCGAGCAGATCCGGGGTCGCTTCCCGAAGCTCGACCGCCTTTCGGGCTCGCTGCTGTTATCGGTCAATCGGGAGTATGCTCCGGGCGAGAGAAAGCTGGCAGCGGAGGATGAGGTCGCGCTCATCCCTCCGGTGAGCGGAGGCGCAGATGTTTGAGATCACCGATCAGCCGATCTGCCCGGAGACCCTTGTGACGGCGGTGAGCCGCTCGAGCTCGGGCGCCATCGCGACCTTCCTCGGCGTCGTGCGCGAGCAGACGCGCGGCCGGCGGGTCCTCCATCTGGAGTACGAGGCTTACGGGGAGATGGCGATCCCCAAGATGCGCGAGATTGCCGACGAGATTCGCGGGAAATGGGAGGTGGCCGAGATCGCGATCGTGCATAGGGTCGGCCGCCTCGAGATCGGCGAGGCGAGCGTCGCCATCGCCGTATCAGCCCCCCATCGTCATCAGGCCCTGGCGGCGTGCGCCTACGCGATCGACCGCCTCAAAGAGACGGTCCCGGTCTGGAAGAAGGAGGTCTGGACCGACGGCGAGGAATGGGTCGGCCCGGCCTCCTGCGAGCACGCCTGAGGCTCATGCACAGTCAGGCTCTATAGCACTCGGCTTCGATGATCCGCTCCGCGATCGCCCTTCGTAATCGGGTGGTGTTGACCGGCGTGTATCGCGTGAGCTTCTTCAGTGCGGCGAGCTGGGTCCTGAGCGTATCCCCCTCTTCCATCGAGGCCAGCGCTTCCTTGGCCAGGAGTTCGATCCGGGCGAAGGCGTCGTTGAAGTAGACCTTCACCATATCGGACTTCGCCTCTGCTCCCTTCTCTCCGCCACGTGCCGCCGACTTCATCGCCCGGAGCAGCGCGCTCTCCATCGCGAACAACTCGATCGTCAGGTCGCTCAGGACCCCGAGGAGTTCCTGCTCGTCCTGAAGCGCCTCGCGATATTTCTGCGCAGCGGCGCCGGCGATCATCAGGGTGATCCTTCTGCTCATGTGCAGCAGCCGCACCTGCTCCCCGAGGTGTCCCGTGGGCTCCCCCTCCTGGCCTGGGCTGTACGAGAGCAACTCGGCCATCGCCTTCTGGGCCGAGATCAGGAGAGGAAGCCGTCCCTGCAAGGCCCGCCGGTAGAGCGTAGTGGCGATCAGCAGGCGGTTGATCTCGTTGGTCCCTTCGAACAGGCGATTGATTCTCGCGTCGCGGTACAGTCGCTCGGCGGGGAAGTCGGCGATGTAGCCGTACCCGCCGAAGACCTGCACCGTCTCATCGACCAGGTAATCGAGTGCCTCGGACACGTATACCTTGTTGATCGAACACTCGATCGCGTATTCCTCGACCCGCTTCGCGGTCTCGAGACCGGCCCGCTCGCTACCATGATCGACACTCGACAGCAACGCATCGATCAGGCCGCCGGTCCTGTAGGCCATGCTCTCGGCCACATACGTCCTGATCGCCATCTCGGCCAGCTTCTTCTGGATCAGTCCGAAGGAGGCGATCGGCCGCCCGAACTGCGTCCGTTGCTTGGCGTACCTGACGGCCTCGCGCAACGCGATCTTACAGGAACCGAGGCAGCCGGCCGCAAGCTTGAATCGGCCGATGTTCAGGATATCGAACGCGACCTTGTGCCCTTTCCCGATCTCGTAGAGCAGGTTCTCGGTCGGGATCCGGGCATTTTCGAGGATCACGCTCCGCGTTGACGTCCCCTTGATCCCCATCTTTTTTTCTTCGGGTCCCAAGGAGACGCCGGGCGTGCCTTTGTCGATGATAAAGGCGGTGAACTTCTTGCCGTCCACTTTGGCGTAGGTGATGTACAGGTCGGCAAAGGCCGCATTCGTGATGAACTGCTTCGTTCCGTTCAGAATGTAGCATGTTCCATTGGGCGAGAGGACGGCACTCGTCTTCGCCCCCAGCGCGTCGGACCCGGACCCCGGCTCGGTGAGGGCGTAAGACCCGATCTTTGCCCCAGCCGCGAGCAACGGCAAGTACTTCGCCTTCTGGTCGTCATTGCCGAACCAGGCGATTGGCAGCGACCCGATCCCGGTGTGGTCCAAGACAGAGATCGCAAAGGAGCCGGCCTCGATCAACCGCTCCGCGATGACCACGGACGTGATCAGGTCGAGCCCCAGGCCACCGTACCTCGTCGGGATGTCCACCGACAGCAGACCCAGCTCGCCGGCCCTCTGAAACAGCTTCACGCTCAGCTCCCAATCCTGGTGCTCGATCTCGTCGCGCCTGGGCAGGACTTCAGCCTCGACGAACTCGCGGGCCAGCGTCCCCATCATCCGCTGTTCGTCGTTCAGGTCCTCGGGCGTGACGACGTCCTGGGCGGGCGTTTCCCTGATCAGGAAACTGCCCCCCGCGACGATGTCCTTATCCGTCACCGCCATGCCGTACTCCTGAGACCCCGAGTCGGAGCCGCTCGAAGATGGCCGCTGCCCCCATCCCTCCGCCGATGCACATGGTGACCATGCCATAGTGCGCCTTTCGACGCGCCATCTCGTGGAGCAGGGTTGCGGTGAGCTTCGCGCCCGTGCAGCCCAGCGGATGGCCCAGGGCGATCGCGCCGCCGTTGACGTTGACCCGCTCGCGCGGCAACGCCAACTCGTTCATGACCGCAAGCGACTGGGCCGCAAACGCCTCGTTCAGCTCTATCAGGTCGATCCGATCCAGCGTCAGCCCGGCCATCCGGAGGGCCTTGGGGATCGCCTCCACCGGGCCGATCCCCATCAGCTCCGGCGCCACTCCCGCTACGGCGAATCCCCTGAATGCGGCGAGCGGCGTGAGCCTGAGTCCCTCAGCCTTCTCCTTCGACATGACGACGGCCGCGGCCGCTCCATCGCTGGTCTGGGACGAATTCCCGGCGGTGACGGTCCCGCTCGCGTGGAACGCCGGCCTGAGTTTGGCCAGTGCCTCACGTGAGCTATCGACCCGCACCCCCTCGTCGGTGTCAAAGAGTGCCGCCTTCTCGACCAGTGGCGGCTTCAGATCGCCGTGAAATTCCCGCGCCACGACGGTCAGCGGAACGATCTCGTCCTTGAAGCGTCCCTCCCGGATCGCCGAGGCGGCCTTCATGTGGCTTTCCAGGGCGAAGACATCCTGCTCCTCGCGGCCGACGTGATACTTCCGCGCGACGTTTTCTGCGGTGATCCCCATCGACGTGTACGCGGCCGGATACTGCTCCGCGAGGCGTGGATCAGGGGCGTACTTGTTGCCGGTCATCGGGACCTGGCTCATGCTCTCCGCCCCGCCGGCGATGATCACGTCCGCGAAGCCGGCCATGATCCGCTCCGCGGCGATCGCGATCGTTTGGAGGCCGGAGGCGCAGAAACGGTTCACGGTCTGCCCGGGTACCGCGTGGGGCAATCCGGCCTTGAGCGCCGCGATCCTCGCCATGTTGAGCCCCTGCTCCCCCTCTGGAAACGCGCAGCCGATGATTACGTCTTCGATCTCCTCCGGTTTCAGGCCAGGCAGGCGCGCCATGAGGGCTCGGATGACGGCGGCTGCCATCTCGTCGGCTCGCGTCTCCTTGAGCATCCCGTTCGGCGCTTTGCCCACCGCCGTCCGCGCCGCCGCCACGATCACCACTTCTCTCAATTGCTTACTCCCGTTCGCATCGATCTGCTACCCTAGTGGTCCTCCAACTGTTGCATCGACCCGGGTTGGTAGACGCCTGCCGGAACAAGAAACGGGCCGGGGACCCACCGAAGGCGGGTGCAGCCGCGGGTCTGTGGGTCGCACCCACTTCGTGGGTTCCCGGCGTAGGTCTTCGGTACGTTGCGAGGAGTGCCCCGGGGACCGCAATACCGCTTGGCGAAGTTCATCGGGCCGGCACTAGTTCCTGAGCGGCTTGCCGGTCCTTAGCATATGCTGCATGCGCTCTTGCGACTTCTGTTCGCCGCAGAGGCTGAGAAACGCCTCCCGCTCGAGGTCCAGGAGGAATCGCTCGGTGACGACGGTTCCGGGCGAGACACGGCCCCCCGCCAGGACGTTGGCCAACTTCCCGAGGATCAGTTCGTCATGATCGCTCAGGTAAGCCCCGGATTTCATGTTGTACAGCTGTGTCTCGACGGCGGCGATGGCCCGTTCACCGAGAACGGGGATGTCGTCTCGTGGCCCGGATGGGGCGCATCCATCGGCGACCAACGCCAGCGCCGCCTGCTTCGCCTCGTAGATCAGACGATCATGATTCATCGTGAATCGATCGGTCGGCCGGATGTAACCGAGCCGCTGCGCATCCTTGGCGCTGGTCGAGATCTTGCCGAAGGCGATCGTCTCGAACGCATGGCGAAAGAACGGCAGGAGATCGACGTCGATCCCGTCCGGGATCCCTTCCATGCTTCGAAGCAGCATCTCCTTGCAGCCGCCCCCGGCCGGGATCAAGCCGACCCCCACCTCGGGCAGGCCGATGTAGGTCTCGGCAGCCGCGCGGATCCTCGCCGCATGGAGGCAGATCTCGCAGCCGCCGCCCAGCGTCATGGCGAACGGGGCCGCGACGACCGGCCTCTCGAACCCCTTGAGCCTCATGCTGGCATCCTGGAACGCTCGCACCACCAGGTCGATTTCGTCCCAGTTGTCATCTTGCGCTTCGAAGAGCAGGGTCATCAGGTTCGCGCCGACGGAAAAGTGCTTTCCCTGGTTCCCGATGACGAGCGCGTCGAAGCGTTCAGCGCAGAGGTTCAGGCTCCTCTGGATCATCTGCAGGATGTCGGGCCCGATGGCGTTTTGCTTCGAGTGGAACTCGAGGCACGCCACGCCGTCGCCAAGATCGATCAGCGAGGCCCCGGGGTTGCCGGCGACTACGCGCTCTCGCTCGTGGAGCGAGCGCAGCACGATGACGCCGGGTCGCTCTTCGACCTCGACCAGTTTGAGGGCGGCCAGGTCAAAGGCGTACAATCTCCGTGACTCGCGGCGGAAGAAGCGGTCGACGCCACCGCCAAGGAGCCTGGTCACGATCGGGGGAAGGGCCTTCCCCTCGCCCTCCATTTTCCGGCTGGCACGCTCCACGCCCATCGCATCCCAGATCTCGAACGGGCCGAGTTCCCACCCGAAGCCCCACCGCATGGCTCGATCGACGTTCACGATATCGTCGCTGATCTCGGGAATCAGCCGGGCGGCATACAGGAGGGTGTCCCGTAGCACTTGCCAGATTAACCGGCCGGCCCGGTCGTCGGCGTAGGCCAGCACCCGAATCCGTTCGGCGGGATCCTCGATCGATCGGGTGGCATCCAGGGACGGGAAGGAGATCTTCTGTTGGGGGCGGTACTCAAGCGCCTTGTAATCAAGCACCAAGATCTCGCTCCCACCGACACCCCTGACCCGCTTGTAGAACCCCTGCCCCGACTTCTCCCCGAGCCAGCCCCGCCGGACGAGCTCCTTCAAGAAGGCCGGGATCGCATAGGCCGCCCGCTCACCCTCGTCCGCCAGCGCATCGGCGATGTTGGTGGCGATGTGTACGACGGTGTCGAGTCCCACCAGGTCGGCGGTCCGGAATGTCGCGGACTTTGGGCGACCGATGGGCGGTCCGGTCAGGCGGTCCACCTCGTCAATCGAATAGTCCCCCTCCGCCATGATCTGCATTGCCGCAAACAGGCCGAACGTTCCGATCCGGTTGGCGATGAAGTTCGGGGTATCCTTGGCAAAGACGATCCCCTTGCCAAGGGCTCGCTCCCCAAACTCCGCCATCGCCTGCATGACCTCGGGGAGCGTCTCCGGGCTGGGGATCAGTTCGAGCAGCCTCATGTACCGCGGCGGGTTAAAGAAGTGCGTCCCCAAGAAATGCTGTCGGAACTCTCGGGACCGCCCCTCGGCCAACATCCGGATCGGGATCCCCGAGGTGTTGCTGCTGACAACGGCTCCCAGTTTGCGATGCGCTTCGACCTTGGCGTGGAGAGCTAGCTTGACGTCGAGCCGCTCGGTTGCAGCTTCTATGATCCAATCGGCCTGAGCGAGCCAGTCGAGGTTGTCCTCGACGTTGCCGATCGTGATCAGGCGGACATCCTTCGGAGAGAACATCGCCGGCGGGCTGGCCTTGAGCGCGTTCTCTAATCCCCTGGCAGCAAAGCGATTGCGAAATACCGGACTGTCGCTCCTGAGTCCCCTTCGCCGTTCCTCCTCGGTCAGCTCCGGCGGGACAGCGTCGAGGAGGAATGTCGGGACCCCGGCGTTGGCGAGGTGCGCGGTGATCGCGCTCCCCATGACTCCGGCGCCCAGTACCGCTGCTCGCTTGATAGGAACGGACATTTCTCCTCCAGCGCGGCTCGCTCCTCGGAGCATGTGGCGCAGGTCGTTGCGAGCCACAGGCGAAGCAGACTTCATCCTCTTCTGTTCAGAATACTTGACAAGTCGGAGCTTGTAAAGGTGGGATGCTGCCCTCGGCGGAGTGGCGTGGGGTCCGGCCTGGGCGTCGGCGAAAGCCCAATAAGCTGCCGGCGACTCAGCGATTCGCGCGGCCCGCCGATGGCGATACGGATCGCCCCAGGTCGAGTCTAGAGCGACAGCCGACAGCGAGTGAAGCAGAATTCCGGACGTTGTCCCGAGCCCTAAACGGCGCAACAGCGCTTGGCCTTCAGGCCGCTGCCGCAAGGGCACGGGTCGTTGCGGCCGAGGGCGTGCGCCGGGCTGGACTCGGAGGGCCGGCCCCAGAGGAAGGCGAGGGCACCCAAGTAGATGACCAGCGCGAAGAACCGTCGCCCCAAGAACTCGAAGAAGGCGTACAGCCAGTCGAAGACGTTCAATTTGGCCTTGGAGTAGTCGGTCGAGAGGGTGCGGTCCTGGTGGGCCAGAGCTACGTGTACTCGATCGTGACGAGGAACGAGTGAAGCTGCGTCAGGACGAGGAGGCCGAGGCTCCAGGCAACGATTCGGCCGAGCCGGCGCCTGGACCACCCTGGGGTGGCGAGGAGGAGCGCGGCGAGCAGCGCCACGTCGTAGTCGCCGGAGGCGTCGCGGAGCGGCTGTTGGATGGCCGTGACTTCGGACGATCGCCGCATCAGGACCGGTCGCTCTGCAACGATCTTCGTCCCTTCCACGAGATAGCGCGTGTCTGGAGCCGACTCGATCCAGGGGATCAGAGGACGTGCCATCGCGGCGAACAGGTGCGCGTAGGCGGGGGCGAAGGCGGTCCAGAGGAGCGCGAAGGACGCAAACGCGGCGACGAAGCGCAGCAGGCAGCCTCGCCAGGTCGCCTTAAGCGACTGGACGAACCCGGCTAACCCAACCGAACCAGCAGGCGGCGACGACGGCGAGGAAGAGGGCTTGCCAGACATAGAGGTGGGCGGCCTGGAAACCGCCGGGCCAGTAGCGCCCCAGCGCGAGCAGACTCATGATGCGAAGCAGGTTGACGGCATAGAGCACGAGCATCCCGATCAGGAACCCGGCGACTCGCTGGCGAAGGGGCGTAGGGAAGGCAAAGACGGCGGCCGCGTAAAGACCGATCTCGTAGACCGCGTTGCAGTTGTTCGCGATCTCGACCGAGAATCCTGGCATGCCGACGGCCGCCCCGGCCACCCAGGCCTGGACCCCACCGGCGTGCAGGATTCCGTAGGTCACAAGGGCGATGAGCTGCGTGAAGGGGACGACGAATGGACGATGCAACGCGTAGAGCAGCAGGAAGGCGAGCAGCGTGTAGAGCAAGAACAGGAGGCCGAACCGCACCCCGTCCCGATGCCGCCTGAGCCAGAGCGTTGGCAACCCTGCTGTTCGCCTTGGGTTCATATCGAAGGGTTTATACCCGACTTGCCGCCCGTAGTCAATGCCAGGCGATGGCGCTCGTTCCTTCGGTGATCAATCGTGACCTGAAAGGGGCTATTTGACGGCGCGGGAGCGCAGCTCCTTGAGGGCGGACTCCAGGCGCTTGAGCTCGTCCCCGTAGCCGGCGAAGTTGCCCTGTCGAAGCAGCTCCTGCGCGCGCGTGTAGTGGTCGTAGGCCCTCGCCGCCAGTGCCTTGACAGAGCTGTCGGCGGAGACGGACGGGGTTGCCCCCGGTTTCGATGCGATGGCGGCTCGGCTCGGGCCGCCGAAGACCTGGGCCAGAGCCCGGTCCAGGTTCTCCTCCATGGCGATGTCGTTCCCGTGCGCGACGATGATCCGCTTCAACTCCGGCAGCGACCCCTTCTCGGCCGCCAGGTAGAGCGGCTGGACGTAGAGGAGCGACTGCTCGATCGGGATCGCCAAGAGGCTGCCGCGAATGACGCTGGATCCGCGCTGACTCCATAGAGAGAGCTGCTGGGAGATGAAGGAATCCTGATCGATGCGCGCATCGATCTGCCTCGGCCCGTAGACCAGCTTGGCCTTGGGGAAGTTGTAGGCGATCAGCTTGCCGTAGTTCGGCGGGTCGCTCCGCGCAGCGAGCCAGGCGATCATATTGTCCTTCTTGTTCGGCGTGAACGGCAGGAGCAGGACGAACTCCTCCTTCTTTTCGCCCGGGAGGCGCATGATCGTGTAGTACGGCTCCATCTCGGCCTCTCGCCCTTCCACCGCCTTTCTCGGGATACTCCACAGATCCTCTTTGTTGTAAAAGACCTGGGGATCACGCATGTGATACGTGCTGAAAAGCTTTGCCTGAATCGTGAACATCCCCTGAGGGTAGCGAAGGTGGGCCTTGAGGTCCGCCGGCATGGCGTCGAGCGGCTTGAAAAGTCCGGGGAGTGCGCGGCCGTACGCCTGAATAACCGGGTCCGTCGAATCGGCGATATAAAAATCCAGGCTGCCGTTGTAGGCGTCCACGACCGCCTTCGCGGAATTGCGGATATAGTTGCCGATCCCTCGGATCGGCTCGGAGTAGGGGTATTTGTCCGACAACGTGTAGGCGTCGATGATCCAGTAGAGGCGGCCATCTGCGGACACGACCAGGTAGGGGTCTCGATCGAATCTGAGGAACGGGACCGCCTTCTTGACACGCTCCGAGATCTGCCGATGGTACATGATCCGGCTGTCTGACGTCAGATCGGTCGAGAGGAGGATCTTGATAGTTCCGAACCGGGCCGCGAACAGGAGCTTTCGGGAGAACGACGAGAGCGGCACGCCCCCCTCCCCGGCGTACTTGGTGTAGACGTTCTTGTCGCCCGAGGGGTAATCGAGCTCTTGGGCACTCGTCTTGACGATCACGTAATCGTTGGCCACCTCGCCGAAGTAGATCTCGGGTCGCGCGACCTTGATGGGGCCGGTCGAGACCGGCGGGATGTCCTTGATGAGGAACTCCGGCAGTCCCTCCGGCGTGATCCGGTTGACCGGTCCCAGGACCACGCCGTAGCCGTGGGTGAAGATCAGGTGCTCGTTGATCCAGCTTCGACTCGGCAGGTGCTGGTAGGACATCTCCCTGGCGGACAGCATCACCTGACGGTACTCGCCGTCGATCTGATACCGGTCGTTGTCCACATCCACGAACTTGTAGTAGGTCCGGATCTCCTGAAGCTGAGCGTATGTGGTAAGCAGTGGCCGATGGTCCCAGAGCCGGATGTTCTTGATCGTCAGATCGTTCCGTCGGAGGTCCTCGCGGGTCAGCCTCTCCTCGGCAGGGAATTCCAGATCGTCGATCCGGTCGAGCCCGTAAGCCTGTCGGGTAAACTTGATGCTGTGGGCGATGTAGGGGCTCTCGGCCACGATCTCATTCGGTATAACCCGGAATCGCTGGATGAAGCCGGGATAGAGGACCAGCCCGATGACGCTTGATGCGACCAGGAGGCCGACGCCCCCCAACATCCACCGCCAGCCCCGCTTGATGATCTGGGCCAGGCAGAGGAGGGCCGCGAAGACCGCCAGCAACGAGAGGAGCTGGAGGGCCGGGAGGGTCGCGTGGATGTCGGTATACCCGGCGCCGAACACGACTCCGCGTGGCGAGAGGAGGAGCTGGTAGATCTCGAGCCGATATCCGAACGCCTTGATCAGGAGAAGACAGGCGCCCAGGACCAGAAGGTGCGCCCTCGCCATACGGGCAATGATGGGCCCGCGCGCCGTGAGTTGGATCCCCCGGTAGAGCAGATACGTCAGGGCGGTGAGAAGAAACG
>Ga0187893_10007077_pt1 | contig 18690 bp, 20 predicted proteins | sample MA1701074metaG_FD_139574 | JGI IMG/M metagenome (GOLD analysis project Ga0187893, IMG submission 139574) | White microbial mat communities from a basaltic lava cave in the Kipuka Kanohina Cave System on the Island of Hawaii, USA - MA170107-4 metaG ... | reverse complement strand
TGGGGTGGGGGTGGGGGGGGGGGGGGGGGGGGGGGGGGGGGGGGGGGGGGGGGGGGGGGGGGGGGGGGGGGGGGGGGGGGGGGGGGGGGGGGCACCCGCGCTGGGTGCTCGAGGTGCGGGACACCAGCTCGACCGCGCGGCAGGATGCGGCCGCGATCCGGCCGGCGATCGCGGTGCTCGACCTCGATGGTACCCCCCGGTTGTGGTGGCTGGCCCCGCTCGCCGAGGCGTCGGGTCGCTCACTGGGCGCTGTCGTGGCGGCCGCGGCCGACGGCCTCGCCGCCCGGCTGCTCGTGTTGCGGGTCGAGAATGCCGCGCTGCCGTCGCCCGGCGCGGCCGCGGCGCGCTTGTCCGCGGTCACCGATCCCGGCGCCGATGGGGCGGTGCGCCACGGTCCGGTGCTGGCCATCCCGGCGGCCGGCACGGTCGCGTACGTGCAGGCGGCGCTCGCCACGCCGCGGTCCAACCGCGAGCCGCCGGCCGTCGCGGCGATCGCGGTCCTGGCTGGCGGACGGATCGGCGTGGGGCGCGACGGCTCGGCGGCCGTCGAGGCCCTGGCGAGCCCCGGGGGGGCCGGAACCGCCGTGGGCTCGGGCCACGCGGCGCTCGCCGACGCCCGGGCGGCCTTCCTGGCCCTGGATTCGGCCCGCCAGGTCGGGGACTGGGAGCGCTTCGGCCGGGCCTGGGATGCCCTGCGGCGTGCGCTCGTGGGCGGGACACCCCGGCCTTGAGCGCGTGGACCGACCCCTCTAGCTTGCGGCCCCGCACGATGGTGGTCGCCCTGGGCGGGAACGCATTGGCGCCCGCCGGCGAACGGCCCACCATCGCCAACCAGTTCCGGCACACCCGCGAATCACTGGCGCCGGTCGTCGAGCTGGCGCGGCTCGGCTGGCACATCGTGATCGTGCACGGCAACGGCCCGCAGGTGGGCGATGCGCTCGCGCGCAACGAGATCGCCGCGACGGAGGTCGAGTCGCTGCCGTTGGGCGTCCTGGTGGCGGAGACGGCCGGCTGGATCGGCTACATGATTCAGCAGTCGCTGCAGAACGCGCTGGGCAGGGCGGGTGTGGCGCGCGACGTGATCACGGTGATCACGCAGAGCCTCGTCGCGGCGGACGACCCGTTGCTGGGGCGGGCGACCAAGCCGATCGGGCACGCCCTCACCGCCCGCCGGCGCTACTCGCTCGAGAGCCGGGGGGTGGCGATCGGCGCCGACGCCCGAGGGAACCCGCGGCGGTTGACCGCGAGCCCGCAGCCGGTCGGGATCGTCGAGCGCGACGTGGTGCGACGCCTGGTGGACGCCGGGACGATCGTGATCGCCGCGGGCGGAGGCGGGCCGCCCGTCTTCCGGGATCCGGTCCTGGGCTGGGAGGGGATCGATGCGGTGGTGGACAAGGACCGCACGGCGGCGATCCTGGCGCGCGACCTCGGCGCCGATCTCCTGCTGGTGCTGACCGACGTGGACGCCGTGTACCGCGACTTCGGCACGAGCCACGCCGCGCCAATCCGCACGCTGCCGCTGGAGGATGCCCGCGTGCTGCTGGCCTCGAGCGCCCTGGGGGCGGGATCCATGCGCCCGAAGGTGGAGGCCGCGGTTTCGTTCGTCGAGGCCGGCGGCCGGATGGCGGTGATCGCGAAGCTGCAGGACGGCCCCGCCGCAGTGCGGGGCGAGGCGGGGACCAGTATCGTGGCCGGGAGCCCATGAACCTACACGAGTATCAGGCGCGCGAGCTGCTGCGGCAGGCGGGCATCCCCGTCCCGCCCGACGACGTCGCGGGCACGCCGGCCGACGTGCGCCGGATCGCCGAGCGGCTCGGTGGCAGGGTGGTGGTCAAGGCGCAGGTGCACGCCGGCGGGCGCGGCAAGGCGGGCGGCGTGAAGCTCGCGGCCAGCCCGGCCGAGGCCGAGCAGGTGGCCGCGACGATCCTCGGGATGAAGATCAAGGGACTGACGGTGCAGAAGGTGCTAGTTGCGCCCACGGCCGAGATCGCCAGCGAGGCCTACGTCGGCGTCATCGTTGACCGCGCCAGCCAGTCGCCGGTGTTCATGGTGAGTCCTGCCGGCGGCATCGACATCGAGGAAGTCGCGGCGAACACCCCGGAGAAGATCTTCCGCGCCCGCGTGGACCCCCGGTACGGCCTGCTGCCGCACCAGGCCCTGGGACTCGCCTTCAAGCTGTACCCCGACATCGCGCTGGCCCGGCAGGCGGCCGACATCCTGCAGAAGCTGTATCGCGCGTTCGTGGAGGCGGGCGGGTCGCTGGCCGAAATCAACCCCCTGATCAGGACGCCGGACGGCCGCGTGGTGGCCCTTGACGCCAAGATGTCGGTGGACGACAACGAGCTGGACCGGCGGCCCGCTATCGCGGCGCTGCGCGACGCCACCGCCGAGGAGCCGAGCGAACTCCGGGCCCGCGAGGCCGGTCTGACCTACATCAAGCTGGACGGGAACGTCGGGTGCTGCGTCAACGGCGCCGGTCTCGCGATGGCCACGATGGACCTCGTGAAGTACTACGGCGGCGAACCCGCGAACTTCCTCGACATCGGCGGCAGCTCGAACCCCGAGAAGGTCGTGAGCGCGCTGCAGATCATCACCGCCGACCCGAACGTGAAGGCGATCCTGTTCAACATCTTCGGCGGCATCACGCGGTGCGACGACGTGGCCAACGGCATCGTGACGGCCACCGGCCGGTTCGCCGTCAAGGTCCCGATCGTGATTCGCCTGACCGGCACCAACGAGAAGGAAGCCGTCGAGATTCTCGCCAGGGTGGGGATGCAGGCGCTGACCGACATGGACGAGGCCGTGAAGCGCGCGGTGGCCGCCGCGACGGGGGGAGCGGCCGCGTGAGCATCTTCCTCGATCGGAATACCAAGCTGGTCATCCAGGGCATCACCGGGCGCGACGGCAGCTTCCACGCCCGACTGATGATGGAGTACGGCACGCGCGTGGTGGCCGGCGTGACCCCGGGCAAGGGCGGCCAGACGTTCGGCGGCTCCGTGCCCGTGTTCAACACCGTCGCCGACGCCGTGGACGCCACGGGCGCCGACGCATCCGTCATCTACGTCCCCGCGAGAGCCGCCGCGGACGCCATGCTCGAAGCCGCCGACGCCGGCATCGCGCTGATCGTCTGCATCACCGAGGGTGTCCCGGTCCTCGACATGATGCGCGCCCTGCCGTACCTGCGCGAGAAGGGCGCGCGCCTGATCGGCCCCAACTGCCCGGGCCTCATCACGCCGGGCCAGGCGAAGATCGGGATCATCCCGGGCATGCTCGCCACGCCGGGCCCCATCGGTGTGGTGTCGCGCTCCGGGACGCTCACCTATGAGGTCGTCTACCAGCTGACTCGCGCGGGGCTCGGCCAGACCACGTGTGTCGGCATCGGCGGCGACCCGATCATCGGCACCAACTTCATCGACTGTCTCGACGCCTTCCAGCGTGACGACACGACGCGCGCGGTCGTGATCATCGGCGAGATCGGCGGTACCGACGAGCAGAATGCCGCCGGCTTCGTCCAGTCCGGGATGACGAAGCCGGTGGTCGGGTTCATCGCCGGGCAGACGGCGCCGCCGGGGCGGCGGATGGGTCACGCGGGCGCGATCATCTCCGGCAGCAGTGGCACGGCCGCCGAGAAGATGGAGGCCTTCCAGCGGTCCGGGATCAGCGTGATGCAGCGCCCCGCCGATGTGGTCGACCTGCTGCGCCGGCGACTATGACGCTGCGCGAGCTGCTGGATCCGCGTCGCGTGATCGTGCCGCTCCAGGCGCGCACCGTTCGTGAAGCGACCACCCAGCTGGCGAAGACGCTGGAGCAGGCAGGCGACGTTGCCGAGCCGGCCCGGCTCACGCGCCTGCTCAAACAGGAGTGGCCCGAAGACGTGGTGTCGGTCGGTGGCCGGGCGTTCCTGCCGCACTTCCGGACCGACGCGGTCCAGCGCGTCGTCGTGGCGCTCGGCGTGGCCCCCGCGCCCATCGCGCGGCGCGGTGCGGACAAGAGCCGCGCGGCCCGGGTGGTGGTACTGATCGTCGCGCCGGTGGCCGAGGCGTCCGCGTACCTCCGGGCGATGAGTGCTGTGGCGCAGGCGCTCTCCAGCGATGAAACGCTGGCCGCGCTCCACGCGGCGACGTCGGCCGATGAGGTGCTGGCGATTCCCGACTTCGGCGAGACGCCGGTCCCGGCCGACGTCACCGTGGCCGACGTCATGACGACCGCGGTCACGTCCGTCGGACCCGAAACACCGCTGCGCGAGGCCGCGCAGCTCATGCTCGGCCGGGACGTCCGGTCGATGCCCGTGATCGGCGCGCAGCGCGAAGTGCTCGGCCTCCTGACCGACGGGCACCTGTTGAACTACCTGCTGCCGCAGACGGTGTCCGAGCTGTCCACCGGCCAGATGCGGGTCGCGAAGCGGAAAGGCAGGGCGAAGACCGCCGCGGATCCCGGAGCGATGCTGGTGCGCGAGGTCATGGACCGGTCGGTCCTGTGCCTCGCCGAAGACCAGACCGTGGCCGACGTGGCCGGCCTGATGCTGTCGAAAGCGGTGGACCGGTTTCCCGTGACGCGCGACGGGGCCCTGGTCGGCGTCCTGACCCGGGGCGACATCGTGAGGAAACTGCTCGGGGCATAGGAGCGAGGAGCGAGCGGCGAGGGGGCGAGTGTGCTCTCCTCACCCTCGTTCCTCGCCCCTCGCCCCTCACCCCTGAACCCAATGAGGATTGCCGAACGGATGCTGACGCTCGCCATCATCAAGCCAGACGCGGTCACCGCCGGCAGGGCGGGCCTCGTGCTCGCGCACCTCGAGCAGGCCGGCTTCAAGGTCCGGGGGGTGCGCTTGACGCGACTCACCACGGCGCAGGCCGAGGCCTTTTACGCGGTCCACCGGGAGCGGTCCTTCTTCCGGCCCCTGGTGACGTTCATGACCAGCGGCCCCTGCATCCCGCTGGCCCTGGAGCGCGAGGACGCGGTGCGCGCGCTGCGGGAGGTGATCGGCGCGACCGACCCCAAGGACGCGGCGCCGGGCACCGTGCGTGCCCTGTACGCCGAGTCGAAGGAGCGCAACGCCATTCACGCCTCGGATTCGAACCAGAATGCGCTGCGCGAGGTCGGGTTTTTCTTCACCGAGAGCGAGCTGGTCTGAGAATGAGGAGCGGCCTTGGGTCTTGGGCAGCGGGTGTTGGGTTCTAACCAAAACCTAAGACCCAAGACCTAAGACCGCCTCTTGTCCCTAGACTCGCCCGCCGCAACGAGTTAGCTTTGCCGGCTATGTTGCGTGTTGCCCTGTCCGAGGTGCGGGCCGGCGCCATCGAGACCAGGGGCGACGTCGCCCCGGAGGAGGCGCTCCGGGGGGCCGCGGGCTCGACCATCGAGGTGCTGGAGCCGCTGCGCGTCCGGGGGCGGTTCAGCGGCGCCGGCGAGGGCAGGTACTATTGGCGCGCGACGGTCGAGTCGGCGGTCCGCGAGCTCTGTCGCCGCTGTCTGGCGCCGGTGCACGTCCCGATGTCGCTCTCGCTGGGCCTCGTGTTCTCGGCCGGGGACGACACGCCCGATGGGGAGGGCTGCTACGTCATTCCGCCCCGGACGCAGCTGCTCGACCTCACCGCCGCGGTACGCGAGGAGTTTCAGCTCGCCCTGCCGCAGTTCGTGGAGTGCCGGCCCGACTGCAAGGGCCTGTGCGCCCGGTGTGGAGCGGATCTGAACCACGGCCCGTGCGGCTGCCCGCCCGGCACGGACTCCCGGTGGGACGCCTTGCGCGTCCTCACCCAACCCGAGAAGGACTGACCGATGGCTGTTCCGAAGCGACGGACCTCCAAGAGCAAGAAGCGGATGCGGCGCACGCACTACACGGCGAAGGCCCCCACGCTGAATCCGTGTCCCAAGTGCGGCGAGCCGCGGCGGCCCCACGTGGCCTGCCCGAACTGCGGCTATTACGCCGGCCGGAAGGTGCTGGACATCAAGGACGAGTAGGGTGATTCGGATCGCGATCGACGCGATGGGCGGCGACTCCGCTCCTGCGGCTCCGGTCGCCGGCGCCGCGCAGGCGCTCGCCGAAGTCGCGGGCGACTTCGTGGTCCAGCTGGTGGGCCAATCCGCGGCGATCGAGGCGGAATTGGCCAGGCATCCCGACCTCAACCGGCGCCGCATCGAGGTGGTCGAGGCCCCGGACGTCGTGGGGATGGGCGAGAAGCCTCTCCAGGCGCTCCGGTCCAAGAAGCAGAGCTCGATCGCCGTGGGACTCGGCCTCCAGAAGACCGGGCAGTCCGACGCGTTCATCAGCGCCGGCAACACCGGGGCCGTCATGGCGGGGGCGACGTTGATGCTGCGGCTGTATCCCGGGTTCGAGCGCCCGGCGATCGGCACGCCGTTCCCGACGAGCGGCGAGCCGGTCCTGGTGCTCGACGCGGGCGCGAACGTCGACTGCACGGCCGAGGAGCTGGTCGGCTTCGCGCACCTCGGCGTGCATTACGCGCGCGACGTGCTGGGCCGCCCCGAGCCGGCGGTGGGCCTGCTGAACATCGGCGAGGAAACCGAGAAGGGGAACGCGGCGGCCAAGGAAGCGCACCGCCTGCTCACGGCCGACGCGGCGTTGCGCTTCGTCGGCAACGTCGAGGGCCGCGACATCCTGGCCGGGCGCTGCGAGCGGGGGTCGTTCGACGTGGTGGTGTGCGACGGCTTCGTGGGCAATATCCTGCTGAAGTTCTATGAGTCCATCGGCAAGCTCGTCAACACGCTGGTCGAGAAGGAGCTGCCCGCCGAGGTGCTGAAGAGCGAGGGGCTGCGCCGTATCTGGCGCTATCTCGATTACGCCCAGTACGGCGGGGCGCCGCTCCTGGGCGTGCGGGGGGTGTGCATCATCGGGCACGGCCGCAGCTCGCCCCACGCGTTCCGCGCGGCGGTGCGCGTGGCCCACGAGGCCGCGAGCCACCACCTCGTCCAGCACATGTCGAGCGAGTTCCAGCCCCGGGGCGTCGAGGCGTGAAGCGGCCGGTCGCGCAGTTCGCCGGCCTGGGCGCCTACTCGCCGCCCAAGGTCCTGACCAACCACGATTTCGAGCAGCTGCTCGAGACCTCGGACACCTGGATCCGCGAGCGGACCGGCATCGGCGAACGGCACGTCGCCGCGCCCGAGCAGACCACGGCGATGATGGCGGCCGAGGCCAGCCGTCAGGCGCTGGCCGAGGCCGGGCTCGCGGCCGAACGGCTCGACACGATCATCCTCGCCACCGCGACGCCGGACCGGCTGCTGCCCTCGACCGCGTGTGACCTGCAGGCCCTGATCGGCGCGACGAACGCCACCGCCTTCGACATCGGCGCCGCCTGCTCGGGCTGGGTGTACGGGCTCGTCATGGGCGAGTCCCTGGTCGCCAGCGGCGCGGGCGAGCGCGTGCTGGTGGTCGGGGCCGAAAAGCTGACGTCGATCATGGACTGGACCGACCGCTCGACCGCGGTGCTGTTCGGCGACGGCGCGGGGGCGGCGGTGCTGACGAAGGGCGACGGCGCGCGCGGTATCGTCTCGAGCTACCTGAAAAGCGACGGGAGGCTCGCCGAGCTGCTGTGGCGGCCGGGCGGCGGCACCGTCTGTCCGCCCAGCGAGCAGATGCTCCAGGACCGCAGCTACTACATCAAGATGGCGGGCCGCGAGGTGTTCAAGAACGCGGTGCGCTCGATGGCCGACGCGGCGAGCCGGGCCCTCGAGCGGGCGGGTCTCAAGGGCGAAGAGGTGGACCTGCTGATCCCGCACCAGGCCAACCTTCGGATCATCGAGGCGACGGCGAACCACGCCAACATTCCGATGGAGCGGGTGTTCGTGAACGTGGACCGGTTCGGCAACACCAGCTCGGCGTCCATCCCGCTCGCGATCGACGACGCACGCCGGGCCGGGCGGCTCACGCCCGGGATGATCGTGCTCCTCGCCACGTTCGGCGCCGGCTTCACCTGGGGTTCCGTCGTCCTGAAGTGGTGACCAACATCGCCGTGCTCTGTCCCGGCCAGGGGTCGCAACGGGTCGGGATGGGGAAAGACCTTGCCGACGCGTTCCCCGAGGCGCGCGAGGTGTTCGCGGCCGTGGACGACGCGCTTGGCATCCCGCTGACGCGCGTGATGTGGGAGGGCCCCGAGGACCTGCTCACCCGCACCGACCACGCGCAGCCGGCGATCCTCGCGCACTCGGCCGCCGTGTGGGCCGTGGTGAGCCCGAAGCTCAAGGGCCTGGTGGCGGCGGCCGCGGGCCACTCGCTGGGTGAGTACAGCGCCTATGTGGCCGCAGGCACGCTGCAGGCCGTCGAAGGGGCGCGGCTGGTGCGCAAGCGCGGCGAGCTGATGCACGCGGCGGGCACCGAGCACCCCGGGACGATGGCCGCCGTGATCGGTCTGCCGGCGGAGCAAGTGTTCGCGGCGTGCGAGCAGGCGAGCGCCGCAGGCTCCGGTGTCGTCGTGGCGGCCAACCTCAACGAGCCCACCCAGACGGTGATCTCCGGCGATCCGGAGGCCGTCGCGCGGGCCGGCGAGCTGCTCAAGGCGGCGGGCGCGAAGCGGGTGATCGCCCTGAAGGTGAGCGGGGCATTTCACTCGCCGCTGATGGCGCCGGCGCAGTTGGGGCTGTCGGGTGAGCTCACCGGGGCGAGCCTCCGGCCGCCGACCTTCCCGGTCATTGCCAACGCCACGGCGGAGCCCGTGCGGGACGCGGAAACGGCGCGGGCCCAGCTGGCCGCGCAGCTCACGAGCCCGGTGCGCTGGGAAGAGAGCGTCAGGACCCTCGCCGAGCTGGCGGGCGGGCAGCCGCGATTCGTCGAGATCGGGCCGGGAAACGTGCTGACGGGGATGGCCAGGCGCATCGTGCCTGGCGTCGCGACGCTGACACTCGGCAGCGCGGCCGAGGTCAACGCGTTCCTTGCGGCCGCATGAGCGCCGGCCCCGCCGGCAAGGTCGCGATGGTGACGGGCTCGACGCGCGGCATCGGCCGCGCGGTCGCGCAGGCGCTGGCGGAAGCCGGCGCCAAGGTCGCCGTGATCGGCCGGGATCAGGCCAGGGCCGCGGCCACGGCCGCCGAGATCGGCCACGGGGCGCGGGGCTTCGCGTGCGACGTGACCAGCGAGGCGGCGGTCAACGCCACGGTCGAGGCGGTGGAGACGGCCCTCGGGCCCATCCAGATCCTGGTCAACAACGCCGGGGTCACCAAGGACAATGTGTTCCTCCGGCTCGGCGACGCCGATTGGGACACGGTGCTCGAGGCCAACCTGAAGGGGGCCTTCCGAACCATCCGGGCGGCGGCGCGCGGCATGATGAAGCAGCGGTGGGGGCGGATCATCAACGTGTCGAGCGTGGTCGGCCTGATCGGCAACAAGGGGCAGGCCAACTACGCCGCCTCGAAAGCCGGCCTGCTCGGTCTGACCAAGTCGATTGCGCGCGAGCTGGCCTCCCGGGGCATCACGGTGAACGCGATCGCGCCGGGCTTCATCGAGACCGACATGACGGCCGCGCTGACGCCGGAGCAGCGGGAGGCGCTGGCCAGGCAGATCCCCCTGGCGCGGCTCGGCACGCCGCAGGACGTCGCGGCGGCGGTGCTCTTCCTCGCCTCCGAGGGGGCGGCGTACATTACCGGGCAGGTTCTCGTCGTGGACGGCGGGATGGTCATGTGACGGTGGTCCAACCTCACTGAGGGGTGGCAGCGATGACGGACATGGCGGAGCTCGAGACCAAGGTGAAGGAAATCATCGCCGAGGAGCTCGGCGTCGAGAAGGAGAAGCTGACCAGCGACGCGAGCTTCATGGAGGACCTCGGTGCGGACAGCCTGGACACGGTCGAGCTCGTGATGGCGTTCGAGAAGGAGTTCGACCTCGACATCCCGGACGAGGAGGCGGAGAAGCTCCGCACCGTCGGTGATGCGCTGAACTACCTGCACGCGCGGATGGGCGCCAAGTAGTGAAGCGCCGGGTGGTCGTCACCGGCATCGGGCTGGTGACGCCGGTAGGGAACAACATCGAGGACAGCTGGAGCGCGCTGGTCGCCGGGAAATCCGGCGCGGCGCGCATTCAGCGTTTCGACCCCACGCCGCTCGACGTCCAGTTCGCCTGCGAGGTCAAGGGCTACGATCCGCTCGCCTACCTCGAGAAGAAGGAGGCGAAACGCCTCGACGCCTACTGCCACTTCGCGGTGGGCGCGGCCGCCCAGGCGATCACGAACGCGGGCCTCGACGGGGCCTTTCCGGCGCCCGAGCGGACCGGCGTGCTGATCGGCAGCGGCATCGGGGGCATCCAGACCTTCGAAGAGCAATGCTCGATCTACCTTACCAAGGGGCCGAACCGCGTGAGCCCCTTCTTCGTGCCGATGTTCATTCCCGACATGGCGGCGGGCTTCGTCTCGATCCGCTATGGTCTCCAGGGCCCCAACTACTGCACCGTATCGGCCTGTGCGTCCAGCGCGCACGCGATCGGGGAGTCGTTCCGGCTCATCGCCGACGGCGACGCGGACTGCATGGTGGCGGGCGGCGCGGAAGCCGCCGTCACCGTGCTCGCAATGGCCGGCTTCGGCAACATGCGGGCGCTGTCGACCCGCAACGACGACCCCGCCAGCGCGTCGCGGCCCTTCGACAAGGACCGCGACGGGTTCGTGATGGGCGAGGGGGCGGGCGTCGTGGTTCTGGAGTCGCTGGAGCACGCGCAGCGCCGCGGCACGGCGATCATCGCCGAGGTCGCGGGCTACGGGATGAGCGCGGACGCGTATCACATGACCGCGCCGCACCCCGAGGGCCGCGGCGCCAGGGCCGCCATGCAGCTGGCCCTCAATGCGGCCGCGGTGCCGGCCGAATGCGTCGGGTATATCAACGCGCACGGTACGTCCACGCCCCTGGGCGACGCGGCGGAGACCGCCGCCGTCAAGGCCGTGTTCGGCGAGCACGCGCGCAAGCTGGTGTTCGGGTCCACGAAGTCCATGACCGGGCACCTGCTGGGGGCGGCGGGCGGGCTGGAGTTCGCGATCTGCGCGCTTTCCCTGGCGCGGGGCGTGATCCCGCCGACCATCAACTACCACACGCCCGATTCCGACTGCGACCTGGATTGCGGTCCCAACCAGGCCGTGACGCGCGAGCTCGAGGCCGCGATGTCGAACTCGTTCGGGTTCGGCGGCCACAACGTGAGCATCGTGGTCAAGCGGTTCGCGGCCTGAGGCGCGTCATGGCCACACCGATGGTCGAGAGTCGAGAGTCGGGGGTTGAGCCGGTCCCACTCCCGCCGCTGCCGCTCGAGGACGCGGCCCTCGCGCCGATCGCCGAGAAGGTCGCGGCGGGTGAGCGGCTGAGCGCGGACGACGCCGTGGCCCTGTTCGAGAGTCCCGACTTCCTGACCGTCGGCGCGCTCGCCGACGCGGCCAACCGGGCCCGCAACGGGCACCGGGTGTACTTCTCCTCCAACCAGCACATCAACCCCACCAACGTGTGCGTCCTGCGCAACACGTGCGTGTTCTGCTCGTTCGCGCGGATGCCGAAGGAGGAGGGCGCGTACACCCGGACGCTCGCCGAGGTGCTGGTCGAGGCCGGGCAGGCCAAGAGCGCGCCGACGCGCGAGTTCCATATCGTGGGCGGGCTGCACCCCAAGCTGCGGCTGTCGTACTACATGGACATCATCCGGGCGCTGCGCGAGGCGTACCCCGGTGTCCACGTCAAGGCGCTCACCGCCGTGGAGATCGCGCACCTGGCGCGGATCGAGAAGGCGTCCGTGCGAGAGGTGCTCGTGGCGCTGCAGAACGCCGGCCTGACGACGATGCCCGGGGGCGGCGCGGAAGTCTTCAGCACCGCCGTGCGGGCCACCATCGCGGACCGCAAGCTGGCGGGCGAGGAGTGGCTCGCCGTGCACCGCGAGGCCCACCAGCTCGGCATTCCCTCCAACTGCACCATGCTGTACGGGCACGTCGAGACCGCGCGCGACCGCGCCGAGCATCTGCTGAAGCTCCGCGACCTCCAGGACGAGACCGGCGGGTTCCTCGCGTACATCCCGCTGGCCTATCACCCGGACAACAACGAGCTGGGGTCGGAGAAGGGCTGGACCGGCCGCGCCACGCAGGGCATGGACGACCTCAAGAACATCGCCGTGGGGCGGCTGCTCCTCGACAACATCCCGCACGTCAAGACGCACTGGCCGATGGTCACGGCGTTCGTGTCGCAGGTCGCGCTGCACTTCGGCGCCGACGACGTCGAGGGCACGGTGGTGTACGAGCGCATCTACCACGAGGCCGGCGCCGGCACGCCGATGGAGATGCTGTACGACAACCTGGTGCGGATGATTCGTGATGCGGGCAAGGAGCCGGTGGAGCGGGATTCCTTGTATCAGGCGGTCACCACGGCAATGGGCAATAGGCAATCGAACACTTCGACTCCCATTGCCGATTGCTCATTGCCGATTGTCGATCCCGTCTCCTCGGCGGAGTAACACCCGTGCGCCTGGGCCGGATCGGCTACGTCAACTGCTACCCGGTCTACGGCGCCATGGATCGGGCGATCGTCGTGCCGCCGGCCACACTGGTGACAGGGACGCCGGCGGAGCTGAACGACCGGCTCGCCGACGGCCGGCTGGACGTCTCGGTGATTTCGGCCGTGGCGTACGCGGAGCAGGCGGCGCACCTCGAGCTGCTGCCGGACCTCGCCATCAGCTCGGACGGGCCGGTCCGCAGCGTCTTGCTGCTGTCTCGCCTCCCGCCGCCGGACCTGGGCGGCCGCCGCGTCCTCGTTTCCGCTGCCTCCCGGACCTCCGTCCTCCTGCTGGAGCTGCTGGCGCGCGAGGTCTGGGGCATCGGGATCGAGCCGGTGCGCGCGCCCACCGAGCCCGGCGATCTCGCGCGCCTGGCGACGACGCCCCACGACGCGGTGCTCGTCATCGGCGACGCGGCGCTCCTGCTGCGCGCGCTCGGGACCTATCCGCACGTCGTGGACCTCGGTGAGGCCTGGAAGCGGCACACCGGGCTGCCGTTCGTATTCGCCGTGTGGGCGGCCCGGCGGGATGCGGACCGCGCCGCCGCGCATCAGGTGCACCGCGCGCTGCTGGCGAGCCGGAAATGGGGCCTCACGCACCTGGCCGACCTGGCGGAGCAGGCGGCGCGGGTCACCGACGTGGATCTGGGCGATTGCGCCGAGTACCTGGCGGGCCTCGATTACGGCCTCTCGTACCGGCATCTGGCTGGACTGACCGACTTCCTGCGCCGACTCGCTGCCGCCGGCCGGATTCCCGACGGCACCCTGCGATTCCTGGGAGCGGCGTAGCCCCGTCTCGGCTCTGCGGCTCAAGCCGCGGTCCTCGCGTCGCTTCAACGCCAGCGCCGAGCCGGGCGTTGACTCCCATGGGCCCGGACACCACGGTCGCGCCCGGAGTTCACTCCCGGGGGCCATGCTTCTCCTGTATCTTTTCCCTTCATGTCCGAAGCCACCGAGCTGCTCGACCTCTACGACCGCGCCCCGCTGCTCGAGCTGGGCCGGCTCGCCGACGCCGAGCGGCAGAAGCGCCACGGCGACGGCGTGGTCACCTACATCGTCGACCGCAATATCAACTACACCAACGTCTGCGTCGCGGACTGCAAATTCTGCGCGTTCTACCGCCGCCCCAGGCACCACGAGGGCTACGTCTTGAGCTTCGAGGAGATCGGCCGCAAGATCGACGAGGCCAAGGCCATCGGCGCGGTGCAGATCCTGATGCAGGGCGGGCACAACCCCTACATCCCGTTCGACTGGTACCTCGACCTCCTGCAATACATCAAGCAGCACCACCCGATTCACGTGCACGGCTTCTCGCCGAGCGAAGTCGAGTTCTTCTCGAAGCGGTTCCGGATGAGCGTGGGAGGGGTGATCGACGAGCTGAAGACCGCCGGCCTCGACTCCATCCCGGGCGGCGGCGGGGAGATCCTGGTGGACCGGGTGCGGCGGAAGGTGGCGAAGAAGAAGTCCATGACCGACGCCTGGCTCGGCGTCATGGCCGAGGCGCACCGCCGCGGCATGAAGACCTCGGCCACGATGATGTACGGCATCGGTGAGACGCACGCGGATCGCATCGAGCACCTGCTGCGGCTCAAACGGCAGCAGCGGGAGACCGGCGGGTTCACCGCGTTCATCTGCTGGCCGCTCCAGCCGGAGCACAGCGAGATGGCCGACACGCCCAAGACCGACGCGATCACGTATCTGCGGACGCTGGCCATCGCGCGCATCGCGCTCGACAACTTCCCCAACCTCCAGTCGAGCTGGGTGACGATGGGCATGAAGATCGGGCAGGTGGCGCTGCGGTTCGGCGCCAACGACTTCGGCTCGGTGATGATGGAGGAGAACGTGGTCTCGGCCGCCGGCACGACCTACCGCACGACGGTGGCGGAGATGGAGGAGTTGATCCGCGGCGCCGGTTTCACCCCGGTGCGGCGCCGCCAGGACTACTCGTACATCCGCGAGGCCGCGTGAGCGGCAAGCCGGTCCTGATCGTGGTGGGATCCGACTCCGACAAGCCCCGCATCGAGCCGGCCTTCAAGGTGCTGGAGGACGCCGGCGTCGGGTACGACTTCGTCGCCAGCTCCGCCCACCGCCGGCCCGATGACACCGGCGCCCTCATCAAGGGCGCCCGCGCCAGGGGGTACCGGGTGGTGATCGCGGGTGCCGGCCTCTCGGCCGCGCTGCCGGGCTTCGCCGCCTCGATGACCGACCTGCCCGTGATTGGCGTCCCGTTCGACGTCGGGCCGTTGCGCGGCGTGGACGCGCTGTACGCGACGGTCCAGGTGCCGCCGGGTGTGCCCGTGGGCTGCGTCGGCATCGACAACGCGAAGAACGCCGCGCACCTCGCGATCCGCATTCTCCGCGCGTGAGCGTCCGGCTTGGCGTCGGCTACGACTCGCACCGCTTCGCCGCCGGCCGGCCGCTGCGCCTGGGCGGCGTGACCATCCCCCACACGCACGGACTCGTCGGACACTCCGACGGCGACGCGGTGCTTCACGCGATCACCGACGCGCTGCTCGGAGCGGCGGCCCTCGGCGACATCGGCTCGCGCTTTCCCGACACCGACCCCCAATGGAAAGGCAAGGACTCGGCGACGTTCGTCGCCGGGGCGGTGGACGCGCTCGGCCGGAGCGGCATGGCGGTCCACCAGGTGGACGTCACCGTCATCGCCGAGCGGCCCAGGCTCGCGCCCCACGTGGACGCGATGCGCGCCGCGACGGCCACGGCGCTTCGCGTCCCGGTGGACCGCGTGAGCATCAAGGCGAAGACCAACGAGGGCATGGGGTGGGTCGGGCGGGGCGAGGGGATCGGCGTCATCGCCGTGGCCACCGTGCGCGAGACGCCCGCCTGATCGAGCGCCTGGTCGAGTGGCTCGCGGGCCTGCCGCCGGAAGGGCTGTATGGCGCCATCGCCCTGCTCGCGGCCCTCGAAAACATCGTGCCCCCGGTTCCCGCCGACACGGTCGTGGCGCTGGGGGCCTTTCTCGCCGCCCGCGGCGCGCCGATTTCACCCCTCGGCGTGTGGGCCGTGACGCTCGCCGCCAACGTGGGCAGCGCCGTCTGGGTGTTTCTCGCAGCGCGGCGCTTCGGGCGGCCATTCTTCGCCACGCGCGTGGGCCGCCGCCTGCTCTCGGAGCGGGCCCTCGAGCGCATCGGGGCCGCGTACCAGCGCCATCACATCTGGGGCATCTTCGTCAGCCGGTTCCTGCCCGGCTACCGCGCCGTGGTGCCGCCGTTCGCCGGCATCGCGGGCCTGCGGGGCCGCCAGGCGCTGCCGCCGGTGCTGCTGGCGAGCGCGCTGTACTACGGCATCCTGGTCTCGGTCGTCCACGCCCTCGGCGCCAACTGGGAAGCCGTCGAGCGACTCGTGGGCCGGGTCGGCCTGATCCTGACCGGCGTGGCCCTGGCGCTCACGGCGCTGCTCATCTGGCGATGGTGGCGGGGCCGCCAGGCCCCCCTCCCCCCGCCCGGGCCGTGAGCCGGAGCCCCGCACCAGGAGCCCGCGACGACGCCGCGCGCCCCTTCCTGCTCGATCACTTCGCCGACTACGTTGCGCTCGAACGCGGCCACTCACCGAACACGGTAGCCGCCTACCGGCGAGACCTCACTCACCTCGTGGACTTCGTCGCCGAGCGCAAGGTCCGCACGCCGTCCGGCGTGACCGCCACCCAGCTGCGCGACTTCGTTCTCCACCTCAAGGACCTCGGCCTCGAGGCCACCAGCATCCGGCGCCACGTCTCCGCGGTGCGCACCTACTTCAAGTTCCTGGTCGGCGAGGGGCACGTGTTGCGCGACCCCAGCGAGCGCCTCGCGAGCCCCAAGCGATGGCGCACCCTGCCGAGCGTGCTCACGGTCGAGGAGGTCGAACGGCTGCTCCACGCGGGCGAGGCAGACGATCCGCTCGCGTTTCGCGACCGTGCCATCCTCGAATTCGGCTACGCGACAGGGGCCCGCGTCTCGGAGATCTGCCGGGTCGAGGGCAAGGACGTGCTGTACGACGAAGGGCTGGTCCGCTTGTTCGGCAAGGGCGGCAAGGAGCGCGTGGTCCCGGTGGGCCGCCGCGCCCTGGGTGCGGTGGCGCTCTACACCCGCGAGCTCCGGCCGAAACTCGAGAAAGGGCGGAGACAGGGCCGGCTGTTCCTCAACGCCCGCGGCGGCCCGATCAGCCGGGTGGGCATCTGGGGCATCCTCAGGAAAGCGACCAGGGCGGCAGGCGTCACCAAGCGCGTCACGCCGCACACCCTGCGGCATACCTTCGCTACGCACCTGCTCGAGGGCGGCGCCGACCTCCGAGCCGTGCAGGAAATGCTCGGTCACGCCGACCTGGCGACGACCCAGCTCTACACCAAGGTTGACCGCGACTATCTCCGCACGGTCCACAAGCACTACCATCCGCGGGCCTAGCTGCGGGATTCTCGGTGAGGTGGGGCGACGTAAATAGCGGCCCTGTCTTGCCTTAGACCGGGTGGTCAGCTAATCTCGTTGAACTCCGATGCACTGCCCGCAGTGTGGTAGTCCCGTTCCGGACGGCGCCGACGTCTGCCCGTCGTGCCAGCATCTGCTGGGCACGACGCCGAGTGTGGCCGTCGGTGCCCTGACGCCGCCCGACGGGCTGGCGCCTCATACCCCCACCAGCACCGAGACGGACCAGCTCGCGCAGCGGCTGCAGGCAGCGGTCGGCGGAGCCTACGTGGTCGAGGGCACGCTCGGGGCCGGCGGATTCGCCGTGGTGTACCTGGTCCGCGACGTGAACCTCAAGCGCAAGCTCGCGGTGAAGGTGCTTTCGCCGGACCTCATCACGTCGAAGACCGTGCTGGAGCGGTTCCGCCGCGAGGCGGAGACGGTGGCGCAGCTGTCCCACCCGCACATCGTGCCGCTGCATTTCATCGGCCAGAAGGACGACCTGCTGTACCTCGCCATGGAATGCATCGAGGGCGGCAGCCTGGCCGACCGGATCGAGCGCGATGAAAAGCTGCCGGTGGACGAAGCGGTACGGATCCTCCGCGAGGTCGCCAGCGCGCTGGCGTATGCGCACAAGCGCGGCGTCATCCACCGCGATATCAAGCCGCAGAACGTGCTGATGGAGGTCGAAACCGGCCGGTCCCTCGTGACGGACTTCGGCATCGCCCGCACCGAGACGGGGAGCTCGCTGACCGCGTCGGGGATGCTGGTGGGCACGCCGGCGTACCTCAGTCCCGAGCAGATCACCGGTCACCCCACGGATCATCGCGCCGACATCTACGCCCTCGGCGTCATGGCCTACGAGATGCTGACCGGACAGCCGCCGTTCAGCGGTCCGACGCCGACGGCCGTGCTGATGAAGCGGCTGGCCTCCGCGCCGATGCCGATCGTGAAGCTCCGGCCCGAGGTCCCCGAAGCGGTCCGCGACGTGGTCGAGGCCTGCCTGGCCCAGAACCCCGCCGAACGGTTCCAGAACGCCGGCGACATCGTGCGTGCCCTTGGCGGGCAGACGCCGGTGTCGGCCGGGCACGCGACCGCGGAGATGCGCGTCCGCAAGCGGCGCCAACGGAAGAGGCTGCTGCTCGGCGTCGGTATCGGGGGCGGCGTTCTGGCCGTGGCGGCCGCGGCCCTCGTGGTCATCACGTCGCGCGGACCCGCGCCGCAGCCCCAGCCGCCCGTGGACTCGGGGATGGCGATTATCCCCGCCGGGCCCTACACCATCGGAACCGACGATCCGGATCCGCGGCTGGCGTCCGCACGCCCGGCGCATGTCGCGATGCTCGACTCATTCGGAATCGATCGCAGCGAGGTGACCGTCGGCGCCTACGCCGGATACGTGGCGACCGGCCGCGCGCCCGCCCCCTGGAGCACGGTAACCGATAGCGCGTTGCCGGTGACGGGCGTCCTCTATTCGGAAGCGGCGAACTACTGCGCCTGGAAGCACGAGGGCGGTCGCCTGCCGAGCGAGGTCCAATGGGAGGCCGCGGCGCGGGGGCGGGACGCGCGGCTGTATCCCTGGGGCAACGAGTGGGACCCGGGGCGGGCCAACACCGCCTCCGGACGGCGTGGGGCCGCGGTGCCGGTGGGCGGGTATGGGAACGGGCGCACGCCGGAGGGTGTGGGCGAGCTGATCGGCAACGTCTGGGAATGGACCTCGAGCCCGGCAGCCCCGTACCCCGGGGGGGCCAGCCCGGCGCCCGCGGGGGGGGGGGGGGGGGGCCCCACCTCCCCCCGGGGGGGGCCCCACAACACCCCAACAACCACCGCACCACCCTCTTCCCCG
>Ga0187893_10007076_pt1 | contig 18691 bp, 20 predicted proteins | sample MA1701074metaG_FD_139574 | JGI IMG/M metagenome (GOLD analysis project Ga0187893, IMG submission 139574) | White microbial mat communities from a basaltic lava cave in the Kipuka Kanohina Cave System on the Island of Hawaii, USA - MA170107-4 metaG ... | reverse complement strand
TGGCGCTGGCGCCGGCGCACGCGCTGCTGCCACCGGAGCGGCAGGGCTGCGCCCGATGATGCCCTTTCCGGGCCCGGCCGGAAGCTGCCCGCCCGTCCCGGGCATGTCGGTGAGATCGACGCTGTACGCGACCATCGGGGCGGGCCGGCGCGCCGCCATCCACGCGCCGAGGAGCGCCGTGGTCGCGAACAGCATCACGTGCGCCGCGGTCGACACGCCGACCATGCGCCGCACGCGGCGCGTCCACACGACGTCGCGCCGCAGGGTGAGAGCGGCTCGCATCAGCGGCGCTCGGGAGCGTCGGTGACCAGACCGACGCGCGTAAGGCCGGCCTCGCGCACCGCCCCCAGCATCTCGATCACCTGTCCGTAGGGCACGCCGGCGTCGGCGCGCACGTAGAGCCGTCGCTTGGGATCGACCGCCGCCAGCGATGCCAGCTCGGCGCGCAAGCGCTCGACCGTGTACTTCTCGTCGTTCAAGAACACCTGGCCCTCGGGGTCGATCGAGACCACGAGCTGCTGCTCGTCGGCGGGCAGCGCGTCGCCGGACGCCTCGGGCAGGTTGACCGCCACGCCCTGCTGCAGGATGGGCGCCGTCACCATGAAGATGACGAGCAGCACCAGCATGACGTCGACCAGCGGCGTGACGTTGATGTCGCTGATCGCGCCGCTGCCGCCCTGGTCTCCGCTGCCGAATGCCATGACCCGTCCTCCCTACTTCCTGCTGAGGAAATGACGTTCGGCGATGTTCAGAAATTCCGACATGAAGGTGTCCATGTCGGCCGCCAGGACGCGGACCTGCCGGGCGAAGCGATTGTGCATCACGACCGCGGGGATGGCCGCCGCTAACCCGACGGCCGTGGCGATGAGGGCCTCGGCGATGCCCGGAGCCACCGCCTGGATGCTGGACGTGGTCGCGGAGGAGAGCCCGATGAACGCGGTCATGATGCCCCACACCGTCCCGAAGAGACCGATGAACGGCGCCGTGCTGGAGGTCGTGGCGAGGAACGTGAGGCCGCGCTCGAGGCGCGTCACCTCCTGCGTGCGGGCGCGGATCATCGCACGTTGCACGTTCTCGACCCCCCCGAAGTCGCCCTCCTCGTCCCCGCGCTTGCCGCGGGTGAGTCGTTGCAGCTCCTGGTAGCCGGCGCGGAACACCTGCGCGACCGGGCTGTCCCGCAGGTCACTGCTGACCGATTGGATGCCGGCGAGGTTCTTCTCGTCCCAGAAGACTTCGATGAAGCGTTCGGACTGCTGGCCGGCGCGCCGCATCTCGAGTGACTTTGCCATGGCGATGCCCCAGCACCCGATCGAGCAACCGACCAACGTGATGAGCACGAGGCGCACCACCCAGCCCGACCCCCACAGCAAGTGCCAGAAGTTCACCTGAGGCGGCCCGGCCGGCACCGCCAGCGGAACCCCAGGAGTGGTCGCCAGCGCGACCATGGGAGTCAACCAATCGACGACTGTAATCGCGTCCACCACACGCTCACCGCCCCCTCCGCCGCGACGTCGCGAACGTACTCCAGGGGCCCATGGGCGTCAATGATACACGCGTCCCCCGCGGAGGTTTCGCGGGTTATCTTGACCAGACCGGGACGACGTGGAATAGCCGCCGTTCCATGGCAATCCGTGTCGGCATCAATGGGTTCGGCCGCATCGGCCGCAACGTCTACCGGGCGGCTCTGAACGAACCCGGGCTCGAGTTCGTGGCGGTGAACGACATCACCAACGCCAAGACGCTCGCGTACCTGCTGAAGTACGACTCGATCCACGGCCAGCTCGGCGAATCCGTGACCGCCAGCGAGGACAGCCTCAAGGTCGGCAGCCGCTCCGTGCGGGTGCTGTCCGAGAAGGACCCCGCCAAGCTCCCTTGGAAGGACCTCGGCGTCGATCTGGTGCTGGAGTGCAGCGGCATCTTCACCGACCGCGACCAGGCGGCCAAGCACCTCGAGGGCGGCGCCAAGAAGGTCATCGTCTCCGCCCCGTCGACCGGCGCCGACGTCACGCTCTGCTACAAGGTGAACGACGCGGCGTACGATCCGGCCAAGCACCACGTCATCTCGAACGCGTCCTGCACGACCAACTGCCTCTCGCCGGTGGCCAAGGTGCTGCACGACACCTTCGGCATCAAGCGCGGGCTCATGACCACCGTGCACTCCTACACCAACGACCAGCGCATCCTCGACCTGCCGCATTCGGACCTCCGGCGCGCGCGCGCGGCGGCCCTCTCCATGATCCCGACCAGCACGGGGGCGGCGCGGGCGATCGGCCTCGTCATTCCCGAGTTGAAGGGCAAGCTCGACGGCATGGCCGTGCGCGTCCCCACGCCCAACGTCTCGCTGGTCGACTTCACGGCCGAGCTCTCGAAGCCCGCCACGGTCGAGGCCGTGAACAAGGCGATGAAGGCCGCCGCCGACGGCGCGATGAACGGCGTGCTCAGGTACTGCGACGAGCCGTTGGTCTCGATCGACTTCAACCACTCGCCCTTCTCGTCCATCTTCGACTCGTTGTTGACGACCGTGATCGACGGGAACTTCTGCAAGATCCTCTCCTGGTACGACAACGAGTGGGGCTTCTCGAACCGCATGCGGGACGTGGCCCTGCTCGTCGGCAAGAAGCTCTAGGACGGCACCCCGTGCGGGCGCTCTCGGAGCTCGCCGTCGCGGGCAAACGCGTCTTCGTGCGCGTGGACTTCAACGTCCCGCTCGCGGACGGCCGCGTCGCGGAGGACACGCGCATCGAGGCCAGCCTGCCGACGCTGCGCACGATCCTCGCACAGGGCGGCCGGCCGGTCGTCGCCTCGCACCTCGGCCGTCCGAAGGGCGTGCGCAACGAGAAGTACTCGTTGGCGCCGGTGGCGTCGCATCTCGCGGGGCTGCTCGGCTGCCGCGTGACGCTGGCCAAGGACTGCGTCGGACGCGACGTCGCGGCCGCGGCCACCAATCTGCCGCCCGGCGAGGTCCTGCTCCTCGAGAACCTCCGCTTTCATCCGCAGGAGGAGAAGAACGATCCCGCCTTCGCGGCCGAGTTGGCGGCGCTTGCCGACTGTTACGTGAACGACGCCTTCGGCGCGGCGCATCGCGCGCACGCGTCCACGGCCGGCATGGTGTCGCACTTCAAAGGATGCGCCGCCGCCGGTTTGCTGCTCGAGCGCGAAGTGTCGTTCCTGTCCCGTCTCCTGGTCGCACCCGAGCGGCCGTTCCTGGCGGTGCTGGGCGGCGCCAAGGTCTCGGACAAGATCGCCGTCATCGAGAGCCTGCTGGCGCGCGTGCAGGGCCTCTGCATCGGCGGGGCCATGGCGTACACGTTCTTGAAGGTCCTCGGAAAGCCGATCGGCCGCTCGCTGGTCGAGGACGACAAGCTCGACGTGGCGCGCGACGCGATCGCACGTGCCAAGTCGGCCGGAGTCGAGGTGCTGCTACCGACCGACCACGTGGCTGCCGACCGTCCCGAAGCGGGTGCGGTCGTCCGGACGGTGAGCGCGGACGCGTTTCCTCCGGATCTCCTCGGGGTCGACATCGGCCCCGAGACCGCACGGCGGTACGCCGAGGCCGTCGCGGCGGCCCATACCGTGCTCTGGAACGGACCGATGGGCATCTTCGAGATCCCCGCATTCAGCGCCGGAACCCGCGCGGTCGCGGACGCGCTGCCCCGCTGCAAGGGCACGACGGTCGTGGGCGGCGGCGACTCGATCGCGGCGCTCGCGCAGGCGGGCAAGCTCGACGCCGTCACCCACGTGTCGACCGGCGGCGGCGCGTCGCTCGAGTTCCTCGAAGGCAAGGTGCTACCGGGCGTGCAGGCGCTCGAGGAGGCCGCATGAACCGGACACCGCTGCTCGCAGGCAACTGGAAGATGCACGGCACGCGTGTCGACGCATCCACGCTGGCGCGCGGTCTCGTGGCGAAGGTCGGTGCCGTCACCGGCCGCGAAGTCCTGGTTGCGCCGCCGTTCACGGCCCTCGACGTGGTCGCCGACGCGATCGCCGGCAGCCGCATCCTGCTCGCCGCGCAGAACGTCCACTGGGAATCGACGGGAGCGTTCACGGGCGAGCTGTCGGTGGCGATGCTGAAGGAAGCCCGCTGCACGCACGTCATCATCGGGCACTCCGAGCGGCGGCAGTACTTCGGTGAGACCGACGAAACCGTGCGCAAGCGCACCGCGGCGGCGCTGGCGGGCGGCCTCACGCCGATCGTCTGCGTCGGCGAGACGCTCGAGCAGCGCGAGGCGAACAAGACCGTGGCCGTCGTGACGACGCAGGTGAACGGTGCCCTGGCGGGGCTGGGCGACGCGAGCATCGAGCGGTTGGTCGTCGCCTACGAGCCCGTCTGGGCGATCGGCACGGGCCGCACGGCCACCCCGGCGCAGGCGCAAGAGGTGCACGCGCTCATCCGCGACCGGCTGCGCGCGCTGGCGTCCGGCGGGGTGGCGGAGAAGGTCCGCATCCTCTACGGTGGCAGCGTGAAGCCGGACAACATCGACACGCTGATGGCGCAGCCCGACATCGACGGCGCGCTGGTCGGCGGGGCCAGCCTCGACGTCGACGGCTTCGCCCGCATCGTCAACTACGAGGTTCCCAAGCAATGACCACGCTCTTCGGCTACATCCTCCCCGCCATCCACGTGGCGGCCTGTCTCTTCCTGATCGTCGTCGTGCTGCTGCAGACCGGCAAGGGCGCCGACATGGGCGCCGTGCTGGGCGGCGGCAGCCAGACGTTGTTCGGCGCCAGCGGCGCCGGCAACCTGCTCACCAAGCTCACGACCGGCATGGCGATCACCTTCATGACGACCTCGCTGTTCATCGCGGTCGGACAGCGACAGACGCCGTCGTCGACCTTGCTCGATCGTTTGCCGGAGACCCCAGCTACCGAGCCGGCACCGCTGCCACCTCCGGCCGGCGAACCCGCGGCGCAGGCACCGGCCGCAGCGCCCGCGGCCGAGGGTCAGGCCGCGGCCGACGCCGCACCCGCTGCGCCCGCGGCGGCTCCCGCGACGCCGGAGGCAGCGCCCGCAGCGCCGAGCGCACCCGCAGCCGACGCGCCGGCACCGAGCGCACCGGACGCGAAGCCCGCCGATGCACCGACACCGGCGGCACCGTAGCGCGCGCACACTCGACAGCACCGGACACCTCTGTTAGGAGGGCACGCTTCTCGGCCCCATCTGTGCGAGGATGGCGGAATGGCAGACGCGCTAGTTTGAGGGGCTAGTGGGGTAACACCCGTGGGGGTTCAAGTCCCCCTCCTCGCATTCCGACAGCGTCAGGAATCCAGGTGCTTGCAGAGTTTGCTCCCTCTAGCTCCCCGTCAGGGGGAGCAAACTGACCCGTTCTCGCCCCGAAAAGGGAGCGGTCCAACGCCGCGAAGCGACGTAGCTCGCTTCCCGCTTCGCGCGGCATCCAGCGTCCGTAGTGCTTGCGGAGCGTGTCGTACCGAACGCCTGTCTGTTGTTCGAGCCATGCGATCTTGACGCCCGCCTCGAGCGCGGTCGTCACGAACGTGTCTTTCGTGCAGTAGAGGCCGCGCGGCCGGATGTTGAGCGCACGCTGCGCACGGTAGAAGTGCTCCGAGAACGACTTAGGCTCGATGGGCGTGCCCGTCGTGCTGGTGAACACTGGTGTGTCCGGTTGCACGTGTAACGCCTTGATCGCACGCAGTAGGCGCACCGTCTCGGGGAACAGCTCGGCGGCGCGCCGCGCGGTCTTCGTCTTCGGCGCGTTGTAGCCGAACAGGTGCCGCGACCGGCGGACGTGCACCACGCCGTTCGCCAGGTCCACGTCGCCCCACATGAGTCCCGATGCCTCCGACGGGCGCATACCGGACCAAAAAAGCAGATGTACGTAGGCGTGGAACGGCGGGTGCGGAAGCATCGTCCGGCCGCGTGAGCCGGGACGCTGCGGGAAGCCAAAACGCCCCCGGGCGAACCACTCAACGATTCGTGACCGCTCGTTGGCGGTGAACGGGTCGGGCTCAGGCGGTGTCCATTCCGGCCACTTGAGTCCGGCGAACACGTCTCGCGTCACTAGCTCGTCGGCAATCGCCTGCCCGACCATCGCACGAAGGCTCCCGCTGATGATGTTCCTGACCGTCTTGACCGAAAGACCGCGCGTTAGCAGCTCGGCCTGTAGGCCGCGAATATCCTTCGGCCTGAGATCAGCGAGTCGCAGCGCGCCGACCATCGGCAAGACATAACCTTCGAGGTGACGGCGGTAGTCGCGCGCGAGCGCCTTCCGCACTAGCGGCTTTCGTTCCACGATCCAGCCTCGGTAGTAAGTGGCAACGGTCGGGCCTTTGACGGGTGCCGGTGGAACGATCTGCGCATCGGCTGGCCGCGCGACATCGTCGAGGTACTGCACCGGGTCCTTTTTCGCCTTGATGAGCGCCGCCACGGCGTCGGCGATCTTCCGCAGCGCGGCGCGGTTCTCGGACGTGTCCGGCAGCGCGGTGGCGCGCGACACCTGCTTGCCCTGCCACCGAAAGCGCAGGCGCAGGCAACCGTGACGCCGCTCAAGAAAGCAGCCGGTTCGCTCGCTCCGTCGCTTCTTCGACATGAATCACGTTCCCATTCGCCAGCACGATCACAGCCGGTGCGTTGTCTACCACGCTAACCTGCGCGCACGCACTACCTTCGATCATCTCGACAACTGCTGACCATTTGAAGATCACCTGGCCGTGCTTTCCGGACGGCTGGAAATAGTGGATGCCGCGCTTCAAGACGTCGCGCTTCCGCATCGTGTTGATCGCCTCGACGCTCCAGGGTGTGAGCTGGGCGAGCTGGTCGGTGGAGAGGTACGGCGGCACCGCGACGGGCGGAGGCACAGGGGGCTGTGGCGACACGCCACTGTAGCTCGCGAGCGCAGGGGGGCCAGCAGCTGGTGCAGGTCGAGCGGAGCGAACCGGCGTCACGTGCCGTCGCCCCCGTCCCCGGTGGCCGCCTGGGCGTGGCGGTGGGCGGCGGTACGCTGGTCGGTGCGAGCCAAGGCAACGCCGGTGGCGTCAAGGATGCGGTTGATGGTCGAGACGGCGTTGGAGCCCGCCTGTTCGCGCGCCCGCCGTTCGGCGGCGAGCTGCGCAAGGTAGGCGTCGATCTCTTCGTCCGTTCCATACCGGGCGAGCACCCGGGCTGCCCTCTGCATGATGCGCTTCAGCGCCCCGCGGTAGACCTTGCCGACGCGCCGTAGCCCGCGGCTGTGCTCCTCGCAGGCGTACAGCCACGTATGCTCCCGGTCCTGCGGGTCGAAGAAGACGACATACCGCCGTGAGTTGCGCTGCCGGCGCGGCGGGAGCGTACACCGCAGCACCCAGCACTTGTGATCCTTCCAGCACCGCGTCTTCCCGAACCGCGCAGCCGCTCTGGCATCTCGTCGTCTCATGGGGGTCAATCGCCCCCTTGCACGGGACCACACGGCTGCAACGCCGCGATCTCCAAGTCTGTTTCCCGCAACGACCGCGAAATCTTCAAAATCGCAAAGGGGTGCGCGCATCGGCGACGCCGCTGCCTGCGGACGAAGATCGCCAACACTACCAGCATTGGCTATCCGTCTCTCCGCGGATCGGGCAGACGCCACTGCCAGAGGTGACGGATCGACCGCCGGCTGACTTCCGAACGGACGCCCAGCACTCGCTTGGCGCGCTCCAGCGTGCGCCGCGCGATTCCAGCGAGGAAAGCGTCCGCGTACACCAGCCGCGCCGGTATCGGCCCATACGCGAGTGTCGCGTGCAGCCAGCCCACGGCCCGGACTAGCTGCGACGGCGGAGCGAGTACGGCTCTTGCATCGGTGCGGGCAGGTTGCAGCGATGCAGCGGCGACCGGCGGCTCACGGAGGGACTCGATGAACTTGGCGAGCTTCACGAGCTGCGCATCGAGCGCGGCAAATTCAGCAGGAGTCACGGGAGTCCGGTTCGTCGACATGGTGTTACCGATCCCCTACCGCTCGGTCAGACTGCCTCGGACCACGGCCGGCCATTGTGCGGATTCTGCGAAATATGCGCGTAGGGGTTGACCTCGTAGGTCGGGCTGGCCTTCCGCCCGGCACCAGACCGCGGCGCCTCAGGGCACAGACGGAGATACTCGTGGTCAACGAGGAGCGAGAGTGCCGGCTCCAAGGCCGCCGCTGCCTTGAACCGCGCCCGAAGCGCATTGAAGGCCTCGCGCTTGGTGAACGTGGTCTTCTTGTTCTTGACGATCCAGAAGAGCAAAGTGCGCGCGCCATCGAGCCGTTCGTCCGCCCCCATGAGGTCATGCGCTGCGAGGGCATGGTCGACCAAGTACCACCCGATACGCCACGCTGCCTCGACGGTCTCGACGCTTATCGGGACCGTCCAGGGGTGCGGCTCGGCGCACGAGATGAGGTGGAAGGCGGCGGCGATCCGGGCAACACGGGAGGCATTCTTCGATGCCCATTCGCGAATGCTGATAAGGCATCCGCCCTCAGCCTGGGCGAGTTCGAGCGCGTCATGGTGTCGGCTCCAAACGGCCAGGGCGTCTCCCTCGATCTTCACGGCCGGAACCCGCTCGGGATCGCCCGGCTTGTCGAAGCTCAGAATACGGCGGATCGCGGCCTCGTAGGTGCACCGCGCATCCTCGTTGGCGCTGTGGTTCTCGTACAATCGCGTGCCGACCAGGCTGCCCGGCACCACGAAGGCGAACCGGGCGACAAGGCCCCGGTGCTGAAACTCCGGGTGGGCCCGGAATCCCCGCAGGATGATCGGCTGCGGGGTAAGAATGATCGAGAGTGCCGGATGCCTCACACGCGCCCCATCCCGAGTGACGCGGGCGGTATTGATGTCGCCGCCATCGTAGGCGACGAGCAAAGTATCGAGCTGGGCGCCGCCATCCTTTGCGTAGCGGCCCGCAGCGATCTCGAAGACGCTCCCGGCCTCTTCGCTCACCATGCACATGGCACCATCCTGCTCGGCAAGCAGCTCTTCGAGCTTCTCGGGAGTCGTGTTACTCACCAGGAGTCTCGGGAGTGAGGGCACCACGGGAGGATGCTGGGCGAGATGCTCGGCCTCTTTTTCGAGTTCCTGCCGCTCGTGGGGATCCTTCGCCTTCGCTGCTTGCTCCCGCAGGTGCTTGAGGCGAGCCTCGGCCAATTGACGGCGCTCGCGAGCCACTGCGACCGCTGGCAGTGTCGCCTCCTGAAGCTCGCGCTCAATCTTCTGCAGAGGCGCGAGCGGCTGCATCGCAGCCTTCTTGCGTTCGCCTGAGCCTGCCACCCCAGCGACGTAGAGGTTGAGCGGCTCGCGGTGCGTGTCCCCGATCTGGACCTCGACGCGCCGTGCGGCTGCGGCCGCCACGGCTCCGAGCGCCGACATGGCCGGGAGATCAACCGGTACCTTGTGAGCGCGGGCGATATCCTCGACGTGCTCTCGCAGCGGCGGCGGCAAGGCGTCTAGCGGGAAGGCGGGCACGCTAATCGTTTCGAGCGGGATCGGCGGGCTCCACAGCTCGGGATCCGCTCCCGCACAATTCGCAGAATGCGCAGAATCCGCGGCCCCATGGTCAGGCCCGGCAGCGCGCGCTTCATCCATCCCGTTGGCACTCACGCCGCAGACTCCCCGCACCGCCCGATCAAGGCTGTCTCCGATGCGAGCCATCCACGGAGGATTTCCGTGTGGGTGGGCCCGTGGGAGTGATCGAGCAGCGACAACGCCTCGGCGCGCCGCAGGCCAAGCGCACGCCCGAGCTTCCGCAACTGAGATCCATACGGGAGCAGGCGTCTCGCTTCGATCTTACCCACATCCCCGGGCGCCATCTTCACGCGGCGGGAGAGTTCCGCGCGAGACCAGCCGCGAGTTTCTCGAATGAGAGTGAGTCTGATCATCAGCTTCTCCTCCATCAGACGTAGGACGGACTCAGGCCAAGGTCTAATCTGCTTGCATACGGAATGGCGGCCCGGAATGCTGATTTTGCGTAACATGCGCCGGACAGACGCATACGGGGCGGCGGTGAGGTTGGTGGCATTCGCCAACCTGGAGATCACCGAACACAACTGGGAGACCCTCTGGCACCTAGGTTCGATCGTTCCCCTGCTAAAAACCCAGTGCTGGCCAGCCGACGATCCTGGCCAGGGCGAGCTTTGGCGGGCGTTTGTGAAGGCCGTCTATGCTTCCGACACGCCGCAGCTGGCTGAGCAGGAGGCGGATACGGTGCTCGAGAACCTACGGGTCGTCCTCTGGCATACACTCACGAGGACCACCGAGGTCCCTCGGAACGTTAGGCCGCGGTATGAGCAAGCGGCACGCGAGTATGAATGCCTTCGGCGTGCGATCGAGCCGCACGAGTCGCTATCCGGTTGCGATTTTGGTGGCGCTTTACCCGAGGCCGCGGAGCTTGATCTTCACGCCGCGCGACTTCTCCGTAATGAGGAACGCCAGAGGGACCTTCAGTATGAGCTCGCCGTCGGCGACGCTGGATATGCCGTCGCCAGGTGCTTTCTTCGCGGCCGTCCTTCTGCTCCGTGGCCGCGCAGGCGGTCTATAGCGTCGGAGTGTGTGAGATTCAGCGACCTGGCTAAAGCGCAACGTGAAGTGCAGAGAGCACTCGAACCCCAGCCCGGAGAGACAACATCGCATCGGCCTGCTCCGGCCGGTGACGAGGTAGAGGACGACATACCGGAGACGTTCGAGAGACACGTCCGCCAGCTTCTTGAGAAGAGTGCGCATCTTTGGCCGTTGGTCCGTCGGTGCGCGAACCATGAGTGCGGACGCTTCTGCGTCACCCGCATCAGCGGAAAGCGCGTCCGGCAGTTCTGTGAGTCAACATGTCGTGTGCATGCCAACCGACAGAAGACTAAAGCTGCTAGTCGTCAAAGGTACGGGCAATTCCGGTCACTCGTCAGGAAACTACGAGAAGGCGGTCGCGCGAAGGCGGAGGTCGCGCTAGAGACGGCGAGTCGGCATCTGCAACTCACGACCGCCGAGAGGGCGACATTCCACCGCTGGATCGAGCGCGACGACAGGCTCTAGTCGGTTGGCGTCGGGGTCGCCAGCACAGCCCGTTCATACGCGGTGTTGATAGAATCCCTCCACCTTCGGCTGCGGCCTTTCGCGTCAGGCCACGCGACGGCCTACCGAGCAGTGGGCGGCTCGACCTGGTGGCCTCGCCCGGCTGAACTGCCGCCCTCCTCCTGGAATGTCCCAGCTTGACATAAACGATAGAAGGGACATACTAAACGCTGCATGGTGAAGGAGAGCCTGTTGCATGCCGTTCTCGCTGCGCCTGCCGCGCAGCCTTGAGCGGCAGGGATGGAAGGTGAAAATCCGCGACCGGGAGCGGTTGGAACCCCCGCATGTCAGCATCATCCGGGGCACCCGCGTTTGGCGGGTAGACCTGCGCACAGGCAAGTTTATGGACATAGAGCCCGATGCAGCCGACGTCGCTGGCGAAGTGAAGGCGGAAGTTTACGGCGCGTGGGTGATGCTTCAACAGCGCTGGGACGCGATCTATCCAGGGAACCCTGTGCAGTCGAAGGAGAACGATAATGAGTGAGCCTACGTTGCTTCTCGCCGACGGCGGGAATACGGCCCCTTTTCAGCCTCTCAGGCCGCGCATGATTCGGTCCGCTGCGGATGCGCGGACGGCCTACGAGAGCGAGGTCAATCGACATGCCTGGTGGGTTGCGCTCGCTGCGGACGGCCTGCGCCACCTGGTCGCGCTCAGGCCTCGCGCATCCCGGGCCGGCTGCCTCTTGGTTCTCAAGCCGGTTTCACCGCAGCGCCGCGCGTTCGTGGATACATTGTTCGCCGACGTCCTCGCCCCCGCGGAGCCGGATGGGTTTCTCTCGGCACGTGAGTTGGTTGACGTGTTCCGCAGTCCGAACGCCGAGGACCTCTTCATTGGCGGTGATGTCGACCTCGCCGACCGCGTCGTGATCCTCTATCGTGGCAACTTGCACCGCATCGCAGTACCGTTCGACTGGTTCAAGACGCGTCGGGGGGCGCCCAAACCCGATTTCAAGGACTTCGCCATCACCGACTCCGGGCAGACTGTCCGGCTCGGCGACTACGAAGCCGCCGCCGATGCGATCCTATACGAGTTCGACGCGGGGGCCCGCCGTCGGATGAATCAGCGCGCGATTCGCGAGGACCAGTCGTTTGGTGGCGCCCTGCGACGTCTCCGTCTACAGCGGGGTGTCTCACGCACGGCCTTTCCCGGCATTGACGCGAAGACGATCGCACGGATCGAGCGCGGGGAAGTCGAAACGCCGCACGAAGCGACCCTCGCGGTTATTGCCAAACTTCTCGGCGTTGAGCCACGCGAGATAGCGACGTACTAGAGCCGACCCGTACCGCGTTGAGCCGGCGAATGTCTCGGGCTCGACCGCTATGTTGACTGCGGCTCCTGGGTTGGCGCGCCGCGTCAGCCGCCGACCGCCGAGTGCCGGGCGCACGTAGCGTGTAAGGGCCTCCTCGTGTCGCGGTACACGTGCGCTCCCGCACGCGAGCGTGCGCCGCCGTCGTGAGCCACTGATCGAGATACTCGTCCATCGTGAGTCGATTCCCTTCGGTCAGGGTCCCAAGGTCTCGGTCGCGGAGGACCACGTGCAGCACGCGCTCGGCATCCTTTTCGGCGCCATGCACCGTGCGGTTCAGATACATCCGCTTGCCCGTCTCAGACCGCCGGCCGAGTGAGACGCGTACGAGCCAGGTCCGGGAACCCCGCTGGATCAGCTGCCCTGCCATTTCCTCTTCCTGATGTTATTCGTATCAATAAACCTCATTCGCCGCGGCCTGGACGACATCGAACGCTGAGAGGGCCGGCGGCACACATCGCGCACACACGTGACAGAATCCTCTGTTACCCGGGGTCGTTGGCCGCGACCTGCTGATCTGGAGTCCGTAGGTCCGCCCCAGAAGGCGCCTCGCGGCGTCGCCGATGACTTGGCCTCGAAGCTCCAACTGCGACCTACGCGCTCGTGTCGTCCGCCCCGCCGGCCAAATGAATCACGATCTCTTCGGCTTCGCCCGGCCGCAACTGAGGAAGGCACGGGCGACGCATCTGCCGACCATACTGCGTCTTAGCCCAGAAGCCGCGAGGCGGCACGGGGACCCGAATGCGCTGGCATATCTTCGCCAACCCACGCCCCGACAGTGCCCACCGTTTGGCGAGCTTTTCCACCGGCTCCGACCACACGAGATCGAAGAGCGTCTTGCGATCGAGACGGACGTTATGGGTAGCCCGACGGTACCGCCCGACCTGCACCACGGTCGGCACCTGCGTTTCGGGCTTTGGCAGAACCACCCCAAATTTGGACAGCACATCCCGCGCTCGTGTTGGCCGCGTGCGCTCGAACCAGCGATGATCGTTCACCGGCGGCGGGATGAAGCCGACTTTCGCCATGCGATCCCTTATCGCTGGCGTACGCCCAAGCGCCTGAAGGATATCCGGGGCGCAGTAGGCATCCGTCGCGAAGAGTTTCATCACGTCGATGAACGTGTAGTCGGTCATCTTGAGCAGCGCCCGACGGACATCGGCGATCTCATCGGGGGCGCTCGTCTCCCAGCGCGCACCAATCTTGAATAGACATTGGAGAGTGTCGGTTGAACGCGGCCTGCCAGAGTGCTGGTGTTGCAGCCAGAAGACCTGCGATCGAATAATCGTCCCAACTGCCTTAGGCAAACCGCATCGCCCGAGCACCTCGATGATCACCCCACTGGCCGCGTCCCGGTAGAGGCCGTCGAGATCGTCGCGCGCTGGGTCGGGGCGAAGCCGCTCCAGAATTCCTACATGGCCTGCGCGGCACGCCTCTTCGATCGCTGTGAAGCCGAGGAAGCGAACGCCCGGATCCTCCTCGTCCTGATCCTCATCCGCGCCGTCAGGACAACGCAGGCTCGGCGCGGGGACATGCGGATCGGCGCCGGCCCAGAGACAAAGCTGCACCCCTTTCTCGTTGTCCTCGGCCGCGTGATGCACGAGCGCGATGTTCAGCTCCTTCTGCATCTTCGGATCCTGCTCGCGATGGCGTTTCGCGAAGCCGAAGAGCGGCTTGTTGCCGGGATGGTACGCGAGAGCCTCCCCAAGCTCGTGATTCGCGGTGAGGTCAACGCCAAGGTTACGAAAGCGTCTGAAGAGATCGGACTGATACGTATCAAAGAGATCGGTGAGAGAAACCTGGTGCGGGTCTGCGCCCCATTCGAGGAGCAGATCGAGGAGGTCCCAGCGCCGGCTCCGAAGAGCAAGATTCAAGGGGGAGCCCGACTCCAGGTTTGGATCGTAGCCGTTGCAGAGCAGAAGGAGGGTGAGGGCCTGATTCCCCTGCTCCAACGCAATCTCAAGAGCCGAAGCGAAGCGTCGTCCCTTGATCGTCGCGCCCGGCACGGCCTGCAATGGGCGTCCAGCACGAATCCACTCCTCGACCTCGTAGAGACGCCCCTCGCGACAAAACCGATGTAGGTCGACTAAGTCGTCCGGGTCCGAGGTTGGCTGCGCAGATGGCTTACGTCGATCCGCCGCTGGATGTGATCGCGGGTCCACCCACGGCGTAGGCCCCTGCATGGCGATTCCGTAGACGACTACGCAGGCAAATGTATACATCACCGCCAAGTCGGGGATGGCACGGAACGCGCGGGCGCACGTGATCGCACTTTAGGGCGCGCCACGTGGCCACGCTCTAGCGCTTAGCTCCATTTCGCGGACGATCGCATCTTCGCCGTCATACCGCACTCTTTGGCCGATGGCCCTCAAGCTGAGCGGCCCGGCGGCCGCCAAGCAGCCCCTTCATCCTCTCGCTATCGAGAGTCCAGACATCCTTCGGTTCCTTCACGGCTGCCCCAAGCAATGCGAGGTACTCGCCGCGGAGAAGCGTCAGAGGAAGCGCGAGTAGAGGCAGCGCCTCGGTGGGGAGTCCTAGTTCCAGGCGCCGAAGTATCTCATCCACTTCGCCCTCGGCTGGACCGTTCTGCATCAGCAGCAGGCTGCCGATCTCGGCGGCCGAACGAAGATGGAACCGTACGCTGTCGGCAAACGCGCGCACGTTCCCCTGTTCAATACGACCCTGGAACGGGTTCGGCGAGAAGTCGCGCTCGATGGTTGCCATTGGAGCGCCGCGGATCCACGCGCGAAGGACTAACGCGCGTTTGCAGCGCGCATAGTACGCGAACGGATCACCAGCCTGCTCCTGAAGCGCCGTCGCCGTGGCAGGGCCGTAGGCTGACGCGACGTCGCCAGCCCAGCGCGCGTCCGCCCGCCCGCGCCTCATTATGGGGGTATAGATTTCGTCCGCCTCGGGAAGCCCTTGGAGGAGTACCATGAGTAGCTCGGCGCTTACCCGCTCTGCTGCGCGCGATCGTAGCATCCGCACGAGCCGCATCGCCGATCTAAACCGCAGCGACGAGCGACCGCAGGCTTTGCCGAGGAGTGTGAGCCGCAAGAATCCGTCGCCGTCCTCCTCTACAAGTCCGAGGTCACGCATTTGCCGGAGAAGATCTGCGAGTGCTGTCTCCGTCCTAGAGTGCCAGTCGGGGTCACTGCGACTCGCAAGGTACCCGCCGTACGTGTTGGCGAGCAGCTGGACTACGTCCGCTCGCGCTACGCGGGGGACTTGCGCAAACAGGCGCAGCACCCACGTGTCGAGCTCTCGGGACTCGAACGACGACCGCAAGGGCTCAGGCAGGCCTTGGACATAGGTGCGAAAGAGGCGTCGCCGTTCAAAGTCATTTTCAGCGAGGATGATCGCCCGTCCCTCCTCCTGGAACCCGAGGCGTCCCGCGCGGCCGGCCATGTTCTTGTACTCCGCGATCGTAAACGGTCGGCCGTCTTCGCCGACAAACTCTTGCTCCGCGAGGATGACTGTTGAAGCCGGCGTGTTGATGCCGGCGGCGACGGTTGTAGTTGCTGCAAGAACGCGAATCGGGCTCTCGTGCAGCCGATACGTCCGCTCGACGACCTCGCGCTCTTCGCGAGTGAGGTTGCTGCTGTGAAACGCTGTGCCGCCAGCAAGGCACGCTCTGAGCCGACCTGACGTGCTGGAAGGATCATCAGTCGGCAGCGCGTCCAGCGCATCAGTTGCCGGCGGGAGGTGAAGCGCGTCGGCCAAATACTTCGCACAGCCCTCCGCGGGGCCGCGACGGTTTCGGAAGATGAGCACCTGCTCTGTCGGCTTCGCGCTAATGAGCTGCTGCACCAGCGGCACGATGACATCTTGCGCACTCGCGGCATCGCGGCGCTGCGCGATAACATGCGACGGCAGGAGTTGAACCGTCCGCTCTTCCCCGGCCGGCGTCACAAACTGATACGTGCCGCCGCGATCAAGCACACCCTCGGCAAGCGGCACAGGACGTTCCTTCGTGATGAGGCTCTCCCCGCCGAGCCACGCGTCAAATGCATTCAGATTGCCTATGACTGCAGAGAGCGCGACGATTTGCGGTACGATGCCGTGATTCCGCGAGATGAGGAGGCACGTGAGGAGGAGTTCGACGACGATTCCCCGACGAGAATCAGCGATAAACTGCACCTCGTCGATGACCACGAGGCCGAGTTGCTTGAGCACGCTGGGCATTCCGACGGCGAAGTTGAGAAACATTTCGTAAGTCAGAAGTGCCAGGTCGTATTTCGCTTGTAGAAATGCTGCCGTCTGGTCCTGGTAATCTCCCGTGCAGCGGACAACGCGCATTCCGAGCCGAGCGCCGTAGAGGCTCTCGAACTGATCGAACTTCTCGTTCACGAGCGCCTTGTACGGAAAGAGAAAGACTGCCTTTCGACCATCAGCGATTGCCTTGGCCGCGGCGAGCTCGCCGATAAACGTTTTGCCCGAACTCGTGGGAGCGACAACGAGGAGTGACATCCCGCCTAGTAGCCCGTGGTCATTGACTGCCGTGAGCTGCAGGCGGTTGAGTCCGTCAGCAAACGTGCGCTGCCATTCGCGGATTACGGTCTCGGGGATGCCGGCCTGCGAAAGGTCCGCGAGCCGCGGGGACAACACGAACTTACCAGCTTCGGGGAAAGCCCTTCGGAAATGTGCCCCCGCCCGCAAGGCGGGCAATATGAGGCCGCCCTCCACATGGCCGAGGAGCACCGGCGTCTGAGGATATCCAAGACGCAACGCCTCGGCGCGAACCTGTTGCATGACAGCATCCATTGCGGCCGTAACGCTGACGCGGTCATCTGCTGCCCGGAACACCTCAAGTACGGCTTTCGTCAACAAGCCGTGCCGCGACGTCGGCGACTCAAGCGCAACCTGATCGTCGCCACACGCAGCAAGGAGAAACCGTCCTTGTCCGGCGACCTCATGAAGCGGATTTCGCGGGTCGCGTGTGATTAGGCCCCCCTCAAGAACGCGGCCAGGTGTGTGCCCACTGAAGCAACAATCGAGAACGAACAGAATGGCGCGCGCTCGTGAAGCACGGAAGCGTTCCGCGATCTCAGACATCGGAATGCCCGTAGCTGGAATGTCGCTAGCGACCGTATCGTGCACTACAAGGTGGAAGTCCGGGCTGCCATGGCCAGCGAACGATACGATAACCGTATCTTCTTCGGTCGCGGCCGCGAGAACCTCATCGAGCGCACCGCGGATGGCCGCAGAAGTGGCCTCGGCGTCAACCAGCAGCGTCGCGGCCATCGTGGGAACCGTGTCGGAGAAGAGCGCCCACAGGGCGGTCGCATCACGGCGTGCGCCGGAGAGCTCGCGGACTGCGGGATCGCTGTAGCGGTCAACGCCGATGAATGCGCCGTGAATCGCCATGCTGCCGTGCGTGTCAGGCGTTGCCCTACTCTGCACACCTTCGCAAGCTGGCCCCTCATGGCGCACCTGGGCCTACGCAACAACCAGGACGTCATCGGACACCCCATCTCGATGCCATGAGATGACGCCTCGCCGCGGCGCATTTAAGGCCCTGCATAGGCGCGACACTGGGCAGGGTTTGACAGCCACGCTCCCGAGCCGAGCCGCCAAAATTTTTGCCGCGCGTACAAGAGCACCCTCCGCGTTGTGCGAGAAGCCTGCTGGGGGTTGGCCGGCGGTCTTGGCGTCCGCTGCGTGTGATGCACGCTAGTACGCTTGGATACGATTAAGTTGGTGCGCTAGCGGACTGAGTGACCTGTTTGCACGGTCGCGCCCGCGGAAACACAGGACACCCGCTGGCGCGGAACTTGGATCTTTGATGCGGAGCAACGGCAATCGACGCCGGTGTCACTTCAACCCGCCGCGGATGGCCTGACGTAGGGAGGAACATTCGATGGCAACGAACCTGATGGACGCGAACCGCGAGTGGACTCGGCGGCCCGTGGACAAGCGGTACGAAACGCTCGCCGCACTGCATGCGGCTGTCTCCGCCCGCCGGGGCGTGTCGGCGCACGTTCCAAGGGACGCCGCAGAGGCTCCAGTTCGTAAGCGGGGAGGCGATATGGTGATCTGTACCGGCGAGGCCGAGATGCGGCCAACGCGCTACGCCTTTGGGCGGCTCGCCGCGCTCGCCGCAGCGCCGGCGAACTACCTGCGTAGCCTACCCGTCGACCTGGCAACGGCGAATCTCAGCTACGGTCTGCACCGGGCCAACGCAGGCGACAAGGACGGCAAGGTCCGGCTCCTCGCGGCCTTCACGACCGGCGTGGACTTGCCGTGCTCCGGGCGGTGACCAGCACGTCGTACGGTCGCAGTTCAGATGCGGACGCTACGGCGGCCCTGCTGCGTATCGTCGAGCGGCATCCCGAGTTCCACAATCCCCTGGGCCTCCAAGAATGGAGCCCGACCGGCTA
>Ga0187893_10007075_pt1 | contig 18692 bp, 15 predicted proteins | sample MA1701074metaG_FD_139574 | JGI IMG/M metagenome (GOLD analysis project Ga0187893, IMG submission 139574) | White microbial mat communities from a basaltic lava cave in the Kipuka Kanohina Cave System on the Island of Hawaii, USA - MA170107-4 metaG ... | reverse complement strand
CATTGGAGATGTTTTATTTTTGGAAAATAATCTTTAGACAAAACACGGAAATAATCATCGATATATGCAAACATTGTATCACAGCCGACAAAGCATGCCAACACTTCCCCTTGCCGGTTGCGTAAGCCGGCGAGTTTTTTCTTTCTTTTGTATTCCGCGAGCTTCTTCAGGAGCGCGTGGTACTGCATGCCGGTCGACGGCCCGACGAAGAGCCCCGCGCGGATGAGTTCTAGACTTCCCCGGTAAGCGTCCTTGGTATTTATGGCTATCACTTCGTCGGTAACTTCCGGCCAATTTAGACCGAGCTTGCCTATCGCCTTCTCGCCGCGGGGGCCGGGAATTTCCGAGCCCGCTTGGATAGACACGCCGACGACGCGAATTTTCGGATTCTTTTCTTTCAAATACGATCCTGCGCCGGTGATCGTGCCACCGGTCCCGATACTGGAGAGGAAGACTGTTAGTTTCTTTCCGAGCTGGCGCCAAAGCTCTTTGCCGAGATACTCTCTGCCAGCTCTGGGATTGGCGGGGTTTATGTATTGGTTAAAATTGTGCCAGCCGGGTTTTCTCCCCAGGATTTTCGCATCGTGGACTCCACCCATCTCTGCGAAAACATCCGGTGAAGGCGGTCCGTGGGAGATGAGAAGGTGTGCGCCCACAAGGCGTAGCAGCCGCTTCTTGTGCTCCGGTACGTCTGGCGTAATGATCGCGTGGAGGTTAGGGATACCGAAGTGCTGGGAGAGAACCGCAAGGGAGAGGACAGTGTTCCCGGAAGAATACTCCACGAGATTTTTCACCTTACTCGCCTTTTTGTGCTCTAAGTCACGAAGCATCTGATACGCTGGGAAGGATTTAATGTTGGCAAGCGGCACGAATTGCATGAGCTTTACGAAAATCCTCACCTTCTCTTTGCGAAAGGGATTAAGCATCGCGGGAAGTTCCACCAGGGGCGCCAACCCGAGCGCACCCGGAACCAGATAAGTCCGAATGGCGTCCTCGCCTTGGAAAACTCGATTTTTCATTGGTATAGTATACTATATGTGCCATGCCCGAGTTCGTCCATCTCCATACCCACTCCCACTATTCCCTACTGGACGGCCTCTCCAAAACCGAGGACCTGATTGCTCTTGCCAAGAAATTTGGCATGCCGGCGATCGCGCTCACTGACCACGGTAATCTCTACGGAGCGATTGAATTCTACAAGCTTGCTAAAAAGGAAGGTATCAAACCGATCATTGGAGTCGAGGCCTATATGGCAAACGGCTCGCGACTGGAAAAGACAAGTGACGGGAGTGGTAAGCGATACTTTCATCTCATTCTTCTCGCAAAAAATCTTGAAGGTTATAAGAACCTCATCCGCCTCGTAACCGCGGCTAACCTGGAAGGATACTATTATAAGCCGCGCATGGACAAAGAAATCTTACGCAAACATTCAAGCGGACTCATTGCTCTCTCCGGGTGCTTAGGCGGCGAGCTGGCACAGGCGCTACTCACTAGGAATAAAGTAAGAGCGGAAGAAATTGTAAATGAATATCTCGACATCTTCGGCAAGGATAATTATTTTCTGGAGATCCAGGAATACAAGGGCATAGAGGGAGGAGAAAATGTGCGCGCGGGGCTGAAGGAACTAAGCGCTAAATTCGATATTCCCTTGGTCGGTACGATAGACTCGCACTATCCTAGGGAGGACGATCGCGAGGCCCATGACACACTCCTTGCCATTCAAACAAATTCGGACATCAAAGACGAGAACAAATTCTCCTTCGGCGAAGGAGAATATTCTTTCGTGGACGGCGAGGCCGCCCGGAAAATTTTCCAAGACGTCCCCAGTGCAGTCGAGAACACGGTGCGAATTGCGGACATGTGCAACCTCGAGCTACCGCTTGGGAAGTGGGTTTTCCCGAGCTTTGTGCTCGAGGGCGACAAGAGTCCGGACGAAAGAATGCGAGAACTCGCCGAAGGCGGCTTCGCGCGGCTCGGAATTAAAGAGACGCCCGAACAAAGAGAGCGTCTGGAATACGAACTAAAAATTATTTTTGAAAAAGGATTTTCTCCTTATTTCCTGGTGGTCGCGGACCTAATGTACTTCGCGCGGAAAAACGGCATACTTACCACCATTCGCGGATCCGTCGCGGGATCCCTGGTAACCTATCTCCTCGGAATTACGAACATAGACCCCCTTGAATACAAGCTACCCTTCGAAAGATTTTTGAACCCTTCCCGCCCCTCTCCTCCGGATATTGACATGGACTTTGCCGACAACCGCCGGGAAGAGATTATCGAGTACATAAAGAACAAATACGGAGAAGACAAAGTCGCGCAGATCGGAACCTTCGGCACCATGATGGCCCGAGGCGGGGTGCGGGACGTTGCTCGGTCGCTCGGTTACCCATATTCCGTCGGTGATCGAATTTCCAGAATGATTCCTCTCGGCTCTCAAGGTTTTCCCATGACCCTGGACCACGCGATGGAGATCGTGCCAGAATTAAGTGAAGCGTATCATAATGAACCGGACACAAAAAAAATCATCGACCTGGCCAAGAAACTCGAGGGGTGCGTCCGGCATGTCTCTGTTCATGCCGCCGGGGTGGTCATTGCTCCGAAGCCGCTCGTGGAATACACGCCGCTCCAATACGATCCAAAGGGCAAGGGCATCATCACGCAGTATGATATGTATGCCATAGAGGACGCCGGACTTTTGAAATTCGATATTCTCGGCATTCGCAACCTAGCAATTCTCTCAGACGCAATCCGACTGGTGAAAAGATTCTACGAAATAGAAATCGACTTGGATAGAATTCCTCTAAACGACAAGAAGACTTTCGCCCTTCTCTCCCGGGGACAGACCGAAGGTCTTTTCCAGCTTAATGGCGCCGGCATGACCAGATACCTTAAGGAGCTTCGGCCGACTACCGTCCACGATATCAACGCAATGATTGCACTCTTCCGGCCCGGGCCAATGGAAGTGATCCCGGAATATATTAGGCGCAAGCATAATCCGGAGCTGGTGAAATATTTGGACCCCAGAATGAAAAAGTTTCTAGGCGAATCATACGGTCTAATCGTATATCAGGATGATCTGTTGCTTTCCGCCATCGAACTTGCCGGCTATAGCTGGGAAGAAGCGGATAAGTTCCGAAGGGCGGTGGGAAAAAAAATCCCAGCGGAGATGGCCGCGCAGTATGAAAAATTCACCAAAGGCATCGTGGCGAACGGGCAAACCGAAGAATTTGCCGAGAAACTCTGGAAGCTCTTCGAACCCTTCCAGGCCTATGGTTTCAACAAAGCGCATGCCGCCTCTTATGGCAAAGTGGCTTACGCGACTGCTTACATGAAGGCAAACTATCCGGTGGAGTACATGACTGCGATCCTCTCCGCGGAATCCGGGGATATTGAAAAAATTGCGGTCATTATCGAAGAGTGCAAGAACATGAAGATCCCGGTGCTTCCGCCAGACATAAATGAAAGCTACGGGGGCTTCACGGTAATCCGGGAAGACAACCTCTCTCAAAAGATCCGCTTCGGTCTCTACACTATCAAAAATCTTGGCACGGATATCGCGGACGCGGTTATAAACGAAAGGAAAGATCCGCCGGCCGGCGGGGGGAAGTTTAAATCGATAACCGATTTCCTGGATCGGATCAAGCACAAAAACTTGAATAAAAAATCTATGGAAGCTCTCATCCGCTCTGGCGCCATGGACTGTCTCGGCGAGCGCGGAGTGCTCCTGGCAAATTTGGAGGAGATGCTGGAGTACAATCGCGAGAGCTCCCGCATCGCCGAGAATCAAACTTCCCTTTTCGGCGAGGCAAGTTATGCTCCCGAGTTCCGTTTGAGAGATGCCGAACCCGCGCCACTTAAAGAAAAACTCCTATGGGAGAAGGAGCTCCTCGGGTTGTATATTTCCGGTCACCCCTTGGATCGGATCCGGGAAAAGCTCGAGAAGCGCGACGTCAATATCAAAAAGATAAAGGAGGAATTGCTCTCGAATACCCCGGTGACCATCGCCGGGATCATAGAAACATCCCGCTCCGTTATCACCAAATCCAATGAGCGGATGGCCTTCCTCAAGATCTCTGACCTCACGAGTTCGATTGAAGCCGTCGCCTTCCCTTCCATATACAAAGCTTCGAATGACATCCTGGTTCCCGAGAAATGCGTCGCCCTCTCCGGCAAGGTCTCCACCCGAAACGGAGAGAAGTCGATTATCATCGAAGCCGTGAAAGAAATCTAAAACCATCAAGGGTAACCCTTGATATTTCGGGCAAGCTTTGCTAAACTCTTGAGATGGAAAGAAAAACAATCTTTGAAATTGGAGAATTTTACCACCTTTTTAATCGTGGAGTCGAAAAAAGAATAATTTTTAAGAATGCTGCTGATTATAAAAGATTTTTAGTATTACTATATATCTGCAACGGAACCGCACAAATCCACATTAGCAACGAAATTGGCCAAAGAAAGAACATAGAAGATCTTTTCAATGAAGACAGAGGCAAACCAATTGTTGGAATTGGCGCATATTGCTTAATGCCCAATCACTTTCATTTACTTATTACTCCCCTAATAAAAGACGGGATATCAAAATTCATGCTCAAAGTTCAAACGGGATACTCAATGTATTTCAATATAAAAAACGAGAGGGTGGGGTCTCTTTTCCAGGGGCCATTCAGGTCTCAACACATTGATAACGACAGATTTCTTAGATATATATTTGCTTATTTGCATCTGAATCCAAAACTCAAAAAAGAAGCGTGGAGCCTCCTTCCAAAGAGAATGTCTACTGAAATTAAAAAAACAATCGCTCAGTATCCTTATTCCAGCCTACAGGAATACCTATCTGGGATTTATAAGATAGTGAATCCAAAACCATTTCCTGTAGAAAAAAGTCATATCTGTGACTATCAAACAATGGTTGACGATTTTATTAAATTCGAGCAGGAAGTCAAGGGTAACCCTTGATGGTTATAAAGTTTAAAAGTTTTTATTTATTATAAATACTCATTGCTTTTTCTTTCGATTCCGAAAAAATAACTTCAATCGCATCGGCGACTTTCTTAGAGAGTTTTTTAAGTGCAGTGATTTCTTTGGGCGTGAACTTTCCCAAGATAAATTTTATTACTTCTTTCTCTCCGTGTGGTTTCTTCTTAGGAGAAATCCCGACCCTGATCCTCACAAATTCTTCACTCTTGAGAGCTCGAATTACAGAGGCCAGTCCGCGATGCCCGCCAGCGGAGCGCTTGTATGAGATCTTAAACTTTCCGAGAGGCAGGTCCAAGTCATCGTAAATAACAATTAGGTCTTTCAAATCTTTTTTCGATTTAACCATCTTGGTCACGGCAACTCCGGATTTATTCATGTAGGTATCCGGGGTCAAGAACTTTATTTTTCCAGGAAGTTTGCCCTCAAGCCACGTCACTATTATCCTCCCGGTATTATGCCGCGTGTTCTCGTATTCTTGCCCCGGGTTCCCCAGGCCGACGACTAATTTCATACTAATAATTATGACAATTGATCTTTCTTGTGTCAATAAAAATTCGTGTTATATTATAAGGATGGAAAATGAAAAACCGCGAGGAGGCGGATTCTGGGACATTATCCGCTTCGTGGTTCTCGCGCTCGCTATCGTTATCCCAATCCGCCTCTTCGTCGCCCAACCCTTCATCGTCTCGGGGAGTTCCATGCATCCCACCTTCGAGAACGGCGACTATCTCATCGTCGATGAAATTTCTTACCGCTTGGGTGAACCGGAGCGGGGAGACGTGGTTGTTTTCCGTTATCCCAAGGACAAAAAAAAGTTTTTCATCAAGCGAATCGAGGGGCTCCCGAATGAAACGCTTGTTATCAAAGATGGTGTTGTTACGGTCTATAACGATGAGCATAAAAATGGGCTCCAGCTCGTGGAACCATACGTAAAAAATCCTTCAGGCACGGATGGGACTTATAAACTTAAGAGTGATGAATACTTCGTGCTGGGCGACAACCGCGGCGCGAGCTCTGATTCGAGATTCTGGGGCCCAGTTCAGAGAAATCTCCTCCTCGGACGAGCATTCCTTCGCCTCTGGCCCCTTTCCGCTGCTAGTATCTTCCCCGGCCAAAGCTAAACCAACCATGAAAAAGACAAAAAAAGCTACGACTTCAAAAACGGAAAATTTCCAAGTCCCGCGCGGGATGCGAGACATTATCGGCGACGATTACTACGACTTCCAGGGATTCTTTGAGAAGGCACAGGAGGTCGCCGTGTACTGGGGTTTCCGACCCATCGAAACCCCGATCCTAGAGCATGAGGAGGTGTTCACCACTTCCATTGGCGTGGGCACCGACATCGTGGATAAAGAAATGTACACCTTAAAGACCAAGGGCGGCGACCATCTGGCGCTCCGGCCCGAGCACACTGCGCCACTTATGCGCGCCTACCTCGAGCATGGCATGTACACCCTGCCCCAGCCCGTCCTTTTTTATCAATACGGGCCAATTTTCCGACACGATAAGCCCCAGCGGGGCCGCTACCGTGAATTTAGACAGTTCGACCTCGACGCGCTCGGGTCGGAGAAGAGCATACTTGACGCGCTCGTAATCAAGGTTGGGATGAGTATACTCGAGGAAGCCGGCGCGGAAGATCTCTCCATTCAAATAAACTCGATCGGCGACAAGGAATGTCGGGGAGTGTATCTTAAAGAACTTGTCAGTTACTATCGTAAGCACATTAACTCGCTCGCGCCCCACGACCGAGAGCGCCTCAAGTCCAACCCCCTCCGGATACTTGATTCCAAGGAAGAGAAAACAATCGCGGTCAATGAGAATGCGCCGGATGCCGTTTCGTATCTATGTGCCGGATGTAAAAAACACTTCAAGGAGGTTCTGGAATACCTGGAAGAAATGGGGGTTCCTTACAATTTGAATAAAAATCTGGTCCGCGGGCTCTCCTATTACTCCCGCACGGTTTTTGAAATTTATATCGAAGATGAAACAGAAGCTGGCAAAGAGCTGATACAGGTCGCCTCCGGCGGGAGATACGACTACCTGGGGCGGCAGATCGGAGGCAAGCGCGACGTGCCGGCGGTCGGGGTCTCAATGGGCGTGGAGAGGATAGTGGAGGCCAAGTGGTATAAGAAACTCGCCCCAAGAATTGTAAAAAAGCCCAAAGTTTATTTCATCCAGCTGGGCATCGAAGCGAAACTAAAGAGTTTAAACATTATCGAGATGCTCCGCAAAGCCCACATCCCGATCGCGCACGCGATTTCCAAGGACAGTCTCTCCGCTCAGCTCGCAACCGCGGAGAAGATGGGAATTCCCTACGCGATCATCTTCGGAGTTAAGGAAGCACTGGAAAATTCAGTTATTGTCAGGAACATGCAGAATCGCTCCCAGGAAACGGTGAAAATTCCGAAGCTCGTTGAGTATCTAAAAGAGCTTTAATGAATCCCGTTAGAAATCCCCGAAAAAGTGATATAAGTTTAACAAAATGTTTTAATTTCTAACGGGATGAAAAAAATTATCCAGAGAGAAAACAAGGTTCTTCGAGGCATCGCGAGAGCAGTACCCCTTTCAGACATTGGCAAGCCGAAAATTAAGAAGATCATCCGCGAGATGTCGCTTTCTCTCGCGAAGGAACCCGACGGCGTGGCGCTGGCCGCCCCGCAGATAGGGTATCCGCTACGCATTTTCGTCGTTTCGGGGAAAGTTTTCATGAAGGAAAAAATCCCGACCGAAGGTCGTGGATCCGCGACAGTAAAAGCTGTCGGGAAGAAGCCGGGTGATCTAGTTTTTATAAATCCGAAGATAACCAAGCTGTCCCGGGAAAAAGCCTGGCTGCCGGAAGGCTGCCTCTCGGTCCGGCCGCTCTACGGCCTGACTCATCGCGCGAAAAAAGCGACGATCGCGGCCCACGACGAAAAGAGCAGAAAGTTTACCCGGGGCGCAAGCGGGCTCCTGGCGCAGATATTCCAGCATGAGACTGATCACTTGGAGGGAATTCTCTTTACCGACCATGCCAAAGAAATCCATGAAGAGCTGGAACCTAGAACCTATGAACCTAAAACCTAGTTTTGTTTTCTGGGGCACGCCGGCGGTGGCGAGTGAAACGCTCGAGATTTTAAAGCAAAACGGCGACTTGCCAGCGCTTATCGTGACTGCACCGGATCGGCCCCGAGGCCGGGGAATGAAAATAGAGGAGACTCCCGTCGCGCGTTTCGCAAAGGAGAACCAGGTTCCTTGTCTTAAACCCGAGAAGCTCGATTCCGAATTTTCTTTACAACTTTCAACTTTCAACTTTCAACTTTCGGTTGTCGTCGCGTACGGTAAAATACTTCCCGAAAAAATTTTAAAGCAATCTAAATTCATCAACATCCATTATTCCCTCCTCCCGAAATACCGCGGGGCTTCTCCGGTGGAATCCGCGATTCTTGAGGGCGAGACCGAGACTGGCGTGACTATCCAGAGAATGGTTCTCCAACTCGACGCCGGACCGATCCTAATGCAAGAGAAAGTAGAAATCACGCCAACCGAGACGGCTCTGGATTTAAAAAAACGTCTGACGAAGCTTGGTGGAGAAATGCTGGTGGAATTCCTTAACCCCTCCGCCCGAGAGGGCACCTCCCCTTATATAAGGGGAGGTCGGGAGGGGTTATTGCAAAACGAAAGCAAAGCGACCTATGCCAAAAAAATCAAAAAAGAGGACGGACTCATTCCCGAAGAACTTCTGCGTAAGTCAGCGTCCGATCCGCGTCAGTCCGCGATTCTATACAACAAATTCCGCGCCTACGCGGAATGGCCGCGGACTTTCTTTTTTAAAGACGGTAAGAGGATCGTCATTACTGCTGCTGCCCTCGAGAAAGATAAATTTGTAATTAAGAAAGTAATCCCCGAAGGCGGCAAGGAAACTGATTGGAAAACCTAATTTAGCAATAATAAACGACCGTTGCTTATTGCTTAGTGGACACTTTCCGCGATCGCGGGAATTGTCCACTAATATACCTCCTGCTGGTAGCAGCGCTCGCAATATACTATCTCCGGCCGCTCCGGCGCGTAAGAGGTCTCAAATTCAACATCGCACTTACCTGTGTGATGGGAGTGTCTTTTATCACACATGCACTGCCTTTGCCAAAGCCGGGGAGGGTTTGTTAGAGCGACTCTTTCTGCGTGGCGACAGTTGAAACAGAGCTTGGGCGAAGGCAAATTGTGTTTCTTGTAAAAATCGATCTCGAGGGGAATAAACCGGAATGCCAGAGCGCAATTGTGCATGCATTTACCCTCGTGGGGGCAGGCAAAAGTTGTCTTGTTATCTATTTGGTAATCCCTCTCATCCGGCTCGCGCCAGATGTATCCTTGTTCTATAATTTCTTTTTTAGTTAATGGGAAATAAATATGGGCGGTTTCGTTATAACCGAAAGGACTTCCTTCCATTGGGAAAAATTCTCCATATTTATAGACCCGCCCTTTTTTATCAACATAAGGCATGTTTTCCATCTGCTTGATAATTTTCTCTCTTAAAGTTTTATACTCCTCCTCTCCATATTGCTTATTGAGAATACAGAATTCTTTCTTTACTAACCCAACACAGCCGAAAACGTTTTTACTGTCCGGACACCACATGCAATACTCCATATCTTGCCCCGGCACACACCACCAGCAAAATTTGACTCTGGCGCTATCCCCAACTTGCAAGGACTCATAGAGTAATTCTGAATTTACTCCGTAGTGCGTAAAATCATAACAATGCGAGCTTCTACCTTCCTTAGGTGTTATGAGCATGCAGTATCTCGAATCGTCAAGTTTTGCAGAAATGTAAGTATCTTTTACGTTCTTGCAGTTAAAAATGTAATCGCCTGAGACGTTTTTGTTTTTTATGCCGTGCATATATTTCTGAGGATAATTTTCCCAAAGATTTTTTGATTTCTTCCACGCTGAGTCTAATTTTTCCTGGGTAGAAGGATAGAGTTCTTCTAATTTTTTCTGGTATTCTTCTTTGGTGTAAGGCTCATTGAAAATATAATATTTTTTATTAATGAGATTCACGCAGCCAAAACAGTCGCTACAACCTGTACAGTTTTTGCAAAATAATACATCGTAGCATTCCATGCAATCGAGAGAAAACATCGTATTGTAGCTTTTATGGGTATTGACGATTTCATAACAACCCTCGCATTTATGAACAAAATAAGTATCTATGCAATCTTTTGAATTTGTCAGATTGCTACCGTAGGCGCAGTCTTCGTTAAAGTCACTGTGAGTAACAAGATAGCAATTCTTTAAATAACCCACCATGTTCGTGTACTCAGAATTTACAAGTGTGGTGCGGGAGCCGAAGCGACTTACGGAAGGCACTTTGTGCATCAAATCAAAAAATTGAGTGAAAAATGGCTTTGATTCATCGAAGTCCACGCCATAATCCATAGCTTCCCATTTATCGCTCCACCAACATGCGTTGCAAAAAACCTTTATCGGGGAATGTTCAGAGTAAACGGAAATAGTGCTCTGCTTGCACATTTCGCAAGTCCGTTTGTGAAGCGCCCGCTCATTACGCCAGGAAAGGCGCCTTTGCAGCCGACACTCCGGGCAAAAGGTCGGCGGCGGAACCTGGATTTTCTCATAAAAGCCGAAGTCATCCGGCTCGATGGTGAAGTCTTGCTTACAGTTTTGGCAAGTTTTTGTTTCGGATTTCATTTACGTAATCAATTACTTACATCAGTATACCTCTTGTTGATAACATTTCTCGCAATACACTATCTCCGGCCGCTCCGGCGCGTAAGAGGTCTCAAATTCAACATCGCACTTACCTGTGTGATGGGAGTGCCTTTTATCGCACATGCAAACTCTATGCCAAAATTTATTTGGATTTCTATTCGTGACTCTTTGATAGTGTCTACAGTTGGGACAGAGATGAGGTAAAGGTAAATTTTGTGATTGATAAAATTTAAATTCTGGTTCTATAATTCTAAAAGCTGTTGTGCACTGCTCTTTACATTTGCCCTCATGCTCACAACCAATTACTCGGGACACGATATCATCTTTTACCTCCTGAATATCGTCCGGAATATCCTCCGGCTCAAGCTCGACTTTGTAATCTCTTTCTTTGTCTTCTTTCCATGAATAACCTTGGGCTTCGGCTTCCTCCTTGGTCAAAGGAAAAAATTCCTGAGCAGAAGTTTCGTTATAGCAATAATCAGAAATCTCGTTCGGAAAGAAATCACCATATACATATTTTCGTCCTTTTTTATCTATATAAGGCATAGTGTTCATGTGCTCGACAATTTTTGGCACAAGCTCTTCGTACTGTTCCTTGGTATACTCTTTGTTTAATATAGAATACTTCTTGTTTGTCACCCCTACGCAGCCAAACATTTCGCTACCACGGCAGTCCATGGAATATCTTACGGTGTGCCCTTCCAGGCAGACTACACACCCTATTAGATCGCTCGCATTATTTCCACAAGTAAGAGATTCATAAATCTTTTCAGCATTTTCGCCAAATTGGGTATAGTCATAGCACTCCTTGTTATTTTTGCCAATCAGCCACATAGAATATTTGCAGTATTCCCCTCCGTTTACTATATAGGAGCTTTTTACGTACTTGGAATTATAAATGTAGTCTCCGTTCGATTCCAGATTTTGTACTCCATGCATGTATTTGTTTGGAAATTGAAGCCAAAATTTTTTTATCTCCTCTTTTATCTTTTGGGTATTTGCATAGGAGCTAAGGTTAAACTCTTGTATTTTTTTTAGGTACTCGTCTTTGTTATATTTTTTATTGAAGATGCAATACTGTTGACCACGCAAATTTATGCAGCCGAAACAGTTTGAACAACCTGAAAGATTTTTTGAGAACCATATATCGTGAGAACTCTCGCAATCCACGGAATAATAAATCTGGTAGCACTTATTGCAATTTACTATTTCGTAGGCCAATTGTGTGGTTTCTGCCATTGTCGCATCAATACAATCTGTGGAATGCTCTATTTCTTCTCCGTACATACATTTTTCGTCGTAGTCAGAGTTGAAAATGTAGTAGCAGTCCTTAAGATAATGGTTCATGTTTGTAAAGTTGCTATTAGTGAGGGTATTGTAGCTCACCGAGAGGTTCTGATGCGGGACTTTTTTACGAAGCTCAGAAAATTGAGCGAAAAATGGCTTGGAAAAGTTGTAGTCTTGGCCGTAGCTCATTGCGTCCCATTTATCGCTCCACCAACACTCTCCACAATAATTTCCGTCGCCTTTTTCTGGATCGTATCGTGAAATAGTAGCTTTGTCGCAAAGCTGACAGGGTCGTTTGTAAAATGTTCTTTCGTTACGAAAAGTGAGGCGCCTTTGCAGCCGGCACTCCGGGCAAAAGGTTGGCGGCGGAACCTGGATTTTCTCATAAAAGCCGAAGTCATCCGGCTCGATGGTGAAGTCAGAGTGACAATTTTGACATATTCTATTTTCAAAATTTTCACTCATTTGTTTGTCCCGGTCTCGATTCCTTTGGAATCGGGCCGTGGATCCTCGATTTTCTTTTAATTAAAATGTTTTAATTTAGAAAATCGGGACAGTTTTGGCAGGTTCGAGTTTCGCTTATCATTATTTATATCATGATATATATCATGATATTTAGTACTTCCCGGTAAAAGGATTGCGGCGGGAGAGGCCCTTCAGCATCTTTTTGATACTGCGGGCGCCCCGGTAGAAAAGCGTCTGGCGGCGATCTTTGTCTTTACTGATTTCTCTAAACAAAATTTCTTTCACCTCGTCCACTGCCGCGAAGAGATCCTCCGCATCGGCGCTCCCATAATAATCCTCACCGGCTAGGTTAATCTTGCAATCCGCGTGAAAAACTACTCCTTGCTTATGATGCAAGGTAGCCTTTGAAATTTCAAAATAAATATTTGCTTCCGGGCCCTTTTCTTCTATTTTTGAAATTAATCTTCCTAAATTCGTTACTCGTTTAATAATGTAATCATTGATCTCGGGAGTCAGCTCTAAATTTTTTGCTTGCAAATTAATTTTCATGACCCTATTATATCACGCTTGATGCTCATGCTTATTCCGAAGAGTCGGAATGTACAACTTCTCGATATACTCCCGGAGCATCCGCTCGGTCGAGAAATGTTCAAGGATAAGATCCCGCGCGCGCTTCATCCTCGCTTGCCACTCCGCCCCTCCGTACATCGGCAGGACCTCCTTCTCTAGGATCGCAAGAAGCTCTTCGGAGCTCATAGGATCTTTCATCACCCAGCCGATGTCTTCCGGGGAGACCTCCGCGACCCAGCCGTCGCGGGTCGAGAGATTGAGAGCACCGTTAAGAGCCGCCTTCATGCCACTCGTGCCGCAGGCTTCGAAGCCGACCGCGGGGGTGTTCATCCAGACATCCGCCCCGGCCGTAAGCACCTCTGCGACTTCGGTCGAGTAATTCGGAATGAAGGTGGCGAAACCCTTGAGTTTGTTCTCTGTAATTTCTTTTATCTTCGTAATGTATGGGTTTTCGTTCTCTGGCCCGGACGTCGGACCGGAGAAGATAATCCGAACCGGTACGCGAGAGTTCCTGAAGAGCGCGAGGAGCTCCTCGGCTCGCTCCAGGAGTAGCAGCGGCTGTTTGTATTCGACCAGGCGCCTTGCCCAGACAAGAATAAGGTCTGCCTCTCCCCAGCTCTCGCCGGATTTTTCCTTGAGGAGCGTTAGTAATTTTCTCTTGTTCCTAAGGTGCGCAGATCCAAGGTCACCTACCGACTTATCCCAGCGCGGGACAAAAATTCCGTTGGTTATTGTATTTAGGTCCTCTTCCGGCCAGAGAGCTTTGGCACGTTCGGCATGAAGCTTGGAGACCGCGTTAACCCGCGAAGTCAGACGAAAGGCGAGCGCGGTCATGGATAGCAGGTTCGGGAGATCGGCTCGCCGTCCTAATTGAGATATCTCCGGCCCGGTAAGCCCCATTTCTTCCGCATATTGTGCCAGGAAAAGACTCACCTTGTCTTCCGCGAAAAGTTCCTGTCCCGCCGGCAGGATGGTGTGGTTGGTGAAAACAATGTGCTCCCGCGCGAGTTCTAGCGCCTGATAGAAATCCGCGATCCTCTGGTGTTCCATTTCATGTCGCACAAGCTCGAGCGCGATGAAGGCGCTATGACTCTCGTTAAGATGATAGACCCCGGCGTGGTGGCCAAGAGCTCGGAGCATCCGGAAGCCACCGAGCCCGAGGATTATCTCTTGCTTCAAGCGCAAGTCCCGGTCATCGTCGTAAAGCCGGCGGGTAATGTCGCGATCGATCGGGTCGTTGCCGGGCAGATCGGTATCTAGGAGATACACTCTGGCGTCCCCCTCCCGCCACTCGAAGGCAACGATCTCAACCAGCCTCTCTTCAAGGGGCAGCAGCACAGATACTGCCTCCCCTCTTTCGTCCACAACTTTTCGTAGTTTTGACCGAGCTGCCGCTCCGTCCCCGCGGAGAATACTCTGCGCCTCGCGGTAGTTTAATCCGACTGCAAGAAGAGGGAAGCCCTGCCGGGCAGCCTCCCGCACGTAATCGCCCGCGAGGACTCCCAAGCCCCCCGCGTAGGTCGGGAGCGCGCTCTCCAGCGCATACTCCGCGCAGAAATACGCGACCGGAGAATTCAGAAATTTCTCGTACTCCTCGCTTTTTTTAAACTCCGAGAACCAATCCGTCATACTATGATCCGCGCTGCTCCGGCTGGCCGCCGCGGAGAGAGCGGTATTTATCCTTGTATTTCTCGATCGTTTCTTCCACTTCTTTATGCGGTATTGCCACGCGGAGGAGATCAATAGCATTAATCGTGTCGTAGATATCGAGCTTCTCCTTGAGTTTGTAAATAGCGTCCCGCCAAAGAATCGCTTTCTCATACTCCCCAGTTTTCGCCCCTTTTTTCTCAAGCTCCGCCATCATATCTAAGAACGCGTGATAGACCCCTCTCTCCGCGCCGCCGCGACCGACAGTTCTATCCTTAAATGGGATGCGAAGAATTTTATTCTGCTCCTGCATCATCATCCGAATTTTCCCAGTTCTCTGCCAGTTAAAGGCGGTGGAAATTATCTTCTCGTAATAACTCCTGCCCTTCTCCAGGGCTTCTTGGGAAACATCGGGAATAAACCGGAGCGTATCGAGAAGATTCCAGGCCCCATACTCTATCATTTCCAAGCTCCACCAGGGCTTCGCGGATGCCCACCAGAAGTGATCCGACGCGAGCGCCGCATCCATCTTCTCCCGAACCAGAGGGAAACGCGGATGATTTTCGTCCATACGATAAACTTCGCCTAGGGTGAGTTCGGTAAACTCCCACTGCCACTTGTGGATTATGTTCTCCGGGTCTTTCCAAGAAAGAAACTGAATGCCCCTCTCGATGTCCTCTTTGGAGGACGCCCAGGTCGCTTCTCCGGGAAGAATCTCTTTTTTGACTTCGTATGAATTTTCCAAATCGCTGATTTTAACCTGCTCGAAATCTTCCGTTTCCCAGATCTGGAAGAGCATCTTCTCGAGTCCCGGTCGATGATGGCCGAAGGTCTCCGCATCCATGGCAGTTACCACATAATTCGGCGAAGAAATTTCCCTTTGCATTGCTTCGCGGAGAGTTTCCTTCGAGCGTACCACCGCGCTCATGATCAAATTCGAGAGCCGTCGGTCCCTGAAGAAAATTTTTAATTTTGAATTTTTAATTTTGTAAATTTGAGAATAGTCCACCTGCCCCACATCCCCGCCAGAGGAAATCTCGTCCAGCACGACCCATCTAAAGCCGAGTTTCTCTAGGAGCGGAAGAAGCTTCCGGCTAAAGGCCATCTCTGGGGGGAAAAACCCTGCCGGCGAAGGGATGTTCAAAAATTTCTGGAGCGCTTCCGTATCGAGTTCGATCTGCCGAATCGCTTCTTTCTCGGAAACAAGAGGCAAAAGCGCGTGATACTTGGCGGTGCCGGTTATCTCTATCCGCTCCTCCGCAACTAAACCCCTCAAGTCATCAATGAGATCTTGATGGCCGTACTTATGGAGAAGCTCGAGAAGCGCTCCGGAAATATTGAGTGTCAGGCGCACCTTCGGATTCCTTTTTATCTCCGAAATAATTGGCCGGTAGCTTTGCGCGATGATTGCCTCGAGAATGTCCGCTTGTTGATTGACCGGCTGATAAAAATGCAGAAAATTAGCCCAGCGCATTTTTGATGCTAAAAAGATTTAAGGCCTTCAGGAAGAGCTTCTCGTACTCCCGCGCGGATTCTTCCCAGGAAAAGTTCTTCTGCATTGCTCGCCTTGCGATCCCATTCCAGACTTTGGGATAACGATAAGTCTCTAAGGCGCGCACAAAGGTGCCCAGAAAGGCACTGGGGGAGAAATTATCAAAAACAAATCCCCAACCGGGATCTTCCTCGCCTCGGTGGTCCTTGACGGAATCGGCTAATCCTCCGATTTTTCGCACAATCGGCACCACTCCATAACGCATCGCTTCCATTTGGGTCAGCCCACAGGGCTCGAAGCGCGAAGGAATAAGGATCGCGTCCGCTCCAGCGTAGATCATATGCGGGAGAATGTTGTCGAAAGAGAGGTGCACGGCCACCTGCTTGTGCTTCCTTGCCAGATCGTCGAAGAAAGAGACATATCTGGAATCCCCGGCGCCTAAAACGACGAGCTGGAAATCAAAGTTCTCCAAGAGCGCCGGAAGCGCGTCAATAATAAGGTCCAGGCCCTTCTGTTCCGAGAGACGAGATACTACCGCGGAGAGGAAAACATCCTTCCGCTCCGGCAGATTGAACTTTTGCTGGAGAATTTTCTTGTTCCGAACTTTCTCATCCAGCGTATCGGAGTCGTACTGATACTCCACATAAGGATTGGTCTTTGGATCGTAGGAACTATAATCAATGCCGTTTAATATTCCGAAAAGGCGGCTGCGCCGCTCGGAGAGGAGGTCGCCCAAGCCCTCGCCGTAGTCCGGAGTCGTGATTTCGCGCGCGTATGTCGGCGAGACAGTCGAAATGACATCCGCGTAACGTATCCCCCGACGCATGAAATTAAGTTTCGAAAGGCGTTGGTCAGTAATTGCCGGGATTCCCGACTGACCGTCATCAAAATCCAGTTCCGAGACATGGCGATGGTCGAAATTTCCCTGGAAAGAAAGATTGTGGATGATAAAGACCGAAGCAATCTTAGAAATGACGCGATCCTTGGCATACTCAATTTTCATGAAATTCGGCACGAGTCCCCCCTGCCAGTCATTGGCAACGATCACATCCGGTCGCCACTCCGAAGTTCTCACAAATTCGATACAGCCCCTGGAGAGGAGCGCCCAGCGCGCCGGGTCGTCATCGTAGCCGTAGACGCTCCCGCGCTTCTCGTAGTACTCCATGTTCTCGAGGAAATAATTGACCTGTTCCTCTCTATTCTTTATTTGCTTGATATTACAAACAAGTGGCTCCAGTTCGCCATTCGGGACTCGAAGGCCTTCTATTACCATCTCCATCGGGAATTCCTCCTCGTTGATCGAGGAGTACTTGGGAATAAGGGTCCGGACGTCGTGCCCAAGTTCGGAAAGTGCCCTTGGGAGCGCTTGCATAATTTCGCCCAAGCCGCCCGCCTTGGCGAAGGGCGCGAGCTCCGAGCCCACGAAGAGAACTTTCAATTTATGCTTTCTCGATAGTAACATTGGGGTGGTTTTTATAATTGGGATTTTTTACGAAATCCGGCTTGCCGCCTTTCTCGACTACGTAGTAAGCAAAGCCGTGCATCTTCCTGACCGGTTCGTAATCAGCGTGCTTGGGCGCCGCGGGGTCGTCTTTCGCATACACCGGCGAGTCATCACTAGTCACGAGCCAGGACTGCCCGATATTTACTCCTAGGTGCCCGGCGCGCTCCGGAATCGTGACTTTGCTGCCACTCTTTACAAAGATCGCGCGCACCCAGTCGACGGCGCCATCTTGAACGGGGGCCTGAAGTAGAATTATGCCCTCGCCCGCTAGAATTTCGTAAGTTTCAATGAAATCGGAGACATGATAGTGTCCGAGGGTCTTCACATATTCATCTCCTACCTTCCCCGCTTCCCAGACGGTAATGTTTCTCTTCTCACTCCCTCCGCGGAGCATCCAATAATGAACTTCGGGTCCCGAGGCCAGGGGGTTCATCAAAACTGGCCGCATCTCCTCATGGGTGCGCGTCGCCAGAGCTAAAGCTTTGCCTAGCATTCCTTAATTCTAGCACGGAGATTGGTGCTGGAGTAGTTGTGGTCGCGGGAGTTCCAGACGATCTTTATCGGGAGATCCCAGCCGGTATATTTCTTGCCCTGCCAGTCCGGGCCAAGGAATCTCACGTCCGGCTTTAGCTCCTCGAGAAGTTTGTAGAGGTCTTCTTCCGTTTTATAAATCCTTATTTCGTCAACATATCTGCAGCCCTCCAACCGTATTTTCCGTTCTGCCAAAGTTTCCACGGGTTTCTGTTTCTCGGAGCGATCGATGCTGGGGTCGGTTTGAAGCCCGACAATTAAATAGTCGCAGTTTTCTTTACATTCTTTGAGCATAAGCACGTGCCCTGCGTGCAGTAGATCGAAAGCCCCACATGTGAATCCGCGAATCATATTAAAAAATCTTAACAAAAATAAGGTTATTTTTCAACACCGCGTTAAATAATCAAGACCTTCGCAACACTTCTAAAGGAGTTTGGTAGTTGATTCCCATGTGTGACCTTTCATTGTTGTAATATGGCAGAAAAGTTTTGATTGCTTTTCTAAACTCGCGAAGTG
>Ga0187893_10007074_pt1 | contig 18696 bp, 17 predicted proteins | sample MA1701074metaG_FD_139574 | JGI IMG/M metagenome (GOLD analysis project Ga0187893, IMG submission 139574) | White microbial mat communities from a basaltic lava cave in the Kipuka Kanohina Cave System on the Island of Hawaii, USA - MA170107-4 metaG ... | reverse complement strand
CGGCAGCTATTGAACCAACCAGCAAGGATTCAGTACCCGAGCGCCACCAGGAGCTAGTGGACCACCGGGCCTTAATGGAGCCGATCGAGAAGAAGACCACACCGGTCAGAAACACAGACAATTGAAAGGCCTCGCCCACGCCGAAAATAAACGGAACTAGTGGCACAAGACCGCACAGGAGAAACGCGCTAAAGGTTGAAAAGGCTGCAATTCTCGGAGAACGTACCTCTTTAGGCAAGCCATATTCTTCAGTCAACATTGTGCGCACCCACCTTGCTTCATCCGAAGTGATCAATTCGACCACACGTTCCAGCTCCTGCCCTTCAAACCCTTTGCGTTTGAAAATCTGACGGACCTCTTCTTTCTCACCTTCTGGAGCAGTGGCGATGTGTCGATATTCAATCTCTTCAACTCGCTTCAGATCTTCCTGTTCAGCGCGTGTGCCGAGGTAGTTGCTTGCCGCCATCGAAAATCCGTCGGCAATAAGGTTTGCGAATCCCAACACCAGAATTACCGCAGTCGAGAGGTTAGCCCCAACTACACCCGACACAATTGCGAAAGTGGTTACCGAACCATCGATACCCCCATAGACCCAGTCGCGCGTGTAATTTTGCTGGGGGCCGGCCGCCAACCGTCGTTTAATACTTTCCGGTGAATGATCATGTTCCAATGCCATTTGAAGTTTAGACTCGCATTAGGTTGATGCTAAAAACAGCGGGTGGAAAATTGCTAGCCGTATTCCGATTAATGCTACCTGCGTTACTCTACTGAGTAATTTTGCTTTCGCGGTTCAGCCATTGCCAGGAAACTGCGCCACCACCTATTGCGCGTCTTAGCGGGAACAAATTCCCTAACGGTGATCTGTTCAATCTGATCGGGTTTCGCCCGATAGCCGGTAATACTCTCGATACGAATCCGATAGAAAACTGGCGTCGACGAGTGCCGCTTTCCATTACTGGCTGCAGGCACATAAGCTGGCAACCACCACATTGCACGCTCTTGCAGCAACTGGAGGGCCCGGTTGCGCTCGTGCTTCCATTCAGGCGTATCAGGTAATTCCTCATAACGGCCGAATACTACTATGCTAGTCCAGTCTGACTGGTGCTGAACATCGTCAACCGCCACGCATACCAGCGGATTCTTCCGCATCCATTCGATTTTTCGGCCGAACGTGGAAAAAGCATAGATATAAGATTCATCCAAGGCAAAATAGATCGGAATAACATAAGGCTGGTTGTCGCGTGCGCAGGCCAACCTCCCAAACCTCATCTTTTTTAGCATCTTGTGGCACTCGGCCGCCGACAATTGTCCGATCAACATAGCTAAGCCTCCTTTCCTCAAAAAACCTTTGTTATTTAATATATTTGCAACTGCTGTTCCGGGTGTCGCGGGTGAAGAATCTGGAAGATCTAGTGTGTGAGGAACCGCACTCTGCGGAAAGATTCCCAGTTAATTTGGGAATTCTAAGCAGTAGATTAGTCCCGTCGAGTCTCTCGGAAGGACCAGGCTTTTTCCTCATTATTGGCGCTCAGATGTTTATAGCTTTGGACACGCCCAAAGTGTCGCACTCCACTAAAGGCTGTCGGATTAGACTGTTCAACCAGCCTGCGGAGCAGGCGGCAGAATATAGCCTGGGGTGAAGCGCAGCGGAACCCCAGGATTGCAATGAACAAGCGACCGCGAGCCCGCGTTAGCGGGTGACAGCCGCAAGCGAGCCGATATCTTTTCAGAAATCTCTCATTCACCACTGTCGCCCGCTGGCGCGGGCTCGCATCTTTAATTCAATAGCAACCTGGGGTTCCGCTGCGCTTCACCCCAGGCTCTATTCTGCCGCCTGCCCCGCAGGCTGGTTGAATAGTTGATTCCGACAGGCCCCCTCATGATGCCGACACCTTCCGTAGCCAGTCGGTTGCCTGACGAGCAATGCTACTTAGTGTGCCGGCTGTATCGAGCACAAGGTGGCTGTCCGGTAGTTCATTAATTGGCTCGAATTCATTACGCTGTTTAACGAAAGTATCCCAAGTTGCCGCAGAAATACCTTCATCACGCATAGCCCTCTGCTCGAGGCGAACACGCACCAGCTCTTCCGCCAGCCTGCATTCAATGATGCGCCAATTAACACCCAGCGATGCCGCTAACTCTCTAGCCTTCGAACGATCGGCTGCGCGGCGAAATGTAGCGTCAAGCACGACACCCCCTTCCTTTTGCAAGGCTGTGCGTGCCTCGTCAAACATCTGGCTATAGGTTTTGGCATTGGCCTCGGCCGTGTAAGCGCCATCACCGTACGCGAACCCTTTTGTTCTGCCAAAGATCTTGCGCCGAACAGCGTCTGCCGAGATAACGCGCAAACCCAACTCCCCGGCCACCGATCGAGCCACGGTGGTCTTACCTGTTCCTGACAATCCCGTAACGATTATTACGGCCGGGCGTTGTAAGCGGTCGGCATATCTTCTGGACAGCTCAAAGAAGTTCTGGGCACGAAGTTGTGCGCTCTGCTTATCAAGCTCACTGAAACCAGGCCCGTCGAGACGAAAGCTCAGAACCTTGCCCCTCACATAAGCCCGGTAGCATCGATAAAAAGGAAACAATTCGATCAGATCGGTATCTTTGGTCCGGGCTTCATAGCGCTCAAAGAAGTAGTAGCTGAGGTCGGGACGGCCTCGCGCGTCCAAATCCATCGCCAAAAACGCCGCCTCACTCGCTATGTCGCTACAGCGGAACCGCTCGTTGAATTCTATGCAGTCGAAGAAACAAATGCCGTTCGTCACGCAAATACTCTCGGATCGCAAGTCGCCGTGACCGTCACAGATTCGCTTTCCGGCTACACGGGATTCCAACAGCTTCTGGTTGCGTTTGATCCAATCTCGAACCCACCATGCCAGAGCATCAAAATCGGCTTGTGTTAGCGTACGACTAATGAAAGGTGCTGTCTGGGTAAAATTTTCTTCCCAGTTCTGCTGTATTAACTCAAGACTACCATATTTATCCACATCCGCACCGCGGCGTGCTGTTTCGTGAAATCGGGCGAGCTTGTCGGCGATCCGGCCAATTACACCTTCGGTCACGGTGTTGTCCCGAATCATTTGGTCGAGCATTCCTTCGGTCGGTAACCTTTTCATCCTGACGCCATAGTCAAGGATGTGGCCCATACCTGAGAGTCTCGGCTTACCTTCAATCACAGTTACTGGCTGCACTCCTACGTATGTGTCATCACAGAGTCGCCGATTCAACGACACTTCGGTCTCGCAGGCCGACAATCGTTTTTCTAAGGTTGTGTAATCCAGAAAACCATAGTCGACTGGTTTCTTTAGCTTGATGACGTGGTGCTGGCCCATTAACACGACTGAGATGTGTGTCTGAATCATTTCAATCTTGCCTTCATCAGCCGGCCAATCAACACACGTCTGCAATTGCTTAACCATCTCAAGCCAGTTTTCCAGGTTGTTTAACTGATTACCTCCCACTTCTCCCACCTTGCTCTATTACTTACTATTTTTTGCAACCTTTATTCCAGTACAATTTTTCTGAAAAACCAGTGTACTTAGGTCGACAAAGCTGCGCGTTATTCCGAAGTTCTGCGCAAATTCACTCAGAATTGGGCCACAATCTCTCCCCCAATACGCCTGATTTCCGCAGTTTTCCTCCCGGCATGCCCATTGCCCTAAATCGTAATAGCCGTCAGATAAGGAGAATTTTAGGTAGTTACTTATTAAGGAGAGTTGTTGATGAAGGTAAGGGACATCATGGCCCAGCCGGTGATTGTTGCCCGGGAGGACGCTTCACTTGAGGAGATCGCAAAGACAATGCTGGATTGCGGCATTGGAGCTATGCCCGTGGTCAATGAAAAGGGAGAATTGACAGGGATTATTACGGAATCAGATTTTACGGCGAAGAACCACGGTATCCCATTCTCGAGTTTTCGCGCACCTCAGCTTTTGGGCCATTGGCTGACGAACGAAGGGGTTGAACGCATTTACGAAGCTGCAAAACGGATGACTGCGAACGAGATTATGTGCCGGGAGGTCTTGACCGTAACCGAGGATGAGAGCGTCGAACGACTGCTGGGGTTAATGGTGAACAATGACCTTAAAAGAATTCCAGTGGTCAGAGATGGAGTGCCCGTGGGGATCGTGGCCCGCCACGATATCTTAAAAATGATGCTCGAGCAGGGAGTAAAAACCCCTTAATTCTTAAAGAACTCTGAAAAACCGACGATTCATTCTTGACCTTCTTTATAGGGGCAAGCAGGAGTATGCTCAGATGCGCTACCTGGCGAAAGCATGTTTATTTGGCTTCAATTCATCGCTTGCACAGCAGCCATTCTTTTTTCCGGCTCAAAGCTTTCCAAGTACGGGGACATTATTGCGGAAAAGACTGGCCTCGGGAGAACCTGGGTTGGGGTTCTACTGATTGCTTCCGTAACGTCTCTCCCGGAGCTCATCACTGGGTTAAGCTCGGTCATCATTTTCGAACTACCAAACATAGCCGCCGGAGATGTTTTAGGTAGTTGTATGTTTAATCTTCTGATTCTTTCGTTGATTGATCTCAGAGGAGGCTCAGAGCCCCTATCCGCTCGGACTCATCAGGGGCAGGTGCTCACCGCTGGTTTTGGAGTTCTGCTGCTCGGCTTGGTCGGAATTAGCATCTCGGCCAGCGGAGCGTTGCCGGCGCTGGGCTGGATCAGCTCATCCAGTCTTATTCTTTTAGCCCTTTACCTGATTGCCATGCGAACGGTGTTCCTCTACGAAAAAAGGCGCGTGGCCGAATTCTTAATTGAACAGGCGGAAGAGGCCCAATATGACGATACGTCGAAAGGCAGAGCTTATCTAATGTACGGAGTAAACGCCCTGGTCATAATCGCCGCTGCGACTTACTTGCCTCACATTGGCGACGAAATTGCCCGAACCACCGGTCTGGGAAGAACCTTTGTCGGCAGTGTCTTCATCGCGTTATCGACTTCCCTACCTGAACTCGTGGTTTCGTTCTCCGCTTTGAGGCTTGGAGCAGTTGATATGGTTTACGGAAACATATTTGGTAGTAATCTATTCAACCTCTGTATCCTCGCCGTGGATGACATCTTTTACACCAAGGCCCCACTGTTTTCAGACATCTCACAAGCTCATGTAGTGACAGCTATGGCCGCAATAGTAATGGCTGCCATCGCAGTGATTGGCTTAACTTACAGGACGAGCAAGAAAATCCTGTTTGTTGGTTGGGATTCACTTGGGATTCTGACCGTTTATGTTCTGACAATTCTTGTGCTCTTTCGCGTCGGGTAGAGACGATCCACGAAATCACATGACGCAGCCCATTCGGGCCGCAACCAAATATTCCGTTGTAGCAGAATTTGTGTCATGATTCACAGCACACAGGGTCGCATTAAACGTACGACATTCAAGGTCGTACTCTATGATCGTATAAAAAGAGACGATTGAATTCCGATGGACCAAGGTTCCATCGCACAGCGACCAGGGCACGCTTCCATCGCGAAGCAACAAAGCCCAATCCACCAGCGCGTAGCGAGTGGGGCACGCACGCTTACGCGCGCTAATGAGCGAGCATTAACAGCGCTTGATAGAAAAACAGTAGTGCCCTCGATCCCCAAACTCAGCAGCCAAGCTGGGGTAGGGGGGTTTGTTGTCTCTAGGACCCAAAATGACCGCAGAAAAACAAAAATTCACCGGTTTGTTACACGAAAAAGCACGAAATAGTCACTGCACGAACCAATAGGGAGAGACAGTTAACTAGCTGGCGAAGGGAGGAAAATTTGGAAAGTCAAAAAAGGGAGTTAAAAATTCTCGAGAGACCGCATCTGGAGCAACTGATCCTCGGCCTCAAACGACGAGGCTATCGAGTTGTGGGTCCTAAACGAAGAGATGAAGCAATTGTCTATGATGAAATTAATTCCATTGACGATCTTCCCATTGGTTGGACTGATGAACAGGACGGCGGCACCTATCGGTTGAAGAAACGTTCCGATGAGGCATTTTTTGGTTATGCCGTCGGACCACATTCCTGGAAGAAGTTTTTGCACCCTCCGGTCCTGCGTCTCTGGAAAGCTGAACGAAAGGAAAAGGGATTCCAGATTCTCCCCGAAGAGCAACAAACAGCAAAGTTTGCCTTTATCGGTGTTCGCTCGTGTGAGCTACATGCGATTGCCATTCAGGATAAGGTCTTTCTCGACGGTAAATATGTTGACCCAAATTATCAAACGCGCCGCCAGGAGATTTTTGTCGTGGCGCTTAATTGCAGTCAGGCCGGTGGCACCTGCTTTTGCGTATCCATGAATACAGGACCCAAAGCAACTTCGGGCTACGACCTGGCGCTTACCGAGGTGATTGAGGACAGCCGCCACTACTTTGTCACGGACGTGGGGAGCGAGCGTGGCGATGAATTATTACAGGACTTAGCGGTTCACCAGAACGCCACCAGTGAGGAGCAGGTCAAGGCAGAGAGCGTTGTTGAACGCACAGCTGCCCAGATGGGTCGCTATCTTGATACCAATGACATCAAGGGCTTGCTCTATCGTAACTACAACCACCCCCGCTGGAATGATGTAGCTGAGCGCTGCCTGTCTTGCGCTAACTGCACAATGGTCTGTCCGACCTGCTTCTGCACGACCGTCGAAGATACAACCGACCTAACCGGACTACATGCGGAGCGCTGGCGGAAGTGGGATTCATGTTTTACGCTCGACTTCTCCTACATACATGGAGGAAGTGTCCGTTCAACCGTTTATTCCCGCTACCGGCAGTGGATGACGCACAAACTGGCCACTTGGATTGACCAGTTCGGAACCTCTGGTTGCGTGGGCTGTGGCCGCTGCATCACCTGGTGTCCCGTAGGCATTGATATTACGGAAGAAACACGAGCGATTCGGGAAACCGAGCTGAAAGGGAAATAAAAAGTGGCTGATCTTGAGCGTAGCTTAGCGGGAACTTCTTTTTGCGAGGGCATGCAGCCTTTTCATATTAGCCTGCTTGCCAGAGGCGCCGGCGAACGCGCCTTTCAAGCCGGCCAGTTTGTGTTTCACGAAGGAGACGAAGCAAACTCCTTATACATTCTACTTAAAGGCCATGTCTCGCTCGAGGTCTCCACGCCCGCACGCGGAGCAATTGTTTTCCAGACCATTGGTGCCGGAGACGCGCTCGGCTTGTCCTGGCTTTTCCCTCCGTTTCGCTGGCACTTTGATGCTCGCGCTATCGAGCCTACACAGACAATCGTGCTTGATGCCGGGCGCCTGCGAGCACAAATCGAGGAAGACCACGATTTTGGTTATGAACTGCTGATACGCATCGCGAGCGTAATGGTTACCCGGCTGCAAGCGACCCGATTGCAGATGACGGACATGTATGGAGCCGGGGATTCCTAAACATAACATGATGGAAGCTTTGTACAATCCAATGGTCCCGCGACCATACCTGGTAAGCCGCACCCGGCGAGAGTTGCGGGACACATTAACACTCTTTCTCGAACCGGCAGACCACCAGCAACCCTTCAGAAATGCCCCAGGACAGTTCAACATGCTTTACATCTTTGGTGTGGGCGAGGTGCCAGTTTCGATCAGCGGGGATGCCGAACGAACGAATACCCTGGTCCACACAGTTCGAGCTGTGGGAGCCGTAACCGAAGCGATGTGCAAATTGAAACGCGGTGACTTGGTGGGCGTCAGAGGTCCTTTTGGAAGCCAATGGCACGCTGAAAAGGTAACAGGGAAAGATTTGGTGATCGTGGCTGGGGGTATTGGTCTGGCACCACTCAGACCAGTGCTTTATCAAGTTCAGAAGCACCGCTCTGAGTATGGACAGGTATTCTTACTTTACGGTGCCCGAAGTCCCGAAGAGTTGCTTTATCGCAAAGAAGTTGAGCAGTGGAAGAAACGCTTCGACATGAACGTGGAAGTGACCGTCGACAGAGCTTCGACCGACTGGCAGGGACACGTGGGAGTGGTCACGACCCTCATTAGCCAGGCTCGGTTTGACCCGGTAAATACAACAGCGATGCTTTGTGGTCCAGAGGTAATGATGCGATTTGCGGTAATGGAACTGCAAAAACGGGGTGTTGGTGCCGAGAACATCTTCGTTTCCATGGAGCGCAACATGAAATGCGCCATAGGCTTTTGCGGCCGTTGCCAGTTTGGACCTACGTTTATCTGCAAGGATGGTCCAATCCTTTGTTACGACCGCATCAGCAACTGGTTCGGCACGCGGGAGGTCTGATATGAGAAAGCGAAAACCAAAGCTTGCCGTCTGGAAATTCGCTTCCTGCGATGGGTGTCAGCTTAGTCTGCTGGATTGCGAAGATGAGCTTTTTGCCGTGGCCGGCGAACTGGAAATAGCGTATTTCATGGAAGCTTCACGCGCGGTAGTTAAAGGCCCCTACGACCTGTCGCTGGTAGAAGGTTCAATCACAACTCCTCATGATGCCAAGCGGATCCGGCAGGTGCGGAGACAATCAAAGTATCTGGTGACCATCGGAGCGTGTGCCACAGCTGGAGGTATTCAGGCGCTGAGAAATTTTCGGGATGTGAAAGAGTTTATGCGAATTGTGTACGCAACTCCGGCGTATATCAGCACCCTAGAAAAATCCACAGCCATCTCAGAACATGTCAAAGTCGACTTTGAATTACGTGGCTGTCCAATAAATAAGCGTCAACTGCTGGAAGTGATCAGTGCCTTTCTGCAAAAGCGAAAGCCAAACACGCCGCCGCATAGCGTGTGTGTGGAATGCAAGCTCAGAGGAATCGTATGTGTGATGGTAGCTCAGGGAGTTCCGTGTTTAGGGCCGGTGACCCACGCCGGATGCGGAGCCATTTGTCCCGCCTATGACCGAGGCTGCTACGGGTGCTTTGGGCCCAAAGAAACTCCAAACATCTACTCGTTGGGCCGTTGGATGAAGTCCCTGGGCTCAGAGGATGAGGAGCTAGAGCGCGTCTTTCACAATTTCAACACTTATGCGGAACCGTTCCGGGACTTTAGGGCCAGCGAATTACAGCGAAGAGAAACTCAAGAGAATGAATAGCAGGACGATAAAAGTTGATTATCTGGCGCGGGTGGAAGGCGAAGGCGCTCTATACATTCGCCTCGAAGGTGATCGTGTTGCCGACGTCAAACTGAAAATCTTCGAGCCTCCCCGCTTTTTTGAGGCATTTCTCCGGGGCAGGGATTTCCTGGAAGTTACCGATATCACTGCACGCATTTGCGGTATTTGCCCGGTTGCTTACCAGATGAGTGCGCTGCACGCCATTGAGAGTGCTTTTGGCCTCAGAATCGAAGGACAATTGCGGGCGCTGCGCCGCTTAATCTATTGCGGGGAGTGGGTAGCCAGCCATGCGTTGCACATCTTCATGCTGCATGCACCTGATTTTCTGGGCTACGAAGATGCTATCCAGATGGCCAAAGATCACCCGGAGGTCGTTCAGCGGGGTCTGCGACTGAAGAAGGCCGGAAACAAGATCATGTCGTTTCTTGGGGGCCGGGCTATCCACCCTATCAACGTACGCGTCGGAGGCTTCTATAAGGTCCCTACTAAAGAAGCACTACTTGAACTCCGAGATACCATACAGCGAGCGCGTGATGAGGCAGTAGAAAGCGTTCGCTGGCTTTCGACCCTGGCCTTTCCCGAATTCGAACAGGATTATGAGTTTGTCGCTCTCCGTCACCCTCAGGAGTATCCTTTCAACGAAGGACGGCTCGTTTCAAATAAGGGCCTAAACATCCCAGTCAGTGAGTTTGATGATCACTTCATTGAAGAGCATGTAAGTCATTCAAACGCGTTGCACAGCGTCTTGAAAGGGCGCGGAGCTTATTTTGTCGGACCAGCGGCGCGTTACAGCCTGAATTTCGACAAGCTCTCAGCTTTAGCTCAAGATGAGGCCCGTAGGGCTGGTTTAGGCGAGGTTTGCCGAAATCCCTTCCAGAGTATCATCGTGCGCGGCGTAGAGGTGCTGTACGCTTTCGATGAAGCTCTGCGCTTGATCGAGCAGTACGAACCGCCGGATCAGCCCTTCCTCGAGGTTGAGCCCAGGGCGGCAACCGGCTTTGCCTGCACGGAAGCCCCGAGAGGAATGCTCTATCACCGCTACCGCCTGGACGAAAACGGGCTCATACTTGACGCCCGGATCGTGCCTCCCACATCCCAGAATCAAAAGACCATCGAAAACGATCTGTGGCAGTTTGTTCCCAAACGAATAGATTTGCCGCAAGACGAATTGACCTGGAAATGCGAACAGGCAATCCGCAATTACGACCCTTGCATTTCCTGTGCGACCCATTTTCTACGACTCGAGATCGAACGGTCGCCGAAAGACCGGGCTCATGCCAAAGAAACAGAAGCCTCTCATTATCGGCATTGGTAGTAGTTATCGTAGCGACGATGGGGTGGGATTAATTGTGGCCCGAAAGCTGCGGCAACGAGTAGGAAATTCTGCTGAAGTGATTGAACAAAGCGGTGACGCCGCCTTGCTGATGGAAGCCTGGCAGGGTGCCGGCTCAGTGATAGTTATAGATGCGATTCGGTCGGGAGCCCGTCCCGGAAAGATACATCGTCTGGAGGTGCACGAACAGCAGTTACCTAAAACTCTTTTTCACTCTTCGACTCACGCCCTGGGATTAGTTGAGGCCATCGAACTGGCCCGTGTCCTGGGCGAACTGCCGCCGCAGCTGGTTGTTTACGGGATCGAGGGCGAAAACTTCTCGGCAGGCACTAATTTGAGTCCATTCGTGGAAATTTCAGTTCAAAACGTAGTAGATCAAATTCTTTGCTCTATTTTCTGATCCGCGAATTTCTGCCTTAATCTGCGGCTTTTTGAAGGAGCCGCAAATTATTAGCACTAAGTATGAGTGAAGTTCAGGCCAGAGAAACCATTTCCGCGCTCAAGGGACTCTCGAGCACGGAGGCTCGTGCCCGGTTACAACAATACGGGCCGAACGCCCTTCCTGAAAAAGCGCCGAGAACAGTCTGGCAGCGATTTCTGCATCAGTTCCAAAGCCCGCTTATCTATATCCTGCTTTTTGCTTTGCTGGTCGACATCGCCATCTGGTTATTCGAAGGCGCATCCACGCTCCCTGTTGAATCCATTGCCATCGCGCTGATCCTTCTGCTCAACGCCGGACTCGGCGTTTACCAGGAGAACAAAGCTGAGGCAGCTCTGGCGCACCTCAAGGAATTAGCCGCACCGCTGGTTTGGGTCTTGCGCGACGGGCGGTTACAGCATCTGCCTGGCTCAGAGCTGGTGCCTGGAGACGTCGCCCGAGTGGAACTCGGTGATCGCATACCGGTTGACGGGCGATTAATCGAGGCTCAGGGCGTCATGGTTGATGAATCGGTTCTTACGGGTGAGTCGATCCCAATTGATAAGGAACCGGGCGGAGAAGTCTTCAGCGGGACCCTGATGGTGCGCGGTAAAGGTTACCTGGAAGTTAATCGCACTGGAACCGACAGTGCCATGGGAAAACTGGCGACGATGCTGGGCGAAGTGGAGGTCGAGAAGACTCCCCTGGAACGCCGCCTGGGGATCTTCGGCAACCAGGTCGCGCGAGTGATTTTAGTCCTCGCGATTTTAATCGCTGTAGGCGGACTGCTGATTGAAGGTTACGAACGGCTGGGCCATGTTCTTCTTTTTGCTGTGGCGCTGGCGGTGGCTGCCATTCCCGAGGGCCTCCCCGCCGTTCTGACGTTGACGCTGGCGTTAGGCGTAGAGCGGATGGCCAAAAGAAAGGCTGTAGTCCGCCGTCTCAGTGCCGTCGAAGCCCTTGGCTCGGTTACCGTAATAGCTACCGACAAAACCGGGACGTTAACTGAAAATCGGATGTATGTCAGAGACGTTGACAGTCCGGAGATCGAACGCGCCTTACGAGCAATGATTCTGGCCAACGACGCCGAAGACAAATCAGAAGTGGGCGATCCATTGGAGCTGGCTCTCCTGACCTATGCTCGGGAGCGAGATTTCGAACCGGCTAGAATTAGAGATTTGCATCCACGCAGTAGTAGCTTGCCGTTCGATAGTTCCTACAAGTACATGCGCGCCACCGTCGAGGAAAATGGAGAGTTAGTCAGCTACCTCAAAGGGGCACCCGAGGTTGTCCTCGACCGCAGCCATCTGTCCAATGCCGAGAGAATAAATTGGAGTGAGAAATCCGAAGCCTATGCGAGAGAGGGAAACCGTGTCCTTGCGCTGGGCTGGCGACCCGGTGAGGGGGATGACGGCCTCAAGTTCCTTGGTCTGATAATGCTTTGGGATCCACCGCGCCCGGAGGTACCTGAAGCCATGCGACTCGCCCAGGAAGCCGGTATCCGAGTGATCATGATCACAGGCGATCACCCGGCAACTGCAGTCGCCGTTGCACACGAAGTGGGTATCTCGGCTGGTAAGGTTCTAACCGGATTGGACCTTGAAACCCTGGCTCCTGAGGGCCTTTTAGCCGCGGTCAAAGAGACAAACATTTTTGCCCGAGTGACCCCCGCACACAAGCTTCGGTTGGTCGAAACGCTGAAGAAAAGCGGCGAAGTCGTGGCGGTCACCGGCGATGGCGTCAACGATGCTCCTGCTCTCAAGCGGTCAGACGTTGGAGTGGCAATGGGAGAGCGTGGCAGTGATGTGTCTCGCGAGGTAGCGGACCTGGTGCTGCTAGATGACAACTTTGCGACCATCGTCGCCGCTATTGAAGAGGGCCGGTCGATCTACGAAAACATCCAAAAGTTTATCCGGTTCCTTTTCTCAACCAACATGGCCGAGGTATTGATTGTGGTTCTGGGAGCCTTTGGAGCCCTGCTGCTAGACCTGCGTGATCAGACGGGAGCATTACTGCTGCCGTTAACTGCAGTTCAACTATTGTGGCTGAACATAATCACGGACGGACCTCCAGCGCTTGCATTGGCGCTGGATCGCAATCCTGGTGTGATGCAGCAAAAGCCTCGCGCGGCCCAGGCGCCTTTACTCGATTCTCCCTCCCTAAGGTTCATTCTGGAAATCGGAATCGCCAAAACGATCATCGGCGGGGCGCTGCTTCTGTTTTTGCCACGTTACGGACTCAGTCTCGAAGCAACTCGCACTCTGATTTTCCTTTATATGGCAATTGGGCAACTGGTGTTTGCATATCCGTCGCGCAGAACCACAATCACGCCAGAACTTAACCTAACGTTGCACCTGGCCGTCGTATTCAGCATTGGCTTGCAATTGTTGACGGTCTTCATTCCGGCGCTGCGACAACTGCTGGGTCTGGTAGCACTGGACACCGGAGCCCTGACGATTATGGGTATTTCTGTCCTGGTTACTTGGGCTTTGGCCGAGGCATTCAGCCGGGCCTCCTGGTCATTAAAAAGAAAGGCTATTTGAAGTGTAGTGGGCGAACGTGAAATTCCACGGGGCAAGCCTGCAGCATCAGCAGAGACAATTGAAAGGGATTCTATGAAACGCATTGCAGTACTGACGAGTGGCGGCGATGCCGCAGGGATGAACGCCGCGATCCGCGCCGTGGTGCGTACAGCCATCGATAAGGGGTGGGAGACTTTTGGCGTGTGTGAAGGATTCGACGGACTCCTAAACAGTAACTTCAAACCCCTGGGCGCGCGCGACGTGGGTGGAATAATCAACCGAGGTGGCACCGTTCTGGGTAGCGCTCGCTGTCAGGAGTTCACCACCAGCGACGCTCAACAACAAGGAATTAGAAATCTTGAAAGTAAAGGCATATCTGGCCTGGTTGTCATCGGCGGCAACGGCTCGCAAACAGGATCTAATGCTCTGTCACAAAGCGGGTTCCCGGTTGTCGGGGTGGCTTCGACTATTGACAATGACCTTTACGGTTCGGACATCACTCTGGGAGTTGATACCGCGCTAAACATCGCCCTAGAATCCATCGATCGGTTGCGCACAACGGCCTCATCGCTTAACCGGGCTTTTTTTGTGGAAATAATGGGGCGTGACTGTGGTTATCTGGCGTTGACCGCAGGCATCGTCGGTGGCGCCGAAGCCATTGTGATTCCGGAAGCCGAAACCACGCCAGAGCAAGTCGCCGACGAACTTCGCCACGCCCGCGACCACGGAAAATGCCACGCGATTGTTGTTGTTGCCGAAGGCGCAAAACACGATACGAACGAGCTGCGGCGATATTTTGAAGCCAATCAGAAACAGTTCGGATACGAGGTTCGCGCTACTGTACTGGGCCACGTTCAGCGAGGAGGTGTTCCGAGCGCTTTCGACCGCATGCTCGGAAGTCGTTTTGGAGCAGCCGCCACTGAATGCTTCTCCCGAAATGAATTTGGTGTCTTAGTCGGGCTGCTGGGTAGCGAGGTGAGGACAACTCCCCTGACGGAAGTGGCAGCGAACAAAAAGGAACTCGACTTGCGCTTGCTGGAACTGGCTCAGGTATTGGCTAAATAATCCGCCCCTTATCCTGGAAAATTGGGGCTCAATCAACCGGGTTGTAGAAGAATTCTGACGGCATGCCAAGATCAGCACATTTTACTGCCGAGCTCTTCAAGTTTCTTCGAGCGTTGAAGCGGCACAACAATCGCGAGTGGTTTCAGGCAAATAAGTGGCGCTATGAGGAACATGTCCGCGATCCATTTCTGAAATTCATCGAAGACTTTCAGCCACGATTGCAGGCCATCAGTCCTCATTTTATCGCTGACCCCCGACCTTCGGGTGGATCGCTGCTTCGGATCTATCGCGACATGCGTTTTCGTCCTGATCAGGCCCCTTTTCAAACGTGGGCAGCAGCGCGGTTCCCGCATGCCGCCTGGAAGCAGATGCACGCGCCTGGTTTTTATCTTCATTTGGACCCGGGACAGTCGTTTCTGGGCATGGGGCTTTGGCATCCAGACACCGATACCAGGGCCTTAGTTCGAGACACGATCATTAAGAACACGGCTGGTTGGAAGAGCGCGACAGAAAGTAAGTCATTCAGGAAGCAGTGTCGCGTAAGTGGCGATTTAATGAAGCGACCTCCACCCGGATACGATCGCAATCATCCATTTGCTGAAGATCTAATGCGAAAGGATTTCACCTGTGGAGCTGAGTTCTCGGAGAAGCAAGTTTGCTCACCTGAATTTCTCGATAATGTTACCAGGAAATGTCGAGCTGCCGCGCCTTTTATGGAATTCCTGACGCGCGCCGTGGGCTTGCCCTGGGCCGCGGAAGAGCAACCCCGAATTCGCGAGCTGCTATCGTTGGAAAGGGAAAAGCTTTGAGAGTAGTGAGCTCGCTTATGGGGCGAGCTCACCATCTCTTTAACACTATCGGCTGGGCTCGAGAATTATCTCTCGAGCGAGCCGCTCGCCCATCACCTCTCGAATCTCCAGTCGATCACGGTAGCCTTGCCTCTGCTTATCGTCGTTGCCGACGACCTGTTGCGCAAGGGCATCTGCTTTGCTTTCATTTGCCTCCATCGTGGCCAGGTCCTTGTACTCGGTCATCAGCACCGTGTTCCAATCATTAGGTCCGTGGCCTTCCGTGGTCAGTACCTTGTAAGAAAGGATAAGCCCCTCTTTCTTCATCGCCTCCTGGTTTCGCTTCCAGTCAGTGGCGAGATAGTTCAGGTATGCTGTTTCCATTCCCGGCTTCATTCTGATAAAAGCCACGCTCCAAACCGAACCGTTCCGGAAAGGGCGATTCACTTGGGCAAAAACGGAGACGCCCAATAGCAGCAGCGAAACAACGAGCGAGCCCGCGAGGGTTCGATTAATTTTCATACAATTCTCCTTTCGAATTGAGACTAAAGGTTTTGTGTAACTGCGGGATGCGGATTTTCCCGCATCGGCTCCATAAACGCAAGGGCTAGGGCGCAAAGGAATCACTCATCTGATTCAATCCTTAACAACCTCGATCGATCGGATCACTCGCATTGGCTCAGTATCTTTCACCACCCATGCCAATGCGTGACGAACTTATTTAGCCCAGCACGATCGGCGCCGCAAACGTCTTCCTTCGAAACTTCACAACGTCTTCCTTCGAAACTTCAATTGAGGTGACATCAATCACGACCAACGTACCGCGAAAAGCCAAGCATCTTTGCCTTTGAGACTTTATTGGCAGATCCTGGGCTGCGAGGTTTTCCCCAAGGCGAGGGAAATCTCCCCAAATTTTGAATTAGAAAAGCGCTCATTCAGGTGAATACGTAGCGAATCGCCTCAAGGTACAGGCATTGCATTCTCTAAACAGTTCTAAGCTGAGAAAACTTTGAAGCATCGAGCTTGCTTGTCGGCGTTCCGGCTTGTCCGTCGGAGTCCCGGCAGCAATGAAAAATCAAAAGGAGACAAGTTAATGAAAGTTAAGGAAGTAATGACGCCTAACGCTCAGGCCTGCACGTTAACAACAAACCTTGCAGAGGTGGCCGGGCTTATGTGGGATAAAGATTGTGGCATTGTGCCGGTTGTGGCTGAGGGTGGAAAGGTCGTGGGCTTGATTACCGATCGTGATATCTGCATGGCAGCAGCAACGAAGGGTTGGAACCTCGTAAACATCGCTGTCGAGGATGTCATCACGGGTGAGGTTTTCTCCTGCAAGGCCGACGATGACATTCACACCGCGCTAGGACAAATGAAGAGACATAAGGTACGGCGGCTGCCGGTCGTTGCCGCTGAAGGTGACCTCGAAGGCATTCTGTCGATGAACGATGTTGTGCTCAAAGCGGAAGAAGTAGGGCAGAAAAAGGTGACTGAGCTTTCTTATGGTGATGTCGTGAACACTTACAAGGCCATTTGTGAGCATCGCGAGGAGCCAGAGCAACCTAAGCGAATGGCCGCCGGTGTATAGACGCCAGCAAGACCCGCAATGCTTACCTTGAGACAATTCAACCTGTGCAATTCTTGCAGAAAGGCTGTAGCGGCCAAGGCTGGCGCGCAAAGAGGTTAGAAAAGACAGGCTGATGATACGCTGGTACACTGTGCCGTGTACTGCGTAGCCAGACAAGTGATGAAGGAGCGCACCTTGGCCAAGTTTTTGAGCCAGGGTGTGCTGCTTACCTTCACCGCTAAAAATTAATTGCACTAAGGAGAGCCAAAAAATGAGACTGAGATCAACTCTTAATCCAGAAGAGCAGAGCAACCTGGTCGAGGGACCCACTAAATACAGAAAGGGACCAAATCAATCAGAACTTGCCTGCGGAATTTGCAACGAAACCTACTATGTTAACGAGGTGACCTTCAAGCAGGCGATTAGAGCCATGGAACAGGGCCTCGACAACCCATTCTGTTGCGACCAGTGCGAGGCTGAATATGAGGAGATGTCTCATTGAGGGCTGTGCCCACCAGGTCGAGAACTCTTTGTGGTCCAATTCTAGCTCACGAAGAGCATCCCTTACTCGATTCTGTTATTAGGATTCAAGGAGTCAAAAATGTCGAGAACCTGCTGGCACTCCATGAGCATCCGGGTAACAGACCAGCTCTGCAGGGCGGAAGATAAAAAATGAAAACCTTGACATGGTAGCTGCGGTCGCGCCCTGAGCAAACTTTGATTTCTAATCGCAGGGTTCGGTTGGCAAAACGAATCAAGCCTGGCGCTCACGCACAACCTCCACCGAACAGAGCGACCGCGCCGCCACAGCAGCCGAAACACTGCCTAAGGAAATCCCTCCCAGGTGACTGCTCAAACCGGTTGAGCCAACAAAGATTGAATCGGCTCCCCAGTCGTCCGCGTGACCGACCAAAACTCGCTTAGGATCACCTGATTCAATTATCGTTGACACACTCAGATTACTTTTACGCAGCTCGCTAGCAGCTCTTTCACCGATCTTGTCGGCCCATAAACGCGCTTCGTCATTCCCTTCATTAACTTCCTGGCTGAGCGGGGGCACAGAGGTATCGATTGATGATGGTAACAGCCGGTCGTGGACGACTACGACTTGCACTTCGCTTCCCTTAGTCCAATGTCGACTGGCTACTTCGCTGACCGCGAGCATTGCACTAGTCGACCCATCAAACCCCACAATAATTCGCTGCGGTGGCTCGCCGACCGGGGTTTTTCCCCGCGCCACCCGAACTGAGCAATGGGCTTCGGTCAACACCTGTTGTGACACACTCCCCAGCACGAACCTTCCCAGAGCGGTGCGGCCATGCGAACCCACGACAATCAGGCTCGGTTGCCATTCGCGGTCCAGCCTCAGTAGTTCCCAGGCGGGCGAGCCGGTCAGGGCCGCTTGCTGCACTTTCCAGCCCGGGAAATTATGTTGTAATCGCTTGCTGGCACGTTTTGCCAACTCTCCAGCCTGCTTGACCTGGGCTTCCCCGCGAGCCCACATACGCCGAACGGCAGCCGGCGTAGGTGGGACGACTTCAAGATTATCTGCAGTTTCCTGACCGGACGGAGGTGGCAACCAAACCTCTGCGACGGAGACGACCAGCGCTTCGGCCTGCTCAGGTAAACCCGCCCGGCACAAGTCATCGATTGCCAGGTTGGCCGGCTCGGAGCCGTCGTAAGCAATTAGGATCTTCTTGAGTGCGTTCATTGCTCAATTATCTGGCTGTTGCCCGACACTTTGGGCCAAGGTTGCGTCCTGTTTTGGCTTGCGTGCCGGCGTCTTGGAATGGCCGTTTTTCTGCTGGAAAGAACTGAGCAGATCGATCGGCAATGGTAAGACCAGCATCATACTGCGTTCGTTACCAACATCTGAAAGTGTCTGTAGAAAGCGCATCTGCATGGCCATCGGCTGGTCTTCGATCGTCTCGGCCGCATCTCGGAGGCGTGAAGCCGCCTGGTAT
>Ga0187893_10007073_pt1 | contig 18698 bp, 14 predicted proteins | sample MA1701074metaG_FD_139574 | JGI IMG/M metagenome (GOLD analysis project Ga0187893, IMG submission 139574) | White microbial mat communities from a basaltic lava cave in the Kipuka Kanohina Cave System on the Island of Hawaii, USA - MA170107-4 metaG ... | reverse complement strand
ATACTTTATTCTTATATTTGGATTTAGTTTTTCAAACTCGGCAATAAGAGGTGCATAAACTCCCGCCTCATGGGTAACGCCCCACCACAAAAGTTCTCCTCCCAAGCCAACAGTTCTCAAATTTCGAAAAACAAAGACAGCAAATATTACAAGTAGGACAAAAAGACCAACTCCCAAAAAAATCGAGCGAGCGATCTTTAAACCCATCAAATTCCCAACAATTCCTTTTAAACCACTCTGGGGCTGAAGCTGGACTTCTTTCATTGCTTCTTGAGGAGAACTTTGCTGACTGGGCTGCCAAGAAGAGGGGTTAGGCAGAGTGCCAAAGCTGTTGTTTTGTTCATTCATAGCTATCTCATGATATCATACAAAAAAAGACAGAGTGCTTTTTTTAAGGTTAATTATCAGTATGTTTTTAACAACAAAAAGATTCAAATTTCTATATATTTTGGGAAAAATAGTGTTTGTTTTCGTTTTTGCTGTTATTTTTGGGTTTGGAATTTATAACCTAAAGTATACAAACAAGGTTTTCCCCAACGTTTTTGTTGCTAATATAAACGTTTCGGGGCTTAGTGAAAAGGAATTGGAAACAAACTTAGAAAATCGCCTTAGTTTTCCTGAGCATCTTGTTCTTCTTCTCGACGGCAAGGAAGTTAAACTTAGCCTGCCAGAAATTGAGTTTGCCTACAATATAACTAAAACTTCAAAAAAAGCTCTTATGGAGCACCGATCGGCCAATCCGGCTAAGGACGTTTACAAAAGAGCCCAAAGTATCTACAAAAGAAGCGACATAACCCCTGAGGTCAGTTATAGTGAGTCCAAACTTAAGGAGTTTTTACAAATAGTCGCCGGAAAGTTTGATGTTCCCCCTTTCCCCGCAAGGGTAACTATTGAGGGCGAGGGAGTTTTTGTTGATAAAGGAACTTTGGGAAAGTCTATTGATCAGGTGCAACTAATAGATTTGATAATAAAGAGCGCCCAGTCCCTTAGCTTCGAGGCAGTTCACGTGCCTGTCTTGACTTCTGGGGTTGTAATATCAGACAGTCAGGCTGAGGATTTAAAAAAAAGGAGTGAAAATCTAACTGGAAAAAGTATTGAAGTTAACTTTGAGGGAACTTCAAATAATCTTGAGGGGGAAGTTGTAGTGAACTTTCTAAAGCCTGAGGGGGGATACGATAAAGACAAGGTTTCCCGGTTTGTCAGCGAAGAGCTTGCGCCAAAAATAAACCGCGAGCCACAAGATGCAGTTTTTAAAGAGAGCTTGGGAAAGGTTGTCGAGTTTAAGCCGGGGAGAGACGGGGTTGTTATCGATCAGGGAGAGGTTACAGAAAAGCTTATCGGCGCAACTAATGATTTGGAAACAACCGATTCAAAATCGGTTTCTTTTGAAGTTTCGCCAAAACTCACAGGGCCTAAGGTTTCAACTGACATGGTCAACAACATGGGTATAAGGGAGCTTATTGGAATAGGAAAGAGCAATTTTAAAGGCTCAATCCTTCCCCGAATTCACAACATCAATCATGCTTCCCAAAAATTAAACGGTGTACTCATCCCTCCGGGTGAAACCGCATCTTTTAATGATATTTTGGGGGATGTTTCACAGCTTACGGGATACAAGCAGGCATACATTATCAAAGATGGAAAAACTATTCTTGGCGACGGAGGCGGAGTTTGTCAAACATCAACAACTCTTTTTAGAGCAGTTCTTGATGCGGGACTTCCTGTTATCGAAAGAAGGGCTCATGCCTACCGGGTTTCATACTATGAACAGGGTTTTCCTCCGGGACTTGACGCAACGATTTATTCTCCAACCACAGACTTTAAATTCAAAAATGATACTCCCGGACATATACTAATACAAACAAAAACTGATCCAAAAAACTTATCGCTAACCTATGAAATTTACGGAACAAGCGATGGAAGAGTGGTTGATTTATCAGCTCCGGTCGTATCGTCCATTACTCAACCTCCCGAGGACCTCTATACCGACGATCCCTCGCTGCCTCTTGGAAAAATTCAGCAAGTTGAGCACCGAGCAAACGGAGCAAGAGTTTCTTTTAACTACAGGGTTTCCCGAAATGGAGAGGTAACTTATGAAAAAACCTTTGTCAGCAATTACAAGTCATGGCAAGCGGTCTATCTGCGGGGAACAAAACCGCTTTAGTAACAATTATTAATCATTAATTATTAAATTCAGGGCAGTGAAAATAGTGAAACTAGAAAAAATAAGGATATCAGAGATTCTTTTAACCTTAGATTCTGGTGGGCTAGTAATTATGCCCACGGAAACAGTTTATGGGGCGATGGTCGATGCCACAAATCCCCATGCTGTTGCTAAACTCACAGCATATAAAAACAGACCTTTTGGAAAGCCTTATTCAGTCGCAGTTACCAACGCGAATATGGCAAGAGAATTTGTTTTCCTTAATAAAACAGCAAAAAAACTCTACAAAAAGTTTCTACCCGGCCCATTAACTATTATTTCTAAAGGTAGAGGAAGAGTTGCCCGGGGAGTGGAGGGGGAGGATGGGACACTTGGCATTCGTATACCAAAATACAAGTTGGTTTTGGATGTTGTTTCTGAGTTCAAAAAGCCGCTAACTGCAACCTCGGCAAACGCCAGTTATAAAAAACGGCCCTACAGCATTTCCGATATATTAAATAACTTAAGCAAAAAACAAAGAGCTCTTATTGATTTAATAATAGATGCCGGTAGGCTTTTGCCCAATGATCCTTCAACTGTAGTTGATACAACTCTTGATGACCCGGTGGTTTTGCGCCAAGGAGAAATAAAACTAACCAACAAGGAGGAGATTTTATCAAAAGGCCCGGAAGCAACTAAAAATTTGGCAAAGGAACTATGGCAAAAGTACGAAGGAAATCGCGGAAAGAGGGCAATTATTTTTGCTCTTCAAGGTGATATGGGTGCTGGAAAAACAATTTTTACTAAGGGTTTGGCACTCGCAATGCAGATAACCGATACCGTTACTTCGCCGTCTTATGTCTTTGAACAGGAATACGGACAAGGTAAAAGAAAGCTTTTTCACATTGATGTTTGGAAGATGGATAAACCAACCCAAGAACTAAAAGACTTAAAAACCGAAAAATTAATAAAAAGGAGGGAGGTAATTGCGATTGAGTGGGCAGACAAGGCGGCTGATTTCATCCGTGAGTACGACGATGAAGCAATAATAATCTGGGTGAAAATTACTTACGGGAAAAAAGAGGACGAGCGATTAATCAGTTGGGGAACGATTTAAAATTTATGATACGTTAATCGGTAGTCGGATTATTGGTACATATTGGTAATTATTCATGATTATTTTAGCTATCGATACTTCGTGTGACGAAACGGCTGCCGCAATAACAGATGGCACAAAAATTCTTTCAAATGTAGTCTGGTCGCAGGCTTCTTTGCATGCAAAATGGGGCGGGGTTGTCCCAAATTTAGCCAAAAGAGCCCATCAGGAGCGGATTGGCTTTGTTATAAACAAAGCAATTCAAAATTCAAAATTAAAAATTAAAAATTTAGATGCTGTAGCGGTTACTGTCGGGCCGGGGCTTGCCGTTGCACTAGAAGTTGGAATAAAGAAGGCAAAAAAGCTTTCCTTGACATACGACAAGCCGTTAATTGCTGTTGACCATATTGAAGGACACATTCTCAGTCCTTTGGCCTTGCCACGGACTGAGAATTCAAAATTAAAAATTAAAAATTTAAAATTTCCTGCCCTTGGGGTTGTTGCTTCGGGGAAACATACAGAACTTGTATACATTAATAAAATAGGCGATTACAAAATTCTGGCGTCAACCATTGACGATGCCCTTGGTGAGGCCCTTGATAAAGCCGCCCGAATGCTCGGATTCGGCTACCCGGGAGGACATATTATTGAAAACTTGGCCCGTTCGGCAAGCTCAGGTCAAGCCAAATATAAACTGCCAATTCCGCTTATCGGCCAGGAAAAAAGACTAGAATTTAGCTATTCAGGTCTCAAAACAGCTCTTTATAGAAAGATTGAAAAAATAAATAGGGGTGATTTGGGAGATAAGAGAGATATTGGAAGAGAGGATATTTATAATCTTGCCGCTTCATTTCAGAAAAGCGCATTTACTCACTTTGTACGGGTAACGGAGCATCTTTTGCAAGAAGGAAGCATGGGGAATGTTAAAAGCGTACTTGCAGGAGGGGGGGTTATGGCAAACGTAACTCTTCGGAAACTTTTGCGCGGTTTATTTAAAAAGAATAATCTCCCAGTATATTTTCCTTACTCGAAAAAGCTTTACGGAGATAACGCAGGCATGATCGGGGTTGCCGCTTACTTTAAAACCCAAAGAGGTGAGTTTGTGAAAAGGGTCAGCAAGGTTGACAGAATCCCAAACCTAAAAGTTAATCAGAAAATTTAAGCTTGGGTATAAAAAATATAACAGTTATAATCTTAATTAGTATGGATCCGCAGAGGAGTGCAGGACAAGCAAAATAAACTATGATGAACAAAACATACGATCACGCAGCTTATGAGGATAAGATTTATTCTCTGTGGGAAAAATCAAATATTTTTTCACCTAAAGAGACGGAAAAGAAAAAACGTTTTACAATTATCATGCCCCCGCCAAACGCAAACGATCCGTTACATATTGGTCATGCAATGTTTGTCACAATTGAGGACATTCTTATTCGTTATCACCGTATGCTTGGGGAATCAACCCTTTGGCTTCCTGGAACAGATCATGCAGGGATAGAAACTCAATATGTTTATGAAAAAAAACTCGTTAAAGAAGGGAAGAGTCGTTTCGATTTTGATAGGAAGACTTTGTACAAAAAGATTTGGGACTATGTTCAAGAAAACTCTGGAGTAGCTGTTTCTCAGATGAAGAAGCTTGGCGCTTCCGCTGATTGGTCAAGGTTTAAGTTTACTCTCAATCCCGAGGTTGTTAAATTTGTAACAAGTACTTTCATTGATCTGTACAAAGAAGGATTGGTTTACCGAAGCGAAAGGCTTATTAATTACTGTACACGGTGCGGTACTGGCTATTCAGAACTAGAAGTAAATCATATCGAAGAAACTACTAAACTTTATTTTATTAAATACGGACCTTTTGTTCTTGCAACCACACGTCCTGAAACAAAATTTGCTGACACTGCAGTAGCCGTTCACCCCAAAGACAGACGGTATACGAAATATATCGGTCAAGAAATAGATGTCAACGGTCTTTTAGGAAATTTTAAGCTCAAAGTAATAGCTGATGACTTTGTTGATCCTAAATTTGGGACAGGTGTTGTAAAAGTTACACCATACCACGACTTCGCTGATTGGGAGGTTTGGCAAAGACATATACAGGAAATGCCTAAACCTGAACAGGTTATAGGCTTGGACGGGAAACTAACTCACTTAGCGGGAAGGTATGAGGGAATGAAAATAAAACAGGCCCGCGAACAGATAGAGATAGACTTAAAAAAAGCGGGGCTGCTTGCGAGGCCACCTGAAAAATATACACACAATATTGGGGTCTGTTACCGCTGTGGTACTGTTTTGGAACCACTTCCTCTTCCACAGTTTTTTCTTCGAGTTAAAGATAATAATAACAATCTTGTCAAAAATGTCTTGCATTCACTGGATAAAAAAGAAACGGTCGTTTTAGGCACTGGTCGAGAAAAAGTATTGCGTAGCTGGCTTAAGCAGTTAAAAGATTGGAACGTGTCAAGAAGGATAGTTTGGGGTATAAGAATACCGGTATGGTACAACGTAAAAGGACATTACCAAAGAGTTTATGTTAGTTTCCTTGATAAAAATGGGAAACAAAAACAGGGTACTATTGATCAATGGACTCGCGATAAAGACTTTTCTTTTAAACATATTAAAGAGAATCTTCAACAGCTTATTATCCCGGTTTATGAGGCTTCGACTAATAACATTCCCTTTAAAGTCGAAAAGAATGAACCAAAAGAAGATGGTGAATGGTTGCAGGAAACTGATACATTTGATACTTGGTTCTCCTCAGGGCAATGGCCTGTCGTAACACTTAAAACTGGCAAGTCTGGGGATTTTAAAAAGTTTTATCCAACGACTGTCATGGAAACCGGCTATGATATTCTTCCTTTCTGGGTTATGCGAATGATGCTTTTGGGAATTTATCTCACAAAGAAGTCTCCATTCCGAACAGTTTATCTTCATGGATTGATTAGAGATGAGCAAGGAAGAAAAATGAGTAAAAGCATCGGTAATGTCATAAATCCGCTAGATATGGTGGAAAAGTATGGAGCTGACGCATTGCGTATGGCACTGGTTATAAGCTCTACGCCTGGGACAGATAAGAATGTTGGAGAGACAATAATACGAGGGATGCGTAATTTCTCAAACAAGATTTGGAATGCGGCTAGGTTTATATCTAATATGGAGGAAATTAAAAAAGGACAAATAGACCAAGAGTTAATGAATAATCTTAACGAAAGTATAAAAGTAATGACAAAAAGGATGACAAAATTCAAAATCGGCCAGTCAGCAGAGTGGATTTACGGCTGGTTCTGGCATGTTTTCTGCGATAGGTATATAGAACTTGCAAAAAAGGGGCTTGTCAGTAAAAAAGTAATGATTCACGTTCTGAAAACAAATCTCAAGCTTCTCCACCCTTTTATGCCCTTTGTCACCGAGGCTGTTTGGGGTGAGGTAAAAGCTCTAAGAAAAAACAAGAGTGAGCTTTTGATTTCTGCTTCATGGCCAGTTGTTAGTTAACAACTCCAAAGCTCTCAAGTACTCCATCTATTTGCTCGGGAGTAGTGCTTACAGAGTAAGAATATTTTTCTGCCCCCACAACCACAATGACCCTTTTCTCAAGCCCCAAACCCGAGGGTGGATCATACTCCAATCGTACTGCCTCAAAGAGCCCTGTATTGATTTTTTTCTCAATCACTGGACTTATCTTATCGCTTTCAAATATTGCCTTTTTTATTTTTTCGACCTCATCTTCAAAACTAAGTTCACTAACTCCAACGCTTACTCCTTTATCTTCTGAGAGTTCGTTTTCAACAAACTTAACAAAATACACATATTCTCCACCCATAACTTCACTTTTGATAAGAAGCGGAGGGTGCGATAGCGCAAAACCATACTCACTATTAACATAAGGGGTCCAATTGGACGGATCTGCTTTTTTTATTTCTTCCTGAATAGTATTTGTGGGAAGGGGATTTTCAAATGAATTAGAAACTAAATGAAAACGAAAAAGAAGTAAAAGCAAAACAAGAAATAGCCCCAAAAAAATTATTAAAAAAAGATTAACTGCAGGATTTTTTTGATAGGCAAATAACATTTGCTTGATACACAAAGTATACACAGGTTGCCGGATTAAGAAATTGGGGACTTTATTTATTTTCTTTTTTTTCTTCTTCTGTCTTGGAGTCTTTTTTCTCTTCTTGGCTTTCAGTCTTTTCACCAGAATCTTCAGCACCTTCCGCCGCTTCTTGAGAAACTTCCTCACCCTCTGGGGCCTTAACAGGAAGCTCTTCTTCAACAACCTTTGGAGGCTCAACTTTTACCAAAATCTGTTCTCCGTCAATCTTAATATGAACCTTATCTTTGCTATATTTTAAATCCTTTACAAAGACTGCTTGATTAACCTCTGTTAAAGCTTTTGTATCGACCTCAAATTTTTCTGGTAAGTCTGTCGGAAGGGCCTCAACCTCTACTTCTTGCAAATATAAAACAACTGTACCCAAACCCTGTTTTTCAGCGGGCGACTCTCCAATCAACTCGACAGGAACTTCCGCCGAAACCTTTTCTTTAAGATCAACCTGAAGAAAGTCTACATGAAGCGGGCTGTCATCAACGGGGTGCATTTGAAGGTTGTGAACAAGCACTGGTCTCTTTTCTTTTCCAAGCGCGAGCTCAATTAAACCAGTTTCTCCTGCTTCTTCAAATACTTTAAGAAATTCTTTGCTGTTTACGGAAATTGCTTGTGATTTTATCTTTTTCCCATAAACGTTTGCTGGAAGAGTACCTTCTTTTCGAAGTCGCGCTACTTTTCTGCCAGTTATTTTTCGCTCCTCTGCCTTTAGGTTGATCATATTATTTTACAAAAATTCTTATATCCTTATCATTGACTAAGTTGGAATTATATCTAAGCTCACCCGACTGCGTCAAGCCAAAACCCCCACCTTGGGGTATAAACAACTCACTTGAGCTTTTAAATCTAATGCTTATTTTGTTTTTCCCAGCTCCGCTTTGCGAAATCAGCTTAAGTGTGTACTCTTTCAGGTCTTCCTGAGAATAAGGCCCACCTTCCCAAGAAAAAACCAGGGCAGTGGAATCTTTGGGTAAAATCTCAGTAAAAATCCCAGCGCTTTTAAAGCCATCGTAACCGCTAACTTGTGGTTTTAAAACCCTGCTGCTCTTTTTTGAATATTCGTGCACCTGGGAGAATCCCACGTGTTCAGGAGCGATAATCTGAAAGTATCCCTTGTATGCATTTTCCCCAGTATTTTCTATAACAATCACTGCCTGACTTTTTATTACGCCTTCCTCAAAAAATACGCTAAGGTGTGCTTCCCTCAAAATGTCTTTCTGGCTATTTTTACTTGTTTCGTTTAGACCAAAAATGTCACGGTAGCATTTACTAAAACACTCCAAAGGTTTTATCTCGCCAGTAATATCGATGTCGTTTAGAAAACTATAAATATGTTCTTCGGTGGAGAAAAGCCGAAGTCTCTTTTGACCAAGCAAGTCTAATATCTTCGCAAAAGTAAACGTCTTTTGTTTTTTTTCCGTATACTCCCTTATTTCTTCTGAGGATAAATTTAAACTAATCAGCCCATCGGCTTTTTCATTCAACAGTGCCCCGGCTAAAAATAAAACATTTTCTGAGGAGAGGGGAAAGTCGGGATTAATGTTTGAAACGCCCATACTCGCTTCTTCTAATGAAAAGTGGGCGTCAAATTTTTCTATCTGGAGAGGCATTTGGCTTTTTTCATCAAGAGAAATTTCCCGAGTATCAACAACTGTTCCCTCTTTTAAAGTAAGAAGATAAGCCTTTGATATTTTTGCTCCTCCTGGCATTAAATATTCGCTATCCTCAAAGAGAACTAAGTATTTTTTTTGGCCTTCGTATCCTAAAAGCTCAGGAAAGGCGCTTGAAAAGCGGCTTAGTTTGTAGAACTTGCTTCTAAAACTTTCTAGCGTCTCTTCTTTTGAGTAAGTCCCCAAAAAAAACTTTTGAAAGTTTGAGAGAGCATTAATATGACTGGATGCAAATCCCAATGCCAAATAAGCTCTATACAAATGGTTTTCTATTTTGGCAAGTGTGCTTTTGTCAATTTTGTGACCCCTCTCTAAACTATTAATTGATACATCTGCTAGTAAAAAAGCTTGTGCCACTTCCATTTGCGCTTGCAAATTTTTTTCTAAAAAATCTTTACTGCTTTTTGAATTGGGAAAAGCTGCTAGTACTACTTTATTAACACTGGCAATGACTCCTGCAACTTTATAGTTACCTTTTGCCAACTGACTAAATGAAGCGTTTATTAAAAGGTGCTGAGAAACGTACAATAAAACTAAACATAACGTAGCTATTAAAAAGAAACGTAAATAAAAAAAATATTTTTTGCTTTTATTTCTCACAAATAGAAGTTGGGACTATTTAATAATTTTTAAAAAGTCTCTATTTTATTTTACTTGAAAAACTTTTCTTTAGCTTTTACCTAAAAAACTAGTTAGGGGAATTGGGCACTTTTTTTCTACAGTCTTGGGGTACGTGAAACGATACTGTTTTCATCAAGTGCCGTGTTAACAAGTTTATCAGCCAATTTATTTTTTTCGCGGGGTATAAAAAAATATTCTATTTTTACGGCACCAGTTTCTTCTTCAAGTTTTTTGATAGTTTTATAAAACTTTAGCAAGTTTATATTTTTTATTCTATATACTCCCATTAATTGGCGGACGACAAGCTGAGAGTCAAGAAAAAATTGAATATTTCTTTGACTTCCATTTTGAATATTTTTAACCACCCATTCGTATGCAAAAATTAAAGCCTTGTACTCTGCCTCGTTGTTTGTTCCATCTCCGAAAAATCTATGGTCCTTGTGAAGCAGCTTATCCATTTCAAAAGCGGCGAACGCACCAGCCGAGGGACCGGGGTTACCCCTTGCTCCCCCATCAGTAAAAACTTTAAGCATTGGAAAAAGTTATTTTGAAGAAATCTCAAGATAGCGATCCCTACCCTCACCCAAAGACTGCGTTTTGATGTCCTTTTCGTCTGCTAGTGCAAGATGTATGACTCTTCTTTGGGTAGGCGTTAGGTTATACAAGTTCTGTGACTGGCCGCTAGTGCGAACCCGCTCTGCCGTTTTTTGTGCAAGCTCTTTTAATTTTTCTTCTTCTTTTTGCTGCCAATTGGCAACATCTATGTTTACTCTGACCCAATCTTTCTTATCTTTGTTGACTGCAAGAGAAACTATTGTCTGAAGAGACTGGAGAGTTCTACCTCTCCCCCCAATCAAAAGGCCAGATTCCTCCCCACCATCAATATTTACAAAAATACCTTCCTCATTTTCTTCAACTGAAATCTTGGCGGTAACACCAGTTAAATTGAGAATACTTTCAACTACATTCTCAACTTTTTCACTAAGGCTTTCCTTGGATTTCTTTTTAGCCATTTTTTAAAAAAGTTACTAACTTTTCTTGTTAGTGTTAGTGGAGTTTACCAGTTTAAAGCGATTAATAAAAGCCGAGAGCTCACCCCAACCAGAAGAGCGTACCTGCGAGTATGTTTGGGTAACTGAAAAAATCAACCAATATAGGGCCAGCGCCGAAGAAAACTGCAATCCAATTACCAGAGTCATCAAAGGAAACATATATATCATCGATTTTTGCATCGAAACTTGAAAGTCGTCGGACTTGTCATCAGTTTTTTGCGCAGCTTTCTGACTTGCCCTCACTCCAGGCATACTAACCTTCGCGGAAACGAATTGAAGAGCTGCAGCCAAAATAAGTAAGGGTCCGGGGAGGGGAAAATTCAACTGAGAAATGTTTAATTTATCTGGGTCTGTTAAATTAAGATACAAAAACCTTGTCGAGATTTGCTCTCCCTCCTCAAATTTGAGATTTTGGTAAAGAAGCTCGTTGAATTTTTGAGTTACATCAAACCCGGGAGAAAGTGTCCTTGAAAAAACATTAAAAAGGGCAATTAAAATAATTATTTGAAGAAGATATGGCAAGCATCCCGCTCCCGGATTAACTTTGTTTTGCTTATAAAACTCGGCCTGGGCCTGGGCAAGCTTTATACGATCATCTTTGTGTCTTTCTTTAAGCTTTTGGAGGGAAGGGGCCAAATCCCTTATCTTTTTCATTGAATCCATATAGGGTTTATTTAATGGGTTAAGCCCTACTTTTAAAAAAAGGGTAAAGGCAATGATGGCCAAACCAAGATTTCCCCCAAGAGTCCGGTAAAAAAGAATCAACCCGTTTGCTAAAGGAACAACCAAAAGATTTGTAAAAATATCCATAATCTTTATTTAAACAACTGGATCATAAGTAGACCTCGTCATTGGATTGCACCTAACCAATCTAAAAATAAAAAGCATAAATCCCTTCAAAACGCCGTACTTTTTAATTGCTTGGTGGGCGTACTCACTACAACTTGGACTAAAACGGCAAGAGTGGCCAAATAAAAAAACGAGTATCGGCGAAACTGAACTTTTGTATGTTTTTAAAACTGAAAGGATTAAACTTTTAAACATTTTTTTTAAACTCCATTATAAAACTTTTCACCTCGAGCATTATTTCTTCTGTTGTCCTTGAACCAATATTTTTTTTTGCCAAAAAAACAAATTCAAACCCTTTTGGAATATCGATTACAGATTGCCTTACGGCTTCTGTTATTGCCCTCTCAATTCTGTTTCTGTGGACTGCTAATTTTGACACCTTTGTCGATACTACAATAGCAAACGCCGACAGACTTTTATTTCTTCCTTTTAGATAACAAACGCCAAAGTTGGCACTTTGAAAAATGGCTCCTTCTTTTTGGACTTGAAGAATCCGACGATGGTCTTTTATTCTGTACTTGCCCGCAATTGCCATACGTAATTCTTTAAAGTGCGAGCCTGGTCCTTCCCTTTACTCGTCTTTTTTTTATAATTAGGCGTCCTTTTTTAGTCGACATCTTTTTTCTAAAACCAAGCTTTCTAGCCCTTTTTAGTTTTTTTGGTTGGTATGTTCTTTTCGTTGACATTAATTAATAAACTTTATAATGATTATAAATCTTATAACGATAATATCAAACACAAGTTTTCCCACTTGACTGGTTGTGGATAACTTTCTTAATATGCACTTGCGACTCTAAAGCATTCTGCTCCATTTTTTAACATATTGCCCCTTTTTTAAATTTAGATAATGAACGAGCAAAAATACACTCAAGTTTGGAGAGATATCTTGGATAACTTAAAAGTCAGCGTTTCTCCGGCTATTTTTGGTACTTGGTTTACACAAACACACCTTATACGTCTTGAGGATACAGGCAAAAGAAGAATTGTTGAGATAGGATGTAATTCTGCATACGTAAAATCAACTCTTGAAACAAGGTATTTCGGGTTAATTCAAGACAGTATTGCATCATACTTAAACTCGCCAACCGACATTCTCTTTACTGTTAAAAATATACCCCAAAAAAAAGTCGCTAGTGAAATCTCTCCCCTTTTTTCCCAAGGTGGAGACAAAACCCTAAATGAAACAATCGCAAAAGCCTATCTTCGTTCCGGATTTACTTTCGATAACTTTGCTGTTTCTCCATCAAACCAAATGGCATGGGCCGCCGCCGAAGCTGTATCGAAAAGTTTGGGAACTGCTTACAATCCCCTTTTTATTTGGGGGGGTGTGGGGGTTGGAAAAACACATTTGATGAATGCTATCGGATGTCTTGCACTGTCCCAAGGGTTAGGGGGAAGTGTTCTTTTTTGCACAGGTGAGCAATTTACAAACGACATTGTTGAGGGAATCAGAAACAAATCAACCCAAGTTGTCAGAAACAAATACAGAAAACTCAGGGTCTTGATGGTTGATGATATCCAGTTCATCGCCGGTAAAGATACTGTTCAGGAAGAATTTTTTCATACTTTTAACGCCTTGGTTTCGGCCGGATCCCAAGTCATAATGACCTCAGATAAACCACCTTCTGAAATATCGAAACTTGAGGAGCGCTTAAGAAGCAGGTTCGAAGCTGGTTTAATAGTCGATATTGCCCCGCCGGATTTTGAACTAAGATGCGCCATTGTTCAGATAAAAGCTCAGGAAAAGGGACTTGAGCTTCCGATGGATATTGTTTCTCTAATTGCCGGTAATCTTGAGGGAGCAAGAAAAATTGAAGGAGCGCTGGTCAAATTGTCATCCGAGGTATTAGTCAAAAAATCAAACATTAATCCTGAACTTGTTGAAACCATACTTGGGAAAAGCTCAGAGAATGGTTCCGACAAAAAGGCAACAGCTGATGAAGTGATATCAGCAACAATTAAATACTTTTCACTTAAAAAGAGAGTTCTTTTGGGTCAATCTCGTGCAAGACCAATAGCAAGGCCTCGGCAAGTATTGATGTATCTTTTGAGGATGGAGCTTGGAATACCTTTGGATGAGGTTGGGAGAATTGTTGGTGGCAGAGATCATACAACAGTTATCCACGCAGTAAATACAATTACACACTTGGCCTCAACAAATGAAGTTATGCGTGGGGATATCAAGGGTATAAAAAATTTGATAAGAGGATAAGTTTTTAGTAGTTACCCACTTATCAACAAATTGTGTCGAGTTATCCACAAAAGTATAAACATTCCTGCAGGCTCAGAATAAACATTAAAAAATGAGCCCGCTTAAATTCAAATTTCCACTTGTCCACACTCCCTACTACTAAAACTACTATAGAATAACAGAAACTTAGTACTAAGAGCAGGTCTTAAGTCTTTAAAAATAGAGACGTAGACAAAGAAAAATGTTGTCTATATACTAGGGTCAAAAGTATATGAAGCTTAAAGTTCTTCAAGAAGATTTAGCAACAGCAATTTCAACAGCTCTCAGATTTACAAGTTCAAAAGTTCAACTTCCGGTACTTGCAAATATACTTTTAAAAGCCGAAAAAGGAAAGTTTTTTTTGAAAGCAACAAATCTTGAGGCTTCGGTTGCAATTGTTGTTGGAGCAAAAATCGATCAAGAGGGCGAAATTACAGTTCCTGCCAAATCTTTTTTTGAAACTATATCCAATTTGCCAAAAGGCCAGATTAGTATTGAAGCTGAAAAAGAGAAGGTAGGAGTAAGTGCACCCAATTTTAAATCAACTCTTTTGGGTATGAATTCTGCTGATTTTCCGAAAATTATTCAAGAGATTTCAGGAGATAATATTGAGATCCCAACAGATAGTTTATCTACGGCCTTTGGGAAAACTCTTTTTAGTGTGTCGCTTGATGAGACAAGACCTGTTTTAACAGGGGTTTTGCTTATTTTGGATAAAGATATAACCCTTGTTGCAACGGATGGCTTTAGGTTATCACAAAAAAAGTTAAGCGGTGCTAATGTGGGGGTAAAGGGGCGAATGATACTTCCAAAAAACACCCTTTCTGAGATATCGAAAATTTCCTCCGAAGAGAGCATTCTTAAATTTTCCCATAAGGCAGATGATAAACAAGGAATATTTGCTTGCGGAGGAGCAGTTTTAACCTCGCGGGTTATTGAGGGCGAATTTCCTGATTTTGAAAAGATTATTCCTAAAAGTTTTAATCTAACAGTATCATTGGACAAGCAAGACTTTATGCGGGCGGTTAAGTTGGCTGGGGTGTTTGCAAGAGACTCTGCCAATTTAGTCAAACTTAAGATTGGCAGTAAAAGTCTTGAGGTTTATTCGGAAAGCGCTAAAAGCGGCTCGCAAGAAACCTCTGTTGAAGCAAAAGTAGAGGGGGTAAGCGAGGAGGAATTTGTAATTGCTTTTAACTATCGATTTTTGGAAGAAGCGATTTCGGCGGTTGAGGATGATTTCTTAACCTTAAAGTTCACAGACCCAAATTCTCCTGCGGGGATTTTTGACAACAAAGACCCCGATTTTTTGCATATTATTATGCCTATTAGGCTTTAGAGCTAATTTTTGCCACGCCACCTTAATGAAGGTATAATTCTAAAATAAGATGGTTAGTCTTTGGGATTACAACGAGAGAGACCTAAAAAAAAACGGAAAAGGGGAGGATTTTTATCCTAGAGCGGATGATTAATTACGGACCCGGACGACAGAAAATCAAACTCGCTGATGTTAGAAAGTATTGGTACAAACTTGATCCTTTTCCACAGGCGAGGAGGCTGATGGAACTTTTGATATGGGGAAAGTACAAATCATCACCAAAGAGCAAAAAAAGGTTTTTGATGAAGTAGTTGATAGCGATTATTTCAGAGAAAACTTTTACTTCACAGGATGGACAGCCCTCAGTTATTTTTAGTTGAAACACCGAGTTTTGGAGGATCTGGATTTTTTCAGTGAGCGGGAAATAGACAGGGAAATAATTTTTTCTTTAATTTCTAGAATGGGGATAAAACTTGGTTTTAGTTTTATCTCCAGATTCGTGGAAGTTGTATATCGTTTTGATATCAATTCCGGAAATAAAAAATTCAGAATGGATTTTGGCTATTATCCGTACAAAAGAATTGAAAATGGGCGAAATTACAATGGAATGCAGGTAGACTTTCTAAAAGATATTGGAGTTAACAAGCTTTTGACGATAAATCAAAGGACGAATGTGAAGGATTTTGTTGACCTTTATTGAATAACTTAAGCAAATACTACCAAGTCAGACTTGGTGGATGAGCAAGAATCTAAACTTGTCGACAAAATACCACGGGTTTTAACCCGCGGTACTTATTTTTTACTAAAAAATAAGTACTCGCTTTGGGATCTTCTTAACGGCACGCAGGTGAAGTTTAAAAATATTATTAAGATTGACACCATGCTACTGGCCGAGGACTTTTTAAAAGTTGAAGAATTTATGTTTCTTCCCAGAATGATCAAGTCAGTCAGCATCGAAACATTGAAAAGGTTCTGCAGGAGTTTGCCAAGAGCTTGGCTAAAAAACACTGTTGAGTAACCTAGCTACTTGCACATCATTATGCCCATCAGGCTAAATAGTAAATTATTTAAAAGCAGGTAAAAGAAGTCTTGCAAAGTTTGCGGAAGATCCTGTAATCCTAATATTTCCAGACAACTCAAAAACAGGTTTTAAACTGCTTTCTGTAAGAAGCGTGTTTAACAAATAAGCCAATGTAAAATTTTGTACATCGATGTTCTGTATCTGTTCGGTTTGTAGATCGTTTAAACTGATATAGTCATTTTCGGTTTCCAGAAGTCTAGCCTGGTTTAATGAATTTACTAGATCGCTGGAATTTTTTACGGCATATTTTTGGGGTGAGGCTTGGAGGTTTTCAATAATATACGCTTCTGACTTAATTATTGTCCCCTCGGGGAGCAAATATACAAAGATAATTTGTCGTGATGGGATATTGGTCATTATTGGAAGACCAACGTCTTTATAGGTGAAGTTGAACTGATATATGTTTGCTTTTTCTTTCGTTGTATTGACTAGGCCGGTTTCAGGATTTTCGGCCTCAATAAGATAGTTAATATTTGTCGGGGTTATTTGAATACTATCTAAACCAAATTTCTCATATAAAAAGTTTTGAGCCGTTGTTAATAGTTGACTCTCGGGCAATAATATGGAGGAACTAGTTTCAACATGAGAGTTTAGATAATAGCTTATGAATGATTTTGCTGGTGTTACCCATAAACTTGCATTTTCATCCGACCAAACTAATTTAGTCCCCTCTAATACATCAGGTGCCCTTAAGGGTTCTCCAATAAATCCCAGCTTTTGAGCGATAGATAGGGCACCTTCTTCTGTAATTACTTTAGGATTATACGAGTAAATGGGAAGTTCGTTGGGTATTCTTAGATTTTTAACAGTGGATTCAGCTAGTTGTATAGGAAGTTCACCTTTTATATATTCTGGAATTTGAGTATGAGTTCGTACAGGGTCGACAACGACTGCTCTTTTCGTCCCCCTACGATTGAACCAGATTACAAGAGCGATGGTTATTGTAGAAATAATCAAGAGAGCAATTAAGATCTGCCTCCTTTTTGTTTTTAGTATTTCCATTTTTTAATTTTAGGGTATTTGGTTTATACAACTGATACCACAATTGTTGCAACACGACCTTGATGGAAGTATAGTTTCGGGAATGTTGTCCGGCTCCATCTTAAGTGCGTTCCTAGAAGCTTTACCTTCTCCGTCTCTAAACTCGTAATGCAAATGTGCGGCGTCGGTGCAGGTCCCTGAGTTGTCTATAGTGCCTATTTGCTGTCCTCTTACAACAGCACCACCATCTGCTACAGACCTTGTGCCTAAATGAGAGTAGCGACTTTTAAAAGCTATTCCATTACAAATAGATGAAATCATAATTACATTGCCCTCGCAACTATCATTGACCCACTCTATAGTACCTGCGTGCGTTGCTATGACCGGTTGTCCACTTCTCCCCTGGCCAGCAGAGACATCAATGGCTTCAATTTGGCTATGACTGTAGGTTGAATCGGGACCTTGAGTTACATAACCACTTAGAATTGGCCAGCCGGCAGGACAATTTTCTGGACATTCTCCCACACAAATACTGGCCGAGGCGGAAACACTTTCGTATGTTCCGTCAGTAGATGAGGCAGTAACTGTAACTGTGTCATAAACCAAAGAATCAATAAAATTATTAGTTGAAGGAAAGGTTCTAATGTATGTTTCTGAATACTCTTCGGTTGGCGAGATAGATTCGATCGTATAAGGAAATTCTCTGTTGGGTGGAGGACAATTTATCGTGCCTTGTGACTCTTCCTTATTAGCTCTACAGTTGTCACTAATTACGACTTGGGTTAGCGGACCTCTTTTTGCGGTTATCGTAATAGTATATTGAATAGTAAAAGGAAGATCTGTGTTTAAGCACTGGATGTAGGAGGAGGTGTTGTCGTCCGATTGACATTTTTCCGAGTCAGATGTCGCGATTGTTTTTGTTATATCGATGTACGGATTTTCGACTTGTTTTGCCGATCCTGTTAAGAAAGGGGGGACAACGTAAGCACTTGAATTAATAATAAAAAGTATTAGAGCGATTGTTAGAGGAATAATAATTACTGCAATAATTATCGGCCAGGCAAGTGAAGCAAAAACAACAGCAACAGCAGCTGAGGCAATCGCTCCCAGATTTCCAAAGCTTCCCGAAAACCCCCTCATAAAGCTTCCCGCTCCTCGGCTTCTGAAAAAACTAAACGCTCCAGTACCAAAAACACCAGCTCCAAGCCATCCGCCTCCGAAAGCAGCAAGTAGCCCACCAGAAAGCATAAGAACCTTTGCCATTGTTTCCGGGTCAAGCAAGGTTTTAATGGTTTTAGCTAAAAGCGGAATGAGCTCAACTATTAGAAATGAAATTGCAGCTGCAATGAGAGCACCTAGTGGCCCACCAACGCTTATACCCAATGCTTCAAGGGTCCCAGCAATTGTTGCATTAATACCAGCTTTGGCTGCAATCTTTTCCCCTGCTTCGATTGCAACCTTCGAACCCTCGCTTGCGAGTTTTCGCGTACCCTGTTTTACTGCACTGACCGCTAAATCCTTTGTTTCGGTACTAATCGCTGTGCCAAACCCTTCTGTACCT
>Ga0187893_10007072_pt1 | contig 18702 bp, 15 predicted proteins | sample MA1701074metaG_FD_139574 | JGI IMG/M metagenome (GOLD analysis project Ga0187893, IMG submission 139574) | White microbial mat communities from a basaltic lava cave in the Kipuka Kanohina Cave System on the Island of Hawaii, USA - MA170107-4 metaG ... | reverse complement strand
TCAGACATTCGAGCTGGTTCGGGCCGTGCCGCGCGAAGAAAGCCGGCTCTCGATTGAAATCGACGACGGCGCGAACCTGAACCTCAAGATAGGTGAAGACTTTTTGCCTGCGCCCTGGGGGCCGGATTCGGAAGAAGTGCGGGGGCGAATGGTGTTCGCGGGTTACGGTATTACGGCGCCGGAATTGAAGTATGACGACTTTGCCCAACTGGACATGAAAGGAAAGATCGCGGTCGTCCTGAGCAAGTTCCCTGGGGGAACCAAACAGACGACCTGGGATTTCTATTCGCAGAAGGACTATGACGAGCCTTTGGAAAAGGCGTTGATTGCACAGAAGGCAGGGGCCGCGGCAGTCATCATCATACTACCGTCGAACGAAAACATTCCAAGCTTGACCTCGCTCAACCTCAACAACGCAAAGACTTCCCTGGCCAGCGAAGTTGAGGGATTGCGTATCCCCGCAGTTTTTGTGTCCCATCCGGCCGGAGAAAAGCTTCTGCGTCGCAGCCGGAGTCCGGAACGAACCCTGCAAACCTTGCAGGACAAAATTGACGCAGGACTGAAGCCGGCTTCCTCGCCGCTCGAAAGGAGCGTGTCCCTGCAAACCCGCTACGAACGCAAGAGGCTTCAAGGCCGCAACGTCATCGGCATCATACCCGGCTCGGACCCTCAGCTGCGGGAAGAGTGCATCCTCATCGGTGCGCATCACGACCACATGGGCGTGGGTGAGAACCAGGAAATCTATTACGGCGCTGACGACGATGCCTCAGGAACAGCGGGAGTCCTGGAACTGGCTGAGGCGTTTCAGGCTGGTGCGATTCGTCCCCGGCGGAGCATCGTGCTGGCGGCCTGGGGTGCTGAAGAGCTCGGACTGCTGGGGTCAAAGCACTATGCGCTCAATCCTGTTTTCCCACTGAACAAGACCCGTGCGATGATTCAGCTGGATATGATCGGCCGTAATGAACAGCGCCCGGGAGACTCTGCCAATGGTGAGCCGGAGGAAAAGGATGAGAATAACAAAAACACGGTGAGTATCGCCGGTTCCGCCTATAGCCCGGATTTAAAGCGATGGTTCGAGGCCTGCAACCGCCGCACAGGCCTGACGCTGCGCTACCGCTACGATGCGGGACAGGAGAACCTATTGAAGCGAAGTGACCACTGGTGTTTTCTCAAGGCTGGAATCCCGTCGGTGTTTCTCTTTACCGGCTTCCACCCGGACTATCATCGTCCGACCGACACCGCCGACAAAATCAACTACGAGAAGATGGAAAGGATCCTGCGCTTGCTCTACCTGAGTGCCTGGGAGTTGGCGGACCAAACCAGTCCGCCGCGTTTCCTGGTACCCAATTCAGCGGCCGCTAAAAGTGCTTCCCAGCAACCGTAAGACGATCCCTTCTCCTACTTCTTCCTCTCGACGAGCGGTTCCGTCACGACGTTGATGTTTTCGATGCCGGCTTGCCGGGCGCGATCCATTACCTTGGTGATCGAACCGAAGGGCACCTCTTCATCGGCACGGAGATAAATCATCGCCTGCTCAGGGTTCTTGATTTTGGCCTTCAGTTTCTCTTCCAGCTCGTTGATGTTCACACGGGTGTTGTCCAGAAAGAGCTCCTGGGCTCGATTGATCGAAACAACCAACCGCTCTTGAGTGAGTTCCTTGACCGTGCGGGTTTTGGGCACATTGATCTCAATGCCCGATTGAATAATCGGCGCCGTGATCATGAAGATGATCAGCAGAACCAGAACAACGTCTACCAGTGGCACCACGTTGATCTCCGCCAGCGAGCTTTGGGTCCGGCCCTGGGCATTTGTGAAGGCCATTACGAAAACGTCCTTTCCATCAAGTTCAAGAACTCGAGGGAGAAATCATCCATAGCGGAGCCGAACTCCTTCACCTGGTGCACGAAGTAGTTATACGCGATGACGGCCGGAATGGCCGCGAACAAGCCGGCGGCTGTCGCAATCAGCGCTTCGGCAATTCCGGGTGCGACGGCCCGCATCGTTGCCGTGCCTTCGCCTGCCAGACCTGCAAACGCAGTAATGATGCCTAAGACCGTGCCAAACAGTCCGATGAACGGCGCCACCGAGGCGGTCGTAGCCAGCCAGCTCATGTTCCGTTCGAGTTTCGTCAGCTCCACCGAAGACGCGCGGGACAGGGCGCGCTGTATCACGTTGATGGTCTTGAGCGTCGGTGAATGGGAGATGCCGGCGGCAGCATGGCTCTTTCCGTCCGGGAGCAGCTGGGCTTCCAGCTCCTCGTAGCCGGCCAGAAACACCTCGACGAGAGGTGTATTCCGCAGCGACTCGCACGCTGTGCTGATCTCAGAAAAGCGCTTGCTCTTGCGAAACATGCGGATGAAGGTTTCCGAATCACGACGCAGCTTGCGAATCCCGACAAACTTCTTGAAGATAATCGCCCAGGAAAACACGGAAAAAAACAGCAGGATGAGGAGAACTGCCTTGGAGAGGATACTGGAGGCCAAAATAAGCTTGAACAGGTCCAACTCAGAACCCTGGGCCAGGAGAGCCAGTGCGTGAACATTTTCTGAAATCAACAAGACCTCCAGCGCGCCAGAATCAAGTCAAACGATCGGGACGCTATCACAGAAGAAACCATGGGTCAACTTAAGTCGAGAGGTACTTGATAGTCTGTATTGCCCGCCTGATGGAGCTTTCCAGCCGCAGCCCGATTGCCGCGGTTGCGTCGCTGTGCTAAACTTCAGGCCACTTTGCATGAATTCATAGGAACCTTTGGCTTAGGACCCATAGAGTCTCGAAACCATATCCCCAAAACCTCCAAATGAGGCAGATATTCGAAGGGCTGTTGCATCTCGATCGCGCTGACTTTCATGCGGAAGCCAGTATCCAGCCATTCAGAGAATGCCCTCATCGCATAACAATAACGCACTGGAAGCCATGTAGCTGTCCAGAGTGTGCTGCCCCTCATGTCGTGAACTCACTGGAAGCGGTCCGATGTTGAAATGCCTCGAAGTCCACCAATTCGCACTTGTCGAACACCTCCGGGTGGAGTTTGAAGCTGGCCTGAACCTGCTCACTGGTGAGACTGGGTCCGGAAAATCGATTCTCGTGGATGCGCTCAGCCTGTTGCTGGGAGAAAAATCCCATGCAGCCATGATTCGAACGGGCGCAGAGAAGGCCGTCGTGGCGGGCCTTTTCCAACCTGGGGACCCGGCCCAATTGCGCGCCCGTCTCGAAGCCGCAGGCCTTGAACCCGACGAAGAAGAGATTGTTGTCAAGCGTGAGATTTCCCAAGTTGGCAAAGGCCGGGCGTTTGTGAACAACCAAGTGGTTTCAGTCGGATTTCTGAAGGAGATTGCCTGTTTCCTGGCAGACATCCACGGACAAAATGAGCAGCAACAGCTTTCTGAAAGCGACTCGCAGCTGGCATTTGTGGATGCGCTTGCGGATGCAGAAGAGCTGACCACAAAAGTGCGAGCCCAGCACCAAGAGTGGCAGGCCGTGATGCTGCAGATCGCCGTCCTGCAAAACAGCGAACAGGAAAGGCTCCGCAAGATCGACTGGCTCGGTTTTCAGCTGGACGAGATTGACCGGGTGAAACTCAATGATCCGGAAGAAGATGAAGCGTTGGAAAGGGAGCATACGCTCTTGGTGAACGCCGATAAGTTGTTTCATTTGTCCAGCGTTGCGTTTGAGGCCCTATACGAAGCCGAGAACTCGGCCACCGCCACCCTCAAGCAGGCCCAGCGCCACGTGGAAGAATTGCACCGCATGGATCCACGCTGCGCAAACTTGCTGGAACAGCTGCAGACGGCGCGCATCGCTGTGAATGACGTATCGCTGTCGCTACGCGAATATAAGTCTCGCGTCGAGGCCAACCCCGAGCGCCTGGAATGGGTCGAGGGACGACTGGCGGAGTTCCAGCCATTAAAGCGAAAATATGGCAAAACCATCAAACAGATACTCTCTTTTCGCGAGCACCTGACAAGCGAGTTGACAAATCTGAAGGGCGCTGACGAAAATCTGGCTCGGCTCGAAAAGGATCGACTGTCAGCGGCCACCCGTTATCGAGAGGCGGCGCGGCTGCTTAGTGAGAAACGAAGGGCGGCCGCCCGCCTGCTCGAGAAAACCGTCGCGAAGGAACTGGCCCAATTGGCCATGCAGCGCTGCCGATTTCAGGTCGCCTTCACCGACAACAAGCCCGATGCCGACTCGCACAAGGGTCACCCAGCACCATGGGAAACCCCGCTCGGGGTCGATCAGGTTGAATTCCTGTTGAGCCCTAATCCCGGAGAAGACCTGAAACCATTGGTCAAGATCGCCTCGGGTGGCGAAATCTCCCGGATTATGCTAGCGTTGAAGTCCGTCAGAACCCTTGATGGGTGCGGAAAGTGCCTGGTTTTCGACGAAGTGGACGCTGGTATCGGAGGGCAGACAGCCGACGTCGTGGGCCAGAAGCTGAAACGATTGTCACAAAAAGACCAGGTGATTTGTGTCACTCATCTTCCGCAGATTGCCTCGTACGCCGACCGTCATTACTTTATCGAAAAGCGAACAGAGAAAGGCAGAACCCTGACTCGGATCGTCTTGTTGCAACACGAGGACCGCGTTCAGGAAATCGCCCGCATGATCAGCGGAGAACGCAAAACAGACAGCGTGCTGAAGCATGCAGCCGAAATGCTGAAAGCGAGCAGCGGGTAGCGGCAAGCCGACCAAGCGCCAACCGTGCGAAGGACGCCAGGAACAAGGGATCAGGGCTCGCGAGCTCTTGACTTTCTCAGGCGTGGTTTTGAAAGGACAAATCGATCTCATTGTGAAACTCAAAAAATTCTTCATCGAAACTTTTGGCTGCCAGATGAATCATCACGATTCGGAAAAGGTGGCCGGCACATTGACTCAAATGGGTTATGTCGCCACCGAGGACGCGTCTGAAGCGGATCTGCTACTTCTCAACACCTGCAACATTCGCGAAAAAGCGAATCAGAAGGTATTTTCACGTCTCGGCTCACTGCAAAAAAGTTATGGAGCGAAACCCGGAGCAAAAGTGGGGCTGTTGGGCTGCATGGCGCAAATGGAAGGATCGAAGATCTTCGAACGGGCTCCGAACGTCGACCTGGTTGTGGGATCGAGCAGCTACTCGTTCATCCCCCAGTTAATTGAGAAACTGGAACAAGGCACGCCTCATGTGATCGACGTTTCGCAGGATTCCGACAGACTGTTCGAAACCTATGCGCAAAGCCGGGAGAATCCTCACAAAGCGTTTGTCACGATCATGGAAGGTTGCAACCGCTTTTGTGCGTTCTGTGTCGTCCCTTACACACGGGGTCCGGAGCGCAGCCGCCCCGGTGAGCACGTGCTCGCGGAAATTCAACGCCTGGCCTCGGAAGGCTATCCTGAAGTGATGTTGCTTGGGCAAACCGTAAACTCCTGGCGCGACCCGGCCGGAGGCATCCCGTCGTTTGCCGAGCTTTTAAAACGCGTGGCCGCCGTGCCTGGAATACGCCGCATCCGCTTTACCTCGCCCCATCCGAGCGATTTTCATCCCGCGATCGTCGAGGTGATGGAAACAACGCCCGAGGTCTGCAACCAGGTGCATTTGCCCGTTCAGTCGGGCTCCACCGAAATCCTGCACCGGATGAAACGAGACTATACGCGTGATGAGTATCTGCGCCGCATCGAGTTCATCCAGTCCTCGCCTCGGGAGATCGCGCTTTCCACCGATATCATTGTCGGATTTCCCGGTGAAACGCAGGACGATTTTGAACAAACGCTCTCGTTGTTGGAAGAAGTACGCTACGACCAGATTTTTTCCTTCAAGTACTCGGCGCGTCCCGGTACCGAGGCTTTCGCTCTAGGCGATACGATCCCCGAGGAGGAGAAGAGCCGTCGCCTAGCCGTTCTGCAAGAGTTTCAGCGCAAGATCCAAATCCAGCGCAACGCGGCTCTGGTTGGAAGGGTGTTCGAAATTTTTGTCGAAGGCAAAAGCCAGAAAGACCTCAACGAACTAATGGGCCGCACTACGCAGAACAAGATTGTCAACTTTCCAGGTGCTCCGGAACTGCTGGGCAGTTTCGTCACAGTTTGCGTCACCCAGTCCTTTCCCAACAGTCTCGCCGGCGAGTTGATTTGAACCCCTCATCGCAGTAGACTTCCCTGCCCCAAGCGACCAGGCGCCCAGCAAGGACCGGAAATCGTTGAGACGGTCCGGGCATTTGTTCGCCTGGCAAGCAGCCGCCGCTTCCCTGTTCGTATTTCTCAAGTTCGTCAGACCAGGCTCATGAACTCATTCAGCTGGATCGATTGGGCAATTATTGGTGTCTACCTGACCGGCACAATGGTTGCTGGCTTGGCGATGAGGCGTTACGTCGGCAAGGTAGAGCACTTCATTGTGGCCGGACGGGAAATGGATGTCTATCTTGGCATCGCCTCCCTGGCCGCGACCGAGTTCGGCATCATCACCGCCATGTACACGGCGGAACTCGGGTTCAAGAACGGTTTCGCAGGCGCCACTCCTGGAATTCTCATGGCGGTTGCCATGGCCATAGTCGGTCTCACCGGATTCGTCATCACGCCCTTGAGGGAATCAGGGGCGCTCACCATTCCCGAGTTGCTGGACCGAAAGTTCGGCATGCGTGTGCGTTGGCTCTCGGGTCTAGTGATTGTGCTGGGTGGTCTCCTGAATATGGGCGTGTTTCTTCGGATCGGCGGCGAGTTTTTGATGATCGTCTCAGGCATTCCTCTGAAGTATCTGGAAATGACCATGACGGTGCTTCTTCTGCTCGTCTTGGTCTATACAACGCTCGGTGGCATGCTGTCGGTTCTTGTTACGGATTACCTCCAGTTCATCATTTTCGGAATCGGTCTGGTCGTCGTCTCAGCTCTCGTGACCACGCACGTCAGTTGGACCCGCCTCGTCGAGGGTGTGGAGGACCGGCTTGGAAACGGAGCGTTTAATCCGCTCGTCAGCCCGGAAATGGGCGTGACCTATGTTCTTTGGCAGGCATTGAACCAGCTAGCGGTCGTGCTCACATGGCAAACCGTCATCCAGCGCGTGCTAGCTTCTCGTGACGCCCGCGTCGCACGACAGATCTACGTAAAGACGAGCTTTTTCTTCGTGGGCCGTTTCTTGATTCCAGCCTTCTGGGGCATGGCCGCGCTGGTGGCGCTTGAAGCCTCGCGTATGCCAGACAACTCGCTCCACGCGATGCCTGCTTTTCTTGCCACGTTGGTGCCCACAGGTCTGATCGGGCTGGTGATCGCATCCATGCTGGCGGCAGAAATGTCCACCGACGCCAGCTATTTGCTGACCTGGAGCAGCATAATTTACAACGATATTATCGCTCCGCTGCGCAAGCGGCCGTTTTCAGAACGGCAGGGTCTGTATGTCAATCGCATGATCATCCTCGCGATCGGTGTCTTTCTCATTTTTTACGGTCTCTGGTATCAATTGCCTGGGCGCGTCTGGGATTACCTCTCGATTACCGGTAACATCTATCTATCCAGCATTTCCGTTCTGGTGGTCGCCTCCTGCTATTGGAAGCGGGCCAACCGCAACGGAGCCATAGCCGCGATTGTTGGCGGGGCTCTGGCTCCTGTTCTGTTTCTCGTGGCTGGATGGTCGCAATATGTCGCTATTGCCGGGCTGGGCTCCTTTGGGTTGGCAGCCGGAGGGATGATCTTCGGGTCACTCCTGAAGCCTGGGAAGAATCAACAGGATCCTGTGGTAGTGTGACATCGCCAAAGGACGGCGATCAGGGAACGCACACGCTAAAGATGGTTTCCACATCGTTCCAGCGCCTGCCCCTGCGTTGAAAACACCATGCCGAGACAACCGTTTTGGTTCTTCTTAACCTGGATTTCGATTCTGTGGTATGCCTATCTAGTCTTTCACGTCGGCTGGAAGGGGTATCATGACATTCGCCGGATGATCCGTGACCTGCAGCGGGATCGAAAGGCTTGACGCCCGTGGATTCGGACAGACAACGCAGAGCCTGGCCCGGGCAGGTTAGAGCCCGAATTCGTCTCGCAGCGGTGCAGATCTGTTTCCTCCAGGCTGCGTGCCTGCCGAACCTCGCTCTGTATGCATGCGGCAAAGACTCTGATGCTGCCAGCCCCAGAAGCAGCGCAAAAGCTGAGACCAAAAGCCCGGGGCAAATCAATATCAATCGCGCCACGGTAAACGAGTTGAAAACTCTGCCCGGAGTCGGAACGGTGATTGCTCAACGGATTGTTGAGTATCGAGCCAGGAATCCTCCCTTTCGGCGGGTCGAGGACCTGCTCATCATTCGTGGTATCAGCCGGAACCGCTTGGAACAGATTCGCGACAGAATTCGTGTCGATTGACCTTCGCTGCCAGTCTCTCTAAGATGGCGCTCAGCCTTCGTCGTTAGGCAGCCATCCGCAGGATTCACCAAGGAGAATTATTGTGTTCAGCCTCATTCCAAAAGAAGAGAAGTTTTTTTCCATGTTTATTTTAATGGCCCAGAACGCCCACGAAGCGTCGAAGCTGCTTACGATGATGATGGAGCAGCCAGACAAGATTCGAGACACGGCTCAATCCATCAAGGCGCTGGAGCATAAGGGCGACCGGATGACGCACGACCTGATCGTCAAGCTGAATAAGACCTTTATCGTTCCGATTGACCGCGAGGATATCTATGGCCTGTCGTCAAAACTGGACGATGTTACCGACCTGATTGAATCGATCGCCCGCCGATTGGTGCTTTTCAAAGTCACCGAGGTCACTGAGCCGGCATTGGAGCTGGCCCGGGTACTCCAGCGCTCCACGGCTGCCATCGTGCTCGCCGTGTCTGAACTTCAAAACGGATTGAAAGTGATGGATTCTTGCATCGAAATCAACCGGCTCGAGGATGAAGCCGATCACATCTATCACATAGCGCTTGGCAAGCTATTTGAAGTAGAGAGAGACCCGATCGCTCTGATCAAATGGAAAGAGCTTTACGAAACGTTGGAGGCGTCGCTGGATCGCTGTGAAGACGTGGCCAACGTGATCGAAGGCATCGTCGTCAAAAACGCCTAGCGATCTGAAGAGCCGTTGAACTACAGCACCAGCCGCATCAATTTCACTGACGCCCAGCTAATCAAACCGCAGATGGGAAATGTCAGTGCCCACGCTACGACGAAGTCGGCCGTCACACCCCAGCGCACAGCCGAGGTTCCCCGCGTGGCTCCCACACCGATGATGGCCGTTGAGATGGTTTGTGTTGTGCTCAGGGGAATTCCAAGACGGGATGCCAATTCAATCGTGCTCGCTGCTGCCATTTCGGCCGCAAACCCCTGGTGAGTTTGCAGCTTACTTAGCTTCATTCCCATTGTCTTCATGATGCGCCAGCCTCCGGTCATCGTCCCTAGAGCCATCATGCCGGCACAGAGGAAGATCACCCATTTTGGAATCACGAAGCTCGGCAGCGCCCCTCCTAACACGAGGGCCAGAGTGAAAGCCCCCATGAACTTCTGACCATCGTTCGATCCGTGACTGAAGGCCACAAACCCCGAGGAAAGAATCTGCAGCCCCTGAAAAAGTCCTCGCACCTGGCCGGGCACAGCTCGTTGAAACAGGCGGTAGATCAGCGTCATCATCAAGAAGCCGCCCGCAAAACCCAGGAACGAAGAAAAAAACAGCCCTTGGATCACCTTCTCCCATCCAGCCCACTGCAGTACGCCCGGACCCGATGTGGCCATACCGGCACCCGCCAAGCCAGACACGAGAGCATGGGTCTCGCTGGTGGGAATTCCCCAACGGGCCGCCACGGTTGACCAAAGGATGATTCCCGTCATGGCACCTCCCATCGTGACCAGATCTACAGCCTGAGGGTCAATGATGTCCTTCCCGATGGTTGCCGCGACAGCCGTGCCGGAGAACACTCCAATCAAGTTCAAGATGGATGCCATAACCACAGCTTTCATCGGCGAAAGAGAGCGCGTCGCAATAACCGTGGCGATAGCGTTAGGCGCATCGGTCCAGCCGTTCACAAACTCCGCTCCCAGGATCAAGAGGAGCACAACAGCCAATCCTGGGCTTATTTCTGGCATGAATCCCCCGAAAAAGGATGAAATGAAGGGTCAGGCAGGGTCCACAAACCGCCAGAAACTATTGGATTCAAGCGAGAATGTCAAATATCCCGGTGCCCCCCACACAGGTAGGACCGGAAACCTTTCTGGCACTGAGAAACGCGAGACAACTGGATCTCCCCCTTGTTGATTCCAGAGGCATTGTGGAAGAATCGGCCTACTGTTTGCGGATTCTTTGTAAATCAGCCACAGCAGTGAGTCGGAAGTGGCCTCGAGCCTGGGCTTCACGCCCGTGGCATTGCAGCCTAACGCTTGGAAAAGATTGGGAAACCAGATGACGACGTTCCACGTCTTTGGGTTTGGACTCGAAAATGGGGGCACGGTCTTCTTCGAAAGGTCAGACTACAGATCATGAAACGAAATTCGCTATTGAAGTACACCCTGCTAGGGGCGGTGAGCCTGGCGATTTTTTTTGTGGGCTATTCTTACTGGAAAGGGAAGGCAAAAAATCCAGCGGAAAAATACCTGACCGTCAAAGCTGACCGCGGGAACGTGCGCCGCACGGTCAGCTCCACTGGGACGCTGCAAGCCGTGGTCACCGTTCAGGTTGGAAGCCAGGTTTCAGGAAGGATTCAAGAGTTGCACGCAGACTTCAATAGCGTCGTCAAGAAGGGGCAAGTTCTCGCGATTATTGACCCGGCGAACTTCGAGGCGCAACGGGAGCGATCACAGGCCCAGCTGGCTACAGCGCAGGCGTCGGTAAAGAATGCAGAAGCGAATTTGGTGAATCGCCGGGCTGAACTCAACAGCTCAAAAGCTAATGCTGAAGTGACACGCGTGGCAGCGAAAGAGGCAGAGCGTCAACAGAAGAGGGCTGAAGGCCTGTTCAAAGATGGCCTGATCGCAGAACGGGATCTCGAAACTGCTCAAGCCGCTTTGGAGCAAACTCGCGCCCGCCTGATGCAGGCCGAGGCTCAGATCAACCAAACTGAGGCTTCCATCCGTTCGGCACTCTCCCAGCAAGAACAAGCCGCGGCAAACGTCAAACAAGCCCGGGCTGAATTGCAGATGGCGGATGTGAACTTGCGCTATACCAATATCGTCTCACCCATTGACGGGGTGGTTATCGAAAGGAGCGTGGACATTGGTCAGACAGTGGCAGCCAGTTTCCAGGCGCCGCTTTTGTTTCTGATTGCCAATGACTTGACCAAAATGCAGGTCATAGCACAAATCGACGAGGCGGACATTGGAGCGTTGTCAGAGAAAGCGAAAGTTGATTTCACGGTGGATGCGTTTCCCGGGCAGATGTTTCGCGGAGAAATTGCCGAGATACGCTTGACATCCAAATTGCCCTCATCGAGCAGCAGTTCGGGTTCCTCCGGAAGCGGCGGCGGGGGAGGCACGGCTTCCAATGTGGTCGTCTATAACGTGATGATCGACGTCGACAATCCGGCGTTGAAGCTGCGGCCCGGCATGACCGCTAATGTGAACTTCACCGTGGCGAGCACTGACGACGTTTTGAAAGTGGCCAACTCGGCGCTGCGATATCGCCCTTCGGATAAGAATCCGGAAGAAATTCAGAAGCTGATCAGTTCGCTGTATGGGGAAGTCTCCGCAGACACGCGGCGTGCTGAGTCGGGCACGACGGCTTCGGCGCCTCCCGCGTCCGTCTCTGGTAACCCTGAAAGTGGTGGGCACGGAGAAGGCCCGGGACACCGCACGGGTAGCTGGCAGGGTCGTGATGGTTCCGGCGGGAATCGCCCCGGTGGAGAGCTCAAGAGGCAAAGAAAACCAGGCAGCCGACCCGCCGAGGGTGCGCAAGCGATTATCGGTCCATCCAAGACAGATATCTTCGGCATCAACGCCGGGATGAAGATTCGCTTCCCTCAGGCAGAGGAGACCCGGCCGACGCCGGGGATGATCTGGGTGTTGGATTCTGCTGGAACGCCCCAGCCTCGCAGAGTCCGTTTGGGCATCACCAACGGGAGAGAAACCGCAGTGCTCAGCGGGGACCTCAAAGAGGGTGATTCCGTCATCACGGGAGAGTTGGGTGACGAGGAAGCAACCCAACAGCGAGGGAACGCCGGCAGCCCGTTTGGGAGAACCCCGTTTGGCGGTGGCGGCGGAGGCAGGCGAGGAGGAGGGCGTTAGGATGCCACGAAGCTCTCTCTCCACAAGCAGCCCCACGCGAACGTTGACCATGGGCTTGGACAGTGCGACGGTAATTGCACTGCAAGACATTCGCAGGGTCTATGATTTGGGTGAGGTGAAAGTTGAGGCACTGAAGGGTGTCTCGCTTGAGATTCCCCAGGGTCAGTTCGTTGCCCTGATGGGAACTTCGGGGTCTGGCAAGTCGACTATGCTGAATATTCTGGGCTGCCTGGACCGCCCCACCAGTGGCGTTTACCGATTGGACGGTGTCGATGTCTCAACCTTCAGCCCCGCACAGCGCGCCGACATCAGAAACCAAAAGATAGGATTCATCTTTCAAAGCTTCAACCTGCTTCCGCGCACCTCGGTCTGGGAAAACGTCGAAGCCCCCATGCTCTATTCCGGCGTGCCCAAGGCTGAGCGAGCCCGCCGGATCGAAGCAGCTCTGAATGTCGTGGGCATACCGGAGAAAGCCAAGGCGCTGCCCAACCAGCTCTCTGGCGGACAGCAGCAGCGTGTTGCGGTGGCACGAGCACTAGTGAATCACCCGGCAATCCTTCTGGCCGACGAGCCGACTGGTAATCTGGACAGCGCCACGTCGGAAGAAATCATGCGTTTCCTGCAGAATCTAAATCGTGAGAAGGGGCTCACGCTGGTGATGGTGACGCACGAGCATGACATTGCTGCCTACGCAACCCGTATTCTGCACATGAAGGACGGTCATCTTTTGAGCGACGAGATGAATCCAGCGATCATTTCCTAACAAAGGCGCGCCCGTAAAGGAACGAGTCGTGGTTCCTTACCTTCGATTGACCAGTGAAGAATGTCGCATTTTCTTCGTCATTAGTGCTTTGCTATTAGTCATTCCTTGCCCGTGAGGGGAGTAACCGATGAGTATCTGGGTCATTTTGAAGATTGCCCTGAAGGCCCTGAACCGAAACAAGATCCGTTCCATCCTCACCATGCTGGGCATCATCATTGGTGTCGGTGCCGTTATCGCAATGGTGAGCCTCGGGGCCGGAGCGCAACGCCAGGTGCAGGAAGAGATCGCCGCCATGGGAACCAATACCCTTCAGGTATGGTCGGGCAGCATGCGGTCCTTTGGCACACGCGGCGGATCGGGAACGATGAATACTCTGACGGCCGAAGATTTCGAGGCGATGTTGACGGAATGTCCTGCCGTCAAAGCCGTCAGCCCAAGCGCTTCCACGATGTCACAGGTGGTCTTTGGAAATCAGAATTGGAACTCTCGGGTTGAGGGCTACAACGAGCAGCTTCCTGACCTTCGCAGCTGGAAGGTAGTCCAAGGCAGCTTTTTTGATGCCGGCCAGGTCAATGCCGCCGCGCGTGTGGCGGTCTTGGGACGAACGGTTGTCGACGAGCTCTTTGACGGTGGCGACCCCATCGGCCAAACCATTCGGATCAAGAACCTCCCGTTTCAAGTGATCGGGGTTCTCGACAAGAAGGGCTACAACGCGTGGGGCCGCGACCAGGATGACGTGATCATGACTCCCTATACGACCGTGCAGAAGAAGTTTCAGGGCGGCGTGCTGTACGTTCAATCGGGGATTGTCAGCGCCGTGAGCGCCCGGGCCACTTATGCGGCCCAGGAACAGATTACGGAGTTGCTCCGGCAGCGTCACAAGCTCACCCCAATACAAGACAACGACTTCTCCGTGCGTAACCTCAGCGAGATTGCAGAAGCAGCCGAGTCGACCAATCGAATCATGACTGGGCTCCTCGCCAGCATTGCCGCGGTATCCTTGTTGGTCGGCGGCATTGGCATTATGAACATTATGCTGGTGGCTGTGTCTGAGCGAACTCGGGAAATAGGAATCCGCATGGCCATCGGAGCCAGGCCCGGGCACGTCCGCATCCAGTTCCTTTCCGAGTCGATCACCCTCTGCACTCTGGGCGGAATTCTCGGCTTAGCGCTTGGAGTGGGTTCTGCGATTGGAATCTCGCGGCTGATGGGCTGGCCCACCCTGGTTTCACCCAACTCCATCATCATTTCTATTGTCTTTTCCGCAGCCATCGGCATTTTCTTTGGCTACTATCCCGCGCATAAGGCGGCCGCAATGGATCCCATTGAGGCCCTGCGATACGAATAGGCCAGCTTACTGCCGCTGCCTGCCCTACTTCCCTCCCAGCTTCTTGGCAATCTGCGTGACGTGCTTTCCCTGGAAGCGCGCGATGGCAAGCTCATTCTCGGAAGGCTGGCGTGAGCCATCGCCTCCGGCCAATGTCGCCGCACCGTACGGCGAACCTCCTGTGATCTCTTTCATATTGAGCAAACCCTGCTCTGAGTAAGGTACCCCTACGATAATCATGCCTTGATGCAGCAGCGTCGTGTGAAAGCTGGTGATGTGATCGTTGTTTCCTGTCCGCCGTGCTGGGTAGCGGTGGATGTGAAGACACTTCCGACTTTGCCAATTAAGGTTCCCTTGAGCCACAGTTGTCCTGTCTGATCGAGAAAGTTGCGCATTTGTGCGCACATGTTGCCAAAACGAGTGGGCGTGCCAAAAATGATTGCATCCGCGTCCGGTAGCTGCTCAACTTTTGCCAGAGGAATGTGCGCGAATACTTGACGCGCGGATTTCGCACCGGTACGTTCCAGTGCAGCCTCAGGCACCAGTTCTGCCACCTGGTAGATGTCTACCTGGGCGCCCTCCACCTCTCGTGCTCCAGCAGCAATGGCCTCAGCCATCTTGTAGACGTGGCCGTACATGCTGTAGAAGATAACCTGAACTTTAGCAGGCATACCGTCTCCTTTCGAAATGACTCCGACAACTCAATTCTACCTTCGAATTTCGCTACCACCCGCTTCTATTTCTACAAGTATGGATCGCCTGCATCGGGCCTGCACCTTTTTCGGTTCGTTGCCGATGCCACCTGCACGCTCAAGTCGCCCAGAAGAGTGAAGACTGATCGCTTAGAACTGACTCCCTTTCACATGCCCACAAATATCGAGATTAAAGCCAGGGTTCGCAATTCAGTCAAGATCAGGTCGCTGGCCGAGGCTTTGGCTGATTCTTCGAAGCAGGTAATCGAACAAGAAGATGTTTTTTTCCAGGTGCCGCACGGCCGGCTAAAGCTCCGAATTTTCGCAGGTAATTCGGGAGAATTGATTGGCTATGAACGTGATGATCGACAAGGCCCCAGAGAATGCCGATACTTCATCTCTCGGACCTCCGAGCCTGGTTCATTGAAAACGGTGTTGCAGGCCGCCCTTGGGGTTCGGGGAGTTGTGAGAAAGCAGCGAACTCTTTACCTGACTGGCCAGACTCGGATTCACCTGGATGATGTTGAGGGTCTTGGACTCTTTGCGGAGCTTGAGGTCGTGATGCGGGAAGATCAATCGCGCGAAGAGGGTATCCAGATCGCAAAGGATTTGATGACGCAACTCGAAATCGCGGATTCGGATTTAGTCACGGAGGCGTACATCGATTTGCTGGCAGGATGAGCTGGGCTTGCAAGAGTGATTCCGACTCAAGAATCGGGATCCCAACACCGGCGTCAACCTGCCGCTGCTTAACTGAAAGAGGGTAAGGCAAATCACATGAAAAGCGGAGCTCACATCGTGGTCAGCGGAATGGTTCAAGGCGTAGGCTTCCGTTACTTTGTCCGGCATCACGCCACCCTGTTCGGGTTGACCGGGTGGGTCAGAAACCTTTCGAACGGTGACGTGGAACTTGAGGCCGAAGGCGAGAAAGAGTCAATCGAAGCTCTGCTCGTCTATCTTCGGCGCGGCCCGGGTTCGGCAGCGGTCTCAAATGTTGAGGTCGCGTGGAAGGAACCGCATGACCACTTTGAACGGTTTGAAATCACTTATTGATTGGGACTCAGACCTTACAGTCAGGAGCTTTCATGATTCGATTTGGATTCGGGTACGACATCCACCGCTTCGCGCCTAAGAGAAAGCTCGTGCTCGGCGGCGTGCATATTCCTTCCAGGGTGGGACTATTGGGCCACTCGGATGCCGACGTGCTACTGCATGCGATTTGCGATGCTCTGTTGGGCGCGGCTGCTCTGGGAGATATCGGCCAACACTTTCCTGACACCGATCCACAATTCAGAGGTGCGTCGAGTCTCAAATTCCTGGTCGCCACCCGGGACTTACTCGATGCGGCGGGCTATCGTCTGATCAACGTCGATTCAACGCTTGTTCTTGAAGCTCCAAAGATCGCGCCTCATGTTCCGGCGATGCGCCGAAGAATTGCCAAGGCATTGAAGGTTGGAGTGGATCAGGTATCGGTCAAAGCAACAACCAACGAAGGACTCGGCGCCCTCGGCGCAGGAGAGGGCTGCGCGGCTTATGCTGTGGCGGCAATCGACAGGTCTGACGAATTTGCTTCCCGCTATTGATGAATGAAGGAGTGAAAAAATTGAAGATCGGCCTCTTCCGGCAACAAGCGTGCGCTCCGCGCGCGTTTTGAGCTGTCCATTCAGACCCGTGATGAGTCAGGATCGTCCCACTTCAATTTTTCACGGCTTCACGGGTCGCAGAGCATGATGAAGGCTATGCTTCTCCTGTGCATAGGGAACAGTCGGCCGTCAGTCGAGCCAGAGTTCAAATCTCACAAGTCGGGCTTTCCATCTTTCAGCATCTTGGCAAGTTTGAAGGAAGCTTTCAGTGTGATCATCCCTCCGTGCGCAGAGAACTCCACTTCTTGGTCCTCAAGTCCAAAAGCTGGCATGCCGTCCAACAATCGCGAGAAAGAAAACAGGGCCACGCCGTCGCTCCGGTCTCGTGGAGCCGTGTAACTCTTCAGCGGAATCTTTTTCGATTTGTCTTTCCTGGAAGTGAGAAACGTCCTAAGTTTGAACTCCTCCAGCGTCAAGTCGTTGAACGCGCCCATGATCGGAGCAATCACGGCGATCTGATAGTCTTCCACGGGCTGATCAGCAAACGTACGCGTTTCCGATTCAGGCGCTTTAACTCTGAATCTACCCAAGCGGCCCAAGGCTTGCCGCATTCTTACAGACGAAAGCCACCGAACATACACCGGAACAGGATCGCCGGGCGCGATGCCTGCTTTTCCTCCCATCGCCGTACCGGTGCTCATGGCCTCTCCCGAACTTCGGCCACCTGAGGCGGTCGCCACATTAGGGAGCTCCGAAGATCGGGTAATCACGGTTTGACGCGCACCGAGGATCGAACCCAAAACCGACAATGACCGCGCCCAAGGCGAATCGGAAATCAACTTCATGGCTTCCTGCTCCGTCCACTCCGTGAACGGCCTTTCCTCCCAAAAGTCCTTTGGGAATGTCGTGAGAACCCCTGTGAAGACCAACGACACGACCAGCCAAACCACCTGTGTCCATCGATGAGGATAGCTCATCATTTGCTCTCCATTCGGCTGTGGAGCCCGCGATTATCCTTAAGGCTAACCAGAAATGCAAAACGCGGCGGTGAAGTTGAGAATCAAGATGGCATCTCGCCGCTTTGCGGTTCCATCAGGCAATTGCTTCGGAAATCATCGCAGATCAGCCCCCAACAAAAAAGCCCATCCGGTCAAGCCGGATGGGCTGAGACAAAACTGCCGGAATTTTTTAGAACGAATAACGCAGACTCAGCTGTAGCTGGCGCTGGCCGCCCTTGCTGGTGATCTGGCCAAAGGTCCGCTGGGCCGGTCGGGTATCCGGTGCGCCTCCGTTTTCTCCGCCCCAATTTGGGTGGTTGACGAAGTTAAACATCTCGCACCGAAACTGCAAGCTATGGCGTTCGCTAATTTGGAATCCCTTAAAGATGCCGAGATTCCAGTTCTGGAAACCCGCCCCGTAGATCAAATTGCGGTTTCGCTGACTGGTAAACGTGCCAGCGGCCGGAGCCGTGAAGAGAGGCGAGCCATCCGCGTTTGTAGTCTTGAACCACAAGTTGCCGTCGCCCGAAGCGAATCCGAACTTTCTCTCACTGCGAGATAGTTTCGGATCGCCGCTCACATTCCAAATCTGAATTGCCCGGTTGTCGCCAGGATTATCCTGCAAGTTGCCGACTCCACCGATCCCGGCAAAGTCGTTGTTCGACCCGATCGTAACCGGAGTTCCGGTTTGGAACTGAGTTACACCGGTGATCTGCCATCCTCCGAGAACTTTGCCGCTTAAACGGGACTTGTCCCTGAACAACGGCAGCTCGTAGATGTAATTGAGCACGAGCGTGTGCCGGTTATCGAAACTCGAAGGTCCCCACAGGTTACTGGCATCGAAAGCGTTGGGAATGACGTCTCTCTGAGACGAACCATTGTCCATCGATTTCGCATACGTATACGCGACACCATAACTGAAGCCGCTCACAAAACGCCGGTTCACGCCAAGCTGAAGACCGTTGTACATCGAGTTCGCATCGTTATTGGTTGTCCGGATCGTGCCGAAACCCTTGAACGGACGCAAAAAATCAATGTTGACTCCCGGATTGGCCTGCAGCGTACCTGGTTGAAGCTGATTCAGATTCCTCTCTCGCTGGGCGCGCAATCCACGAAGCCCGACATAACCAACTTCTACGGTCGTCTGGAATCCAATCTCTCTTTCGAAAGTCACATT
>Ga0187893_10007071_pt1 | contig 18706 bp, 19 predicted proteins | sample MA1701074metaG_FD_139574 | JGI IMG/M metagenome (GOLD analysis project Ga0187893, IMG submission 139574) | White microbial mat communities from a basaltic lava cave in the Kipuka Kanohina Cave System on the Island of Hawaii, USA - MA170107-4 metaG ... | reverse complement strand
AGGGGATGCCGCAGAGCGGAACCGGATCGGCCCGGGACTTGTCGCGCGACGTCAAGGCGATCGACAGAAGCCTGGAGGCTTCTTCGGCATCCTCGTAGAACATCTCGTAGAAGTCGCCGACCCGAAAGAAGAGTATGGCTTCCTCATGGGCCTGCTTGATTTCCCGGTACTGGCGCATCAACGGGGTGAGATCGGCATCAGTCATGTGGGCTCTCGTCTGCCTCCCGGCGACCCGGTTGGCGTGGGATCTTGGCGAGGGTCTGGCGAAGCCGTTCGAGGTCGGCTTCCGCTTCCTGCAGAGCCTTGGTCTTGCGTCGGAGATCGATCCGTCCTTTCACCCATGAGGGAAAGAGCAGGATCGATGCCACGAGCAGGCCGATCACGAAGGAACTCAGAATCGGTTTATAGATGTAGGTGGAGGCGGACTTGAGGCCGAAAAAATAGCGCAGGGTCACTTCCTGTTCCTGGTTTTGGAGGAAGAAGGTGAGGGAGAGCAACAAGAGGATGCCGACCAAGATCAGTCTGATCATGACATGGGGGCTCTCAGGAGCACATACGAGGCTTGCCGCGGCGCAGTGGAGGCCGACCGTTCCAGGCTCTCGTTCGGGACAAGACTCCCGGCGCAGCCTGCCTCCGAGCCGCGGTCAGGCGGAATTGGGTACGCAGCCTTTTATAAGTCGCGCGCAGATGTTCCGGAATCACGCGAGTCTCGGCGAAAAGTGGCATGAAGTTGGTGTCCCCATTCCACCGCGGCACGATGTGGAGATGCACATGGGCCTCGATGCCGGCGCCGCTCACTCGCCCCAGGTTGATGCCGACATTGAATCCCTCCGGCCGCACGGTGTTCCGAAGGACAGAGATGGAGCGGTTGGTCAACTGCACCAGGTCCAGGGCTGCCTCATCCGACAGCTTCTCCAGGCTGTTGACGTGAGCATAGGGTGCGACCATCAAATGAGCGCTATTGTAGGGAAAGAGATTCATGATGACGAATCCGTGCTCACCTCGGTGCAACAGGAAATTGCCTGTGTCACGCCGCTCCCGCACGGCGCGGCAAAAGATACACCCGGCGGGCTTCCGGACCTTCTTGATATAGGCCATTCGCCAAGGCGCCCAGATGACTTTCACGTGCCTCCCGCCTGCTGTCGGCCGGTCGAGCGTATTCGGCGCCCGGACAGGACTATGCCGCCCTTGGGCGCCGCTTGATGCAACCGTTTTATTTGCGCCAGCAAGCCCGCGGAAGCCGGCCCCTGACTCTCAAAAAAGATCTCCCGGCTCGTCTTCCCTTTGTGGTTCAGACGCACCTCGAGGCGATCGTGAGGCAGTTCGGTGCCGGCCTTCTCGGCCCACTCAATTGCGAGGACCGTATGGCCGTCCAGGCAGTCCGACAGGCCCAGGCTTCGGACCTCGGCAAATGAGTCAATGCGGTACAAATCAGCGTGGGCCAGAGGCAGCCGCCCCCGGTAGTGATGAATGAACACGAACGTAGGACTGCTGACCGAGTGAGGTGGAGCCGCCAGCCCCGCTGCGATGCCGCTCACCAGGGCGGTCTTGCCCGTCCCCAGTTCCCCGTAAAGTGCCAGTATCTCCCCCCCACGCAGGGCCTGCCCAATTAGTCGCCCAATGCTTCGGGTCGCCGCGACCGAGCGGGAGCGGAGTCCCCAGGCGTGTGGTGCCGACCGGGCCCGTTCTTGAAGGCCGATGGCCTCAGCGCCCAATGGTTTGGGTGAGGGCATGGGGGATTCGCTCGATGAGGTCTCCGGCGGTCATGCCCGCCGCCCCCACGTCGGCTGCTGCGAGGTCTCCGGCCAAGCCATGCAGGTACGTCCCGGTTCTGGCCGCATCCCAGGGGGACAACCCTTGAGCCAACAGGCCCACCAGCATCCCGGTCAGTGCGTCACCCGTTCCACCCGTGGCCATGCCTGGATTGCCGGTCGGGCAGACGGCCACCCAACCTTCGGGATGAGCGACCACGGTCCTGGCCCCCTTCAATACGAGAATGACTCGGCGGCCCTGAGCGAATCGAGCAGCCGTGCCGATGCGATCCGCGTTCACCGAACGGGGAGTGGCCTGCTCTTCCAGCCGGGCCATTTCCCCTGGGTGCGGAGTTAGGATCAGCGGGACCTTACACTCCGTGAGCAGCCCTACGCGCCCGGCCACTGCGTTGAGGGCGTCGGCATCCAGGACCGAAGGCCTTTCGAGCCGGGGAACCAGCGCATGGATCAGCTCGACGGTTTCGGGGTGTGTGGACAGTCCTGGACCGAGGGCGATGGCGCTCCTGGCGTTTGCGAACAAGAGGAGGCGATCAAGGCCGGATCGCGACAGGGTGCGGGCCTTGGTCTCCGGCATCGGCACCGTCATCGCTTCCAGCAGCTTGGCTTCCAACGTGTCATTGACGCTCGTAGGGGTGGCGACAGTGACCAATCCCGTGCCGACCCGAAGTGCCGCTCTGGCGGTCAGAGCGGCGGCTCCGGTCTTGCCGACAGACCCCGCGATGATGCCGGCATGTCCGAAGGTACCCTTGTGTGCAGAGAGGGGTCGGCCGGGCAGAAGCCGTCGCACCTCCTCCCGTGTAATCAGCGAGGTCTTGCTCGGGACGGCGTCCACGTAGGCAGGAGGAATGCCGATGTCGGCGATATGCACCTGCCCGGCATGGTCAACCCCGGCGCCGAGATAGAGACCCAGCTTCGGCTGCCCGAAGGTCACCGTCCAGGTCGCTTTCACGGCTGAGCCGAGCAGGGCCCCCGTGTCAGCATGAATCCCGGAGGGCAGATCTACGGCCATGACCGGGCGAGCAGCCTCGTTGATCGCCTCGATGGCAGTGTGGTACAGGCCGGACACCGCAGATGAAAGACCGGTTCCCAGCAGGGCATCGACGACTACGTCGCTCTTCCCGAGCAGGCTCCGCATGCGTTCGGCCGAAGGGCAGATCTGGACGGCCCTCGCCCCAGCCGCTCTCACAAAGCGCCGATACATCGCCATGGCGTCCCCGATCAGCTCCGCCGCCGGCGCCATGAGGAAGACAGACACTTTCACGCGCTTCTGTGTTAGCAGGAGGGCGATCACGAATCCATCCCCCCCATTGTTCCCTTTACCGCAGAACACAGTCGCGATCTTGCCGGCCAGCGGGCCACACAGGCGCTCCAGATTCTCGACGACGCCGGCTCCCGCGCATTCCATGAGGGTACGCCCGGGTACGCCGGCCTCCACGATCGCGCGCCGATCAAGGGCCTGCATCTGTGAGGCGGTAACGATTTTCATCGGGAAGTTTGCGATCGCTGGTGCTCGTGCTGCAGGACAGTCGGACCGGGTCGGCGAGGCGTCCCTAGCTGTCGGCCGTCAACACGGCCTCAGCCATGGCGTACTCCGCGTCATGCGAGAGTGTGACGTGAATGTTGGTCACTCCGACCTCGCGGATCAGACTCCGCACGCGACCCTCCACAGAAGCCTGCGGGCGACCGGTCCTGTCAGGTAGTACCTCGATATCCACCCAGCGCACTCCCCGGGACCAACCGGTCCCGAGGGCCTTGAGGACCGCCTCTTTCACCGCGAAGCGGGCGGCGAGGGATGGGTAGGGGGACGCGCGCTGGAAACAATAGCGGCACTCCGCTTCCGTAAACACACGCTTCAGAAAGCGTTCCTGCCACCGCTCCGCCGCGGCGCGCACTCGGGCTATCTTGACAAGGTCCAGGCCGATTCCAATGATTTTCATGCGACCAATTGCCTCATTTCCCGGACGGCCTGGTCCAGCCCGACGAGCACGGCCCGCGCGATGATGCTGTGGCCGATGTTGTATTCCACGATCTCCTGGATCTGCGTGAGCCTTCTGACATTCCGGTAATTCAGGCCGTGACCGGCGTTCACCCCCATCCCAAGTTTGTAGGCCAATCTGGCCGCCTGGGCGAGGGCGTCAACCTCGGCCTGTTCTTCTTTGATCCGGGACGCATTGGCATATCGTCCGGTATGGAGCTCCACGTAGTCAGCGGAGACCTTGTGGGCCGCCTTGACCTGACTGAGATCGGCATCGATAAAGAGGCTCACGGGAATTCCGCCATCGTGGAGAAGATTGACGATGGCCTGAATCCGGTCCCGCTGTCCTGCAACCTCCAGGCCCCCCTCGGTGGTCAATTCCTGGCGGCGCTCGGGGACGAGGGTCACTAGGTGAGGTTTGATGCCCAGGGCGATCTTCGCCATTGTTTCTTCGGCCGCCATTTCCAAGTCCAGTTTGGTCCGGACTGTTTCGCGCAACAGAGTCAGGTCCCTGTCCTGGATGTGGCGACGATCTTCTCGCAGGTGCACGACAATCCCATCGGCACCGGCTAACTCCACCAGGACCGCGGCGGCGAGAGGGTCCGGTTCCGTCCCGCCCCGGGCCTGGCGCAACGTAGCCACATGATCGATGTTGACTCCCAGTCTGGCCATCGGCCTTCCCCGATCAGAATTCTTCCAGAGTTTGCAAAAGGTTAGCGCGTATTATTGCAAATATGTCGGGGGGTCGCAAGGGTGGAGGGGGAGTTCTTCCTGAGACCGTGATTCGATTTGACTGATTTGGCTTCCTGCATTAGAATGAGCGCACTTTTTTCACAAAGAAACTGCTAGGTTGCAGCGATCTGCCTATCCCGCCTGGATGAGGCGGAGTTCAACCCGGGGGTATCGTGCACGAGTTTTACCGCCTCAAGCGGCTTCCGCCGTATGTCTTTGCGCAAGTCCAGGCGCTGAAGCTGGAAGCCCGTCATCAGGGGGAGGATATCATTGACTTCGGGATGGGTAATCCCGACCACCCGACCCCTGACCATATCGTTGAGAAGCTCGTCGAAGCGGTCAGAAACCCCCGGAACCATCGCTACTCAGCCTCGCGCGGGATTACCAAGCTCCGTCACGCGATCACCGCCTGGTACAAACGCCAATATGATGTGGATCTCGATCCGGAGACCGAGGCGATCGTCACCATCGGGTCAAAGGAAGGCATTGCGCACCTGGCTCTGGCCATGATCGGGCCGGGTGATGTGGTGTTGACGCCCACACCGACCTACCCCATTCATATGTACAGCGTGATCATTGCAGGTGGAGAGGTGCGAGGGATCGAACTGCGCCCTGACAGCGATTTTTTCGAGGATCTGACGCTGGTGTATCGCCAGACGCTTCCCCGGCCGAAGGTCCTGGTGATCAACTTTCCTCATAACCCCACCACGGCTGTGGTGGATCTGGAGTTCTTCAAGAAAGTGGTCGCCTTTGCCAAAGAGCATAACGTCATCGTGATCCACGATCTTGCATACGCCGATCTGGTCTTCGATGGCTACCGCGCACCAAGCCTGTTGCAAGTCCCCGAGGCCAAGGAGATCGGAGTCGAGTTCTACACGCTGTCCAAGAGTTACAACATGCCAGGCTGGCGCGTCGGATTTTGCGTTGGGAACCGGGAGATCGTCGGGGCGCTCACCAAGATCAAGAGCTATCTGGACTATGGAATTTTCCAGCCGCTCCAGATCGCGAGCATCATCGCCCTGAATGGCCCGCAGGACTGCGTGAAAGAAACGGTTGCCCGTTATGAGCATCGCCGTAACGAACTGGTCGGGGGGCTCAACCGCATCGGATGGCCGGTGGACAAGCCGCGCGCCACCATGTTTGTGTGGGCTCGCATTCCTGCACCCTATCGGGGGATGGGCTCGCTGGAGTTCTCCAAGCTGCTGCTCCGTGACGCCAAAGTCGCCGTCTCGCCCGGCATCGGGTTTGGGGAGGGGGGCGACGACCACGTGCGGTTTGCGCTGGTGGAGAACGAGCACCGGATCCGTCAGGCCGTGCGTGGCATCAAGAAGGCGTTGAAGATGGATGGAGAGGAACGATGAAATCCCGGATCGGGGTGGGCATGATCGGATTCGGGACCGTGGGCACCGGGGTGGCCAAGATTCTTCTGGGCAACGCCGCGGTGATTCAACGCAGAGTAGGCGTCCCCGTCGAGCTGGTCCGTATAGCGGACTTGGACACGACGAGAGATCGCGGGGTACGCCTCTCTCCCGGTCTTCTGACCGCCGACGCCAAGGCTGTGCTGGAGGATCCTGCAGTCGACATCGTGCTGGAGCTCATCGGCGGCTACGATACCGCCAAGCGAGTGATCCTCGATGCGCTCGCTCGAGGAAAGCACGTCGTGACGGCAAACAAGGCGCTGTTGGCGGTGCATGGCGAAGAAATCTTCGAGGCGGCCTCGCGCCACCGCCTGGACCTTGGGTTCGAGGCGAGTGTCGGGGGCGGCATCCCCGTGATCCGGGCCCTGACGGAGGGTCTTGCCGCCAACACGATCCTATCCATCTACGGCATCATCAACGGCACCTCCAACTACATCCTCAGCCGGATGACCCGAGAGGGACATGGCTTTCAGGAGGTGCTGGCGGAAGCCCAGAAGGCCGGGTACGCGGAGGCCGATCCGACCTTCGACGTGGCCGGTATCGACTCGGCACACAAGCTCTCCATCATGGTGAGCTTGGCCTACGGGACGCCCGTCAACGTGAAAGAAATCTATACGGAAGGCATCACGCGCCTTTCGCCGCTGGACGTGGCCTATGCCAAGGAGTTCGGGTACACGATCAAGCTGCTCGGTATCGCGAAGTTTTCGGACGGTGAAATCGAAGCCCGAGTGCATCCGACGATGATTCCAACCGGCTCCCCCGTCGCGGGCGTGGAAGGAGTCTACAACGCCATCCAGCTCGTCGGTGACGCCGTCAACGACATCGTCCTCTATGGGCAGGGTGCAGGCTCGATGCCGACCGGCAGCGCGGTCGTGAGCGATGTGATCGACATCGCGCGCAACGTGCTCCTGGGCGCGGCCGGGAGGGTGCCGCCCGCATCGTTTCAGCGGGAGCAGCGCCGGCCGCTCCGCATCCGGTCGATGGAAGAGATCACCTCGCTCTATTACCTGCGATTTATGGTGCTGGACCGGCCCGGGGTCCTGTCACAGATTGCGGGCGTCCTTGGGCGGCAAGGCATCAGCATTTCGTCGGTCTTGCAGAAGGGCCGCAAGGAAGGACAGACAGTTCCGGTCGTCATCATGACCCACACGGCCCGAGAGCGCCTGGTTCAGGCGGCCCTCCATGAGATCGATCGAATGCCATTCATTTCGGAGCCCACCACGTTGATCCGCGTTGAAGGCCCGGATGAGGGCGCCGGCGAATAACCCATGCGCCCCCTTGGGCTCACTCTGATCTATCATCCGGTGCACCATCCATGATCTCCTGGCGCGGTGTGATTGAAGAGTACCGGAAGTTCCTTCCGGTCACCGAGAAGACTCCGGTCATCACGCTCGGAGAGGGCAACACGCCGCTGATCCATGCGAAGCGGCTGGCCCGCAAGCTCGATCCGCGCATCGAGCTGTACCTCAAATTTGAAGGCGCCAATCCGACCGGTTCGTTCAAGGATCGCGGCATGACCCTGGCCATCTCCAAGGCGGTCGAAGCGAGGGTGCGGGCGGTCATCTGTGCTTCAACGGGGAACACCTCCGCCTCGGCGGCCGCCTACGGAACCCGTGCGGGCCTTGCAGTCTACGTGCTGATTCCGGCCGGCAAGATTGCCTTGGGCAAGCTGTCCCAGGCCATGATGCACCAGGCGACGGTGATCCAGATCGAAGGCAACTTCGATCAAGCGTTGGCGATCGTGAAAGACATTGCGGCCACTCACAAGGTTGAACTGGTCAACTCAGTCAACCCCTACCGCATCGAAGGACAGAAGACCGCGGCCATGGAGGTGTGCGACCAGTTGGGATTCGTCCCGGCGATCCATGCGCTGCCGGTCGGGAACGCCGGCAACATCACGGCATATTGGCGGGGCTATCGGGAGTATCGTGCCGCCGGCCAGGTCACCCGGCTTCCCAGGATGATGGGGTTCCAGGCCGCGGGGGCGGCGCCGATCGTCCTCGGGCATGTAGTAGAAGATCCACAGACGGTGGCGACCGCCATCCGGATCGGCAATCCCGCCAGTTGGAGATCGGCGCTGCAAGCGGTGGAGGAATCGTCCGGCGGGATCGACATGGTGACCGACGATGAGATTCTGGGGGCGTATGCGCTCCTCGCCGGGGAGGAAGGAGTTTTCTGTGAGCCGGCCTCCGCGGCTTCGGTCGCCGGCGTGATGAAAATGAGCGCAGCCGGCATGTTGAAAGAGGGAGACACCATCGTCTGTACCCTGACCGGCCACGGATTGAAGGATCCCGATACCGCGATCAAAGTGTCGCGGCAGCCGCTGACGATGAGAGCGAACCGTGACGACGTGGCTCGACTTCTGGACCTGTGAGTCAAGGACCGCCTGCCGATGCGGGGACTGAAGATGGGGAGATGAAGTACGTGATTCTGCAGGGCCAAGGAATGGCCGGCATGCCTTCCGAGGATCTCGGAGGCCAAACGCCTCTTCAGGCGGCGGTGACGGCCAATTTGGACCGGCTGGCCCGGGCGGGAGAACTGGGTCTGCTCGCGATTTCAGGTGAAGAGACCGGACTCGGAAGCGAAGCGACCCAACTTGCGTTGCTCGGGTTTGACCCACGCAAGTACCACCAGGGCCGAGGCCCCTTCGAAGCCGCCGGTCTGGGGGTCGAGCTGGGAGAACATGATGTGGCGTACCGGTGCAATATGGTTACGCTTCGAGTGAATCCCCCGCATGGGGGAGCGTCCGGAAACATGGATGTCAAGAAGCTGGGTCCTCAGGTCCTGATGGACGACCCTCAAGCCGGCGGGATCGAAACAGAGGAGGCCCGTGAGCTAATCGATGCGGTGAACGAACAACTGGGTTCCGAGTCGCTCCAGTTTTATCCGGGCAGCGGCTATCGGCATCTCATGGTCTGGGTGGAGGGCAAGGCCCGGGCGGTGTGTGTGGACCCGGAGCGGGTCGTTGGTCGGCCGATCGGCGCGGCGTTGCCGACGGGGGACGGCGCGGACATCTTGAAACAAGTCATGGAGGCTTCGCTGATCATCCTGCGCGATCATCCGGTCAATGAAGATCGGCGCCAGGCGGGCAAGAAGCCCGCGAACTGCCTCTGGCTGTGGGGACAGGGCCGGACACCGAACATGCCCAAGCTGACCGATCGATACCAGATTGCCGGCGCCATTGTGTCGCGGAGCGATCTGCATCGGGGCATCGGAATCTGCGCGGGCCTCGAGGCGGTCGCTCCGGAGACGCTGGGAGACGGCAGTGGGGCCGGGGGGGTAAGCCAGGTCGAGGCGGCCCTGCACGAACTGGAAAAGAAGGGCTTTGCCTATGTGCATGTGGAGGCGCCGGCAGACGTCGACCGGGGAGCGGACGGGAAAGCGAAGGTCAGGGCGTTGGAGGAGTTCGACCGCACGGTCGTCGGCCCCTTGGTCGAGGGCCTGTCCCGCTTTGGACCTCACCGGCTGCTCGTTGTGTGCGACCCGGTCGCGCCTGGGGAGAGCAGTCCGGGCGTCGGTTCAACAGTTCCCTATGTGATCTATCAAGGCCCGGCACCGGCGCCGGCTGGACAGGACCGTCGCTTCACCGAAGCCCATGCCGAGGCGACGGGAGTGGTGATGCGGGAGGCGACACGGTTGCTCCCGAAGCTTCTGGCCCGGGGCTGATCCGTCCGGTCAAGGCACATGTCCTTAATCGTCCAGAAATACGGCGGGACCTCCGTCGGGAGCATCGAACGGATCCATCTGGTCGCCCAACGCGTTGCCGAGGCGAGGCGAGGGGGCGATGATCTCGTCGTGGTCCTCTCCGCGATGAGCGGAGAGACGGATCGGCTCCTGCTGCTGGCGCATGAGGTGACGGACAACCCCGATGAGCGCGAACTGGACATGCTGCTTTCCACCGGCGAGCGGGTGACCATCGCGCTGCTGGCGATGGATCTCCGCGCCATGGGCATCAATGCGCGGTCGTTCACGGGGAGGCAGGTGGGTATCATTACGGACAGCGCCCACACCAAGGCCCGGATCGCGAGGGTCACGGCCGATCGCATCCGCGAGGCTCTCGGCGAGGGAATCGTTCCTGTCGTGGCCGGCTTCCAGGGCATCAATGAACAGTCGGACGTCACCACCCTGGGGCGTGGAGGATCGGACCTGACCGCCGTGGCGCTGGCGGCTGCGCTCAAAGCCGATCGTTGCGTGATCTATACGGATGTCGAGGGAGTCTATACGGCCGACCCCAATATCGTCCCGTCCGCGAGACGGCTCGACAAGGTTTCCTACGAGGAGATGCTGGAACTGGCCAGTCTGGGAGCCAAAGTCTTGCAGACCCGATCGGTGGAGTTCGCCGCAAAGCATGGGGTGCCGGTTGAGGTCAAGTCCACTTTCAAGGAAGGGCAGGGAACACTCGTGACCACAGAAGATGAGGATATGGAACGGCTCACGGTCTCCGGCGTGAGCGGAGATCGGAACCAAGCGAAGATCACTATTGTCGGTGTGCCGGACCGCCCTGGGATTGCGGCACGGATTTTCGGACCGGTGGCCGAGGCCGACATCGTGGTGGACATGATCATCCAAAACGTCAGCCAGGCCTCGCTGACCGATATCTCCTTCACGGTGCCGCGGGCCGATCTTGCCAAGGCGATGAACCTCGTCCAGCGGGTCGCGAAAGACATCGAAGCGAAGTCTGTGACCGTCACGGAAGCGATCGCCAAGGTGTCGTTGGTCGGGGTCGGGATGCGCTCCCACTCCGGCGTTGCGGCCCGGATGTTCGAGGTGCTGTCACGCGAGGGTGTGAACATCATGATGATCAGCACCTCCGAGATCAAGATCTCCTGCGTAATCGACGAGAAGTATCTCGAACTGGCCACGCGCGCCCTCCATGCCGCATTCGGACTGGACGGAACGGGATCCGAGTCATGAAGCCGAAGACGCACAAGCCGAAGCCGGCTGCTGCGCGGACGCCGCGCTTGGGAGAACGGGCTCTCCAGACCCGTCCGACCTTGGAAATTTACGATACGACGCTGCGCGACGGCGCACAGGCTGAGGACGTCAGCTTCTCGGCCGAGGACAAGGTCATGGTCGCCCGAAAGCTGGACGACCTGGGCGTGCAGTATATCGAGGGCGGCTGGCCCGGTGCCAACCCAAAGGACATCGAGTTCTTCCGCATCATCAAAACGGTTCCGCTCCGGCATGCGACCGTCGTAGCCTTCGGCTCGACCAGAAAGGCCGGCAACCGGGTCCGGAAAGACCCGAACATCCAGGCCCTCCTGGCTGCCGAAACCGAGACCATCACGTTGTTCGGGAAGAGCTGGACCCTGCACGTGACCGAAGCGCTGGGTATCTCTCTGGCGAAGAATCTGGAGATCATCGGCGACTCCATCGCCTATTTGAAGAGCAAAGGACGTCGCCTGTTCTACGATGCCGAACATTTCTTCGACGGCTACAAGGCGAATCCTGACTACGCCCTCCAGACGCTGCGGCGAGCCGTGGAGGCCGGCGCCGAGCGGGTGATCCTCTGTGATACCAACGGCGGCACCATGCCGTGGGAAATTCGAGAGCTCTGCGAAGTCGTCCAGCGGGAATTTTCGGTGCCGCTGGGGATTCACGCCCACAACGACAGCGAGATGGCGGTGGCGAACTCGATGGTGGCCATCGAGGCGGGCGTGATTCAGGTCCAGGGCACGATCAACGGCATCGGGGAACGCTGCGGAAACGCCAACCTCTGTTCGATCCTGCCCAACCTCGAACTCAAGATGAAGCGGCCCGCTCTTGGTGACCGCCGTCTGGCGAGGCTGCGGGAGGTGTCGGGGTTCGTCACCGAGATTGCGAACCTCATGCCGAACAAGCACCAGCCCTACGTGGGGGATGCGGCGTTCGCCCACAAGGGCGGGGTCCATATCCACGCAGTTCAAAAAAATAGAGCGACCTATGAGCACATCATTCCCGAACTGGTGGGCAACCGGCAGCGGATGCTGGTGTCCGACTATGCGGGGAAAAGCGGCCTGCTCGGCAAAGTGGAGACCTACGGCATTCGGCTGTCCAAAGACAACCCCCAGTTGCAGGAACTGCTGACGACGCTCAAGGATTTGGAGAACCAAGGGTATCAGTTTGAAGGTGCGGAGGGCTCGTTGGAGTTGCTGACACGCAAGGCGGTCGGCCGGCACAAGCCGTCCTTCGAACTGCTCGGGTTCCGGGTCATCGTGGAAAAGCGAAAAGCGGATGAACCGCCGATATCGGAAGCCACGGTGATGGTGAAGGTGGGCGGGGCAGTGGAGCATACCGCGGCGGTCGGCGCCGGACCCGTGAACGCGCTGGACCATGCGCTGCGGAAGGCGCTGGAGAAGTTCTACCCGCAGCTCAATGAGGTCAAATTGCTGGATTACAAGGTGCGAGTGCTGGCCGCCAATCACGGAACTGCCTCGAAAGTGCGCGTGCTGATCGAGTCCGGCGACCACAAGGAGAAGTGGGGGACTGTCGGCGTGTCTGAAAATATCATGGAGGCAAGTTGGCAGGCCCTCGCCGACGGTATCGAGTTCAAGCTTCTCCAGGACAAGCGGTGATTGGCTCTCCGGCGACGAGCATAAGGGAATTTTCTTGACATGAAAGATAACCTCACGTAATTTATGCGAAAATTTTGCCGTCCGCAATCATCATTGCAGGAGGCATCCCTAGGGAGACATTCGGGGAGGTAGCGTGGGGGGAGGTATGAGAAAGGCTGACATTGCCAACGAGATTTACGAGAAAGTCGGGGTCTCTAAGAAGGAAGCCGCTGACATCGTGGAGTTTATCCTCGATATGCTGAAGGGCGTCCTCCAAAAGGGCGAATCAGTCAAGATCGCCGGCTTCGGTAATTTCGTTGTCAGGAGCAAAGGCGCGAGAAAGGGGCGCAACCCCAGGACCGGTGAAGAGATCGGGATTACCCCGCGGCGAGTCGTGACCTTCCGGCCGAGCCAAGTCTTCAAGAAGTACGTCAATTCGTAAGGGGCAAGACACGTTTCACCGAACGGTCGGATCCGCGAGGGTCGGTGATGGCGGCTGAGCCCAGGCTGGGCACCAAGGTCTTCTACAAGATCGGCGAAGTCAGCGCGATCACCAAACTCCCCACCTACGTTCTGCGTTTTTGGGAATCCGAGTTCAGCTTCCTCAAACCCAGGAAGAGCCGCGGCAATCAGCGGGCCTACGTCCAGCACGATATCGAGACCGTGCTGGAAATCAAACGCATGCTGTATGACGAGGGGTTTACGATCGCAGGGGTCAAACGGTTTTGGGCTCGGCGCGGACGGCGCGGCGGTCGACGGGTCCGCCCGCGTGAACTGGTCGAGCGGCTGAAAGGGGACTTACAGGCCATACTCAGAATCATCGAATCACACGAGTGCTAACGGACTCCTGCCGTTCCGACGTTAAACCTGTTGAACCGGGGAGATTTTTTCGGTAAGGTGGGCAGAGGATACGGGTGACGTCGGGGCGTAGCGCAGCCCGGTAGCGCACTCGCTTGGGGTGCGAGTGGTCGGCCGTTCAAATCGGCTCGCCCCGACCAAATTCCCGTGACGCGTAACGAGTGACCAGTGACAAGTCGGACATCAACTCCGACAAGAGCACGTTCTGGGGCTCATCAAGAGGCACTTGTCACTCGTCACTGATCACTCGTTACCCGTCCCGTCACTTTCGCAAAGCTGCCTCGGGCAGCTTTTTTTGTTCCTCGACTACCCGTGAAGATTCTGGTCACAAACGATGATGGAATGCTTTCACCGGGGCTCCACGCCCTGGCCGAGGCGTTGGGAGCCTTGGGTGAAGTCTGGGTGGTCGCGCCGGACCGGGAGCGGACCGCCATCGGCCATGCCCTCACCCTGCACAAGCCGCTCCGCATCCACCGCGTGGGGAAGCGGGTGTTTTCAGTGAACGGCACGCCCACAGACTGCGTCAACCTGGCGGTCAAGCAACTGATGCGAGCCAAGCCGGCGTTGGTCGTCTCGGGCATCAACCGGGGTGTGAATCTCGGGGACGACGTCACCTATTCGGGCACGGTCTCCGCCGCCCTGGAGGGCACGATCCTCGGGGTCCCGTCGATCGCCGTCTCGCAGGAAGGGCAGGACCGGTTTCGTTTCAATGTGGCGGCGGACTATGCCGCGCGGGTTGCCCGCCTCGTGCTGGAATACGGTCTGCCGGAGGAGACTCTGCTCAACGTCAACGTCCCGGACCGCGCCAAACGGGCCATCGCCGGCGTGGAAGTCACCTCTTTGAGCCGGCGGCGATTCGAAAACCCCATCATCGAGAAAGTAGACCCGCATGGCAGGAAATACTACTGGATCGCCGGCACCCGCGTGTCCTGGGATCGGAGCAAGGGGTCGGACCATGAAGCGGTACGGCGCGGGCTGGTTTCGATCACGCCGATCCACCTGGATACCACGAACCATGCCGTGATCGAGCGGTTCCGTCCGTGGGAGGCCCTGATTGCGCATGGGCGCGGCGAGGGGCCTCGGCGGGGACGCCCGCCGTCGTCGCGAGCGACGGGCAAGGGCACTTCCTGAATGCTGAAACTCTACAATACGTTGACCGGGCGCAAGGAACCCTTCGAGACGCCGGCGCCGAAGCGGGTCGGCATGTATGCCTGCGGCGTGACCCTCTATGACGAGTGCCACCTGGGGCACGCGCGTAGCGCCCTGGTCTTCGACGTGCTGCGCAATTATTTGCAATTCAGCGGCTACACCGTCCGGTACGTTCGCAACTTCACCGATGTGGACGACAAGATCATCAGTCGTGCGGTGCAGGAGGGGGTCTCCTGGCAGCACATCGTCGAGCGGTACCTCCGCGCGTACAGCAGGGATATGGGCCGTCTCGGCATCGCGCCCGCGGATGTGGAACCCAAGGCGACGGAGCACATCGCGGACATTGTTGGGATGATCCGTACCCTGATCGAGAAGGGCCATGCCTACCAGGTCGGGGGGGACGTCTATTACGAAGTCGCCTCCTATCCACCCTACGGCCGGTTGTCCAAACGGAAGTCGGAAGATCTGCTGGCCGGCGCGCGCGTCGAGGTGGACGGCCGGAAGCGGAACCAAATGGACTTTGCCCTCTGGAAGGCCTCGAAGCCGGGGGAGCCGGCGTGGGAAAGTCCGTGGGGCATGGGGCGTCCGGGGTGGCATATCGAGTGTTCCGCCATGTCGATCCGCCACCTCGGAGAGACCTTCGATATCCATGGCGGCGGCATGGACCTGATCTTTCCCCACCATGAAAACGAGATCGCCCAGTCCTGCGCGGCGACCGGAAAAGAATTTGCCCGGTATTGGGTCCACAACGGCTTTGTCGAGATCAACAGGGAGAAGATGTCCAAGTCCCTCGGCAACTTTTTCACGGTCCGGGAAATATTCGATCGGTCCGGTTGTCGAGACGAGGTCACGGCGGAAGTATTGCGGTATTTTCTCCTGGCGACCCACTATCGCAGTCCCCTGGACTTTTCCGATGTCGGTCTTCAGGAAGCCAAGCGGGCACTCGACAATCTTTACGGGTTGTTCCAGCGACTGGACGAAGCCTCCCCGGCCGAAGAGCCTGCCGACGGGGCCCTGAGACAGGCCCTCCAGTGTCTGGAGCAGGGGTTCCGCGAGGCGATGGACGATGACTGCAATACGCCGGCCGCGATCGCGCAATTTCAACAGTTGCGCGGAGAGGTGAACGGACTGTTGAAAACAGGGCTTTCGGGGCGAGCGTGCGCGGAAGCGTACGGCGCGTTTAGGCGTCTCGGTCGAGTGTTGGGACTGTTCCAGTTACCGGTCAAGGACTGGGAGTTCAGGGACCTGCAGTTTCGGCTCGGGACAACAGATCAGGGGAGCGGGGCGACCGATGCCGCCGCCCTCACCGACAGGGAAATCGAGCAATTCCTCGCTGCGCGTAACGAAGCCAGGCGCGCGAGGAACTTCGCCAGGGCGGATGAGATCAGAGCCACGCTCGCGGCGCGAGGCATCACAATCGAGGATCGCCCGGATGGCACCAGCCGCTGGAAGCGATAACGCGGGGTTGCTCTATGGCCTGCACGCCGTGCGCGAAGCACTCCGCGCCGGCTCCCGCCCCCTGCTGCGTCTTCTCGTGCTCCGCGAAGATCGTCAGTTCACGGATATCGTCCGCTCTGCCCGGGCTGCCCGCGTGCCGATCCATGTGGAACCCCAGCCTGCGTTGGATCGACTGGTGCCGCAGGGACGGCATCAGGGTGTCATTGCGTTCGTCGCCTCGAAGTCGTACACGGATCAGGATGAGATTCTCCGCTACGCCAAGGGTCGAAGCGAGCCGCCCTTTCTGGTGATTCTGGACGGAGTGGAGGATCCGCAAAATCTGGGGGCGGTCTGCCGAACGGCGGAGGCCGCGGGGGCGCATGGCCTGTTCATTCCCGAGCGCCGATCGGCGGGATTGACCGGGACGGTCGCCAAAGCGTCAGCGGGGGCATTGGAACACCTTCGCGTAGGCTGTGTTGCCAATGTGTCCCGGCTGATCGAGTCGTTGCAGGCGGCAGGCCTGTGGATCTACGCGCTGGATCCCTCAGCGGACAAGTCGTATACCGTCCTAGACTTGGCGGGCCCGCTTGCGCTGGTCTTCGGTGGGGAAGGAAAGGGGATACGGCCCGGCGTACTGGAAAAGTGCGACGACCGGGCCCGCATCCCGATGTATGGGCAGGTGGCTTCGCTGAATGTCTCGGCGGCAGCGGCGATCGTACTGTTCGAAGCCGTCCGGCAGCGAAGAGCCGCAGAGTCCGAGAGTCACGCTGTTACCGAATCTTGAGCATCCCTCCCTGGATCGCAGCCTTGAGAAGCTGCGCGGTGTTGGATACCCGCACTTTCTTCATCATATTCGCGCGGTGCGCCTCGACCGTCTTCACGCTGATCTTGAGGCGGGTCCCGATCTCCTTGTTCTTGAGACCCGACCAGATCAGGTGCAGAATCTGCTGCTCCCGGCTGGTGAGCGCCTCGGGACGTTTGCGTTTCGGCAGGGGGGGGGCGGTACTGGTCTTTGCCGACTTGCGGACTGGACGTGACCTTGATGACAGCATATGAAGCTTCCCTCCTGATGATTAGTAAACGGGTCTCCGAGAAAGGTGCCGGTAGGAAAAGACATGATGGCTCAAATAGCTAAGCAATCGTATCAGGCACAAGCGGCAAAGTAAACCAATTCGTCAAATTGCGCATCCCGTCATGTTGGTGGGAAGAACGGGCAGCCGTCCGGCGATGATTGTGAATCCGGATTCAGGCCGATACAATGGCGCGCATGCTGGCCTATGCGATTGCGGTCCTGGTCGGGGCGGTCATCGGAAGCTTTCTCAACGTCTGTATCTATCGTCTTCCGAGGGGTGAGTCGCTCGCCTGGCCGGCGTCGCACTGCCCGACCTGCTCGACGCCGCTCGCCCCCTACGACAACCTCCCCGTCTTCAGCTACCTCCTGCTTCGCGGCCGGTGCCGCGCCTGCCGCGCTCCCATTTCCGTCCGTTATCCGTTGATCGAAGTGGCCAACGCCCTGGGGTATGCGCTGATTCTGTGGCGATTCGGGCCGACGTGGCCCGCTCTCGTCTATGCGATGCTCTTCTCGGTGCTGCTGGTTGTCACGGGTATCGACCTCTCCCATCAGATCATCCCGAATGTCATCACATTGCCGGGGATTGTGATCGGGTTTCTCTGCGCGGTGACCATCCTGCCCATCGGAGCCATCAACTCACTCCTCGGCATTCTTGTCGGCGGGGGTATTCTGTTGGGGCTGGCCTGGATCAGCCCATACGTCTTTGGAAAGGAAGGGATGGGCCTTGGAGACGTCAAACTGGTCGCGATGGTGGGCGCGTTCCTTGGGTGGCGGCAAGCGTTGTTGACCATCATGGTGGGGGCGGTGGTCGGTTCGGTGGTGGGCCTGACGTTGATCGCTCTCAAGGTCATGAGGCGCGAGCACTACATACCGTTCGGTCCGTTCCTGGCTCTCGGCGCCGTGGTGGCGATGCTGTTTTATCGCGAGGTGTTGGAGTGGTATTTCGGGCTGCTGGGACCGAGGTAAGCGGAGGTGTGCCGGGGTCCTACGCTCCCGCGCCTCTCACGGCACCCCTTCCGCGGCGCTCCGGCGAATGTCGCTAGCGGGCTGCGTCTTATATTGCGTGACATGTTCCGTTCGCCCTGAGCTTGTCGAAGGGCTCGTGGTTTCAACGACTTTCCGTTCGTGCCTCGACAGGCTCAGCACGAACGGGGTGTAACGCTATTTCAGACTCAGGCCACTAGGAGCCCCGGCACACCTCATAGGCACCACCCGCAAATTCTGGAGAGAGGAGAGAGGAGAGGGAAGAGGGCGTTGAGGACGGGGAGTTGTCAGGCCTCGCAGAGCCTGCTAGAGTCTTGGTCGTTGGATACGGAGGGAAGAGTGATGGGCGGTCAGACCGTACAGATCCGCAGGTGGACGCGCAACGAGTATGACCGGATGATTGCAACCGGTATTTTCCAACCTGAGGAGCGACTGGAGTTGCTCGAGGGGGAGATTGTTCACATGACACCACAGGGAAGTGGGCATGCGACGGCGGTTCGTCTCGTGGAAGATGCGCTTCGCAATCTGTTCAGCGTGGGATTTGATGTCCGTGTCCAGATGCCGCTCGCGTTGGAGGCCGACTCGGAGCCGGAACCGGATGTCGCGGTGGTGGTCGGTCAACCGCGCGATTACCGGGACGAGCATCCTCGCGGGGCCATCCTGGTGGTCGAGGTCGCCGATTCGACACTCTCCCTCGATCGCGAACGTAAGGCCGCGCTGTATGCGCGAGCCGGCATCCAGGAGTACTGGCTGCTCAACCTGACGGATCGCTGCCT